>Ga0302319_10025536_pt1 | contig 10452 bp, 10 predicted proteins | sample Bog_T0_2_FD_203319 | JGI IMG/M metagenome (GOLD analysis project Ga0302319, IMG submission 203319) | Peat permafrost microbial communities from Stordalen Mire near Abisko, Sweden - Bog_T0_2 | ecosystem: Environmental > Terrestrial > Soil > Wetlands > Peat | place: Sweden: Abisko, Stordalen Mire...
CAGGTATGAAGGCCGACCCGAAAGACCCCATCGCCCGCGCGCGGGAGCGCTGGCAAGGCTTCTACGGCGCCCTGGATGCGGGCGCGCGCAAGCGCCTGTGGACGGGCGCGGCGGTGGGCTCGCTGCTGTTGGGCGGCCTGGTGCTGCTGCTGGGGCGCACCAACTGGACGATCCTATACAGCGACTTGGAGGCCCGGGACGCCGGCGCCATCACCGAGAAGCTGAAGGCCGGCAAGGTGCCCTACCGCCTGGCCAAGAACGGCACCGAGATCGAGGTGCCGGCCGCGGTGGTCTCCGAGGAGCGCCTGCAGCTGGCCGCCCAGGGACTGCCGCAGGGCCAGAGCAAGGGCTTCGAGATGATGGACCAGGGCAACAACCTGCTGATGAGCGACGAGGCCAGCAAGCTGAACCGCCAGCGGGCGCTGCAAGGCGAGCTGGAGCGCAGCGTCATGAGCCTGCGCGGGGTCGAGGCCGTGCGGGTGCACCTGGTGGTGCCCGAGCAGCGCCTGTTCAGCAAGGACGCCCAGCCGTCGTCGGCCTCCATTTTGATCAAGATGCAGCCGGGCATGCAGCTCGGCGACCAGGAGGCCCTGTCGATCTCCTACCTGGTCAGCCATGCGGTGGAGGGCCTCAAGCCCGAGAACGTGGCCATCGTCGACACCGAAGGGCATGACCTGGGGCTGACCAGCCCGGGCGGCGGCGCCCAGATGGGCACCCGCATCGAGTCGCAGCGCAAGGTCGAGCGGCAGCTGGCGGGGCAGGTGCAGAGCCTGCTGGACGAGGCCCTGGGGCCCGATAAGGCCATCGTCAGGGTCCATGCCGAGCTGGACTTCAGCAGCCAGAACATCGTCCGCGAGGAGTATGAAGCCCCCGGCGCCGACAAGAAGACCGGCCTGATCCGCGAGGAGAGCTCGAACAGCGCCCAGGACACCGCGCCGTCGGTCGGGTCGGCCAACAGCACCCTGGCGGGCAACACCGGGGCCCAGGTGGTGGGCGGGCAGGGCAAGGGCAGCACCCGCACCGACCGCAAGGTGACCTACGAGCTGAACAAGACGGTGTCGCAGATCACCCAGGGCGAGGGCGCCCTGAAGCGCGTCAGCGTCAGCGTTCTGCTGAAGGAGGCCCTGGCCCCCGCCGAGCTGGCCGCCCTCAACGATGCGGTGGCCAAGACGGTGGGCCTGGACGCGTCCCGCGGCGACTCCATGAGCCTGGCGGTGGTGCCGGCGCAGGCGCTGGTGGCGGCCCAGACCCAGGCCAAGAAGCAGGACGAGGCCATGACCAAGGCCACCCACGAGGAGGCTCAGACCGTCATGGCCGCCACGGTGGCGCCCTGGGCGCTGGCGGGCCTGGTGGTGCTGGCGCTCTTCGCCCTGGGCTGGCGGGCCCTGCGCCTGTCGGGCCCGGCGGGCAAGGAAGGGGCCGTCAGGGCCCGGGCCGGCGCCGCCAACGCCGGGGATGCCGGCCAGGCCCCCGCCCAGCCCGTGTCCATTGAAGCCCCGCTGCCGGCCAGCGAGGAGGAGCTGCGGCGCCTCATCGAACGCTACCCCTCATCGGCGGCGCAGGTCCTGCGCCGCATGATGACCAACTGACCGGAGAGAGCCATGGCAGAGACCACGCTTAACTCGCGCCAACGCGCCGCCGCAACGCTGCTGGCCCTGCCGCTGGAGCACGCCCGCAAGGTGCTCAACTACATGGACCCGGAGGAGGCCAGCCTGCTGTCGTTGGAGATGGCCCGCATGCCGCGCCTGGAGCAGGCCGGCAAGGAGGAGCTGCTGCAGGGCTTCCGCGACGCCGTGCGCGAGGAGAGCAGCAGCCTGGAGGGTGGCGCCAAGGCCGCCGAGCAGCTGTTCACCAGCTGCGGCGACCTGCCCGCCGCCAAGGCGGCCCTGCTGTCGCTGAAGACCGAGCTGCCCGAGCGCCCGTTCGGGGCCCTGCGGGCCCTGCCGCCGCGCATCCTGCGGGCGCTGCTCAGCCGTGAGCACCCCCAGGTCGTCGCCATGGTGCTGGCCTACCTGCCCGTGGACAGCGGCCGTGAGGTGCTGGAGGGCCTGGTCAGCGAGGAGCGCTCAGAGGTGGCCCTGCGCATCGTGGGCCTGCGCGACCATCCGCCCAAGCGCCCGGTGATCGAGAACCTGGAGGCCCGCCTGGCGGCGGCGGCCGACGAGATGCTGTCGGCAGAGCTGCCGCCAGCCGGCGGCATGTCCGCCTTGGTGGACCTGGTGAAGCGCATGGGCCAGGGCAACAAGGCCAAGGTCCTGCAGGGGCTGGAGAAGCTCAGCCCCGAGACCGCCAAGCTGTTGAGCAAGCAGCTCTACACCTTCGAGGACCTGCTGCTGGTCGACGACCGCGGCATCCAGACGCTGCTGAAGGGCGTCGAGACCCGCGACCTGGCCACGGCCCTGCGGGGCACCAACAGCGACGTCCTGGACAAGGTCCTGAAGAACCTGTCGGAGCGCGGCGGCGAGATGTTGAAAGAGGAGATGGAGATGCTCGGCGGCGTGCGCAAGTCCATGGTCGACGACTCGCAGGAGAAGATCATGGCCACGCTGGCCAAGCTGGAAAAAGAGGGCGCCCTGGTGGTGAACCGAGGGGAGGAGTGATGAGCTGGCGGGACCGCATCCGCAGGGGCCTGACCCTGGCCGACGGCTGCGTGCCCATCGGCGGCAACGGCGCCGTGGCCTGGTCCGAGGCGGCCGACGCGGTGGCGTTGGACGCGGCCGGGCCGGGGCTGCCGGAGGCCGACGAGCCCCTGGCCCAGGACGAGCCCGCCGCGGCGGAGCTGGCCCAACGCGAGTCGCGGGCCCACGCCGAGCGCGCGGCCGGCGCCGAGCAGGCGTTGCGCGAGGCCGCCTTCCGGCAGGGCTACGAGAGCGGGAAGCACGACGCCGAGCTGGCCCTGGGGCCGCTGACCGAGGCCCTGCGACAGGGCGCGGCCCAGGCTCAGGCCGCCCAGGCGGGCCTGGCCGGGACGTTGAAGGACGAGCTGGGCCGGCGCCTGGGGCTGGCCGCCCGGGCCCTGGCGGATGGCAGCCGGCTGGAAGCCGTCGAGCGGGCCGCCCGCGAGCTGGCCGAGCGGGCCTCCCGCGCCGGCGATCCACAACCGTTGAAGCTGGAATGCGAGCCGGCGTTGGCACAGGCCCTGGCCGAGCGGCTGGGCCCGGATGCCCCCTTCACGGTGGAGCCCAAGGCGGGCTTGGGCCAGGCGGTGCGGTTGCGCCTGGCCGAGGGATGCTTCGAGGCCCTGCCCGACGACCTGGCGCGCGTGGCGCTGGCGGCGGCGCGGGGCGAGGAGGCGGAGACCGCCTTCCGCGCCGTGGGCACCGTGGTCCGCACCCGCGGGCCACTGCTGGAGGCCGAGGGGTTGCGCATGAACCTGGGCGACCTAGCCGAGGTCGGCACGGGCCCCGAGCCGCTGCTGGCGGAAGCGGTGGGCTTTGACGGGGGCAAGGCGTTGCTGTCGCCGCTGGGCGACATGCGCGGCCTGGGCCCCGGCGAGCGCGTCGCCAGCTCCGGGCGCCCGGTGGAGGTGCCGGCCGGCCGCGCGCTGCTGGGGCATGTGCTGGACGCGCTGGGGCGGCCCATGGATGGGCATGCCCTGCCGGAGGGCCTGCCCCGGGTGCTGGTGCATCCCTTGAGCCGCCAGCGCGACCCCCTGGCCATGGGCCGGGTGCTGACCCCCTTCGCCACCGGCGTGTCAGCCCTGGACGGATTCCTGACCTGCGGCGTGGGCCAGCGGCTGGGCATCTTCGCCGGCAGCGGCGTGGGCAAGAGCACGCTCCTGGGCATGCTGGCCCGGCGCTGCGAAGCCGACGCGGTGGTGATCGGATTGATCGGGGAGCGGGGCCGCGAGGTGCGCGACTTCCTGGAGCGGGACCTGGGCGACGAGGGGCGGGCCCGCAGCGTGGTGATCGTGGCGACCTCGGACCAGCCGCCTGCGCTCAGGGTGCAGGCCGCCCTGACCGCCACCAGCGTGGCCGAGGCCTTGCGGTCCGAGGGGCTGAAGGTGCTGCTGCTCATGGATTCGGTGACCCGCTTCGCCCAGAGCCTGCGCGAGATCGGCCTGAGCCTGGGCGAGCCGCCGGCCACCCGGGGCTACCCGCCCTCCGTTTTCGCGGCCTTGCCGCGCCTGCTGGAGCGCAGCGGCGCGGTGGAGGGCGGCGGGTCCATCACCGCCTTCTACACCGTGCTGGTGGAGGGCGACGACATGAATGAGCCCGTGGCCGACACGGTCCGCGGCATCCTGGACGGGCACGTGGTGCTGGCGCGCTCCATCGCCGAAGGCGGGCGCTATCCGGCCGTGGACGTGCTGGCCTCGCTGTCGCGCTGCATGCCCGAAGTGGTGACGCCCGAGCACCTGGCCCTGGCGCAGCGCGGGCGGCGGCTGTTCTCCGCCCTGGAGGGCATCAAGGACCTGCTGAGCGTGGGGGCCTACCGCGAAGGCGCCGACCCCATGGCCGACGAGGCCCGCAAGCTGGTGCCGGTGCTGGAGGACATGATCCGCCAGGTGCCCGCCGACGTGAGGACCTTCAGCGGGTCCGTGGCCAACCTGAAGCTGCTGCTGGGCGCGGGCGCGCCATGACCAAGCGCCGCCTGACGCCCCTGCTGAACCTGCATCGCCTGCGGCGGCGGGTGCTGAAACAGCTGCTGGCCTCGCTGCGGGCCCAGCTGGCCGAGCTGGGGCTGCGCCTGCGGGACCTGGGCGAGGAATGGATGCGGGTGCGGGCCTGGAACGCCGACAGCCTGGCGCGGGCGGGGGGGATGGACCAGGTCCGCTTGGGAGAGGACTGGATCCGTGGGGCCGAGCTCCAGGCCGAGGAGCTGCGCCGGCGCATGGCCGACGTGGCTGAGCAGGCCAAGGACGCCGAGCGGCGCCTGATCAAGGCCAGCCAGGAGCTGAAGATGCTCTCCACGCTGGAGGAGCGCCGGCGCAAGCGCGAGCTGGCCGAGGCTGCCCGGCGCGAGCAGCGGGACTTGGATGAGATGGCGTCCAACAAGGTGGGGGTGGCTTCATGATCCAATTGCGTGGACAGGTGGCACCGGCATTCCCCGAGCCGCAGGAGGCCGAGCCGGCCCAGGAACTGGGGCAGGACCCGGCGTGGGCGAAGGCGGTGTCCGAGCAGCCTGGCCTGGCCGCGGCGGTGGCTGCGCCGGTGAAGGCCGCCCCGGCGGCCGCCTCCAACGCCACCGGCGGCGCTGGTGCCAAGCCAGCGGCCAAGGCGGCGGCCAAGCCGGCCTCAGGCGTCGCTACGGCCCAAGCGTCCGCCCAAGCCGCCGCCATCGCCCCCGCGCCGGCCCAGCCATTCGACTTCAGCGCGCTTTTGGCGGCGTTGAGCCCCGCCATTCAGGCGCCGGCCGCCGCCGAAGCGGCGCAGGCGGCGTCATCGCTGGGCGGCCTGAGCGCCAAGGCTGGCGCAGGCGGCGGCAATGGCGCCGCGGGCGCCGCCAGGTCGGCCGTCAACGGCCAGGGCCCCGTGGCCGGCGTGCCGGTCAGCGGGTCGGCCGCAGCCACCGGCAGGACCGCGGTGCCCGGTGCCAGCGCAGCGCCCATGGCATCAGGGGCCCCGGCAGCCACGACGGCGGTGCCGAGCCTGCCCGCGCCGGCCGCCGTCACGGCGCTGGCGACCGCGCCCACCGTGGCCCTGGCCGCGGGGGCGGTCGCCGCCCCAACCGCCGCGCCCATGCCGGCCCAGGCGACAGCAGCGGGCGCCAAGCTCGCCGGTGAGGCGGCCAAGGCTCCAGCCTCCGCAGGCGCGGCTTCGGCGGCCAGCGCTCCTGTCGCGGCGGTCCCGGCCCGCAGCCAGGGCTCGGCGGGGCAGTCGTCGGGGCAAGGGAAGGACGCGGAGGCGGACGCGGATGAGGCGCTCAGCCGGCGGGTCATGAAACTGGTCCAGGCGCCCGCCGCCGACGCGACGGCCGCGCCGGCAGCCCCGGCGGCCCCAACGCTGCCGCTAGCCGCAGCCGCGGCCGACCCGGTGAAGGCCGCCCCGCCACCACCCGCCTTGGACGCCCTGAAAGAGGCGGTGCGCAGCATCCTGCCGGTCCCGGTGGGGCAGACGGTGGAGATCAAGGTGCAGACGAAGGACCTGGGCGAAGTGACCCTGACGCTGAAGGAGGAGGGCGGCGCGCTGACGGCGACCCTGCAGGCGGCCAGCCCCGAAGCCCAGCAGTTCCTGAAGGCCAACGCGGACAAGGTGGCCGCCATCTTCCGCGAGGAGGGCCAATCCCTGGCCAAGCTGGACCTTCCGGCCGCGTCGACCGGGGCCGGGTCGGATCAATTGGGCATGGAAGCCCGCCAAGGGCGCCAGCAAGAGCAGGCCCCGGACCGTCAAAAGGCGCAGCCGGAAGCTCAAGCGGCCTTCAACCTGGAGGAGCTCCAATGAGCAGCAGCAGCACTTCGTCCGTCACCGGCGTGGGCGGGGCCATGGGGGAGCAGCAGTTCCTGCAGCTCCTGGTGGCCCAGCTGAAGAACCAAGACCCGCTCTCGCCCATGGATAACAGCCAGTTCGTCAGCCAGCTGGCCCAGTTCTCGGCCCTGCAGCAGGAGCAGACCAACGGCGCGACCCAGCTGAGCCTGCTGGGCAATGACCAGCTGGGCTTGGCCGATGGGCTGGTCGGGCACACGGTGGCCTACACCACCACCGCGGGCGGCGCGGCCACCAGCGACGTGGTGATGGGCGCCAGCAACAGCTCCAGCGGCGTGCAATTGCTCATGCAAAGCGGGGCCAGCGTCCCGCTGAGCTCCATCACCCAGACCTACTGACCTTCCAAGGGGGATACCACCATGATGCGAAGCATGTACTCCGGCGTGGCCGGCCTGATGGCGCACCAGACCGAGATGGACGTCATCGGCAACAACATCGCCAATGTCGACACCGTCGGCTTCCAGTCCAGCAGCGCCGTCTTTGAGAGCCAGGTTTCCCAGACCATGCAAGGCGCCGGAGCCCCCGGGGCCACCACGGGCGGCACCAATCCCTTGCAGGTGGGCTTGGGCGTCAGCGTGGCCAGCATCCAGGTGGATGAGACCCAGGGGTCGATGCAGAGCACCGGCGTGCCCACGGACCTGGCCATCGATGGCGGGGGCATGTTCGTGCTCAGCCAGAACGGCCAGAACTATTACACCCGCGCCGGCTCCTTCGGTCTGGACGCCAACGCCAACATGGTGGACCCCGCCAACGGCATGTACGTCATGGGCTGGCAGGCCGACGCCACCGGCGCCATCAACACCAATGCCCCCATCGCCCCGGTTCAGATCCCCCTGGGCAACACCATCATCGCCCAGGCCACCTCCGCCGCCTCCATGCAGGGGAACTTGAATTCCGCGTCGGCGGTGGGCGCCACGGTGGCCAGCACGGTGTCGGTCAACGACAGCCTGGGCAATTCCATCTCGGTGAACCTGACCTTCACCAACACCGGCCCGGACCAATGGTCGTGGACCGCGGCGGGCCCCGGCGTCACCGTGGGCGCATTCAACCAGGGGACGGTGACCTACAACGCCCAGGGCGGAGTCGCGGCGCAGACCGGCGGGCTGGAGCTGGCGGACCCGACCTCGGGCGCGGCCATCCCGCAGGATATCGCCATGGACCTGAGCAACGTGACTCAGTTCAGCGAGGCCAGCTCGGTGTCGCCGAAGACCCAGAACGGCTATACCGCGGGCACGCTGACCAGTTTCAACATCGGCCAGGATGGGACCATCACCGGGACGTTCACCAACGGCGTCATCAAGCCGCTGGGCCAGGTGGCCTTGGCCGGCTTCTCGAACCCGGGGGGCCTGCAGGCCGTGGGCAGCAGCCTGAACGTGGCCACGCCCAACTCGGGGCCGGTGCAGATCGGCACGGCCGAGAGCGAGGGCCGCGGCAATATCCAGTCCGGGACCTTGGAGATGAGCAACGTCAACCTGGCGGACCAGTTCACCAGCATGATCGTCACCGAACGCGGCTACCAGGCCAACAGCAAGATCATCACCACGGCCGACGAGATGCTGCAGGACCTGGTGAACCTCAAGCGCTGAAGGAGCGGGCTGTGATCAACCTGACACGGATGGGCGGCAAGGAAGTGCTGGTCAACGAGGACTGGCTGGAGGTGGTGGAGGAGAACCCCGACACCACCCTGGTCTTCGCCAGCGGGACCAAGCTGCTGGTGAAGGAGAGCGTGGCCCAGGTCCTGGGCTTGATGGAGGCATGGCGCCTGGCCCACCCCGTGGGCAAGGCCTCACCCAAGCGGCGGCCCCGGGCGCGTCACTGATCGGAGGGGGATATGGACATCCTCACAATCGCAGGCGTGCTGCTGGCGCTGGGCAGCGTCCTCGGCGCGGCCATGATGGAAGGCACGCACATGGAGGACCTGATCATGGCTCCCGCCATGGTGCTGGTCTTCGGCGGCACGTTCTTCGCCACCCTCATCGGCATGTCGATGGAGGAGATGAAGAACCTGCCGGCGGTCATCAAGGTGGTGGTGATGAGCCGCAGCCAGGATCCGGTCAAGCTGATCTTGACGCTGGTGGACTTCGCCCGCCTAGCCCGCCGCGAGGGCCTCTTGATCCTGGAAAAGCAGGTCAAGGCCATCCAGGACCCCTACCTGCGCAAGGGCATCCGCTTGCTGGTCGATGGGGTGGACCCGGAGCAGGTACGGTCCATCCTGGAGACCGACCTGGGGCTGATGGCTCAGCGCCACAAGGAGGGCGAGAAGTTCTTCGGCACCATGGCCGGCTTCGCCCCCACCCTGGGCGTGATCGGGACGGTGATGGGGCTGGTGCACATGCTGGGCAACCTGTCGGATCCGGGCAAGATGGGCCCGTTGATCGCGTCGGCCTTCATCGCCACGCTCTACGGCGTCTCCAGCGCCAACCTGGTGTTCATGCCCATCGCCAACAAGCTCAAGGGAAAGCATGCCGCCGAGATGGTGACCAAGCGGCTGGTGCTGGAGGGCGTGCTCTCCATCCAGCTGGGCGACAACCCCAAGGTGACTGAGGAGAAGCTGACCAGCTTCCTGCCGCCCAAGGAGCGCGACCACGTGGCCGAGGCACTGAAGGCGAAGAAGGCCTAGGAGGGCGCATGAGCGGCGGCGGCAGCAAGTTCGCGGAAGAGGAGGAGCACGAGAACCACGAGCGCTGGCTGGTGACCTATGCCGACATGATCACCCTGCTGACGTGCTTCTTCATCATGCTCTACAGCATGAGCGTGATCAACCTGGCCAAGTTCCAGAAGCTGGCCATCAGCGTGCGCTCGGGCAGCAACGGCGAGCTGCAGAGCGGCAAGGGCATGTCCATCGTGGAGAAGGGCCAGGTCTCCACGCTGGAGAAGCCGCACCTGCCCGAGCAGATCGAGGCGGCGGCCCGGGCGCTGGCGCCCCTGCCCAAGCCCCACCTGGGCGAGAACAGCGCCTTCGTGGGCGCCATGGAGGGGGCCCAGGCGCAGTTGGAGCAGGCGGAGAAGGAGCTGAAGCTGAAGGGGCAGATCAAGCTGACCAAGACCCCCGGCGGATGGATGCTGGAGCTGGCGGGCGAGGAGGTCTTCTTCGACCTGGACAGCGCCGAGCTGACGGACTCGGCCCGGGCGGCCCTGCTGGTCCTGGCTCCCACGCTGGCCAAGCTGAAGCACGTGCAGGTGGAGGGCTATTCCAGCAGCTCAGAGGTGGGGGGCTTCGAACTGTCGTCGGCTCGGGCGCTGGCGGTGGTCGAGGTGCTGCGGGAGGGGAACGTGGCCGAGGACAGCCTCTCGGCCACCGGGTTCGGTGTGCGGGCCCCGGGGGGCCTGGGCGGCAGGGATTACGTCCGCATCATGCTCAAACGCTAGGAGGGCGTCATGGCAGAAGCAGAGAAGCCCGGCGAGAAGAAGGACGCCGGAGGTGAGAAGAAGGGCGGCGGGCTGATGCCTGTTCTGGTGGGCTCGCTGGTCTCGGGCGGCCTGCTGCTGGGGGGCATGGCCTACCTGATGCAGGCGCAGAACAAGGAGCTGAAGGGCGCCCTGGAGGCGGCCTCGAAAGGGAAGGGCCCCGATGCGGCCCAGCCCGCCGTCAAGGATGCGGCGGCCAAGGATGCGGCCAGCACCGCAGAGTCGGGCTTTTACGACCTCGACGAGTTCCTGGTCAACCTGGCCAACCCGGGTGGCGGCCGCTTCCTGCGGGCCACCCTGAGCCTGCGCTTCCACAACGAGTCCGCCCGCGAGCTGATCAAGAAGAGCCAGCCGCGGGTCCGCGACCTGATCATCGACAACCTGAGCTCGCGCACCACCCAGGACCTGGCCACCCGCGAAGGCAAGGCCAAGCTGAAGGACGACGTGCTCAACCAGCTCACCCGATTGATCCCGGAGGCCGGCTTCGACGGCGTATTCCTCCAATCCTTCACCATCCAATGAGCGCCGCCGCCATGACCCACACCGAAGCACGCAATTACGACCCGCGGCGCGAGCAGGGCGCGCGGCTGATGGAGGCCGCCAGCCGCCTGGGGGGCCGCCT
>Ga0302319_10025538_pt1 | contig 10452 bp, 8 predicted proteins | sample Bog_T0_2_FD_203319 | JGI IMG/M metagenome (GOLD analysis project Ga0302319, IMG submission 203319) | Peat permafrost microbial communities from Stordalen Mire near Abisko, Sweden - Bog_T0_2 | ecosystem: Environmental > Terrestrial > Soil > Wetlands > Peat | place: Sweden: Abisko, Stordalen Mire...
CCGATGTCGGTCGAGAACGCCTTGGCGACCGGGGTCAGCAGCGCGGCGCGCTCGCCCGCCGCGGCGCGCGCTTCGGCGCTGTCGGCGTGCGTCGCCAGATCGATCGCCATCGCGGTGAGGTGACAGATTCCACGCGCCGCCTGGACCAGCGCCTTCATCGTGACCAGCATGCGCTTGACGTCGGGATGCTCGACGATCGGGCTCATGCCGCCGGCGCCGGTGCGGCCCTGGCGGCGTTCGCGCGCGTAAGTCAGCGCCTTCTGATAGGCCTTCTCGCCGATCGCCACGCCCTGGAGGCCGACGCCGAGCCGGGCGGCGTTCATCATCACGAACATCGCCGCCAGGCCGCGGTTCTCCTCGCCGACCAGATAGGCGGTCGCGCCGCCGGCGTCGCCGTAGACCATGACGCAGGTCGGCGACGCATGGATGCCAAGCTTGTGCTCGATCGAGGCGCAGCGCACGTCGTTGCGGGGCCCGAGCGAGCCGTCCGGCTTGACGAGGAATTTCGGCGCCAGGAACAGCGAGATGCCGCGCGTGCCTGGCGGCGCGTCGGGCAGGCGCGCCAGCACGAGATGGACGATGTTGTCGGCCATGTCGTGATCGCCGTAGGTGATGAAGATCTTCTGGCCGGTGAGGCGATAGGTCTCGTCGGGCGCGCGCTCGGCGCGCGTCTTGACCGCGCTGAGGTCGGACCCGGCCTGCGGCTCGGTGAGGTTCATCGTCCCGGTCCATTCGCCCGAGACGAGGCGGCCGAGATAGGTCGCCCGCAACGCGTCGTCGCCGTAGACCTCGAGCGCGCCGATCGCGCCCTCGCCGAGCAATGGACAGAGCGCGAAGCCCATCGACGCGCCCGACCACATCTCGTTGCAGGCGGCGGCGATGGCGTGCGGCAGGCCCATGCCGCCGTATTCCGGCTTGGCGGTGACGCCGGCCCAGCCGGCCCCGGCCCAGCGGCGATAGGCGTCGCGGAAGCCGGGCGCCGTGGTGACGACCCCGTTGGCGCAGCGCGCGCCTTCGCGATCGCCGACGACATCGAGCGGCGCCAGCGCTTCGGTGGCGAACTTGCCGGCCTCGCCGATCACCGATTCGGCGGTTTCGAGATCGAGGTCGCCGAACCTGCCCGCGTCGACCGCCGTCGCGAAGCCGGCGACGTGCTTGAGCGAATAGAGAATGTCGGCGACCGGCGCGCGATAGCTCATGGCGTTCCCCGTGCGGCGTCGATCCTGCGCGCCGCTTGACGATGGTGAGCTTGTCGCGTCCATAGGCGCCGAACAAGCGCGCGCTAAGGTTTAGATATAAACCAACACGCGCGCAAGCCGAACTCCGCGCGCAATTCGCATGTCGCATCCACAGCTTCAGACCCGTCTCGCGCCCGCCGATCGGCAGGCGATATCCGAAGCTGCCGCGTGCCTGCGCGCCGGCGGTCTGGTCGCCATGCCGACGGAGACGGTTTACGGCCTCGCCGCCGACGCGACCAACGACCGCGCCGTCGCCGCGATCTACGCCGCCAAGGGCCGGCCGGCGTTCAATCCGCTGATCGCCCATGTCGCCGACGCCGAGGCCGCAGCGCGCGAGGGCGTCTTCGACGATTTCGCCCGCCGTCTCGCCGAGGCGTTCTGGCCGGGGCCGTTGACGATCGTCGCGCCGGTCGCGTCGACCTGCCAGGTGAGCCTGCTGGCGCGCGCCGGGCTCGAGACGCTGGCGCTGCGGGCGCCCGACCACCCGACCGCCCAGGCGCTGATCGCGGCGGCGGGCGTCCCGCTCGCCGCGCCTTCGGCCAACCGTTCCGGCCGCGTCAGCCCGACCACCGCCGCCCATGTCGCCGCCGATCTCGACGGCCGAATTGACTGGATCCTCGATGGCGGCCCGGCGCGGCGCGGCGTCGAATCGACGATCGTCGCCTGTCTCGGCGGGCGGCCGCGGCTGCTCAGGCCCGGCGCGCTGACCCGCGAGCGGATCGAGGCCGCACTCGGCGTCGCGCTCGACGACTTCGCCCCGGGCGGCGCGCCGATCGCGCCCGGCCAACTCGCCTCGCACTACGCGCCGCGGGCCCGGCTGAGGCTCGGCGCGGGCGATCGCGCCGACGACGAGGCGGCGCTCGATTTCGGCGGAGCGCTCGCGCACACGGGCGCGGCGGCGCGGCTCGATCTTTCGCCCTCAGGCGACCTCGAGGAAGCCGCCGCACATCTGTTTGCGTATTTGCGCGCGCTCGACGACAGCGGGGCCGCGCGCATCGCCGCCGCGCCGATCCCCGAAAGCGGGCTCGGCGTCGCGATCAACGACCGGCTGCGCCGCGCCGCCGCGCCGCGCGCAGGCGACATGTGACGCCGCGACCACGTGTCGCGGCGTCTGCGGCATTCGTTTTCTTGCACAGCCGGCTTGCGCCAGCGCATACGGTCCGCAGTTTCCGGCTGCGACGAAAGCGTCGTTCGACCCATGGCCTCCGCCCTCGACTGGGATGAATTCCGTTTGATCAAGGCGATCGCCGACGCGCGCTCGCTGGTCGGCGCCGCCGAGGCGCTGAATCTCAATCATTCCACCGTGTTCCGTCGCCTGGCGGCGATCGAGAACGGCGTCGGGGCGCGGCTGTTCGAACGCTCGCGCGCCGGCTATCAGCCGACCGAGGCGGGCGAGGAAATGATCGCGCTGGCCGGCTCGATGGCCGAATCGATCCTCGAGTTCGAGCGGCGGGTCGCCGGCCGCGACGCCAAGCCGAGCGGCGAACTGCGGGTGACGGCGGTCGATTCGGTGGCGATCGGCCTGCTGGCGCCGATCCTCACCCGTTTCCGCGCCGCCAACCCCGGCGTCCAGGTCGACCTGATCATCGCCGAACAGACGCTCAACCTGTCACGCCGCGACGCCGACGTCGCGGTCCGCGGCGCCAACGATCCGCCCGAGTCGCTGGTCGGCCGCCGGGTCTGCACGATCCGCTGGGCCGTCTATTGCACACCGGCGATGGCGAACGAATACGGCGGCCGGGTGGTCGCGGCGGCGCCGTGGGTCGGGTTCAGCTCGGCGCCGGCGCGCGCCAAGCGCTGGACCGACGAGAAGATCGGCCCGCGGCGACAGGTTTGCGCGGTCAACTCGGTGTTGGCGATGGCGGGAATGGCCGCGGCCGGGCTTGGCGCGACGGTGCTACCCTGCTTCGTCGGCGACCGGAACCGCGGCCTCGTTCGCGTCGGCGGGATCGTCCCCGACCTCGACGTCGACCTGTGGCTGCTGACCCACGCCGATCTGCGCCATTCGGCGCGTGTGCGCGCCTTCATCGATTTCGCCGGCGCCGAACTCGTCTATGCGCGCGACCTGATCGAGGGCGTCGCAGCGGTCGAAGCGGCCTGACGCTCTAGGACGCGGCCCGGCGATGGCGCCGGGTCGGCGCGCGCATCGTCACAAGCTCTTCGGCGGCGGTTGGATGGAGCGCCATCGTGGCGTCGAAATCCGCCTTGGTCGCCGCCATCTTGATCGCGATCGCGGCAACCTGGATCATCTCCGCCGCTTCGCGCGCCAGGATGTGGACGCCGACGACGCGATCCGAGCCGGCGTCGACAACGAGCTTCATGATCGCGCGCTCAGTCCCGCCCCCGAGCGTCGCCTTCATCGGTCGGAAATCGGCGAGATAGACATCGACGGCCTCGAAGCGCCGCTGCGCCTCGGCCTCGGTCAGTCCAACCGTGCCGATCTCCGGCGTGGCGAAGACGGCGCTGGCGACGTCGCAATGGTCGACGATTCCCTTGCCGCCGCCGAACAAATGGTCTGCGAGCGCCTGGCCTTCGCGGATCGCCACCGGAGTCAGATTGATGCGATTGGTGACGTCGCCGACCGCGTGGATCGACCCAACGTTCGAGCTCGAGCGATCGTCGACCGCCACCGCGCCGGTGACGTCGAGCGCGACCCCGGCCGCCTCGAGGCCGAGCCCGGCGGTGTTCGGCCGCCGCCCGGTCGCGGCCAGCGCCTGGTCGATTGTCAGCGAGCCGCCGTCGGAGAGCGTCGCCAACAGCGCTTCGCCGCGCCGCTCGAAGCGCGTCGGCAAAACACCGAAGCGCAGCCGCACGCCGGCCCGTTTGAGCTCGTCGCGCAGGCCCTCGCGCATGTCCTCGTCGAAGCCCCTGAGCACGTTGTCGCCGCGCAAGACTTGCGTCACCTCGGCGCCGAGCTTGGCGAACAGGCAGGCAAATTCGACCGCGATATAGCCGCCGCCGACCACCAGCAGACGCTGCGGAAAGGCGGGCAGATCGAAGATCTCGTTGGAGGTGATCGCGAGCTCGAGTCCGGGGAAGGCGGCCGGCGGCTCCGGCCGCGCACCCGTCGCGACGAGGATGTGGCGCGCGCTGATCGTGCGCCCGCCGGACAATCGCAACGTGTGGCGGTCGACGACGGTTGCGCGCTCTTCGATCAGCGTCGCGCCCGCCTGGTCGAGGCCGGCGCGGTAGGCGGCCGACAGACGGGCGATCTCACGATCCTTCGCCGCCACCAGGGTCGGCCAATCGAAGCGCGGCGGCTCGACGGTCCAGCCGAAGCCCGCCGCGGCGGCGAAGTCGTCGGCGAAGCGGCTGGCGTAGACCAACAGCTTCTTCGGCACGCAGCCGCGAATGACGCAGGTTCCGCCGACGCGGAAATCCTCGGCGACGACGATCTTGGCCCCGTGGCCGGCGGCGACGCGCGCCGCCCTGACGCCGCCCGAACCCGCGCCGATGACGAAGAGATCGCAGTCGAACGCCATCGCCCCGCCCTTTCGCTGTCGCCTGCCTCGCCGCGTGGCGTGGGCGACTAGAAGTCCTTGCCCTTCTTCTTCATCTCTTCATGCACGCGCGCGAGCATGACGGTCGACAATTGTTGGCGCCACTCGGCGGCCACGGCCGCGACGCGGTTGGCGAGAGCGGCCTGGGCGAGGACGAACTTCTTGCCGGTCGGGCTTTCGTAGAAGGCCGCGGTGTCCTTGAGCTCCTGCTCGGTCATGAGCGAGGCGAAAGCCTTGGCGACGGCGTCGAACACCACCTGTTCGGACTTGAGGAACTCCGGCGTGACGGTTTGCACCGCTTCGCCGAGCGGATCTTTCAGCTCGGGACGGGTAGCGAGAATCTCGCGTTGCATCTCGGCCAGCATGCCTGGGACGATGCGGTCGAGCGAGGGCTTCATGCCGATGTCGTTGAGGATCGTCGCCGCGTAGCCGAGCGCCGCGGCCGAGGGGGCCGGCGGGGTCGCGGCCGGCGGTGCCGGAGCGGCGGCGGGAGCCGCAGGGGTCGCGGGGGGCGAATTGCCCGCCGCCGCCGTCGCGGCGCCGAGCGCAAGGACGAGGCAGGCGGCTAGCGACGCTTTCATCATTGGGAACGACACGATGTCTCTCTCCTCTGGCGATTGGAATTCAGTCGAGCGCGCCGAGCGCCTCGACACCGGCCGGACCGGCGACGATCGCGGCGCTCGCCATGCCGATGAACAGTCCGTAGTCGACGACGCCAGGAATGAAGGCGAGCGCCTGGGCGAGCGCTTCCGGATCGGCGATCGCGCCGAAGGCGCAGTCGAGGATGTAGTGGCCGCCGTCGCTGACGAACACCGCGCCGCCGCGCCGGCGCAGCGTCAGCGCACCAGCGAGCCCGAGCGCGACGGTCGCCCGCTCGATGCGGAGGATCGTCGTGGCGGCGCCGAACGGGACGATCTCGATCGGCAGCGGAAAGCGTCCGAGTTGCACCACGCGCTTGCTCGCATCGGCGATGACCACCATGCGGCGCGACGACGCGGCGACGATCTTCTCGCGCAGCAGCGCGCCGCCGCCGCCCTTGATCAGCCGCAACGCGCCGTCGATCTCGTCGGCGCCGTCGACGGTGAGATCGAGTTCGGGCGTGTCGTCGAGCGTCGTCAGCGGAATTCCAAGCTCGCGCGCCTGGCGCGCCGTCGCATCCGAAGTCGGCACGCCGACGATCTTGAGGCCCTTGCGAACTTCGGCGCCGACGAGGTCGACGAAATATCGGGCGGTCGAGCCGGTGCCAAGACCAAGCCGCATGTCCGGCCGGACGAGCCCGATCGCCCGTTCCGCCGCCTGCCGCTTGTAGGTCTCGCAGTCCGACACGTCCCTGACTCCGCCGCAGGCGTCTCCGTCCCGCGGCGATGGCCTAGCGATTCGACGAAAGAAAGGCAAATCGCCGGTCGCGCCGCTATCCGCGCGCGGCGGCGAGGGTGTCGTCGAATGTCTTCAGCCCGGCGCGCGGCGCGCCGACCAGCACCGCCATGTTGCCCGGCGCGTGCTGGTTCTTCCACATCATCGTGTGGGCGCGCGGGATCTGGTCCCAGGCAAACACTTCCGACATGCAGGGAGAGATGCGGCGATCGATGACGAACTGGTTGGCCGCCGAAGCCTGCTTGAGATTGGCGAAATGCGATCCTTGGATGCGTTTCTGCCGCATCCAGATGAAGCGCGCGTCGAAGGTGAAGTTGTAGCCGGTGGTGCCGGCGCAGAACACCACCATGCCGCCGCGCTTGACGACGAAACACGAAACCGGAAACGTCTGCTCGCCGGGATGCTCGAAGACGATGTCGACGTCGCGCTTTCCGGTGATGTCCCAGATCGCCTTGCCGAATTTGCGCGCTTCCCCCATGAACGCGACGAACTCGGGCGAATTGACCTTGGGCAACTGGCCCCAGCAGGAGAAATCCTTGCGGTTGACGACGCCGCGCGCGCCGAGCCTCATCACGTATTCGCGCTTGGACTCGTCGGAGATGACGCCGATCGCATTGGCGCCGGCCGCCGCGCAGAGCTGCACGCCGAACACGCCAAGGCCGCCCGACGCGCCCCAGACCAGCACATTGTCGCCGGGCTTGAGCCGATGCGGCTCGTGGCCGAACAGCATGCGATAGGCGGTGGCGAGCGTCAGCGTGTAGGAGGCGCTCTCCTCCCAGCTCAGATGCTGTGGGCGCGCCATCAACTGGCGGTCCTGCACCCGGCAGAACTGGGCGAACGAGCCGTCCGGCGTCTCGTAGCCCCAGATGCGCTGCGAGGCGGAGAACATCGGATCGCCGCCGTTGCATTCCTCGTCGTCGCCGTCGTCCTGGTTGCAATGGACGACGACCTCGTCGCCGACCTTCCAGCGCTTCACCTTCGACCCAACCGCCCAGACGACCCCGGCGGCGTCCGACCCGGCGATGTGATAGGGCTGTTTGTGGGCGTCGAGCACCGAGACCGGCTCGCCGAGCGCGGCCCAGACGCCGTTGTAGTTGACCCCGGCGGCCATGACGAAAACCAGCACCTCGTGGCTGTCGAGCGGCCAGGTCGGCACGACCTCGACCCGCATCGACTGCTCGGGCGGACCGTGCCGCTCCTTGCGCACCACCCAGGCGTACATCGAGACCGGCACATGGCCGAGCGGGGGGATTTCGCCGATTTCGTAAAGATCTTTCTTCGCGACGGCGGCGGAAAGGGGGCTGAGCGCGGCGCCGCCCCCGGAGCGAATGGCCATGACGTTCCTCGTGACGCGGGCCGCGCCGGCGGCCCGGCGGCCCTTAACCGACCCGCGCGGGCGCCAATTTCCACCGGCTTGTTGCACCGCAGCAAGCAACAATCGCCCCGCAGCGGAGCAAAATCAATCCCACTTTGGTCTCTGCCGATTCCGTAGGGTCACGTTCACCGAGCGCAAACGAATGGCCGGGTAGGGTGATCGCCGAGAGGCGCCGCGCCGGCGCCGCCGTCCGCGCGAGGCCGCCATGGAAGCAATGACGCCCTTCTTTCTGATGGTCCGGGATCTCGAAGGTTTCGAGATGGTCTGTTTCTGGCTGGCCGCGTTCGTCGGCGTCGTGATGACCGGCTTCGCGCTCGATTATCTGATGGGCCGGCAAGGGTTTGGGCCCTACATCAACTCGATCCTGGCGCTGATCGGCGTGTTCGCCGGTCTTTACGTGCGCTACAACTTCATGACCCCCTATCTGCGCTACGAGCCCTACCTGAGCTTCGGCCTGCTGTTCGCCGCGCCGGTGGTGCTGGTGTTGACGCTGAGCTTCGCCCGCATGCGCGTCTTCTAGCCGCCCGCCTCCGCCAAAGGGACGACGCCGCCTGCCTAGCCGCCCCAGCGAATTTCTGCGATTGTGCTCTGCACAATGAGCGGACCGGGACAGGAACGGCGCGCGACGCCCGCGGTTGACGACGGCGAGTCGGCGCCCAAACGCGACAAGCCGTGGATCTTTCGCACCTACGCCGGCCACTCAACCGCGCGTGAGTCGAACCGCCTCTATCGCGCCAATCTCGCCAAGGGCCAGACCGGGCTGTCGATCGCTTTCGACCTGCCGACCCAGACCGGCTACGACAGCGACCACCGATTGGCGCGCGGCGAAGTCGGCAAGGTCGGCGTCGCGATTTCCCATATCGGCGACATGCGGGCGCTGTTCGAGGGCATCCCGCTTGACGCAATGAACACGTCGATGACCATCAACGCCACCGCGCCGTGGCTGATGGCGCTCTATGTCGCGGTCGCCGACGAACAGGGCGCGCCGCGCGCCGGCCTGCAGGGCACGACGCAGAACGACATCGTCAAGGAATACCTGTCGCGCGGCTCGTATGTGTTCGCGCCCGGCCCGTCGTTGCGGCTGACCAAGGACCTCATCCTGTTCTGCGTCCGCGAGGCGCCGAAGTGGAACCCGATGAACGTCTGCTCCTACCATCTGCAGGAAGCGGGCGCGACGCCGGTGCAGGAACTGAGCTACGCCCTGGCGACGGCGATCGGCGTGCTCGATATGGTGCGCGCTTCCGGCGAGATCGACGCCGAAGGCTTCGCCAATGTCGTCGGCGGCCTGTCGTTCTTCGTCAACGCCGGCATGCGCTTCGTCACTGAGCTCGCCAAGATGCGCGCCTTCGTCGCACTGTGGGACGAGATCACGCGCGAGCGCTATCGCATCACCGACCCCGCCAAGCGGCGGTTCCGCTACGGCGTGCAGGTCAACTCGCTCGGCCTGACCGAGCAGCAGCCGGAGAACAACGCCTATCGCATCCTGATCGAGATGCTGTCGGTGGTGCTGTCGAAAGGCGCGCGCGCCCGCGCGGTGCAACTGCCGGCGTGGAACGAAGCGCTCGGCCTGCCGCGGCCGTTCGATCAGCAATGGTCGCTGCGGCTGCAGCAGATCATGGCGTTCGAGACCGACCTGCTCGAGTACGGCGACATCTTCGAGGGCAGCGTCGAAGTCGAGCGGCGGGTCGAAGCGCTCAAGACGCAAGCGAAGGCCGAGCTCGAAGCGATCGCGGGTATGGGCGGCGTGATTGCGGCGATCGAGTCGGGCGAATTGAAGCGGCGGCTGGTCGAGTCCAATGCGCTGCGGATCGAAGCGATCGAGCGCGGCGAACTCAAGGTGGTCGGCGTCAATTGCTTCACCGCCAGCGAACCCTCGCCGCTGACCGCGGGCGAGGGCGCGATCCACGTCTCCTCGCCCGAGGCCGAGCGGGAGCAGATCGAACGCCTCGGCGCCTGGCGCGCCGAACGCGACACGGCGCGGGTCGAGCGCGCGCTCGCGGAATTGCGCGCGGCGGCCAAGAGCGGCGTAAACATCATGCCGGCGTCGATCGAGGCGGCCAAGGCCGGCGCGACGACCGGCGAATGGGGCGCAGCGCTGCGGGCCGAATTCGGCGAATATCGCGCCCCGACCGGCGTCAGCGGTCGCGCCCGCCAGCAGGGCGGCGACCTCGACCCGTTGCGCGGCGAAGTCGAGCGCGTGTCGATCAAGCTCGGCCATCGGCTGAAGCTGCTGGTCGGCAAGCCCGGGCTCGACGGCCATTCCAACGGCGCCGAGCAGATCGCCACGCGCGCGCTCGACGCCGGGTTCGATGTCGTCTACGACGGCATCCGCCTGACGCCGCAAGACATCGTCGCGCGCGCTCACGACGGCGTCGACTGCATCGGCCTGTCGATCCTGTCGGGCTCGCATCTGGCGATGACGCGCGAAGTGCTGGCCCTGATGAAGGCGGCGGGCCTGACGCGCGTGCCGGTGGTCGTCGGCGGCATCATCCCGCCCGCCGACGCCGAGACGTTGCGCGCCGAGGGCGTCGCCGCGATCTACACGCCGAAGGATTTCGCCCTCAACGCGATCATCGCCGACATCGTCGCCCATGTGGAGCGGGCTTTCGAGGAGGGGGCGCGGGGGGCGGGGCCCGATTTGTAGACGCGGCCGTTGGCCGCGTCCGATTCGAGGCGCCTTGTCTCGAGAGCGCACGTCGACCCGAGGGCGCCATTTTCGGTCGCGATGGTTTCTTTCCAGCGGCTTGCGCGACAATCTTCCGCCGCGCCGACGCGGGACGGGCTTCGTGTCTCGGCGGATGCCGGCGCGACGAGGGGTTGCCTAAACGAATAGTGCAGCCCGTATCCAATTTCAGTAAGACTTATAACTAGTTCCGGACTTAGCAGGTTAGATATACACCACCAGTTAGATACTAGTCTTGATCATTTACTTATCAATCTTTGAAATTGCGCGACCGATAAGCTC
>Ga0302319_10025539_pt1 | contig 10451 bp, 5 predicted proteins | sample Bog_T0_2_FD_203319 | JGI IMG/M metagenome (GOLD analysis project Ga0302319, IMG submission 203319) | Peat permafrost microbial communities from Stordalen Mire near Abisko, Sweden - Bog_T0_2 | ecosystem: Environmental > Terrestrial > Soil > Wetlands > Peat | place: Sweden: Abisko, Stordalen Mire...
TGCTGGAGACACCGTCAGCGACATCGCCTGGTCTCCGGACGGCGGGGCGATCCGGTTTACCATGAAGGACAGGATTTGGGAGATGTCTTCGAGCGGATCGGGGCTTCACGAGGTGTTGCCCGGTTGGCACGGCTCCTCCGCTGCATGCTGTGGCAAGTGGACCCCTGACGGGAAACTCTTCCTTTTCATTTCGGATGGGCAGATTTTGGCTCTTGACGAGCGCCGCGGGCTGTTTCGCCGGCCACCGGTGGAGCCGATCCAAATGACTCAGGGACCCATCCGCTGGGGCGGACCACTTCCGGGCACGTACTTCCCAGGGGAATTCTGGGGAGGGCCAGTTCCAAGCAAGGACGGAAGCAGGATATTCGCGTTGGGCTTATCGCCCCGGGGCGAGCTTTCCCGGTTCGATGCGAAGACCAAACAGTTCCAGCCTTTCCTGGGAGGCATCTCGGCCCAAGGCGTCTCTTATTCCAGAGACGGCAAGTCGATCGCCTATGTCTCCTACCCGGAAGGCATCCTGTGGAAGGCGAACAGCGATGGGAGCAACCCGGTGCAACTGACCGACCCTCCGCTCCAGGTCTTCATGCCCCGCTGGTCTCCAGACGGCAAGCAGATCTCCTTTGCGGGCGATTATCCGGGACCGAATGGGGCAGTCTACTTCGTCTCTTCAGACGGCGGCAGCCCGCGCAAGTTTCTCGCCCAGGACCAGCACCTGGATGGGTTTCTTACGTGGTCGCCCGATGGGCACCGGATGGCCGGCACTTCGACCAATGCGGACGGAAAGTTCGTTGTGGTAATTCTCAACCTCGACACCCGCCAGGAAACAACCATTCGCGGATCGGATTACTTGTTTGAGCCACGCTGGTCCCCAGACGGCCGCTATCTCGCAGCCGCTGGTTTCGACGTTGACGAGCTGAAAGTATTCGATTTCAAGACAGGAACCTGGTCGGAACTTGCGCAAGGGGGACCTGCGGATTGTCCGGAGTGGTCAGCGGATAGCCAGTTCATTTATTTCAGGCGCGCTAGCGGCGACATAGGACTGTTTCGAGTCCGCCCCGGTGGTGGCAGGGCGGAGAAGGTCGTCGACCTGAAGGATTGGCACGACGCCGGGTGGTTTGGAAGGTATATGGGCCTGGACCCCACAGACTCGCCGCTGTTGCTCCGTGACATTGGAAGCGAAGATATTTATGCGCTCACGCTGGAGGAGAAATGAAAGATCCTGGCAGCGCAGCTTCGGCTTGAATCATCAGCCTACCTACGAAGATTCCTGACAGTTTGAAGTGTGTTCCGGTGAGCATTGCGACTCCTCTGGAGGTGGGACCCTCTTGCGGATCACCTATGCGATGCGGATGCAAAGTCGCGAAGCAGAAGATGCAGGTACCAATGGTCTGAGATGGCGATGCGGTGTGTGCAGCGTCCCAGGTAACGGAGCACCTGCTCGGGACCGCCGAAGGGCGGCTTGGCATAGACGGCCAACTTTTCCCGGCGCAGTTGAGCCGTTCCTTGTTGTACAGGTGTTGGAGACCCGCGATGAACTTGTTACGGAAGACTCGACGCAGTACCGGAATGGGCAGCAGAAACAGCGGATGGCGAGTGGCGCCCCATCGCTGATCGTCGGCAGACAATCCGCCTATGCGCGCCAGTGCAAGACATCACAGGGAAACGTGCATCCAAACACTTTGGAGAACCCAAGCGTGAAAAAGCTGGCAAGCCCAACCGATCCCCTCTGGTACAAAGACGCGATCATCTACGAACTCCACGTCCGGGCCTTCGCGGACTCGAACGGCGATGGCATCGGGGACTTCCCCGGACTGCTCGCGCGGCTCGACTACCTCCAAAACCTCGGCGTGACCTGTATTTGGCTCCTGCCTTTCTTTCCCTCGCCCTTGCGCGACGACGGCTACGACATCGCCAACTACGTCGACGTCAACCCCTCTTACGGAACCCTGGACGATTTCAAGTCGGTTCTAGATGCCGCTCACCAACGCAACATGCAAGTGATGATCGAGCTGGTCATCAATCACACCAGCGATCAGCACCCCTGGTTCAAGGCTGCCCGCATCGCGCCGTCCGGCTCACCGGCGCGGGAAATGTACGTTTGGTCCCAAACGGACCATCTCTACAAGGATGTTCGCATCATCTTCACCGACACGGAGAAGTCCAACTGGACCTGGGACGAGACGGCCAAGGCCTACTACTGGCACCGCTTCTTTTCCTACCAGCCCGACCTCAACTTCGATAATCCCGTGGTGATGGAAGAGGTTCTGAAAGCCATGCGCTTCTGGCTCGACATGGGCGTGGACGCGCTGCGCATCGACGCCATCCCGTATCTGGTTGAACGCGACGGCACCTCCTGCGAAAACCTGCCCGAGACCCATCACGTAGTCAAGACCATCCGTGCCGCCATCGATGCCGACTACGCCGACCGGCTCATCCTGGCCGAGGCCAATCAGTGGCCTGCCGATGTCCGTCCCTACTTCGGCGATGGCGATGAGTGTCACATGGCCTTCCACTTTCCGCTGATGCCGCGCATCTACATGGCGCTTCGCCAGGAAGATCGTTTACCGATCACCGACATCATGGCCCAGACGCCGGCCATCCCCGACAACTGCCAATGGGGCCTGTTCCTGCGCAATCACGACGAACTCACGCTTGAAATGGTCACCGACGACGAGCGCGACTACATGTACATCGCCTACTCGACCGACCCCCGCATGCGCGTAAACGTCGGTATCCGCCGCCGGCTCGCGCCGCTCGTCGACAATAACCGCCGCCGCATCGAGTTGTTGAACTCGCTGCTGCTCAGCTTTCCGGGTACGCCGATCCTCTACTACGGCGACGAGATCGGCATGGGCGACAACATCTACCTCGGTGATCGCAACGGGGTTCGGACCCCCATGCAGTGGAGCTCGGACCGCAACGCCGGTTTCTCCCGGTGCGATCCAGCCCGGCTCTACCTTCCCGTTGTCATGGATCCCATTTACGGCTACCAGGTCATCAACGTGGAGGCACAACTCAGCGACCAGTCCAGCCTCCTGCACTGGACCCGCAACATGATCGCCTTGCGTAAGCTATTCCAGGTCTTCGGCCGTGGAAGCCTCAGCTTCCTGGACCCGGTGAACCGCAAGATCCTCGCCTACCTGCGCGACCTGGATCGCGGCGACGGCTCGCACGAGACTGTTCTGTGCGTGGCCAACCTCAGCCGCTTTGCCCAACCCGTCGCGCTCGACCTTGCCGGCCACATCGGCTCCGAGCCCGTTGAGATGCTGGGCTATGTGCCCTTTCCCACCATCACCGAGTCCCCTTACGTCCTCACCCTCGCTCCGTATTCTTTCCTCTGGCTTGAACTCCAGCCGGCGAAAGGGAAGCCGGGATGATGCGAATGGCTTCGCATGCAGTTCGCTGGCATCCTAACGCATTCAAGCAGCCCGGTCCCAAAAAAGCTGGTCATTTTGAGACTGCGGAATGGCGCCTGCCGGCTTACCATGAATCACGCGAATCCCCATGGCGACAGCAGATCCAATTCCCGACCTTACCGCCCCTTCCGCGCGACCCAGCGACGGACTTCTCGTCCTGCTTGCCGCGATGACGCCGGAACAACTCGAGGTTGTTCTCGTCAACCTTGCCGCTGCGTTTCCGGCGGAAGGCCTACTGGTCGCTTCCCCAGACGCGATCCTGGCAGACTCGTATCCGTCTCTCCGCATCGTTGCTGCTCCCGCGACCCACGCCGCCTGGACTCTCACGGCCAGTGATTTCATCAATGCTTACCAGCTCGCCGAAAAGAACGAGGCGCGCGGCCTTCTTATGTTGGGCTCGGAGTCCGGCTCGTTCGGCGCGCCGGTACTCCACGGCCTCGCCAACGCCGTTCTCAACCCACCTACCGATCTCGCGGTCCCTTGCTACGATCTGCCGCCGCACGCCGGGCTGGTCAACTCCGCCATTCTCTATCCGCTTACCCGGGCGCTGTTCGCCTCCCGCGCGCGCTATCCACTGGCCCCCGATCTTGGCCTGTCGTTGCGCATGGCCGAACGCCTTGCCCGGGCCGCACAACGCTTCACCGCGATCAGCCAGGGCGAAGCGCCTCTTTGGCCGGTCAACGAGGCCACCATTGCCGGATTCAGCATCGACCAGTTCGACGTGGGCCCTCGCCTCCAACCGCAGCCCGCGGGGCCCGATCTCAACACCATCTTCCCCCTGGTCACCGGCGCCCTGTTCTCCGACATCGACGCCAAAGCAGCATTCTGGCAACGCTTCCGTCCGTTGCCGCCCGCGAGCGAACCCATGCCCATGCCGCAACAACTCCCGCGCGACGCGGCCGCTGAGATTGCCCCCATGCTGCAGGCCTTTCGGCTCGCCTACACCAACCTTCAGGAGATCTGGTCGCTGGTTCTGCCGCCGCACTCGCTGCTCGGCCTCAAGCGGCTGGCTGCAACCGACGGCGCGGCATTTTGCATGTCCGACAGCCTTTGGGCGCGCATTGTCTATGACTTTCTGCTCGCCCACCGGCTCCGCACCATCAACCGCGGACATCTCCTGGGCGCGTTGATCCCGCTTTACCTCGCCTGGGTCGCAAGCCACATCAACCTCACCGCCGCCGGCGCCAGCACTGAAGGCCATATCGAGGCCGTCGCCGCCGCCTTCGAGGCCGAAAAAACCTACCTGGTCTCGCGCTGGCGATGGCCCGACCGGTTCAATCCATGAGTAACCCCGAAGCGAACCCGTTTCCAGTCGCAAGCAACAGCGTCGATTCAAGGAGTCAGCCCCATGCCCAACGTTCTTGCCACCATGCTCCTGCCAGACCCGAACCAGGCCTCGCAGCCCTTATACGACGACAACGCCTCGATCTGGCACCACATGTCCGAGGCGCTCCATGAGTCGCTCTACCGCGTCCTTTCGGTGCTGATTGCCATCCTGCCCGGTATCCTGGCCTTCATTGTCGCCCTGATTGTGCTTACTCTGATCGGCATGGCTGTTTCCGGGCTTCTGCGACGCGGACTGACCTTGGCCAAGTTCGACGAACACCTGGCCCGCGGGCGCGGTAATGCCGACTGGGCGCCAACCACTTCGCCTTCCGCGCTGATCGCCCGGGCCTCCTTCTGGGCCTGCGTCCTGCTTGGACTCATCATCGGCGTCTCGGCCTTCGACGCCTCCTACGCAACGGCCGCAACGCTGACCAACTCGCTCCTGCCCTACCTTACCCGCGTTGTGGGCGCCGTCCTGCTCCTGATCGCCGGAACGCTCTTCGCGCGCTTCCTCGCCCGTTCTGTCCTCATCGAAGCCGTGAATGCGCACATTGCCTACGCGCGCTTCCTGTCGCTTGGCATCAAGTGGCTGGTGGTGGTGCTTACCGCAGCCATGGTCTTCGACCACCTGCAGATCGGCGGGCATGTGGTTGAGCTGGCCTTTGGCATCCTCTTCGGCGGCATCGTCCTCACGCTGGCTCTCGCCGTGGGTCTTGGCTCCCGCGACCTCGTCAGCCGCTCGCTCGAAAGCCATGCAGAGCACTCGAGCGAGCTCAGCGTCGCTCCCCCAACAACCCCGGCCACCGGACCCGGCGATTCCATCCGGCATTTCTGAGAACTGCGGTGAATGGTGCGGTTGAGCAAGTTCTTGCGCGCGGCCACCGAGCTGTTAGATGCGCTGGTCGTAGATCCCTATGACATTGAAGCTGTAGCCCAGGCCATCTGGGCCTGGAAATGAACCGGGGCGACCGGCGCATGAGGATGCAGCGCATGCGCCATCACGTAATGGACCACAACATTTATCGCAGGGCAGCCAGCATACTGGACGACCTCAGCGAATTGCGCATGGAGAGCCTTGGGTAACCGATCTGGTTTACGCCCGGACGGTGTCTATTTCGCCAGTTGAATTAGAGCATCGCCGATTGGCGTAGAAAGTGGGCATCCGGTGACTGCTGACGCGGCAAAGAAGCTCGCGGAGTTCTTTGGCGATTTTGTGGGCGGAGTAACTCCGTTTCTGTTTCTGGATTACGACGGCACTCTGGCTCCGTTCCGGTTAGATCGCTGTTAGACTCGGCCCTGGGCCGGCGTGTGAAAGCTTCCGGCCCACATCGCGCGGTATGGACGGACGCGGATGGCTGCGGCCACCGATGGAGCTAAGAGGGCTTCTGGAGAAGTGGCTCTTTGCCTGAGCGTGCGAAGGCCGAAAAAATAGAACTCTTCAGAAATGATCCCTTGGCTCACCTCCCAGATTCACCAGACTGTCGAAGGTCCCAGACGGATATCCTTCCAATCGCGGCCCGTTGCGTAGCGGCGTTACGGATACACCCCCCGAGAAAACGTAGGCTAGGCGCGATACAGTAGGAATCCACCCACTCAGAGGCTATTCGACTCTTTCTAATTCTACCGATGTTCGCTATGGTGCAGAATCGGTAACGAGAAGTCGGCATCGCGGATGATTTCCAGGTACTGGCGCCGTTCCGAGTACCTTAGCGTTCTGACCGCTTCAACACTACCGACATCGACTGGCCGACATTTCCGAAATCGGAGAAGTCCATGGAAGGATCGGAGCCGTTGGGTGCCGGGCCGACGGCAGGCCCGTTGGACGCTTCCTTCTTGGGCGTGGGCATGCTGAACGGTATGTTGACGGAGCGCTGGAGCTCGATCTGATCTTCTTTGACTTTGCCTTCGAAGGTATTGATGCCGGATTTGAAGGCCACGCGATCTCCGTGGACGACGCCGTCCACAATCACAACAGGCGCATCGTCGCCTCCGAACCAACCGCCCGGGCCTTCAACGGTTCCGGTGAGTTTTCCGCCCTGTTGTGTGAGCGTAAAAATGCGCGGGGAGCCGAGGAACGAAGCCGCCATGCCGACGCCGTGTTCCGATGCCGCCAGCCAAAGGCCCGTTATGCCAGTACCCTTGGGGACCGGCCGCTGCCAGGCGGCGACTTGCGGGCGAAGTTCGATCTGTTTGCTGGGGACCGTCGCGGCGGCGGTGGTTAGCCCGGGGGATGTGACCTCGACGGTGATGGTTCCGGGCGTCTTGTGCGTCTGGACGAGAGCCATGCAGTAACCGCAGAACGCATTGCGCGCGTTGCCTTTGTCGGGCGACTGGTCGGTTGGGTCTCCGTTGCCTACGCCGATGAGCCTGGCTGGCCCGGTGACGCGGAACGAAACCAGGTTGTCGGTGATAGGGACCGTGCGCCCGCCTGAGTCCTGCACCTCAACGGCAAACATGGCCACGTCTTCGCCATCGGCGGAAAGGGAATCGCGATCGGGACGGAGCACCAGTTTGACGGCGGGACCTGTTGTGTCGCGGCGTGTGGTCATCACCTGCCTGCCATCTTTCGATCCGCGCGCTTCGATGGAACCCGGAGCATAGTCGACAACCCAGGCGACGTGCGAATCCTTCTTGACATCCTTTGCGCCGAGGCTCTGACCGTTGAGAAAGAGCTCCACCTTTTCGAGGTTGGAGTAGACCCACACGGCGATCTTCTTGCCCTCGTAGCCGGGCCAGTTCCAGTGCGGAAGCAGGTGCAGCACGGGCTTCTCGGTCCACCAGGACTGGTAGTAGTAGAACGAGTCTTTCGGAAAGCCGCACATGTCGAAGATGCCGTATTGCGAACTGATGTTGGGCCAGCCGTTGGGCGAGGGCTCGCCGCGGTAATCGAAGCCGGTCCACACATAACCGCCCCCGAGCCACGGGCGCATGTTGCAGAAGCTCCACCAACCTTCGGCGGAAGCGCGGCCGGAGGTGGTGTAGGGATCGTAGGAGCTGACAAAGCCTCTGGACTTGTCAGTAATGTAGATGCCGCGCGTACAGACGGCGCTGACGGTCTCAGTTCCCAGCACTAGTTTTTCAGGATGCGCCTTGTGAAAGGCTTCGGCCTGTGGGTCGGCATAGTGATACCCGATCACATCGCAAACCGCCAGGCCGCCGGTCCCGCTGCCCGCCACCTCGCCGTTGATCATGCCATCGATCGTGGTGGGGCGCGATCCGTCGTGACGCGTGGCAACCTGCTGCATGGCCGCGACGATGTTGGCGCCTTTGGCGTTGGTGGCCGTGGGCTCCTCATTGCCCAACGACCACATGAAGACGCTCGGATGATTGCGGTCGCGCCGGACGAGGTTTTCAAACTGGCTGAGTCCCTCGGGATTGGAGGACATCATGCGCGTCTCGTCCATGACCAGCATGCCAAGCTGGTCGCAGGCATCGAGCAATTCGGGCGTAGGGGGGTTGTGCGAGGTGCGCAGGGAGTTGCAGCCCATCTCTTGGAGCTTGCGGACGCGGTAGTGCTGCACCGCGTCGGGCAATGCGACCCCGATTCCGGCGTGGTCCTGGTGGTTGCAAGTGCCTTTCAGCTTGACCGGAGTGCCGTTGAGCAGAAACCCCCGCTGTGCATCGAACTGGACGGAGCGAATGCCGAAGGGCGTTTCGTAGCTATCGACCGCCTTGCCGTCCACCTGCACTTCGGTCAGGAGCTTATACATGTTGCGTTCTTCGAGCGACCACAACATGGGGCGACTGACAACCATATCTTGCCAGTAGTCCCTCCGATCGGCGGCCGCGACTGCAGCAGCGGGCGAAACATCCTTTGCTACAGCCGAGCCCGAAGGATCGACGATGGTGGAGATCACGCGCACGTTGCTCAAGGCGATTCCGCGATTCTCGACCTCGCTGAGAATCGAGAGCTTTGCTCTGTTCGGATGAATCTCCGAGCGAACCCGGGTGCCCCATTGCCTGATGTGAACGGGGTACGTCTTGACCAGCCATACGTGGCGATAGATGCCCGCGCCCTCGTAGAACCAGCCATCGCTTCCCGTTGCATCGACGCGCACCAGAAGCACATTGGGCTGGCCCGGGTTGACGAAGTCAGAGACGTCAAAGCCGAACGAGTCGTAACCGCCGCTGTGCTGGCCGATATAGAAGCCGTTGAAGACGACCGTGGTCTCGCGGTATGCGCCGTCGAACTCGATCGTGATCCGCTTGCCGGCATCCTCGGCAGGTAGCGCAAAGATGCGCCGGTACCAACCGATGCTGTTCTCGGGATACTTGCGGCCGAGAGGATAGAAGCCCTTGCTTTGCAGGTCGGGGTCGTTCTTGAAGGGCAGCTCGATGGTCCAGTCATGGGGCAGATCGATGCGCTGCCAGTCCGTATCACTGAAGGAGGTAGATCCGGCGGGTATGAAGCCCCCGGTTTTCTGGAAGTTTCCGGCCGCAGCGCTGCCGTATCCGAAGTCCTTGACCGGATCGTCGGCGTGTCCGAAGTGGAAGGTCCATCCGAAATCGAGCAGGAGGCGTTCGCGGCCTGTGCCGGGCATGGGAGAGGCGAGACTGGTTGGCGCACTGAGGGGGCCAGAGACTTCACTGGCGACGTGGTTGGTGGGATCGACGGGACCAAGAGCGTGGGCTGTAGCGGCGACGGCGGGGGCTAGCAGGCCAGACACGAGGACGTCGCGACGCGAAAATGTTTTCATTGCGCCTCCAGTTGAAAATCAGCCCTGAATTTCTCCAGGATTCCATGCACCGAAACTATATACCCAATGTGCTGGTGGCTTTCGCAAGAAGAGCGCTCACTTTGAATCGGGCTGGTGGGGCCTATTGGTCGCCTGCTGGTGGCAAGGCAATGCTGCCATCCGAGCAAGCATATTCTGCATCGAGGCTGACCCGGGGACTGATATGCCCTTGTCGAGCGAAGAGAGGTTCTGTCACTTCAAACATGTTGAGGCATGGAGCCCAAATCCGATCAGGCACTAACCCGATTCCGGAGCCTGGGGCGTTTATCTTTGGCGTTAGTCCAGGATCATGCCGGGCTAGCTCTGCCCACGAGTTTGTTCTAAGCTTTCTCTATGACAAATTGGACACCGTATATGGCAAACACACGAGAAATAGCGGTGAGCGTTGAGCCGACTTACCTTGAGACGAGATCATCGCCGGACAGCTCGCAGTATTTTTGGGCTTATCGAGTGATCATCGAGAATCAGGGACGGGAAACGGTACAGTTGCTGAGCCGGCACTGGATGATCACGAATGCGCGTGGCGAATTGACCGAGGTCATGGGACCAGGTGTCGTCGGGGAGCAACCGGTCCTCAAGCCGGGAGAGAGCTTTGAATATACAAGTGGCGCACCTCTCAACACGCCGTCGGGGATGATGGGCGGGGCTTACCAGATGGAGAGTGAGAGCGGTGAGCGTTTTGATATTGAGATACCGACGTTCTCGCTGGATCGTCCGAATCAGGGCGTATTAATGAATTAAAAAACAGAGATCATGGGTTCGGGATCGAGAATTAAGGTTCGCGCATGGCGCGGAATAGCATTGCCGCGCTGGCCGAAGGTGGCTAGCGTGTAGCCTGCCCCTCGGTAGTCGATCCTGAAAAAGTGATTTTCAGGCAGATTGAAGTTGAGTGTTGCCGGCCTTCGGGGCTTTCAAGGCAAGCAAGCCGTTCCGTACTTCGATCAGGAAGAACAGAAAAATGCGCCAAAAAGCT
>Ga0302319_10025541_pt1 | contig 10450 bp, 8 predicted proteins | sample Bog_T0_2_FD_203319 | JGI IMG/M metagenome (GOLD analysis project Ga0302319, IMG submission 203319) | Peat permafrost microbial communities from Stordalen Mire near Abisko, Sweden - Bog_T0_2 | ecosystem: Environmental > Terrestrial > Soil > Wetlands > Peat | place: Sweden: Abisko, Stordalen Mire...
GAGAAATAGCAGAGCTTCAATCCGCATTTTCGTGTCGTTCTATCAAGTTTGAATTTCGGCGGAGAGGGACCTGTTCGTGATTTCCTGAAAGGGTGACAGCGTGAACTCAATGCCGAACGATAGCCCTGAGCAACATGACCGGCTGGACAGTTGGAAGGCAATTGCCCGCCATTTTGGAAGGACATCCCGAACTGTCCAACGCTGGCACTCCGAGTATGGTCTTCCGATACGCCATCTGGGCGGCAATAAAAGCTCCATCTTTGCCTATGCCGAGGAGTTGGATGACTGGATGAGGAACCGCGGCAGAGCCTTGACCGTTGAGCCTGGCGAGATGCCTGGGCGCGTTCTCGTTAGCACAGCCTTTGTCGCAGAGGAACCGGTTCACCAGATCCACAGGCCGGATCCCTCCCTGGTTCCCGAGCCCGCGAAGACCCGCTCCCGTGAGTTGGTCGATCTTGCCTACAGGATGTGGGAAACTCTTTCGCACGGCAATCTGCAAGCCATCGTCCGATTTCTGCGTGAGGCCATCGATCAGGACCCTACCAACGCCGCTGCGTTTGGGGGCTTGTCCCTGGCATTGATTGCCGAGGGCCTGTGGGGAGATTTGCGCCCTTCCGCCGCGTACTTATCCGCCCGGGCCGCCGTTCTGCGGGCGCTGGAGATCGACCCCGAACTGATCGAGGCAAAGTGCGCGGATGCGTGGCTCAAGACCATATCTACGCGGGACTGGGGGGGCGCGCGCCGAGGTTTTGGTGAGATTCTGAAGCACCGGTCTCTGGGGACCCGTGCCATGAACGGCCGTGCTCTTCTTTATATCGGGGAAGGATGCCTGGAGGAGGCTTCCAGCCTTCTGCTTGAAGCCGCAGAGCAAAATCCGTTGAATTCCTCAGTGATGGGTTTGTATTGCTGGACTGAGTACCTGTCGGGTGACTATGCAAATGCTCTCGACCAGATTGCGCAGGTCAAGGCCAGCGGCCGATCCGGGCGCATCACGGATGCTATCGAGGCACTCGCATCCATACAACTGGAAGACTCGGAAACGCACATCGATCGCCTGGAAGCTCTGGCCGCAGCTTCTCCTCATCACGACATCCTGCGAGGCGCGCTCGGATACGCGTACGGTGTGGCCGGCCACGATCGAAAGGCGAAGAATCTCCTCGATGCCATGGCGCAAGCGGGAACTTACAGAAGGGCCTGCGAACCCTACGCAACGGCACTTATTCTGATCGGCATCGAGGAGAGTCACAAGGCAGTGGAATACCTGGAGAGGTCTTATGCCGAAGGGTCGCTCTGGAGCCTTGGATTCCGATCGGACCCCATCCTGGAGCCTTTGTGCAACGATCCCCGCTACCGGCAGTTTTTGAGTCGCGCCGGTTATCCCGATTGCAAGGGGCCGAGCCCGCGCTTGCTTTCAGCCGGCTAAGCTGCAAACAAAGCGAGGAGACTTACAGCTATGTCATACGCATCCATATACTAACTTCGTATTTCACTCTTGTAGAACATTCAACCCCATGATAGCTTGTGTTAGAAATTCCAAGCCGAGAAACCAGACTTGAATTCGCAGGTTAGTGACCGTGTTCCGACACCTGCTTCCAGGTGGTGCATTGATCGATGCGAGTCAGTCTGCGCCGAAGAGCACCGGAGACACTGCGGAAGCGACGCCGCTGGGCTTCGATCTGGAGATTCCGCTCGTAGCGTGACCGGGTGATTTCGTAATCTCGCCCACAAATCTGGGTGCCCCAGGTCTCGCTTTTGAGTCCTGGGAGACCAAAGCTGGTAGGTGCGATTTCGAAGCGACCAAGTCACGGAACTAGTTGCGATCAGGTTTGGGTATGCGCGGCACGAGACATGTACGGGCTTTCATGAAAGGCAGACAACGTGACCTCAATGCCGAACAATGGCCCCGAGAAGCAGCACAGGCTGGACGGTTGGAAGTCCATTGCCCGCCATTTTGGAAGGACCACCCGAACTATCCAGAGATGGCATTCCGAATACGGTCTTCCCATTCACCGCATCGGCGGTTATAAGAGTCCAATCTTCGCCTTTGCCGGCGAGTTAGATGAATGGATGAGGAACCGCGGCCGAGCCTTCACCAATGAGGCCGATGAAGTTCCCAAACCTGCACAGCTTGCAACGCCTGTCGCCCTCGATGAATCCGACCACCGCAAGCGGAACCTCGACGGCCGTCTGTTCTCTGCTGTCCCCAAGGCCCGGGCTTCTGAGTTGGTGGCGCTCGCCAACAAGATGTGGGGCGCGGTTTCAGAGAGAACACTGAATCGGATCGCACATCTGTATAGCGAAGCCATGAACCTGGATCCACGCAATGCGGACGCGTTTGCCGGGCTGTCGGCCGCATTGTTCAGCGAGGGCTTGATGGGCTGTGTGCGAGCTTCGGCCGCGTACTCGACGGCCAAGGCGGCTTTGCAGCGGGCGGTTGAGATAAACCCGGAATTGCTTGATGCAATCAGGGCAGGCGCCTGGTTGAAGTTGCTGTCAACACGGGACTGGCAAGGTGCCCGGCGAGGCTTTGAGGAGACTCTGCATCGTCAACCGGGGAACCCGCGCGGCATGGTTGGCATGGCCATGCTTCACATTGCTGAAGGACGCCCCAAGGAGGCTTCCGGCCTGCTTCGGAAGGTGGTCGATTCCAATCCGCTAAACATGGCAATCACTTCTCTGTCCTGCTGGAGCGACTATCTGGCTGGCAACTACCTCGATGCGCTCATTCAGATCGAGGAGGCCCGTGCCAGGGGGCATTTCGGGCTTGTTTTCGATGCAACGGAGGCACTGGCTTCCATCCTGCTCAATGGACCTGGCGCACAAATTGAACGTATAGAGGCGTTGTGCATGGAGTCGCCGGCAAGCCAGGTGCTGCGCGGCGTCCTGGGATGCGCATGCGGAATGGCCGGTCAATCGAAACGGGCGAACGAAATTCTCGAATCCATAGCGAGTACCAAGGCGCACAAAAAGATCCACGAACCGTATGCGCTAGCGCTCGTTCATATCGGACTGAATCAAAGGCAGGAGGCTGTGAAACAACTGGAGCGGTGCTACGCGGAAGGCTCACTTTGGAGCGTCGGTTTCCCATGCGACCCAATCCTCGCACCCTTGCGGGACGATCCGCATTTCCGGCTGTTCTTGAGTAAGTGCCGGTATCCGTGCCAATGAGGAACACACATCGGGCCAGTTCCAGCGTCTTATTCGGCCACGGGATAGTTCGGAAGTCGAATTAGCTGAGGCTCTTGACCGCGGGGAAACTTGCCTGCCCGATGGCGCGCTGTGGGGCCTGGTTTTGCACCGGTGCGCATAATTATGTTGTCGATTCTAAATGTAGTTATTGGACGATATACATCACCGATGTACTTGTCACGTTGAGCGTGCTGGCTGGAATAAACGGCACCCTGAACGGAAATGCATAAGTGATGGTCACCTGAACGGGATTTCCCGGAGCTTCGCTTATCTGCGGATAGGTTGTACCGATGTTGGGTATTGCGCCACCAATGTTGGGCCAAGACAAGGCAGCGACATAGCTGTTCACTGTCGCAATCGTCGCCGTGCATGAGTTGCCGGAGGTATCCACGCAGGTTGAACCGCGGACCATGGCGTAACGCGTTCCTTCCCGCGCCATCTCTGAGATCGCCTGGTGCGTATAGATCACCATGGATACTTCAATCAGCCCAAAGAAGAAGGCAAAAAGCATCGGCACGGTCAGAGCGAATTCAACCAGCGCGCTTCCCTCTTCGCTCTTCATGGGTTTCCATCGCCGAGCGTGTTGACCAGAACCCGCAGCCTTCCAGCGAAAGAGATCTCGCACAGCCTGCACCCGCCCGGCGATGGAGGCTCCGATTCCCTTCCCTCGTGTATCTTCACTCGCCTTGATCATTCCTCAACCTCCATCACCGACGAACCGACCATGGTGAATGTGGAAGGCAGACCGGGGCAGCGAATCGGCGGTTTGATGCTGGCGCTGGTAGTAACTTGAATGAACTCCAAGCTGTGATTCGAGCTGCTTGTACAAGCGGCGCCGGCAGCGGATTGAGTGGAATACTGCGTTCCCCCGATCGACCCTGAGCATGCGTAATAGACAGTCGGTACCACCGTCAGGTTGGCGCCAAGATCGGATGCTTCCGACTGCGCGGCGGTGATGATTCCCGAGCTGTTGGCCGCGAAAGTAGAACTGATCATGCCGTACATTGCGCCAGTGTGAGCGGCGTTCGATACCTCGATTGAGGTATAGAACAGGGACCCCAGTTCCACAGTCCCCACAAGCAACGGCATCCCCATAAGCGAGATGCAGAGCGCCATCTCTACCAGTGCATCGCCGCGGTCCTCGCGCAGAAGCCGGATGCGCTTACCCCAAGTTGGGACTAGTCCAGCGAAAAACCCGAGCCCATTTGGCATGGTCCTCTTCATCTTCATTCCGCGATCTTTGCGACAGACGTATTCAGCGTTCCGAGGTTGGAGGTGGCATAGCTGGTCAAGGTGGCTCCTCCGGCCATGGTCAGCGATTGCGCAACAATATCCATGTTTGCCGTTGTGCCGGTACCGTTATTGAGCGTTACTGCGGCATTGGGAGCGTCAATCAATCCCGAAAAACTGGAAGTCGATCCGCCTTGAATGGTGACCGTGCTGCCCATTGCATAAAACAAGGTCTGCGGAACTCCACTCACCGTTGGCGCCGAGAGCGTAGACGTCACGCCATTGGCAATGTTCACATTGCCGCCTACATAAAATGTCACGCCGTTGCCAGACAGAGGTGCGCCTCCACCCGTCGTGAAGTCTCCCTTGATGTAGTAGGTATAGCCGGGCGAAAAGGTCACCGACGCGGAAGCGCCTGTATTCAGGCTGTTGTAGCAAACTACATTATTCGTCGGCACTTCATTGGGCAACGCCACTGGACTTCCGTTCACCATCTGCGACGCGCCCTGCAGGGGCAAAGTGTAATTCCCGTTGTAGCCAGGGGAAAGAATGTAGCCGTTGATTGGATTGTCGTAACAGGTGATGCCGTTAGGCAGCGTGGGCGGTGTAATTGACGGGCTGCAGGCCGCCACCCCGGTCACAACCTTGGTGCTGGAAGAAATGGTCCCGTTGTTATTAATGTTGTTGGAATTATCCCAATTCGTCGAAACCGTGCCAATGGATAACGCGCTTATGCCGGCGCTTCCCACGACGCCCACCGCATTGCTGCTGCTGGAGTCCACCGTAATTCCGCAGTTGGTGGCGGCGAGTTGCGCGTTGTTGCTCATGTTCAGATCCATACCAGATTGGCCTTCCAGGCAAATACAGGTCGGGCTGGTCCCACCGCCTCCGGCCACGGCCCGGCCGGCGACCCCCATGCTGGTAATTGAATGGTTGAACGCGCCCAGCAGAAGCGTTGGTACAGGCTTGGTGACGATGACCTCAACGTAACCCTGGTTGAGGACGTAATTTCCATAGGAGGGAGGATTGTTGACTGTAACCACTGCGGGATTGGTCGCGAGTGTATTGTCAAAGCCGTTCATCTTCGCCATTGCTGAAGCCGCACTCTGCATGTTCGCCCTGTTGTTCGAACTTAACTCCTCAGCAGCGGCAATCGCAGCCGCGTCGGCCGCACTCTGGGCCATCCGCTTCTCGCGGAAAAAGTACCCCGCGTCTATGGCGAGGGCCATGAAGCCCAACGCCACCAGCGCCAGAAATGAGGCCATCATCATGGCGGCCTGACCGCACTCGTCTCTCAGGAGTTTCATACTGGCTTCCCAATGGCCCACCTGAACACAGAGTGGAGGCACTGATTAGTTAAGCGAACAGCCTACCTATCGGTTCATATGTATAGGGAGAACAACAATCTATTAGAAACTCCTAACCCCAAGGTAATTCATCGCGACTGAAGATCAAACATTCCGCTTAGGCTGGATGGAACGATCCTGAACAGAAGAGTAGTGACAACCTGCTGATATATCGTCAGTTATATGCAATTCGACGTTCGGCCGGAACTTCCATTAAAGGGGGTCGGCACGTCAAGTTCACAGATTAGCATATGCATAAATGCCGGAATACTATCTGAGTTGATTGCACTCATATATTAATGAACGCCGCTTGACAAAGCGCCTCGCAATCCCTATCGTTAGCAATTGGAAGGCTCGACTGCTAGCACACCGCTGACAGAACTGCTTAGGTCACCCCGCCGAACCAAAAAACGGGTCCGCTTGAGCAGCTTCCGAGGTCTTTTTGTTGAGAACCACTCACATCCCGCGGCCGGGGCTCAACCCTGCCGGGGCCTGAAGGAGAAACGAAGCAATGGCATCAACACACGTAAAAACTACTTTCACGCCGCTCCATGACCGCATCCTCGTCCGCCGTCTGGAAGAGGGCGAAACCGTTCGTGGGGGGATCATCATCCCCGACAGCGCCAAGGAAAAGCCCCAGGAGGGCGAAGTGATCGCCGTCGGCAAGGGCAAGTCAAACGACGAGGGCAAGGTCTTCCCTCTTGACGTGAAGGCTGGCGACAATGTTCTCTTCGGCAAGTACTCCGGTACCGAGATCAAGCTCGATGGCGAAGAGTTCCTGATCATGCGCGAGGAAGAAGTCCTCGGAATCGTTAAGAAGTAGTCAGTTGTCAGTTCTCAGTTGTCAGTAAAAGCCCGCTTGATAGACCTGTGCGGCTACTGACGACTGAAAACCGATACTGACTACTGACAACTGACCACTGACAACTGCTTTAAGGAGATTTACAGAAATGGCAAAACAAATTCTGCACGGTGAAGAATCCCGTCAGGCGATCCTGCGCGGAGTCAACATTCTCGCGGACGCCGTCAAGGCAACCCTCGGCCCCAAAGGCCGCAACGTAGTCATCGAAAAGAAATTCGGTTCCCCGACCATCACCAAGGACGGCGTCACTGTCGCCAAGGAAATCGACCTCAAGGATCCGCTTGAGAATGTCGGCGCCCAGCTCGTTCGCGAAGTCGCCTCCAAGACCTCCGACGTAGCCGGCGACGGCACCACGACTGCTACCGTTCTGGCCCAGTCCATCTTCAAGGAAGGCGTCAAGACTGTTGCCGCCGGAGCCAACCCGACCGCTCTGAAGCGCGGCATCGACAAGGCCGTCACGGTCATCATCGGTACCCGCGACAAGGACGGCAAGTGGACCGAGGGCGGCGCTCTCGGCAAGCTGTCGAAACCGGTTGACGAAGGCTCGGTTGCCCAGGTCGGCGCCATCTCGGCCAACGGCGACCAGGAGATCGGTGACATCATCGCCCATGCCGTGAAGGTTGTCGGCAAGGACGGCGTGATCACCATCGAAGAGTCGAAGACCATGCACACCGGTCTCGAGACCGTGGACGGCATGCAGTTCGATCGCGGCTACCTGAGCCCGTATTTCGTTACGGACGCAGAGCGCCTCGAAGTGGTTCTCGAAGATCCGTACATCCTGATCTACGAGAAGAAGATCAGCGCAATGAAGGATCTGCTGCCCCTTCTGGAGCAGGTTGCCCGTGGCGGCAAGCCGCTCTTGATTATTGCTGAAGATGTCGAGGGTGAGGCTCTGGCTACTCTCGTTGTCAACAAGCTGCGTGGCACGCTCAACGTGGCTGCCGTCAAGGCTCCTGGCTTCGGCGATCGCCGCAAGTCCATCCTGGGCGATATTGCCATCCTGACCGGCGGCAAGGCCATTACCGAGGACCTGGGCATCAAGCTGGAAGGCGTGAAGCTCGATGATCTGGGCAAGGCCAAGAGGATCACCATCGACAAGGACAACACAACCATCGTCGACGGGTCCGGAAAGTCTTCGGACATCGAGGGACGTGTGAAGGAAATCCGTTCGCAGATCGAAAAGAGCACCTCAGACTACGACAAGGAGAAGCTGCAGGAGCGGCTGGCCAAGCTGGTCGGCGGCGTTGCCATCATCAAGGTCGGCGCGGCCACTGAGACCGAACTGAAGGAGAAGAAGGCTCGCGTTGAAGATGCTCTGCACGCAACCCGTGCGGCCGTCGAGGAAGGCATCGTTCCCGGAGGCGGCGTGGCTCTTGTCCGCGCAATTCCCGCAGTCGACGAGTTGATCAAGACCCTGGAAGGCGATGAGAAGATCGGCGCGCAAATTGTTCGCCGCTCGCTCGAAGAGCCTCTCCGCCAGATCGTCGCCAATGCCGGCGAAGAAGGCGCGGTTGTGGTTGCCAAGGTTCTGGAGGCTACCGACCCGCACTTCGGCTACAACGCGCAAACCGGTGCGTACGAAGACCTGGTCAAGGCCGGCGTCATCGATCCCACCAAGGTGACCCGCACGGCGCTGCAGAACGCAGCCTCGATTGCCGGTCTCCTGCTCACCACCGAAGCACTGGTTGTCGAGATTCCGGAGCAGAAGGCAGCTCCGGCCGGCGGCGGCCACGGCGGCGGCATGGACGGCATGTACTAAGCATCACCCCAGCGACATGGACCCGTCGCTGGGGACCCCGACCACCTGCGGTGGGGCAAACGCCTCCCGCTGGTCGGCAAAAGCACGAACAAAAGGCCTCCAGCTTCGGTTGGGGGCCTTTTTTGCGTGCTCATTCCTTCTTTATTTCTAACCGTAACTATCCGCTGGATTCATCAGGCTGCTCGCGCAGCCATTTCTCACAGTACTTCCGACGGCTGAACGCCTAGGAAGCGATCCCCGATACGGAGGTCACCGGGCTCCGCCGCAGCGAACGCAACCAGCCTGCGGAAAGCCAAGCGCTGGGAATTGAGAACTCACTCCAGCCGCAATCCAGACAAACAAGGATATCCGGAGAGGGCGACATGGGGGGGTGGCTCATCGTACGCAGCTTGTTGCGATAAAGGCGAACTTCCGCAGGAATTAGAGATAACGATTCCGATTGGCACTTCGGGCAAACCATGGTTACACCTCAGGAACGCAAACCCTTCAAGGACAACAAGTATTGCAACTGGTCTATGAAACCAAGATTAATCGGATTGTCCACAGGATTTCAACAGGAAACCGGCCCAATAAGGAATCGCTGTCCCGAAATGCTCCACACTTGAAATTTGCATCTTTGGCACAGGAAATCGCAGCTTCCGCCCCCAAAACGGCCAGACGACATCTGCACCAAAAACAATCGGGGCCCCCAAGGGGACCCCCGATTGGCTTGTTTCTTCTCTAAAGGAGACGTTAGAACATGATGTGGAATCCCATCGTGACGGCTCGGGAACCGCCAATGGTCCCCGTGGCGGAGCCGAAGTTGGCTGCATTGTTTGGGCAGCTTGAGGTGTTCGCAATGGTCAGACTTGGAATTGTGCATGTACCCTGTAGTTGGCTAAGCGAGAGCGTGAGAGGAAGCTGCGTCGATTTCCCAGAACCGGTCGCGTAGGGTACCTGATCCAGATTGGTCAGAGCTGACTGTTGATCGACCGAACTGTTGGAGGTCACAACCTGGCCGTATCCAAGGTAGGAACGGTACTGGTTGCAATTGGTGGTGCCGCCATACTGTTGGATTGCATTGGCCGCGCATCCGTTATTCTGGCGAATCTGAGCCTGATCCTGCGGTACGTCAAGGCTGGTTGTGTTGGTCACGTTGAAGATGTTGAATTCGAATTGCGCCTTTGTCTTCTCCGTAATCCTGAAACCCTTGCGGATGGAGAGATCGAGACGCTTCTGAGCAGACTGGCGGAAGATATTGCGCTGCCCCACATTGAAGGCCGTCTCGTAAATATCGCTCGGATCGCTGCCGGTTGAAACCGGAATCCCGTTGGCGCCGGGCGTGAGGTAGCGGATGTCGATCTGCGAAGGGTCGATGGTAGGGATGTAGCTGCCACCAGACGTGCGTGCAGACCCTTTGTTACCGGTCAACGCGGATTTTGGATGCTTCGGATCCTTGATGCCGAGGATGGGGTTCATCAGGGTGGGGTAGTTGCCGAATGTGATGCTGCCCACCGCGCCGTAGAACTCGTAGAGCGAGTAGGGTTCACCGCTTTGCAAGGTTCCGGTTCCGGTAAGGTGCCAGTCGTTGGTGATATAGGAGGCAACATTGTCGCTCTTGACCGCATTGGGCACATCGATCTGAAAGTTGCCGGTAAACACATGGGTGCGGTCGAAGTCAGAGGAAGCCCAGGAATCGCGGAGGCGGTTCGGGTTGTCACCGGTAAAGAAGAGGCCGATGTCGCTCTGCTCGTCCAGGGAGTGGCTCCATGTGTAGCTGGCGCCGAGCGCGAAGTCTTTGGAGAGGCGCTTTTCAACGTGCGCTTCGAGTGCGTCGTAGGCTGAAACACCGACGGTCTTGAAGGCTGCCGAATTGGGGCTGTAACCAACATATGGCGCGCGGAAGTCGGTGTTGCCGGAGTCAGCCGTGGCCCAGGGCTCTTCAGGAATCGGACAGTAATCGTAACCGCAATTCTCGTTGGTATAGTCCATGACTTCCATTCCGTATGAGGAAGTTTCGCCCCAGATGGGATTGGAGGATGTTGCAATGCCCGGTTCATTGAATGGAATCGGAATCACCGAGTG
>Ga0302319_10025544_pt1 | contig 10450 bp, 7 predicted proteins | sample Bog_T0_2_FD_203319 | JGI IMG/M metagenome (GOLD analysis project Ga0302319, IMG submission 203319) | Peat permafrost microbial communities from Stordalen Mire near Abisko, Sweden - Bog_T0_2 | ecosystem: Environmental > Terrestrial > Soil > Wetlands > Peat | place: Sweden: Abisko, Stordalen Mire...
GGCGGCGAATCGGGCGGTTGACACCATTGCCCGCAAGTGTTCGACTTTGCTAAGTATTCACGCGATTGCCAGCAAGCCCTTGGGTTCTCAGTGGCTTGCTGGCAACCACGATCAGCGGCGAACAGCCATTCGCAACAGGCTTTTACAATTCACACGCAGGAGGTCCGGGGTTCGAGTCCCTGCGCGCCCACCATTTTTCAAATTGTCCGGCTCCTCCTGGGCCCGCGAGTGCCGACCCTCGGTACACCCACAGTCCGCTTTCCCCGATTCCCTGACATAAACTCCACGCCGATGGGCCAAACCGGGCTGCCCTCCCCCTACGACGCTGTCGCCAGCCGACCGAGCCACACGAAATCGTCGCCCCCGTCGGCGCGGGGGCTGCACGGGCCAGGTGAACCAGGCTCGCCAACATTGGCATGCATACGAGTAATGAAATCGGTTCAATCTGTGCGCCATAAACGCAACACCACCACCTCGGTGCCTGGACCGCAGTGGTGGCGTTGCGCATACGGAGTTACTAATGCCGTTAATTCGTATCGGCGGCTACAGAAGCGATCAGCCCGATAACTTTTCTACTTCGAAACGGTCACCACGATCTGCGCCGTCGGAATAATTCCCCGCAGTGGCAGATAACTGAAGTTCGAATCCGTGTTACCGCCAATCAGTTTTCCGAGTTCGCTGTTTTTATCAGTGAACACAGTGTTGTTAGCGGTCCCAAACGAAATATTCGGGTAGTTGCCCGCTTCCTTAACGAGACCCTGCTGCGGCGTCAGAGCCCACCAATTGGCGGTGAAGTCGCCATAGGGCGCCGTGGGATCGGTCTCCGTGCCGTAGATCGTATACGACGGAACACCGAAGGCTTCGGCTTCGACGTACAACACTCCGGACTTACCCGTGGAACCGTAGGTGAACTGATAAGTCAGGTTCGGATCATACAGCGCCGGCGCGCCTGCCAGGTTGAGCGCCACCACCAGTTCCGGATTATTGGTGATGTAGAAGAGCAGATAGTTGTTGATATCTCCCGTCTTGTCGGGAGGGACGATTTCCACGCCCACCTGCGAGAACACCGTCGGAATCGAGTGTCCGCCGTTCACCGATACGCCCGTGCAACTACCCGCGCGAACCACGATGCCCGCTGTGCCGACCCCGGTCGACAGCGCCGTGAATTGCCGCGGCACAAGGGCTGATGCATTGGCGTAGTTCACCGGACCGACACCGGCGAATTCCGTGCACTGCGTGAAATTGATAGTTAGCGGTTGGTCCGCCCATGCCGCCGTAGCTGCGAATGCCAGCATCAGGGAGCACTTCAAGTAGCCGTATTTCATAAATCCTCCGATTAGAATCGAGATTGCCTCTTGGCGTCTCTGCCCGAATAGTACATAGATCGGGATGCCATATTACCGCAATCGTCTCGTAGCGCCATTTTTTGTGCCGCTTCCACCGTGCTCAGTTCGCCGGGGTTCTTAGAACGGGTCAGATACTTACTCCTCGTGCTCCGGTCGCCGCGCGGCTTGACAGGCGGTTTCCCGCCGCGTTTTCGCCTCGCAATTGTTTTTCTCATTGCCCGTGGACCTCCGGCAGAATGACCCGGTCATGCGTGCGTGCAACGCAGGAATCCAGGCCGTTACGCCTGGCCGTTAGTAGCGCCAGAAACTCGGCTGCACTCTTCCGCGCCGATCCAAGGGAGCAAAAAAGGGAGCAAAAAAGGGAGCAAAAAACGCAGCGAACTGCCTGACTGCCGGCAGTCACATGACCATTGGCAGTCAAATTTGAAGGGTCGAGGCGGCGCTGTTTCGTGGTCGGAGCCCTCTGTGCCCCCCCGGCGAGCCGCGCAGGCGGGCAAATGCGCTAATACACGGCGTGTCTTGGCGCATTTTCCGCAATTGTGTCCGCAAAATTGCCGCCTGGCGCGATGTTCCGCAGGCGCAGGCGTTGGCAGTCATCGTGCATCACTTAGCGCGCAAAAGGCAGTGTGACCCGGATACGATCCGGAACGAACGCACGAAATAAGGAGTGCTCTTGACATTACGCCCGGGTGTTTACATAGTCCCAACCGACCGGTGGTACATCGAACGGACCGTCTGGCTGATCGCCGGGGTAGTTCTACTGGCGAGCACCGCTATGGCATTGCTGGTAAACAAGCTATTCATTCTTGGAGTGATCGCGACAGGGCTCGTATCCATCAACGTCGCATTTACGGGTTTTTGCCCTGTCGGCACCGTGCTGCGTATGCTCGGCATGTCTCCGATGCTGGGCGAGGCACAATCGAAGCACGAATATCTATACTTCATGCAGACGGACAAATGGTATCTTGAGCGCCGTATCTATCTGGCAGTCGGCATCAACATCTCCGTGGCCTCCGTCATCGTGCTCACGTACAGCGCCTGGGCGACGTTGTTCACGCTTTTCGTTGGTGGCGCCATGGTGTGGTTTGCCGCTACCGGTTTTTGCGTGATGGCAAACGCCCTGTACTGGCTGGGCGCCGAGCCTCGTTTGAACCCGCAATCAATGCCTTCCGGCCGCTGCGAGGAGTGCGCCATGTCCGATGTTTGCGTCGGTGGACATAAGAAACAGAACCGGGGAGGCGGTGATTCGGCGACGGAATCACAAGTAAACGCGACGATCACCGGTTCGTACTCCCTCAGAACGCTTCGCTGAGCGGCGAGCGGCAGACGTCGGTGCAGGCGATAGACGCGCTCGCGTCGGTACAGGCGATAGACGCGCTCGCGTCGGTACAGGCGATAGACGCGCTCGCGTCGGTACAGAACACACGCGCGTTCGACCGGGGCCGCGAAGCCCAGGTTTGGAAGCTGGCGACAGGTCGGAAGCCGTAAGGCGAACCGACCGTCTCATCGCAGGAGCGAAGGGCAGAACATGACCGATCAAAACAACAATGGGGCCGAACAGAGCGGCGAGAAGGGCAGCGGGAGGCAGCCGGCCTTAGCCTTCCTGACCAGCAACTGGCTGAGTGTTCTCGGGGCGACGCTGGTGACGGTTGCGGGATGCTCCTGGCTCCTGATTCTCACGCTCCACATGGGCGCAAGAGCGAGCAATCCTTATCTCGGGATTCTGCTTTTTCTGGTGCTTCCTGCTGTATTTTTTGCCGGCTTGGCGCTCATTCCCCTGGGTGCACTGCTCGCCCGCCGACGAATCGCCGCCGGACTGGCGGCCGTGCCCGATCGGCGTTTGACGCTACGGCGGCTGGCCATCTTCTTCGGGGTCATGACCGTGGCCAACGTGATCATCGGGAGCCAGGTCAGCTATCGCGCCGTTGTTTATATGGAATCCAATCCTTTTTGCGGAGCGAGTTGCCACGTCATGAAGCCGCAGTTCGTCGCTAATCTGCGCAGCCCGCATCGCAATGTAGCGTGCGTGGAATGCCACACGAACCCGGGCGCGGCGGGATTCATGGAGTCCAAGATGAATGGAACCAGGCAGATGCTCCTGGTTGTGGCGGGAACCTATCCCAGGCCGATTCCTCCCGCGCTTTCGAGCGGAAAGCTGGTGGCATCCTCCGAGACTTGCGAGCAATGCCATTCGAGGAACATCGAAAGCGGGCAGAAGCTGCGCGTGCTGTCGAAGTTCAAAGACGACGAGGGAAATACCCAGGTCTCCACCGTGCTGATGGTGAACATCGGGGGCGGCAGGAGTGGAGGCATTCACGGAGCCCATATGGGGCCGGGTGTCGAAATCCGTTACCGCGCGGTGGGGTCGCGGCGCTCCACCATTCCCTGGGTGGAATACAACAACACTGGCACTGGCGAAACCAGAACCTACCTCGCGGATGGCGCGAAAGACCCGGGAGGGGCAACGCTGGTCATGGAGTGCGCGGATTGCCACAATCGCGAAGGGCATTCCTTCTCGCTGCCCAAAGAAGCGGTGGACGAAGCGATGGCGTCGGGACGGATTCCGGCTTGGCTACCCTTCGCGCATAAGACGGCGGTTCAGGTTGTCAGCGTGGCTTATGCGAGCGGCGACGATGCCGCCCGGAAGATCCCGGAGGCCTTCGCCGCCTTCTACCGGCAGAATTACGCCCAGCTTGCCGGCCAGCACCAGGCGGAAATCGATCACGCCGGCCAGGCCCTGGCCGAGATCTACCAGCGCAACGTGTATCCGGATCTCGGGATCAGGTGGGGCAGTTATCCGGACAATCTGGGGCATACAGATAACAGCCCCGGCTGCTTCCGATGTCATGACGACAGCCATGAGACATCGGCAAAGAAGGCGATTTCTCAGGATTGCGACGATTGCCACAAAGCCCTGGCAACCCAGGCGAAGAATCCCGATATTCTCAGGACCCTGGGCCTGACGCCCTCGGAGCCAAAACAATAATCGGCGGACCCAAAAACCGAAAGCAGGGCATGAACAAGGGAGCGATAAGTGGAATGAGAACGATTTTCGTAGCGACGTTTTGTCTGGCGGCTCTTGCGGCAGGGGCCAGTTGGGCGACCGACTCAAATCCTGGACGCGGCGTCCACGGAAATTTCAGCGCGTTTTTTGCTCCAAAGACGCCGAAGGATCTCATTTTCCCTTCCACTAAGGGCGACGTGACGTTCAACCATGCGCTGCATGCGAAGCGGGAGAACAACAACTGCAAGGCCTGTCACGACAAGTTGTTCCCGGAGTCGTCGGCGCCCCTCAACTTCAAGGCGAACGAGCATAAAACGGCGGAAGCGGCGAAAACCTCATGCGGCGGATGCCATTATCCGGGCGGCGATGCCTTCGAAGCTAAGGCCAACTGCACCAGGTGCCACACCAGGAGCTGAGGGCCGTTCGGGAATGCGGCAGAGGGATGCGTCAGCCGGCAACGCTCTTTTTCAGGAACTGAATACCCTCAAACGCAATAGAATCCGGCGTTTTTTCAATGTCGCGCCAGATCGCCGCAGCGGCGCTCAGGTCGCCAAGAGCGAATCCAAAGCTCTCGATCGTGAGCCAACCGTCGTACTTCAGATCGCGCAACGCAGCGAAGACGGAGCTCCACTCGACGTGACCGCTTCCCGGTATCCCGCGATCGTTCTCGCAGGTATGGACGTGTTTGAGGTGTCTGCCCACCGTCCGAAAGCCGGCCGCGATGTCCTTCTCCTCGATGTTCGCGTGGAAGGTATCGAACAGAATCCCCACCTTCGGATGATCGATCTGATCTGCCAGGAGCGCCGCGTCCGCCGCCGTATTGAGGAAGTATGTCTCGAAGCGGTTGAGCGGCTCGATTGCCAGCGTAACATTGTGCGCGACGAGCGTGCCTCCCAATGCCTGATGACCTTCCACGGCCCATTTCCATTCGTCCTGTGTACGGCGCCGGCCGGGAAGAAAACCAACCGGAGAGTAAATGGGACCGGCTATGGTCTCCACGTTTGTGTCGGCGGCTACCTTGATCAGATCCTTCAGGTGCTGAATCGTCTTTTGTCGCAACGCAGCGTCATCCGCGATCAGGCTGAGCCCATCCACCAGCACGGTGCACGCATTGCATTCGAGGCCGTTTTGTTCCGCCGCCTTCCGAAGCCTTGCCGCGGGAAAATCGGCGGCACGGAACAGCGGAACCTCGATCCCGTCAAACCCTTTCTCTTTGATGAGCGGTAACAAGTCCTCGACTGTCTGGCCGCATTCGGCCGACCAGATGAATGTGTTGACTCCGTATTTCATTCGTCCTCCGTGCTCAATGTTATCGCGATGGCAGACTACTGAGCCAGTGCGGGGCCGCGGCCAACACCGCCGGAGCCACCCCTGCCGAAGCCACGGCCAAATCCAGCGGATCCGCCACGCCCTCCAAAGCCGCCCGACCCGCCTCGCCCGCCCCGGCCCTGTTTAGTATCGAGTCGCCCGGTCAGGTCGGCCGGGTCCACGGTGACCTCGATGCCATTCTTTGGCACCTTGACCTTTGCGACCCACAGTACGGAATTTGGCACGACCTTGCGAAAGCTCTCGTCTCCCAGATTCGTGTGATAGTGGCCACCGGCAAAGCCCGCACTGCGTCCGCCATTCGGCCTCTCATAAGTCCACGCGACCACTTCCGGAACGCCCTTCGCTACTTTGGCGCGAGCGTCGGCGTTGCCACTGCGATCTCCATCGGGCCTCGACATGGACGATGCCGGCGGAATCATGGAAAGAATCGGCGTGATGCCCTTCATGCCCTCGCGAAAGCGCAGATTGAAATACCATTCGTCCTTGATCGTGAAGGGCTTCACGCCCTGGGTGATCGGATGCTTCGGAAAGGTGGTGAACTGCGCCTCGAACTCGGGGTTGACGGAATAGTACAACTCGAAATTCGCCCCCGCCAAGTCGAGCATTTCCTGATGGAAGGTTGTCGCGGGAGCCTCGGTGCACCAGTGGTAGAACATGATCCCCGCGCCGCGCGCGGCGGCCTTCTGAAGCGCGGCGAGCCGGTCGGGCTGCGCAAAGAGCGGATGTCCGTTGCCGCCATCGCAATCCATGAATATTTCGTCGGCCTTATCGAGGGCGGATAGATCTTCCGGCCATTTATCGTAAACCGGGGTAGCGTGAACTCCCTTGACAGTGTTCAGCCATTTCGTAAACGTGTAGATGTCGGCGTTATGCTCGTGCTGTCCAGGGCCGTGGCTCGGCTTATCTCCAATCAACAGGATCTCTTTGTCGGCAGCCGCTGCGGACGGAACAATTGCGGAACTCATTATGCCAAACAGCAGAGCAACGGAAACCAACGTACACTTCCTCATGGGAGCCTCCCTGCCTCTGGAAACGTCAGGCCGGAAAAAAGTATATACCATGTAAGAACCTCGTGATATCCTTTCCTTCAGCGATAACTATCGCGCTCCAGGACGACAAGGAAATATTATGCCTCCAGGTTCAGAGAATTCACAGACCGGCCCCACAATGATCGACTCCCGCGTGAGCAGCACCACGTGGATAGCCGGCGTATCGGCGTTGGCATGCCTTGCCCTCGCGCTCGGCTCTCTGCTTTCGCCAGCGAGCGCACAACCGCCGGCGGGCCCCTTACCCGCGGGAGCAACAGGCGGCAGCGGACGCGGAGGTGGATTCGGCGGCGGCCGGGGCGCTCTGCAATTCGCCGACTGGGGCACGTTCGCGCATGATCCGCAGCGCACTGGCTGGGCTTTCGAGGAGACCAGAATTTCACCGGACAGCGTTTCACAAATGAAGCTGGTCTGGAAAACGAAGCTGGGGAGCGAGCCCTACAGCCTTTACAATATTTCGCCGCCTATCGTAGTGGGCAACGTCCCCACTGGCAAGGGACTGCGCGCCGTCGTATATACGCAGAGTTTGCTGAACGGAACCGTTTTCGCTCTCGACGCTCAGACCGGAGAGGAACTGTGGAACCGAAAGTTTCAGGTCGGCATGACTGCGATTGCGCAACGCGACGGCGGATACCAGTATCAGGGCGGAATGCTTTGCCCTCCCGGTGCGGCGGGCTCGCCGGTGGCCGATAAGGCATCGAATCTGCTCTACGTGGTATCGCCATACGGCAAGCTCTATGGTCTCGATCTGGGCAGCGGAGAGATCCGCTATCCCGGAACCCAGTTCGTCGTGCCGTTCTCCAAAGTTTCCAATCTCATTCTGGTCAACGGCGTGATTTACACTACGCTTGCGCAGGGCTGTGGCGACGCGAGGTCGGGCTTCTATGCAATCGACGTACACGATAAGAACAACCCGAAACTCTATCAGGGGCTGACGGCGGTCGGCGGCTCGGCCGGGCCCTGGGGACATGGCGCGGCATTCGGAACCAACGGCCGTATTTACGGCGGCACGGCGGATGGAAATTTCGACCCGCAGAACGGGACGTATTCCAATGCTCTGGTCGGCATGTCCGCCGACACGCTGAAGTTTGTCGATTATTACCTCCCCGTGAACTGGAGAATCCTGCAGCAGCGCGACTTCGATATGGGTGCGGCGGCGCCGGTATTTTTCGGGTGGAAGAACCACAACATTGTGGCGCACGGTGCGAAGGAAAGCATCATCACTTTGCTGGACGCCGATAATCTGGGCGGCGCCGATCACCAGACGCCGCTCTACAAGGGTCCGCGTCTCGGCAACGATGCGCAAAGCGGACTGCTGGGTCACGGAATCTGGGGCGGCATCTCGATGACCCGCGATAACGAAGGCAACACCTGGCTGTTAGCGCCGGTGGGAGGGCCTCCGGCAAAGGAAGCTCCGAAGTTTCCGTTCGTCAATGGCCCGGTGACTCACGGCAGCGTAATGGCGTTCCAGGTCGTTGCGGACCCGAAGACAGGGAACCCGATACTGGAGCCGGAGTGGATTTCGAGCGACCTGGATATGCCGGATGGAGTTGTCTCCGCCAATGGCGTTGTTTTTGCGTTGGGCACGGGATCGAACGAAGTGCAGCGCGGCGGCGATGCGGTCCGCATGTCGACCAATCACCCTGCGATATTGAAAGCTTTCGACCTCAAAACGGGCAAAGATCTTTGGAACAGCGGCACGTCAATAGAGTCGTGGATGCACTTCAGCGGGCTCGCGATATCGGGCGGGTCGGTTTTCGTTGTGGATCACGACGCTAACGTTTACAACTTCGGTGGAATTCCGGCGCCCGCCGGCCGAGGTGGTTTCGGCGGAGGCCGCGGAGCCAGCGGCGCGACGGGGGCGAGCGGCGGGGGCAGAGGGCGGGGATAGTCCCGCAGGCAGCAATCTGGTCGGGGTTCACCGATGCTGCCCTTCGGATTCCGACTCCGAGGCACAGCGCCCGAGGCTTGCGACTTTTATGACGACAACGTCGCTATCGACGTGAGGCCGGTCAACCAGTTGAAGAAAATGGCCATTTCCGCTTTACTTAAACGATATTTATGCCTTGACACCCCGCGTGCCTTCCTATAGAATCTGGTAACGGTGGCATCACTGCATCAAGGGGAGACATTCATGTGACTCACAGCACTGTAGCCTTCCTGGGGCTCGTGGCCGTCACCACCGCCATCCTTGCGCCGGGTCTGACATACCCCTTGGACCCGGTGCCGGGAGCGGGGACGTGAGTCCGACCCCGCCGTATGAATGTTCATCTTGACGGTGCGCTTACATCTGGCGTGACCGCCCCTGGCAGGAAAGAATTCGTCGTTGCCGTTACTGTGCCGCGACTGCCGGCGCCCGGGGTGGATCGGCTCCGCGCCGCCACGTTGTCGGATTGAAGTTTGGCACAGGGTTCCCGTTTGGAAAGGCGGACGCATTTGAAGCAGACCACAAGACGAAGTTTTCTCGAACATGTGTCGACCGCCGCGGCGATAGCGGCGCTTAGGCCCGCGGATGCGTGGGCTGCGCCCGATCCAAATCCGACCACCATCTGGTACCGGCAACCGGCAACCAAATGGGAAGAAGCGCTTGCGGTCGGCAATGGCCGCCTCGGCGCGATGATCTTCGGCGGAGTCGAAAAGGAACGTCTCCAGTTGAACGAGATTACCGTCTGGTCGGGGAGTCTGGAGCAAAAGGCGGACAAGCCCGCGGCCTATAAATCGTTGCCGGCGATCCGGCAGATGATTAAGGACGGCAAATACGCCGACGCCACCAAGGCAATGAACGACGAGCGGCTCTGTCTGACAGGTGGCCGATACGGTCGCGGGTCCTACGGCTCTTACCAGACACTGGGCGACCTGAATCTGGAGTTTGGGCCTCAGACGGGCGAGGTCACCGGATATCGACGCTGGCTCGATATCGGCGAAGCCGTTGCGGGTGTGACGTGGCAAACCGGCAGCGACGTTTGGAGCCGCGAGATATTTTCTTCGGCTGTCGAGCAGGCTCTGGTCATGCGGATCGCCTGCAGTCGCAAAGGGGCGGTCGCCTTCACCGCAAAGCTGGGACGGGCGAAGTTCGCCGAGACAAAGCCTTCGGGACAGGACACGCTCATCATGACCGGGACGAGTACTGGGCAACCCGGTGACCTGCGCTTTGAAGCTCAGGCCAAAATCATAGCCAAAGGCGGGACTATCTCCGCTTCGGAAGACACGATTACAGTGAAGGATGCCGACGAGGCGCTCATCCATCTGACGGCCGGGACCGATTACATCCTGGATTACGCGAAGAGTTACAAAGGTCCCGATCCGCACGAAACGGTCACACGCACTCTGAGTAAGGCGGCCCAGCGCAGTTACGCCGACACGAAAGCGGCGCACATTAAGGACTACCAGCGCTATTTTCATCGTGTGTCCCTGAATCTCGGCAGTAGCGCCAACGCGGCGATGCCAACCGATGAGCGGCTTCGCAAATTCAGCGCGGGCGAACAGGATCCCGCGCTGGTGGCGCTGTTTTATCAATTCGGTCGATACCTACTGATATCTTCGAGCCGCCCGGAAAATCCCCTGCCGTCGAATTCTCAGGGCATCTGGGGCGATGGCTTGAGTCTGCCGTGGGGCTGCGACTACAAATCGAACATCAACTTCGAGATGAACTATTGGCCCGTGGAGACGACCAACCTCAGCGAGTGCCATAAGCCCATGCTGCGTCTGATTGAGAGCGTGGTTGC
>Ga0302319_10025547_pt1 | contig 10449 bp, 18 predicted proteins | sample Bog_T0_2_FD_203319 | JGI IMG/M metagenome (GOLD analysis project Ga0302319, IMG submission 203319) | Peat permafrost microbial communities from Stordalen Mire near Abisko, Sweden - Bog_T0_2 | ecosystem: Environmental > Terrestrial > Soil > Wetlands > Peat | place: Sweden: Abisko, Stordalen Mire...
TCGTTCTATCTTGTCTCCCCGCAATCCGTTTTGCCGGCTGCTTCGTCGATCAGCTTGACGCTCATTGAAGGTGTTCCGGAAACGGATACTTTTGATGCGACGAATCTTCCGTACTTGTCCGTGACTACAACGTACGGGGTAGTCGCGACTGGCAGTTGGACCGTATACGTCGGCGACCCGACAAATCCAGCTAACGAATGGGCGCAGGTTGCCAGCGTTGCGATGGAAACGACTGCGACGGAAACGTACAGCGTTTCATTCAATGCGTCCGGGCAGTTGTCCGTGCAATTCGGCAACGGCACGAACGGGAAGATCCCTGACCAGCAAGTCACGGTTCAATACCGAACAACGCAAGGTGCCGCTGGAAACGTCCCTGTGTTGACACTTACTGGGATAATCCCGGTGACGTTGACGACCGGTAGCATTGTCAATGTGCAGTTTGCGAATAACACGGCGGCTGCAACAGGCGGGAGTGACCGCGAAAGTCTAAACGAAATGCGGGTGAACATCCCGGCATACATCCGGTCAGGCGGGAAGCTGTCAACGATCAAGGATTACGATCAGGCTCCGTTGCAGGTCGCTGATGTGGCGGCGTCGTTTGCGGCGCTGTCCTATTCGTCGTTTCAGGCGAACGTCGTGAACGTGAGCGTTTGGTCATCTTCCCCGGTTGCATTTGTTGCTGAAAGTTTGAATCCCCCGCAACAGTCCAGTGTTTCGTACTTGCAGTACACGGTTGCAAACAGCATCGTCGTTTCGGCGGTACAAGCGTTCATGTGCGCAAACACAAATGTAGCGATGCTGCCTGTTGTGCTGGCGCAGCCGTTAGCTTGGGCGGATGTCTACATCAGCGCGTTGAATTACGACTCTCGCTATCCGGCTGGAGTGTTGCACGCCGCAATTAACGCCGCTGTTGTGAACGTGTTTCAAAGTGGTGACGGCTTCGATGTTGCACTGTCTGACCTGTACGCGGCAATCCGCGGCGTGGCGGGTGTGATTTCATTTACGATTGACCGGATCGTGTTCGAGACGACCGGCAAGACGGTCGCGACAGGAGTGATTTCTTTTTCCGGGGGCGCGCAGCCGCATGAAGGGGAAACAGTTTGGATCAACGACGGATCGGGATACCAGATTTTTGAATTTGACAACAACGGGATTGTGGGCAACGGGCACGTACCGGTTTTGCTCGGTCCCGGCGCCAGTGACACACTGTCAACGCTTGTCACGGTCATCAATTCGACTCTTCTGGACATCCAGGCGTCCCGCAGCGGTTCGTCCGTAGCCTTACAGCAGCAACTAGGCGGAGCGGCGTTGAATCTGCCCCTGCTGGCATACCCCCCGGTCTATGGGAGCGGCAGCGGTTCAGGCAGCGGGGCAGGCGGAACGATTACGCAGGTGTCTGGGATGTCCGGCGGTTCGGACGTGACGGGAACAGTCCGAAGGGACATGCGGCAGAACGTCAGCACGGGCGCTGAAGATCTTTGGCCTCCCGGTCCGTACGTTCCCGGTGTTCCGTTTGCCTGGGAGGACGGTGGAATTCTTCCGTACCTGCCGCTGGAAAATATGAGCGTTGGGATTGTTCGGTACGCGCAGAATTATTATGCGTCGGCAACCGCCAACAACAACGATATTATCTACAGTGGTGCCGCGCAAGAAAGTGCGATTGTTCCACAAGTTATCAATCTTCGGAGGCTGGTGTTCAACCTTGTTCCGGTTTGAGCAGTGCGGCGCAGCAAGGACGACAGTGCCTGAAGTGAAAATCCAGTATAAAACCGCCAGAGGCGCGGAAGTGACTTTGGTTCAGCGGCTGATGCTTGTCCATACGAAGCACCGCGAAGATCGCACGCCGGCACTATGCACGTTGCTGCGGCGGGATGGCAAGATAGACGTGTCTGCCGGAGAAACGTGGATGTCTGTCTGGGTTCCGGAAGAAGCGGTTGCGCCGAAAGAAAAGGTGTCTTGATGTTCTCTCTGACGAATACCGGTGAACAGTACATGCTGCTTGGAACTGCGCCAGCTTCCGGGTCCGGCAGCGGTTCGGGAAGTGGAAGCGGATCAGGAAGCGCACCCGCGTTGTCATTCGTGCGTGCGGCGGCGTATCTCAAGCTATACACGTCGCTGTCAGCGCCGAACAAGCAGGGTGTTGAAGGCGCGGACTTTAAGCAAGTCGCGCAGCAGAACGGTTACGTTCCTGCGACAATCAGTTGGTGGGATTGGACTTTTTCAATCGTGCAGGGTCAAGGCAGGATCACGCTGGCAGATATTACCTGGTCCGCCAGCGGCGGGAGTATTCCGAATATCGGAGGCGTGTATTTGGTCGATCAGTACAACAACGTCCTTGCTTGGTGGAGTCGTCCAAACGTGACCGTGCTGCCGGGAAATGAATTGACGGCGACCGGGCTGGTAATTGAATTATGAATAGTGAATTCGGCGGCATCATCGAAGTCAACCCGTCGTTGTTCGGTTCAATTGTAGTCAAGCGCGCGCCTGCATCTGATTCGGAAGGCCGGTATCGCATGTACGGCTACCGGCCGGCGATGCCGCTGCTGGTCTACTCAATGTCCGTGCGGTCCCTGCCGGTTGCTGGACTTCCGGCAAACGGTAGCTTCGTCGTGTCCGCGTCGTATGTCCCTGCGTTCGGAGACGGTATGTACGCGTACGGCGCGCAGGCGAATTCGATTGGTTCTGTGTTCGCGTCCGGAACGGGAACAGTGACAGTATTCCGTTCTCCGCGTTTGGCGGAAGTTGTCTGGTCTACGAATCCGACGGGCGGCGACAACGGTCTTTTTCGATGGGACGGACAGAAGTGGGCAGCATATCAGCCGGGTCCGCAGCGGTCATTCAACAGTCAGCGGGTATTTGACGCGACCGATCCGGATGGCGTGTTCAATCCTTATCTGGCGCGCTTGATCGGCGCCATGCAGTCACAGATCAGTGCGGACAATTATTCTCTGTTGGATTTTCTTGATCCAAACAAAGCGCCGGATGATTATCTCGGCCTGCTCGGATCGGAATTTGGAGTCACGGTTCCGTCTTCTGAGGATCTTTCCGTGCAACGGCAAGCGGTGCAAACAGCAGTAGCGCGCAGCAAAATCAGCGGCACGGATGCGTCAATCACTTTAGCGCTGTCGCTACTTGGCTACGTGGGGTACGCGAACGAAATCTGGGTGAACCCGACAAACGGGAGCAACATTGAAACGGCGAACGGGCAGCAAGGCACGGACTGGATTGAAGTCGCACACGCAGCCGGGCATGCGATCGGTCCGTACTATCCGAGCAGCCGGATCAGCATTCACGTGAACAATCCGGATGGATCAGCCCTGCAGTCTACGATGGCGCCGGGGTCGATTGAACTATTGAAGGCTGCCATATCTGAAGTCATGACGGACATCCTGCCGGCGCACGTGTCGATCCGGTTCTTCGTCACAGACCTTCCGGGCGGGAGCTTCTGGTATCTGCCGGATTCGCTGCTGTCGTTAAACTTTACGGTGCTGACAGAAGGAGAATTCGTTACGCTGACGGAAGCGCAATTCGCGTCGATGTTTGAGGATTAAATATGTACCCTCCGGTCAAATGTTTTATGGTAGTCTCTACAAATCTGGTGAACCGAAAGCTGCGCCGGTACGCGACGATCCCGAAGGGTCTTCCGCCTTGTTCAGCAATGCCGGGGGAATACAGCTACCATAACGCTTTTGTGGCGTTAGACATCGTGCCGGACGTTCGGTCGGACAGGACGCATGAAGCAAGCGGATATTCCTGGCCGCACTTCGACGAACGCTGGCCGAAGGAATGTGCGTGCGGATACGTGTTCAAACCAGAAGACGATTGGCAGCTTTTCTGTGAATCTATCTGGGAGTCAGAAACAGGAGAACAGTGGACTCTGCGGGATCTGCCGCCCGGCGCAATGTACGACGCGGATTGGATACACGGGCGCGACAACTGGTGCGGTGAAGACGGGAAGGCATTGCAGGTTATCCTGCCGAACAAGCACGTGTGGCACATCGACGGTCCCTGCATCAACTGCACGCGGCCGAACGATCCGCATAAGTGCTGGGTGCGGCATGGCACGCCTCCGGTCTTGACCGTCGATAAGAACGGGAACACTTGTTCGGCCGGCGGCGGTTCAATTCAAGCTGAAGATTATCACGGATTTCTTCGTGACGGTGTCTTGTCCGCCGGTTGACACTGTGTCAAACAATTTGCAACGCGGGTAAACCTATGGCACAATATTCGTGGAGACAATTATGAACCTACTCGCGGACGCGGCGCTAACAGCGACTTTCCGGGACATCGCAATCACGGTGGCGGGGATTGCGATCACTATTCTTTCCGCTTTTGCTTCAACGGTTTTGCCGGCGCTGATGAAAAAGTGGTCAGCGCAGATTGAAGCGTCGATGAAATCAAGCAACGCAACGGCGGTGCTGACGAACACGACGAACACGACTGCAATTTCCGAGAACTTGAAAAGGATGGCATCCGGCATGGCCGCGGTTATTGCCGACAGTGAATTCCCAAAACTGGCGGAGGACATCACCAGCGGCAAGCTGAAAGACCCCGCGGACATCAAGCAGGTCATGTACGGGTGGGGTGCCGACCTGAAGAAGCTGCTCATTCAACAGTTCACTGCGCAGAACGTGGACATCGTTGAAAAATTCGGGGATCAGTTCATCGAAAACATGGTGAAGCGCGCTGCCGTTTCTGTCAGCCCGTTTCCGGGCAAGGACACAGCCGAGGCTCTTTTGACCGGCGGCGCCGAACAACTGTTGACGCACGGCGTGGACTACGTCCGGATGCTGAACACGGTATCACCGGCCGGCGCTACTCCGCTCCCGCCTGCGGCTGCCGCTGCGGTTGCCACACAGACGGTTGCAGCCGCCAATACAATGCAGCCACAAGCTCCGCAATTGGACCATCTGGTTGTCACCGTAGCCGGCGGCAGTGGTCCGCAGTGACACAGTGTCAAACTTTTTTGAGGAGACTGCTCATGCGTGTCGCGATTATCTTTGCCCTTCTTCTGTCGTTCGTCGCGATCGGCTGTACGCCGATTGCCTCTACGACACAGCCGAGTGCCGGAACGATCAGCAATGTTCAAGCTGCTGCCATCGCCTACAAGTTGGTCCTGGACGGCATCAGTCTGGGCGAAGCCAGCGGATATATTACTGTTGCTGAAGTGAAACCGTACACGCCGATCCTGAAAGCAATTACCGCCGCGCTGGTTGCCGCTGAAAACGACGCTGCTGCGGGTAACGTGTCTGCGGCACAGACTGCAATCGACGAAGTGACCGCGGCCCTGCCACAGTTGGCCCCGCTGATGCAAACGCTCAGCGCCCGCAAAACCGCCGCAACTAAACCAACATCGCTACGGTGGGAACGCCCGGCGCGGTGGGCAAGGACGTTTGAACCACAGGTGTGTTGAAAGCGAACCGGTCGTGAAAAAGTCTTCTGGTTGGATTCCCTTTTTATGGGGGGTCGCAACAGGACTTGCTTTAGCCGGCGCGTTCTTTCGGATCATTATCGCGAACGGGCTTGCTACCTTTTATTGGAGATGACATGGGAATCGCTGAAATCATCGCGCTGGCTCTGCAGTACGGGCCGGAAGCGTGGACGGAAATCAATGCACTGATTCAGAATCTGTTCGCCAGCGGGCAGACCGTCGCGACCCCGGAACAGATCGCGGGGCTGCAGGAAACGATCGCGGCAATTCAAACCGAAACGGATCAGGTCACCGGCGAAGGGTCGGGCGCATGAAGATCGACATGATGCGGCTGCAAGCCGTGGAAATGTTTCGGGCACTGGAAGCGGTCGGACCGTACGTAGGCTGTGTGCAGTGGACGTATGCAGTCGCGATGAATAAGCGCCTGCTTCGTCCGGTCGTCGAAGCCGTATCAGAAGCGCACAGCCCCCCGCCTGAAGCGGTCGAGTTTGAACGGCGCCGCACGGAACTGGCGGCGACTTGTGCATCGAAGGACAAGGCCGGTAAGCCGATCGTCGAACGTGGACGCATCCAGTTGGCTGATCCGGCTGCGTTTGCGGCAGGTTTGACTAAGATCCGGACTGAACTACCCGCCGATGCCGAAGGTGCCTTAGAATTGCATCTAGCGGCACTGGACAGGATGCTGAAGGAGCAGGTCGATCCCGCGATAGACCTGGCTACGTGTGCGTTAGAACACGTGCCGGACCTTCCGGCGAACCTGGTTGAAGCGCTGATGCCGATGCTCGTTCCCTAGTTTTCCCCTTCCCTGCCCTCCGGGCCGGTACTACCCACGCCGGCCCGGAGTCTTTTATTCACGCGGAGTTTCTTCAGCAATCTTAACGATGTCATCCCACCCGTTTCCGGGTGAACCGGGATTGATCCGTCGCAACTTTTGCTTGCGCGGGTCGCGATAACTCCTGCCGCTTTCTGTCGCCAAGTAGATCATGCGCGGTTGCTGCTGGAACGCCGGGTGTTTGCATTTTGGCATCAGGGCTAAAAGTGCAGCGCGCACACGGAGGTCACGATCTGTACGCGCACGCGCGGCCTTTCGTTTTGCGATTGTTGCCTCGCGTTCTTCTTTCCAGTCCTGTCTGCGCATGTATTTAATCGCGGCTTCCCGTGATTTCAAATGTGCAAACTCTGTTTTGGGCGGTGGATATCCGATGTCTCCGAAGTTCGGTTTCGTGCCTGCGGATAGCAGGTACAAAACTGCCCGTGTGTCCCCGTGGACCGCTGCCCAATCTGCCTGCGACGGGGGTAGCTGTCCATATCCGTCCCTGCGCAGACGAACAGCGTTTTTAATAGCTGTGCGCAGGTCCAGTTCTAAAGATAAGTAAGCACGATCAACACCGGGTGCGTGTGATATGTCTCCTAACAACAACAGCCAGTGCTTCAAACCATGTAGTTGCGCGGTTGCTTGCCCGACAGTTTTCGGCGTAATCTTTACGAGTGCCGCTGCGCTGGCGTACGGATAGACGGGATCGGTAGATGCGACTTGCATGTCGAACGGAGGACGCCAACTTTTTACGCGCCTGTCGCGCGACAGGGAAGGTGCAGGGATGTCGCCACTCTGTGCCGGGCCGGTTGCTACAACGGTCACGGCTTTTTTCTGCATTGCTGTTTTCGGCCTGACCCATACGACGCTATAGGCAACCTTTTTCTTAGCAAAGTGCGCAAAATTTTTTCTGAATGCCGCTGCATATTTTCCAAAGCTTTTCATGCCAACCTCATCGTTCCGGCCGATACGTGAAGTGCCCAGACGATGCCCGTGTCGAGCTTTGCCAGCACGTCATCGTGAAATAGCCGCCGCCCGCATCCACCCTCGCAAAGCGTCGCGCGCTTCACCCGGGTCAATATCGACCGCCATTGACCCCTCAAGGTAAGTCGCAATTTGCTCGTCTGTCTCAGGCTCGAACCCGCCTGTCCATTCGAGGAAATCGGCCCTCAGCGCTTGAAGTTCTGAATCACTCTTGATGCACCAGCGAAGCATCCGTCGAATAAAGCTGTCGGAAAAGTCTGTTGTGTTGCGTACGATCATAAGTCACCTTCTGAGCCTTCGGTGCCGTTGACACTGTGTCAACCGATGACCGCATTATACCCGAAGACGGGGGCTGTGTCAAGGATAATGTTGCATGCTGCACGCTTTTGTTCTTGACACTGTGTCAAAGTTGAGATAGAATGCAGGCGTGGACGACGAGTCCCTGACAAAGATCAAGAAGGATTGCTACGAACATGGCGTGTTCGCAACAATGGCACAACGCATCCACTTCGTCCGGAATCGCCTGGAAACGTCGTTTGAATGGGCGACCTTCGCGCTGGAAGAACTGTGTGCCGCACATGCCGGAAAAAAGCAAATACCCGGCGTAACCGGTCTGCACGTGTTCGACGCGGAAATGCTGCAGTCCTTCAACAAGTGGTGGAAAATATCCGGTAGCCTGTCACCTAAACAGACTTCGTGGTTGCACTTTAATATGCCGAAGTACGCAGGACAGGTTATCTGCATCCTGGGATTAGCCGGGGTGAAGCTCCCGGTCGGCCACGCGCCGCCCGGCTACATGATGGGTGTCGATAAGTCTAACTCGCAGGACTTTACGGCGGAAATAGTGAAGGCGTGTGGAATTCCCGCGAAGTATTTTGACGACGGGGCCGGCATTAAGAAGACCGCGCCCGAAACGATTATTACGGAACACGGGATAGAAATTACGCAGCCTTCGTTATTCACGAAGAAAGACACAAACGAAACAGCTTGACAGTGTGTCAAGCAAGGTGAAAGGCTCAGAAGGTGACATATGACAGAATTCGCGGAAAAAGTTAAGGTGTCGCACACGATTCAAGTCGGTGCGATCGTTTACAATTCGTGGGGATGCGATCAGACGAACGTAGATTTCTACGAAGTCGTTGGAGTGTCCGCTTACTTCGTCAAACTGCGTCCCTTGCAGAACACGATCCGGGAAACCGGGTTCATGTGCGGGACTGCCGAACCGCAGCCGGGCGTCTACGCCAGTGGGCACGTCACCCGGCACAAGGTGATAAGTGTCAGCGGAGAAGCGTACGTCAAGTTCGAGTATGGCAGCGGGCGCGTCTGGGATGGTAAGCCGAAGTCCTGTTCCTGGTACGCTTAAAGAAAGGCTCAGAAGGTGACTTATGAAAATTGAACTACCCGATGAAGCGGTCAAGAACCTGCAGTCCGTGTGTGCCTCAATTCTGGGGCCGATATCCCGGAAAGAACCAGTCGCTACGACAAATATGTCGATGGAAGACGCCGGGGCAGTCCTGTTACTCCTGACGCAGCTATCCCGCAAGCCGGAACCGTCGTTGCCGTCGCTGTCAGATACGCTGTCTGAATTCGTCTTTCAGACGGAAGTGCTGCTGAAGGAGCCGAAGACGCGCGCCGATATGGAACTATTGTTCGCGGATACGTCGTCGCTGTTGACGGATGCCGCTCGGCGCGTTCTTGGTAATCGCAGGGACAATACGGGAATGGGAACAGCGGACAAGATCCGCATCGTCGAAGCGGTTGCCTGCGATGTACTGCGGCGGATCAGCGACATTTACAAGGACAGCCTGCCGTGAAGACAAAGGGCAGTGAAGTCGTCGTCTACAAAGTGCCTGCGGCGGTCGCCGATGTGATTGATCGCCGCATGGCACCGGTCGTCCGGGATTTGTTGTGGCGCAGTCAGTGCGGACGGTCCGGGTTCTTTGAACAGGCGCTCCGCTCTGCATACCTGCAAGGAATGCTGGACGCCGAACAAATTTATGAAAGGTTGAATCATGAGTCGGAGCAACGGCAAGGACGCGGCGCAGATGTTGCGAGCAACCCGAAAGAATCCGGTCCGGCATGAATGCTACACGGTGTGCTTCGTCATGCTGAAGTTCATGCCAGACAAAGCGGCGGATGGCGTGTACCTGGTTCACGGCACGCCCGTGCTGACGAAATCCCCGCACAACCGGTTCGGGCACGCATGGATTGAAACGAAGGACAGCAAGGGGCAGACGGTCGTTATCGACCCGATGTACCCACAGCAGCGCTGGCCGAAAGATCACTATTACCAGACCGGCCAACTGACGGAAGAACACGTTGTCCGGTATAATTGGTTCGCTGCGAAGCGACTGGAACGAGATACCGACAGCACCGGTCCGTGGGACGAAAAGATCACGGCGGCGGCGCATAGTAACGATTGACACGGTGTCAAAGAAAGGCGATGGCAATGCAACACAACAAGCAAACGGAAGACCTGATTAACGAATTGTCCGGTAGACCGGATCGGAAGCCGCGGGAAGTACATGTACGCGTCAGCGCGGAAGCGGCCGAACACGCCGAACTCTTGCGGCGCGCGGCCTTCAAACACGAACCGACAGGTATCCCGGTCGTATCCCCGCACGACCGGGATTACATCAAACCGAAAACAGCCGCCGGACTGGACTCGGCAAACCGGGCGGCACAGAACCGGGAAGATTCGGAACAGTCTGTCCGCGATACGCGCACGCTTAACGGTCGTCTGCGTCAGGCAGAACTGATGCAGGCGGATTGGCCTTACCCGGACGCGGAGGAACTGCGATGAAATCGGGATTGACAGTCAACGTGCTATTTACCTGTCATGGCTGCGGGTTGCAGCGTGTCATTGTTGAAGTCCCGGTGCGCGGAGAACACGAAGATATCAGTGCGTGGATAAAGATTGTGCAGGAACGCGTAGGCCGGCGGCATTCTTACCTGTCACCGAACTGCCGGGAGGGTAAATGTGACCTGGCAATCCCGTTACCGGAACAGGATAACGAACGTATTGGTGGCCGCGCTACGAAACGACTGGACGCGGCCGTGTTGGCTGGTCTGAATATTCTCAAGCGCAAAGGAGCGAACTGATGACGAAGAAACAGATCAAGGAATTCACAGACGGGACGACAGCACTTCTTGAAGAAGTCTTCAAGAAGCACGAAGTCAGAAAGGAAATCAAACAATGAACGACGAACCGACTATCAGA
>Ga0302319_10025551_pt1 | contig 10449 bp, 9 predicted proteins | sample Bog_T0_2_FD_203319 | JGI IMG/M metagenome (GOLD analysis project Ga0302319, IMG submission 203319) | Peat permafrost microbial communities from Stordalen Mire near Abisko, Sweden - Bog_T0_2 | ecosystem: Environmental > Terrestrial > Soil > Wetlands > Peat | place: Sweden: Abisko, Stordalen Mire...
TGGATCAGGGTGAAAGTGGGGCTCGTGACCTCCGCATTCGAACCAAGGCCCGCCGCCAGGCCTTTGACCCATTGCGTCTTCCCGGCGCCCAGGTCGCCAACCAGCGCCAATACGTCGCCCGCATGCAACCGCCCGGCGGCAGCGGACCCGGCCGCACAAGTCTCCTCCGCGCTATGCGAAATGATCGTGGCCATGAAGGGACGTTTTTTTGCCGGTGGCCGGCGACGCGGTGAGCTCGCCGATTTCCGTCAACGGGAGCCTTGGGAACTTGCGCGGCCAGAGGATGCGCAGCCTACGGGCCTCGCGCGGCGGCAGCGCGAAGAGCAGCTCGTAATCCTCGCCGTCAGAGAGCGCCTGCGCGGCCGAGCACCCGCGGTGCAGCGGCAGCGCGGCTTCGTCGAGCCGGAAGCCGCACCGGCTTGCGCGCGCCAGCCGCGGCAGGTCGGCGCCAAGGCCGTCGCTCAGGTCCATCATCGCGTGCAGGTGGCAATGCCGCGCCAGCCAGCGGCCCTCGTCGAGCCGCGGCTCGAAGCTAAGATGCCGCCCAGCGAGCGAGCCGCCCAGACGCCCGGTCACGAACAATCGGTCCCCGGCCCGCCCGCCGGATCGGAAGACGCAGAGGCGGGGCTCGACCTCGCCGGTCAACGCGACGGAGATGAACATCGGCCCCGGAGAACGCGCCGTCTCTCCGCCGACAATCGCGATGCCGTACCTGGCCGCGCATTTCTTCAAGCCGGCGTAGACCGCGACGGCGCGCTTGAGTTCCGCCTCGGGAGCGATGGCCAGCGTGATCAGCGCGTGCCGCGGCCGGCCGCCCATGGCCGCGATGTCCGACACCGCGCGGGCCAGCGCCTTCCAGCCGATTTTTCGAGCGTTCTCCCCTGGCCGGAAATGGATTCCCTCGATCACGCAATCGGTCTTGAGCAGCCGCCAGAGCTTGCCGCCCGGGTGGCGGATCACGGCGCAATCGTCCCCCGGGCCGCGGACCAAGTCGCGCGCGCCCGGCAAGCCCCGCAGGAGCGCCGCCAGGATGTTATCCTCGCCCAGGCCGCCGAGCGTCATGGATGGGAGTGCCGGTGGACGAGTTCGAGCATCGTCAGGAGCATCGTGAGATTGAAAAGCGCGTGCATGAAAATATTCACGAGCAGCGAACCGGTGGCCTCATACGCCAGCGTAAAACAGAGCGCCAGGACGAAGAGCGCCGGCAGCGACGACATGTTGAGGTGCATCGCCGCGAACAAGCTGGCGCTGGTCAAACCGGCCACCAGCGTCCCCGCATAACGCTTGAGCACCCCGTAGATATATCCCCGAAAAATTGTCTCCTCGGCCGCCGGCGCCACCACCACCGCGAGAACCATCATCACCCAGACCGCCTTCTTGTTCGAGGACTCCGAGGCGCTGATAAAGAACTCGACGATGTTCTGCGGCTGCACTTTTCCATTTTGGGCGAATGCCGTCAGGTTTTCCGTCAGAACCACCAGCGGGCCCGCGGCCAGAAGCAGCCCGACCGCCAGCGCCGCGCATAAGAATGCGTTGCGCCGAAAGATGCCGAATTGCCGCAGCGGATTGATCCCGCGGTATTGCATGAATATGCCCAGACCGGCAACAATCGTAACAAACAGGATCGCGCCGTGGATGATCTCTTTTTGGGTCACAACGTGTTCCGGGCCGCCGAAACTGGTGACAATGTCCATGACGAACCAGAGCATGAACGCGAGGCAGACCAGGAGGTCGGGCTGTCCAAACTCGAGAGTGCTCACCTTGCCCCCTCCCCTGGCCACCAGGCGAGCGAGGCAAATGTAGACCGCGGCGCCAATCACCAGCCATGCGCCAAGCAGGCCGGCGCCCCAAGCAGGAAAAGCAGGTGGGAATTTATCCAAAGCCTAAGGTGCGAAGAAGCTCGGGAGAAGGTAGAGCCGGCCAGCTTCGAGATGAGGCATCATCGCGTCGGGCAACTCGATGCGGACCTTGCTGTTCGATTGACTGCTCGCGCCGAAGAGCCGCAACAGCTTCCCGAAATGGAACGCCGTTTCGTAGCGCACCACCGGCGCATCCGGCGCGTTGCCCAGCTCGCGGGCCTTTTGATAGGCGTCCTCGATCTGGCCCAGTTTGTCGATGAGCTTGTCCTGGAGGGCGTCCCGCCCGGAGATCACGCGGCCATCGGCAAGGCCGGCGCGCAGTTGATCCTCGGGCAGCTTCCTCTCGCGGGCGACGATGCCCACGAATTTGCCGTAGGTCTGCATCACCATGTTCTGCACGTAGGTTTTTTCCGCGTCGGTCATCGGCCGGGCGCCGCTGAGCATGTCCTTGAACTGGCCGCTTTTGAAGACCACGGCATCGACGCCGACCTTGCCCATGAGGCTCTGGTAATTGAGGGTCTCGATGATCACGCCGATGCTGCCGGTCAGAGTCGTGTCATCAGCCATCAGATAGCTGCCGCCGCATGAGACATAATAACCGCCCGAAGCGGCCAGGCTGCCCATGTAGACGACGACCGGCTTGCGAATCCGCGCGCGGCAGACGGCGTCGTAAATCATATCCGCGGCGGTCACCTCGCCGCCGGGTGAATCGACGTAAAGGACAATCGCCTTCACCTGCCCGTCCATCGCCGCCTGATGGAGCTGGATTTTCAAGTCGTCGACCATCGTCTCGCCCAGTTCGCCGCTGGCCGAGCTGGTAATGATCCCGCGCAATGTGACCTGGGCGATCTTCCCCGGCCCGCGCCCGTCGACGACCGTGGTTTCGTCAAAGCGCGGCGCCCGGTCCGCCAGCAACGGCGACGACCTCAGGCCGTGCCCGCGCGAGGCCAGCAGGATGAGATTGCAGAAAACGCTGCCGCACAACAGGAAAAGCAGGAGCACCAGAATGCAGCCAAATTGTTTTTTATTCATAAAGTCCGGGACCGGAGTTGAATTTGGACCATTCGGGCGGACATGAAAAGCGGATGTTGCAAGGGCGCGGATCTAAGGGACTTAAAAGACCTAGAGCCAGGCGGCTCGCAGGTGTGTGAAGGCGGAGCCAAGGGATTGGACTACGTCCATTGCGGCAAGGGATTCCTCGGCCCGCATTTTCACGGCAAACTCGGCGGAGTGGCCGCAGAGCCATGAACCGAGGCGGGCGGCGTCGTAGGGACTGAGATGCTGCCCGATCAGCGCGGCGCAGACGCCGGTCAGGACATCGCCGATGCCGCCGGTGCCCATGCCGGGGTTGCCGGTCGTGTTGTACGAGGCGGGTTTGCCCTGTTCGTGAACGACGGTGCGGGAGCCTTTCAGCAATAGCGTGATCGGAAATCGGGCGCCGGAGTGTCGCGCGGCGAAGCGCATCGCGATCTCGTGCCTAGAGAGTCCCTTCGCCTCGGGAAAAAGCCGCGCCATCTCGCCGGGATGGGGCGTCAGGAGGCGGGGTCCGGCGCAGCGCTCGAGCAGGGTGGGGTCGTGGCCGGCGACGATGTTGAGCCCGTCCGCGTCCAGGACCATCGGCCCCTGGGCGTGCTCGATCAGTTCGAGAATCTCCCCGGCGCGCGCCTTGCCCAGGCCCGGGCCGACGGCAAGCACGTCGTGGTTATCATCGAGCACTTCCGCGTAGGTCTTGACCGGGCGCACCATAACCTCCGGCGGCACGGCGACAGCAAGGATGGGCTGAATATCCTCCGGCGCGTAAATGGTCACCAGGCCAGCCCCGGCCCGCAGCGCGCCGTTTGCGCAGAGCACCGCCGCCCCGGTAAATCCGGGTGAGCCGGCGACGATGCCGATCCGCCCGTACTGCGTCTTGAACGAGTCGAAATTGCGCCGCGCCAGCACCCCTCGCAACGACTCGGGCGTGATCGTCTCCGAGGTGGCCTCAGCGGGGGCATAAGGCTCGAACTCCCGCAGCGCGGCCACGCACAGCCGGCCCACGTACGCCGTTGCCCGATCCGCGAGCAGGCCGCTCTTCGCGTAGCCCGCAGTCACCGTAAAATCGGCCACCACGCAGTCCGGGTCGGCGTCGCCGGTATCGCCGTCGAGCCCGGTGGGCAGGTCGATTGCAAAGACCCGCGCGTTGCCCTCGGCCCGCCGCACGTTGATTTCGCGGGTCATAATCCGCAGGTCCTCCCGCAAGGGTCCCTGCGCGCCGAGGCCCAGCAGCCCGTCGAGGACTACGGAGGCCCGGGGATTGAGGTCGGGCCGGTTCGCGAAAGAGAGAAGATTGCCGGAATGGAGCGTGGCCAGATGCCTGCCTGTCAACTCAGCCAGCTTCGAGAGATCGCGCTCGAGAGGGTGGAGTTCGATGCCCCAGCCGGCCATGGCCAGGTGCCGCGCAGCCACCAGCGCATCGCCGCCGTTGTGGCCCTTGCCATAATAGATGGCCGCGACGCCCGGGCGTGCAAGCTGTTGGGAGACCACGCGGGCGATCTGCCGGCCCACCTCTTCCATGAGGCTCGACGGCTTGACGCCGCCGGCGAAGGTCTGCTCCTCGATGCGCCGCATTTCCGCGCAGGAGACGACGGGGAGTTTCATTGCGGCAAGGCTACATCCCGCTTCGGCTGATGATCGCCGCGGCCAGCAGGTCGGCGATGCGCTGCCTCATCTCCGGCCGGCTGACCAGCGCCGCCTCTGTGGGATTGGTCAGGAACCCCGGCTCGACCAGCACTGACGGAATCGTGGTCTTGCGGATGACATAAAAGCCGCGGGTGCGAATGCCACGCGGAGTCCCCGGAAAAGCGCGAATAATTCTCGAGTAGCAGGCCGCGGCCAGCGTTGCCGAACGCGCGCTGTAGTAGTAAGTCTCGAACCCCTCCGCACCCGCCCGCGGCGCGGCGTTGTAATGGATGCTGATGAATATGGCGTTGCGCTGGGCGTTCGCGATTGCCACCCGCCGCGGGAGGGAGACGAAAGTATCGTCCCGGCGCGTCATCACGGTGTGGAAGCCCGCCGCCTGCAGCCGCGCCTCGAGCCGGAAGGCAGTGTCGAGCGTCATCACTTTCTCCGGCACCCGCTGGCCGGGAATGCCGCCGCGGTCCAAGCCACCGTGGCCGGCGTCGATAACCACCGTGCTAAACGCGAATGCCCGCGGCGCGGCGAGGCCTCCGCAGCCCAGGCAAAGCGCGAGCACGGCGGAACACGCCTTCATCGTCGCGCGGATCCGGCGGGACGCCCCTGCCAGCCAATACCGCCGTTCAATCAATAATTCCCTTTCTTTATCCATGAGGCTGCTTCTGACACCGCTCTTCTTCCACAGAAAAGGGCGTCAGGTCAAATACTCAAAATCACGGCGTCGGCATTCCCGGGGGGCGGTCGGAGAGCTTCGGCCCCGACGACGACGCCGCGGCCTCCTGAGTCGTCTGGTCAAGGACAGATATCCCGCCGGCAACGACGACGTCGCCGTCCGCGGACCTCTTAAGGTAGGGCCGCGTCTTGCGGTCGGCGTAATCCTGCTGGCCGAGCATTTCCGCATTGGGGCCAAGGCGCGTGTAGAGGTATTCCTTGGGGGCGGTCATCTGGAGCACGTGCAATTGGCTCAGCACGTCCACCTGCGCCTCCGGGGGATAGCCGTAGATTAACCGCCCGAGCGGGAGGGTCGCGTAAACGACCCCGGAGTCGCGATCCTCGATGCGCACGTAGAGCATGTCGTCCTTGGGCTGGCGGAAGCTCAGCAACTCGTAGGACCGGTATTGCCCCGCGTTTTTCTGGCCGTCCGGGATGCCGACGGTTTGCTGCCAGAGCGTTTTGCCCTCGGTGATCTCGATCCCCGCCACCGGCGAGGCGAAATACTTGTCCATCGCCGCAAAGTAAACCGCCGCCCGCACGCGATAGACGCCGTAATCGGTCACCGGGTAAAGGTTCACGAGGTTGACCTTCCGCTTGACCGTCTGGCCCATGGGAATCGTCAGCGGATCGAGATGGTATTCCTCGGCGCGAGGCGGGATCGGCAGATCCTGGGAGTTGAAAATCTGGAAGCTGAACCACCGGTTCGGGGCCTTATCCTCGAGCTTCAGGTCGCGTCCGGTCATGTTGGTAATCGTGACCGTTGCGACGATGGGCTCATAGCAAAGGTAGAGATGGCGCGGGATATCCAGCTGCACGTTGATTTGGGCATGAAGCGAGGGCGCCAGCGCGCAGAGCAGCACCAGGAGCCGTGGAATAAAGGCGGGACGGAACATGAGGGTGAGTACGGTAGCCGATTTTTTGGCAATTGCCAGCAATGGAAGCTGCACTTGGACGCCGCTTCGAATCACCCGACGAGCTCGAACTGGCTCATCTGCTTGAAGGTCTTGTAGCGCTCGGCGATCTCTCCCTGGGTCAGGGTGCGCAGGCGCTCGAGAGAAAATGCCTCGACGTTGAAGCTGGCCATCACGCTCCCGTAGACCACGGCCCGGCGCAATTGATCGAAGGTGACTGTTCCCTGGTCGCGGCTCGCGAGGCAGCCCGCCAGCCCGCCGGCAAAAGTATCGCCGGCGCCGGTGGGGTCGTGGATGTCCTCGAGGGGATAGGCGCCGCAACTGAAGAAGGCGTCCGGGCCGAAGAGGAGGCAGCCATGCTCGCCTTTCTTGACGGCCACGTATTTCGGCCCGAGCGCCTGGATGGCCCAGCCGGCCTTGATGAGGCTGGTGAGGCCGGTCAATTGGCGCGCCTCGCCGTCATTGAGGATGAGCATGTCGACGCGCCTGAGCAGCGAGACCAGCTCCTCCTTCGCGATATTGATCCAGAGGTCCATCGTGTCGGCGATGACGAAACGGGGCTTCTCCATCTGGTCGAGCACGTGATGCTGAAGGCCCGGCGCGATGTTGGCCAGCAGCACATACGGCGTGCCGGCATAGCCCGGCGCCAGGCGCGGGGTGAAATGCTCGAACACGTTCAACTCGACGCTGCGGGTATCGCGCGTATTGAGGTCCCAATGATATTCGCCGGACCAGCGGAAGGTCTTGCCTTTGACGATCTGCAATCCGGCGAGGTCGATGTTGCGGCTTGCGAAATAATCGACGTGTTCCTTTGGGAAATCGTCTCCGACGACGCCCACGAGGTTTACGCCGGTGAAGAAACTGGCGCTGACCGCGGCGTAACTGGCCGAGCCGCCGAGCAGGTCGGCGTGTTCGGCGATGGGAGTCTTGACGGTGTCGAGTGCGATGGAACCTACAACGAGAACGGACATGGGGCGTGTTTGTTTGGGATTCGGGAAGGCGAAGGCGGTGTCGAGCGAGCCGCCACGCTTACACGATGTAATGGGGAAATTCGAAATTCGAAATCAGAAAATGAGGGTTGGCGGACTTTGGCTGACGTTGGCTGAAATATGCTCGCTGCTCGTAATCAGCGACTTGCAACGATTCAGGTTTAGCGAGGGTTGCATGCTTTTGGCCCTATTTTTCATCTGACGGATACAACGAGGGGATACAAAGCGACACCTGTTCAACGGAGTCAATGGAATGCGCTCCCGGCTTGAACCGCGAAGCTTATGAGTTTCATTTTCCAGTCAGGTGATTGCGGTCCGGCTGCGAGCCTCCAGTTCTTCACAACGGTCGGGGTCGCTGGCGCGGAGATAGTCGATCAGACGAGACCGGAGATACTCTCTGACCCGAAATGAAGGCCCGGAGGTGGCTCGGACTGATCCATTGTGTTCAAACCAACGGAATGCGTCATGAGCCTCGGACTCGCTCCCCAGCATGCTACGTAGTGAGCGAATGTTGACTGTATCTAAAAAGAGAGTGTGTTCAAGCCATCGCCTTTCCCGGTCGCTCATCCAACGTGTCGTGCGTTCATAGAACCGCTTGAGCATGACCGCGCCTCGGCCACCCGATTCAACTTCCTCTATCCATAGCTGGACATAAAATGGGTAATCCGCTGTATCCCGCCAAGCCCGGTCCTTCTCGACTACGGATGAAATCCCGAACGCCTCTACCAGCTCATCCATCTCGACCCGTGTCAGATTCTCAAGAGCGATGTGCTTGAGGAGATTTGGCTTAAGGTGCTGGTCCCATGCGGGGTGGGTCGCTTCTAATTGATCTCGCACCAAAAGAATTACGGTCGATTCAAAGTTCGCAGACCTCAGGGCCGGGAGTAGGTGACCGACCAGGAATTCGTCGAGCGATTCTTGAAGTTTCTCGTAGTCGTCGAAGATTAGCAATAGGCGATCAATGCCGGGCACTTTGCGGTGCATAGCCCTTCCTCTGTCTGCCGCCCGGTATCTTTTGAGGATGGCCGATAGATCGGAAATCAAAGCGCTGGCGAGGACCTTACAGGCGTTCTCCTTGATCGAGTTCCTTAGCGCTCTTGACTCACTGAATTTTGCGAATCGCCGTTCCCAAAAATTCGCGCCCTCCTCTTGAAGGCTAGCCAAAGTGGGGACAATCTCTTCCAAAAGGTGTTTTGATTTCTCAAACTCCCGAACATTGATGTGCTTCTTGGTGATCGGAATTGCATCATTTAAGCGTTTTCCCAATTCGAACGCCAAATCAAGGAATCGGACAAGCGCCGCCCTTCCGTTCTCGTTGTCTGGGTGCTTCTTTTGAAACTCCGCGACGGCTAGGCTCCGAATCATTTCTATGGCCTTAATTGCACGGCCTACCTGTTGAAAATAGTACCCGGCTGGTTTGTCCCGAATCGCGTCGGCTTCGGCGCTGTCCACCAGCCGTGAAACAGCCCTGACGATACTTTGCGCCGACGTACTACTGCCATCGACGTTGCCATCGATTTTCAGCGTAAGGTATTTTCGGTCGCTCAGATCGATTGATTCAAGCACATGGTTAAATAGGCAGGTCTTGCCGATTCCACCTGGCCCTTCGATGCTCTGTACGGTCAATTGCCCTCCGCTCCTTTTGAATCCGGTTAAAAGATCCGCCAGGTGGTTCACCGCATCTTGACGTCCAACGAAGTGGCTAACAGTCATGCCGCCTCCTCGCATATTCGCGGCCTAACTCCTCATGGGGATACATAAAGGGATCGGTTACTTAAGGACGGAAACGGTCGAACTTTGATCCTCATGCGCTGCATTCTCGTCTCCATGTGCGAGTATTCCAACGCGGAAAGACGCGGCACATGAATTCAAGGATGTCGTTTGCCACCGAGGAAATGCTCTGCCGGTATGCGGTCATAGTGGCATCGTCCAGGGTTTCCACATGTTCTCGGAGACCTTTTCCGAATTTAGCCGTGATTTTACTGCGGCAAAATATCGGTGCCTGGATATCTGAGACCCCAAAGGTGGAGTGGAGAATCGCGTTTCGTTTATCCTCCGCGGCGCGTGCGCGAGAAAGAATGCTACGCCATTCTTTAGAGTTCTCAGCCAGGCCAGCCTCGGCGTACTGTTCGAACAAAGAAAAGGCAAGGTTGACAAGTTGCTTAAAGGACTGCTCGTGAACTACGATATCAGCCGTTGTCGAGTCTTCAGGGTCGATTAGAAACGAAACGGCCTCGCCAAGATCATTTTCAAGTTGTTGGAAGAAATATACGACCTCCCCCAACTGGCGAAGGCCCTCGTGGAACGCGAGATCAATCTCTGTAGGCTTGAACGGAGTCGTCATGAAGTGAAGGGACAATCGCTTGCCGCGTAAACGGCTCGTTCTCTCCCATCAATGTGGATGGTGGCCTCTCGAGTGCAGGAGTTCAAGTTTCGATTCCCACTGTCCGGTGTTGTATTCAAGGCAGGACGATCTCGTTGAATCTGCAACTTAAACGCGAAAGTTTTCTCGCCAGCCCATGGCAAGAACCATGGGTTTGGGAGGCACGGACGCCCTACCCCTTGTGAAAAACAAGGACTTTCCGACCTGTCGCCAACCCGCTCCTGACCTATGCTGGCACGAGTCGACAACCCAGTGCTTACGCAACGCTTCATCGAGGCTGTCCGCGCTTTCACGCAGCCTTCACCGAGTCGTTAGGCAAAGCTGACGCCCCGAACGCCGCAAGGGGGATTGCGGGTCACTCTCGCGGCGAAAGTCGAAATGTCCAGGCGTTAAACGTGCCGCCATTCCGGCGGCGACCCGGACTCGACGTCCTGATGCACCTGTCGATGTTCGACAGCTCGGCGGGTTATTGTGCCTGCGTTGAAAGCCACGTTGACGCGCGCATGTCCGGTGTCCGTCGGAGGCATTGAGCGCTACAACGTCCCTCCGCCTACCGGAGAAGTGTTCAGCGGCTCGCAAGGCACAATGAGCTAAAGGAGAGCCTGTGCTCGCCGCTGAAATTGTTGGGTTGAGAGAAGAGGCGAGCAGAGATCGAGTGAGAGATGAGTCAGTCGTCCGCTTTGAATCCGATCTTGGGCCGTGGCGGGTCTGGCGGCGGGAGCAACAGCGGGCGAATCTTTTGGTAGAGATCGCGCAGAGCGGCGTCATGAGTAAGCAGGGTATTATCGATCTCAGCAAGACGCTTGGCGATGGCCTGGTTGGCGCTGAGTTCCTCGCGCATGCGCACGAAGGCACGAATGACGTAGACGCTCATGGTGCATGCCTTGGGGCTGTTGAGGACATTGGCTGCCTGCAACGCG
>Ga0302319_10025552_pt1 | contig 10448 bp, 6 predicted proteins | sample Bog_T0_2_FD_203319 | JGI IMG/M metagenome (GOLD analysis project Ga0302319, IMG submission 203319) | Peat permafrost microbial communities from Stordalen Mire near Abisko, Sweden - Bog_T0_2 | ecosystem: Environmental > Terrestrial > Soil > Wetlands > Peat | place: Sweden: Abisko, Stordalen Mire...
GACGTCTTCAGCAACTTCTCCCCCTATGCGCAGCCGGCCGCGGTGAACGTGTTGCTGCTGGACTCGCTGAACACGCGGATGGAGAGCCAGGCCTTTGTTCACCAGCAGGCAATGAAGTTTCTGAAGGACCTGAAGCCGGGGTCGCGCATGGCGATATTCACCATGGGCAAGGGGCTGCATTTTGTGCAGGGATTTACCGACGATCCCGCGTTGTTATTTGCGGCGCTGGGGAACAAGAAGAACAACGAAGTGCAATCTTCTGACCTGCTGAAGGGGCAGGAGGAGACCAACGCGCAGGCCACCCTGATAGGGATGATGAGCGCCAAGGTGGGGGGCGGCAGCGGAGCCACGACGGCCAGTCCCGGCATGATTCAAGCGCTGGAGGAGCTTATCGAGGAGAACGACGCTTCTCGGGAAACGGACCGGGCGCTTCTGACTCTCTCGAACCTGCAAAGGCTGGCCACGTTTCTGAATGGATTTCCAGGACGCAAGAATGTGATCTGGTTTTCAGAATCGCCATCGATTGCGCGGCGTTTGGATCAGCATATGGAAAAGGAATGGCAGAAGACGCAGAATATGCTGGCGGCCGCGCGGGTGGCCCTGTACCCGGTGGATGCGCGGGGAGTGGAGACAGTGGGCTTTTACCAGGCGGATAGCGTGTTGCCTGGCACGTTCTCTTCGCCAGCGCAGATCATCGGCAACCCTGCCACTGTGGCGAGCGCGCCGGGCAGCGGGGGTGCAATAACCCCCACCACGAGCGCAACCAATGGCGGGGCAGCGGGTGGCGCGGGCTCAACGGCGGGCCTGAGCCCAGGCTCGGACGGGTTCTCAACCAGTGGCGCGCAATCGCAGCTGATTATGGATGAAGCCGGGGAGCGAGATGCGGAGCAGTCGATGATGAAGGAGATTGCGGACGATACCGGCGGCAGAGCTTTTGTGAATACAAATGGGCTTTCGCAGGTGATAGCGAAGATCGCGGCCGACAGCGCGGATTTCTACACACTTTCGTACTCGCCGGCGGATGCGAAGATGGACGGGACCTATCGCAAAATTGAGGTGAAGATTGCGGGGGGCAACTTCAATGTGTCGTATCGGCGGGGTTATTTTGCGCGCGATACGGGGTTGCCGGGGGGCGAGTTGGTGTTACGCGAGAAGGCGATCAATCAACTGGCGGCAGAGAATCCCGGAGCGGTGGATCCGCTGCTGCCCTTCATGGACCTGGGAATGCCGCAGAGCGAGCAGATTTTGTACACGGCTAATGTTCAGCCTGTGGCTGCGGAAGCGGGCACCGGGGGTGGGGATCAGGATAAGAAAAAGAGTGGTGGGCAAAACTACGCGGTGGACTTCAGCATTGTACTGAAGGACCTGGATCTGAAGCTGGACTCTGACGGGCTGCACAAGGGCATGCTGAATCTCTCGCTCATTGCGTATGACAAATACGGAAAAGTCGCGAGCCGCAAGGAACACATGGTGGCGGTGAACATCAAGCCGGATGTGTACCCGATTTACCAGCGGTCGGGCCTGCCGATGCGTACCGAAATTGAAGTGCCCAAGGGGCAGTACTGGCTGCGCACCGGCGTGTATGACCAGGGATCGCACAAAGTGGGGACGATGGAGATTGCTCTCGATTCCGTTGTTCCGTTGCAGACTTCAGCTCCGTTGCAGGCTTTTGTTCCGTTGCCGGCTTCGACGAAGGATGCCGCAATTCTACCCGCGCGCCGTGCCGAGCGGGTTACGGTGGAGCAACTGGAGCATATACTGGCCGCGGCTCATGGTAAGAAGGACCAGGACCTTGCGAAACGGCTCGGCGGGATGGAACTGATAGAGCGGCTCAACTCCGGGAAGCTTGCGGAGATTGAGGCGGGACTGCCGGGGGAAAAATCCCGAATGGCGTTGCTGGTGTTGGCGGATGCCTCAGCCTTTCTCCAGCTTCCAAGGGCGGAGGTTCCCGCAACTGCTCCTCCGGACTTCGACACGGAGAGACTGATTCTGCACAAGGCTGCGGAAAATGTTATAGCCTCGATCCAGAAATTTCCGGACTTCTTTGCGCGAGAGACGACCAACCGCTTTCACGACCTGAAACTCACGTCTTTTTCTTCCGATGCTGAGCCGGTGATCCTGGAGCGCCAGCCCTTTGAACCTTTGGACAGCTTCAACAATACCGTTTATTACCGGAACGGCCGGGAAGTGGAAGAAACGGCTGAAATGCACCGGCAGGACAAATCGATGCCCAGGGATGGGCTGGTGAATTGGGGGGTTTTCGGCCCGCTGCAACACATTGTGATGACGGATATTTACAAGGGGAAGATTGGGTGGGGCCACTGGGAGCAGCGCGCGACTGGTCCGGTAGCAGTGTTTCGGTATTCCATTCCGAAAGAAAAGTCCGATTACGTGGTTAAGTACTGTTGTCTTGGATTCCCGAATGGGCAACAGCATGAATCTCAATCCGTGCCGGCATTTCACGGAGAGATCGCCATCGATGCTGAAACGGGGGCGGTTTACCGGGTAGTCATCTTTACCGATTTGTCGCGCGGGGACCCCGTCTTTCAAGCCGACATCATGGTGGAATACGAACCGGTGGAGATTGGCGGAAAGGTCTATATTTGCCCGCGCAAGAGCGTTTCTATCACTACGGCAGTCTCTCCGAAGTTTCGTTCACCTTGCGCAGGTGGAGTGGGCGTGTTGACATCCGACTGTACTATACAGGACGCGTCGAAGCCCAGAGATACGGCAATAAACGATACGGTTTATGACTCCTATCATGTATTTCGCTCTGAGGTGCGGATTGTTCCGCAGGAAGGCGCGGGCCAGGGGGATAAGACTTCTCCTGACAGTTCTGCGCCAGCACCATCTCCCAAGCCGTAGGTTTCGCATCGGGAATGAGTTCTTCCGAAGCCGGTGAGGTGGTGCGCTGCTGCACGACTTCGCAAATTGCACAGGAGCGCTGGGCGGATTCTTGAATCCGCAGTTTGCGGCATGTGTATCCTTTGTTATGTCTTGTGAGTTCCCTGAAATGAGTTCCCTTCCCCTGAGATGAGTACGCCTGGAGCGCCCATCCCGTCTGCGGAACAACCTGCGCCTGCGCGGGCCAGCCTCGGCTTGCTGCCATGGCTGGTGGCGGTGGCCTTTTTCATGGAGTCGCTGGATACTACGATTCTGAACACCGCGGTGCCGGCAGTTGCCGAGGCGCTGCATGTGGGTCCGCTGGCGATGAAGGCGGTGCTGGCCAGCTATACGCTGGCGCTGGCGGTGTTTATTCCTATCAGCGGATGGATGGCGGACCGCTTTGGGACGCGGCGGGTGTTTGCTTCGGCGATTGGGCTGTTCACGCTGGGGTCGCTGCTGTGCGGGTTGTGCAGCAATATCCATCTGCTGGTGGCGTGCCGCGTGTTGCAGGGCATGGGCGGGGCGATGATGGTGCCTGTGGGACGGCTGACGCTGGTGCGGAGTTTTGCGAAGGCTGACCTGCTGCGGGTGATGAGCTTTGTATCGGTTCCGGCACTGGTGGCGCCGATGCTGGGGCCGGTGGCGGGCGGGCTGATTGTGGGCTACGCGCACTGGCGGGTGATCTTCTTCCTTAACATTCCCATTGGATTGCTGGGTCTGGTGATGGTGTATCTGCACCTGCCGGACTTCAGGGAGGAACATGTGCACAAGCTGGATTTTGTGGGACTGGTGCTGTTCGGGTCGGGAATTGCGCTGCTGTCGTATGTGCTGGAGGTGTTTGGCGAACACGAGTTGAGCGGGCGCGAGATGACGGGGCTGCTGGCTGTCGCGGGCGCGCTGCTGGCCGCTTACTGGGTACATGCGCGGGCGCTGGAGTTTCCTCTTCTGAACCTGCGGCTGTTTGACATTCGCACGTTTCGCGTAGCGGTGAACGGGAGCTTTTTTACGCGGCTGGGGATTGGCGGCGTGCCGTTTCTGCTGCCGCTGTTGTACCAGACCGGCCTCGGGTTTACGCCGGTGCAGTCGGGAATGCTGATTGTGCCGCAGGCGATAGCGGCGATGGGCATGAAGGCGATATTGACTCGGCTGCTGGGGAATATCGGTTACAAGGGCGTGCTGATTTCGAACACTGTGGCGATTGGTGTGCTGCTGTTGACACTGACGACGATTCATCTGCATACGTCGGCAGGGCAGATTGTGGCGATTGCATTTTTCTACGGAGCGTGCACGAGCCTGCAGTACACAGCCATGAACACTCTGGTGTATGCGGATATCGAGGAGGGTGACGCTTCAAGTGCGAGCTCGATTGCAAGCACGATGCAGCAGATGTCGATCAGCTTTGGCGTGGCGTTTGCGGGATTGACGACGGCGTTCTTTGTGCCGGGGAAGGCGTACTCCGATTCGGGGCTGATGATTGAGGGGATTCACAAGGCGCTGCTTTGCCTGGGTGGGTTGACGCTGGTGTCGACCGTGGTGTTTGTGGGGTTGAAGCGCGGGGATGGCGACGCGGTTAGCGAGCATAAGATGATGCATCCCGGGGGATGAAAAAATGGGGCTGACGGAGATTCAGCGTTGCACCAGCCGCTGTGCATGGTAGAAAGGTAAGTTAAAGCGGAAGCGATTATTCACTATGCAAAATGCCGTCAAAGTGTTGATTGTCGAAGACGAACCGCACGCGCTGATGGGGCTTGCGGAGCTGATCACCGGCTGGGGATATAGCGCCGAGACCGCGCGGGACGGCGTGGAAGGCTGGGAGAAGGCGCAGGCGTGGAATCCGGCAATCGTGATTACCGACCTGAAGATGCCGCGACTGGACGGCATTGGCCTGTTGACGAAGCTGGCCGAGGAAGGGTCGGGGCTGAACGCCAACCTGGCGGTGGTGGTGCTTACCGCGCTGGGGTCGATCCAACTGGCTGTGGAAGCGATGAAGCTGGGCGCTTACGACTTTCTGCAAAAGCCGGTGGACGCAACGCGGCTGAGAACGATTCTGGCCAACGCGACACGGCAGCGGGATACGGAAATCGAGCTGGAAGTGGCGCGGCGGCGGCTGCGGGAGACAGGGGTTCTGGGTGCGCTGGTGGGCAACTCGCGGAGCATGCGGGAGATTTTCGGGCTGATTGAGCAGATTGCTTCTTCGAATGTGTCGGTGCTGATTACCGGAGAGAGCGGGACGGGGAAGGAGTTGGTGGCGCGTACGCTGCACGACCTGAGCCCACGCAAGCCGCGGCCGTTTGTCGCGGTCAATTGCGCGGCGATTCCGGAGACGCTGATCGAGAGCGAGATTTTTGGGCACGAGAAGGGCGCATTTACCGGCGCGGCGGAGCGGCGGGCGGGGTGTTTTGAACTGGCCAATGGAGGGACGCTGCTGCTGGACGAGATCGGCGAGATGCCTGTGGCCACGCAAGCCAAGCTGCTGCGGGTGCTGGAGGAGCGGAAGTTCCGGCGGCTGGGCGCGCGCACGGAGCAGGACGCGGATGTGCGGGTGCTGGCCGCAACCAATCGTGACCCCAGCAAGGCCGTGGCGGAGGGGCATCTGCGAGCCGATCTCTACTACCGGCTGAATGTCTTTAACATTGCCATGCCGCCGCTCCGGGATCACATGGACGATTTGCCGGCGATGGCCGAAGCCATGCTGGGAGAGATGAACCGGAAACACGGCAAAAAGGTCTCCGGCATCGCGCCTTCGATTCTGGACCGGATGATGAACTACGATTGGCCTGGCAACGCGCGCGAGCTGCGAAATACGGTGGAGCGGGCAGTGATTCTTTGCCAGGACGGGGCACCGCTGGATGCCGGCCACCTGAGTCCGGGGTTTGGGAAATCGCAGGCAGCTTCAGCGCAAATCACGGACGCAAGCCTGGTGCCGGTGTACGTGGGATCGACCGTGGACGAGGCGGAGCGGCTGTTGATTCTGCATACCCTGGAAGCTACCGGGCAAAACAAGACGCGCGCGGCTGAGATTCTTGGGGTGAGCCTGAAGACACTGCACAACAAACTCAAGGAGTATTTTCGCAGCGGCGAGGAGTAATCTGGCAACAACCCAACGATGCGCCTGAAGACCAAACTCGTTTTGGCCATTGCGACCCTGGTGTTGCTCATCTCCGGGACGCTTTCGCTGGTGTATGTAAGCCAGTTGCTGCAACTTGCCGTCCGGCAATCGTTTGAAAACAACCGCATGGTTGCGAACCAGATTCGGTTTGCGCTGCAAAATGCACTGGAGACCGGGCTGAAGGACCAGACGGTGAATCCTTACAATCCGGCCCAGTTGCGCGCATTGACAGCGAAGGCCGTGCGCGACGATGCGGCGCTGCAGTCAGTGGTCGACTCGGTCAACCGGTATTCGCTCACGGTGTACGACATCAACATAGGCGACCGGCAATCGAGCACGCTGCTGAGCACGGATCCGGAAAACGAAGACAAGCCCATTCCGATTCGGCCCAACCTGAGCCAGCTACTTGACGCCAATCCCATTCAGTTGATGACCATCGTTTTTGGTCCGGCCAGGGTGTTCGACGTGGTGGTGCCTCTGGACCGGAACGGCGAGCTTTTTGCCACTGTGCATGTGGGTGTGCGCACTACACTGCTGCGCGCCGTTTACAAGCCGTGGCTTGGGGAGGCGCTCACGCTGATGGGCATTGCGCTGATTGCGGCGCTGGTTACGGCGTTTTTGCTTGGCGACCGCGCTCTGCGGCCCATGGAAGAGATCAGCATGCAGCTCGACTACTGGACCGCGGCGAGTATGGAGGCGGGCGAGGAGGAACACGCTCCCAAGCAGGAATTGTCGACATTGGTCTCAAACAAGATCGAGATCATCGGCCAGCGGATGCGAAATGTGGAAGAGGTCTTCAGTGCGTTGAAGGAAAACCTCGACCAGATTCTTGGAAACCTGCAGGACGGAATCCTGCTGTTCACGGGCGACGGGCGCGCGGTGCTGGTTTCTGAATCGGCGCGGCGATTTCTGACGGTAGACCGGGACAGCATTCTGGGCATGCATGCGCGGGATATTTTTGATCGCTCCACGGTGCTGGGTCAGGCGCTGCGCGAGGCTTTCGACGCGGGCGTGACCCTGGTTCAGGAGGAGATTCTGACGGAGACCGGGAGGCGGATACAGGCTTCGCTGGACTTCATCCACGACGACAATACACACCAGGGGCTAGGCGCATTGGTGACGTTGCACGATCTGGAATCGGCCGAAGAGATTGAGTCGGAGCTTGAGCTCTCACGGCGCATGGCGGCCATCGGCAGGCTCACATCCGGCGTTGCGCACGAGGTCAAGAATCCCATCAACGCAATCGTGGTGCACATTGAGCTGCTGAAGACAAAGCTGGGCGGCGCGAGCGCGCCTGCGGTTCGGCACCTTGAGATTATCGACGCGGAGATTCACCGCCTGGATCGTGTGGTGCAAATGCTGGTGGACTTCTCCCGCCCAGTGGAACTGCAGCTACGCGAGCAGGACCTGCGGTCGATTATCGGCGAAGTTCTGGCGTTGGCCGCCGATGAACTGTCAACTCGCAAAATCAAACTGATCAGCCACATGCCGGAAAAGCCGCTGGTGGCAAACGTGGATGCCGACCTGCTGAAACAGGCTGCGCTGAACGTGATTCTAAACGGGGCCCAGGCCATGCCCGGTGGCGGAACGTTAGAGGTGGTGCTTGAAGAAGACCTGCAATCTTTGCGGGTGACGGGCAACCACAGGATTGTTCGCGAGGGCGCGCCAAGACTGCCAGTTTCGTCTCTTGGGGCGAAATTTGCCATTCTGCGGGTCACCGACCAGGGTGTCGGCATACCCGACGACATCCGCGAAAAAATCTTCGATCTCTATTTCACGACCAAAATCGGCGGCAGCGGCATCGGATTAGCGATGACGTATCGAATTCTTCAGTTGCACCACGGCAGCATAGAAGTACAATCTAAAGTAGGCCGTGGCACGGAATTCCGGCTACGAATTCCACTAGCCGCCACGGATTGGGGACGCCGGCTTCTTCAGCCGGCGAGTGTACAAGAAGAGAAAGGGATTGCGGGATGAAAATGCCTGCCAGAATCGTTGTGTGGCTGCTGCCGCTCTTGCTGGCGGGGTGCGTCCACAAAACCGATACTTCGCAGACTCAGCCACTTGCTCCGCCCATCGAAGACGCACCGCTGCAGAAGCCTTCGAAGGCGCCCGCCAACCTGCCTCCTCCGGTTATCACAGATCCTCAGACGCCACAGCCTGAAGCCGCCGCTCCGCCTGAGGAGACGCCAAAGCCGCCTGTCAAGCACAAAAAGCCTCCCAAGAAAGACGCCGAGCAGGCTGCCAACACCGTAAACCCCGAAGTCAGCGCAATCGGCCAGCTTTCTTCCGGCGCGGCATCGGACCTGAAGCGTCAGACGATGAGTTCAATTGATGCCACAGAGCACGGACTGAGCGGCATCAACCGCACGCTCAGCGACCCGGAGCAGAAGACTGCGGCGCTGATTCGGGAAGACCTGAAGCAGGCCCGCGCGGCGCTCGACTCCGGCGATGTGGATGGGGCGCGCACGCTGGTGGCGAAGGCCCGGGTGCTGCTGGCGGAGTTGAGTCAATAATTGCCAGGGACTAAGGGACTAAGGGGCTAAGGGGCCGGGGACTGCTTTGATCGAATCGACTTCATCAAACCCCCAAGAAGCCGCCCAACGTCGTTGCAATGGGATTCGGTTGTCTCGATATTTGGAGACGCGCCGAATCCCAACTGCTTGGCGATTACGATCTGTGTTTCAAGCTCCGAACACGACCCCCGAGCATGCCCTAGGAACTGAACATATTCGCCCTTTGTTGAGCGGCCGTATCCTTCCGCGATGTTGCTCGCGATCGAGACAGAAGCTCTCCGCATCTGGTTGGTGAGGCCAAAGCGTTCGGCTTCTGGAAACTTCGAAGTCAACCGATAGACGTCAACTGTCAATTCGATAGATCGCTGCCAAACCACGAGGTCTTTGAACGATTGTCCCATCGTAAGTCCCCTCAGTCCCTTAGTCACTATCGTTCTCCCCAGCTTAGCTTGTTGCGGAGGGCTTCAAAGAAGCTGCTCTCGCTCATCCGCACCAGCTTTACGGTGTGGTGCGACCGGCGGCAGCGAACCTCGTCGCCGCGATTCAGTTCCACGGCCTGCTGGCCATCGACGGTGAGCAGCGCCTGGTTGGGAATCCCCTCAACCCGCACCGTCAGCGACGCGTCGCCGCGCACTACAATGGGGCGAAGGGTAAGGAGATGCGGGCAGATCGGCGTAACCACCATGGCGTCCACATCGGGCGTGAGGATGGGGCCATTGGCGGCCAGGGTGTATGCCGTGGAGCCTGTGGGGGTGGAGACGATGACGCCGTCGGCGCGGAACCGGGCCACCAGCTTGCCGTCCAGTTCCACGGCAAAGTCGCCCATGCGAGCAATGTCACCCTTTGAAACCACCACGTCGTTCAGCGCGTCGTAGCGGGACATCAACGCGCCGTCCCGCCACAACTCGGCGTGCAGCATGGCGCGCTCATCAAGACTGTGACAGTCGCTGCACCAGCCATCCAGCGTGGAGTAGAGGTCGGCGAGGCGCACCTCGGTCAGGAAGCCGAGGTATCCAAGATTCACGCTGAGGATGGGCGTGCCGGTCGCGGCAAATATTCGAGCCACGGAGAGCAGAGTGCCGTCGCCACCGAGCACAATCACCAGGCCCGGCGCCAATATGGGCAGGTCTGCCCGATCAACGGCGGGCGCGGCTGAGGTGTACTTGCCACCTTCGAGATCCAGCACCGGCTCGTAGCCGCGCTGGTGCAGCCATCCAATCAAATCCGGCAGCAACCGGGTCAGCTCTTCTTTCTGCGGCTTGCAAACAATCCCGACTCGAACCATGCAGTCCAGTGTACCGGAGCGGGTGTGGTGGGGTTGAAGGCGCTCGCTGGGCAGGTTGGATCTGGTTTCTTTCCGACATTGAAGAGCGAGGGCAGTCTGCCGAAGCTTAACATCTCACCCGCCGCGCGTAGAGCAAAAACTCCTTGTTTCCTTCCATGCCGGTGATCGGCGATGGAATTGTCTCCACCACCTCCCAGCCCAGCCCTCTCACGCAATCGGCCACTCGATCGATGGCTAGTTGGTGTGCTTCGGGATCGCGGACTATGCCGCCCTTGCCTACATTCCCGCGACCGGCCTCGAACTGCGGCTTCACCAGGATCACCGCTTCAGTCAAACCCGGCGTCGCGGCGAATACCGGCCCCAGAAGCAGCGTGGCGGAGATGAACGATACATCCATTACCAGCAGCGTTAGCGGGGGCGCGTCGCGGCCTTCTTCAAGAGCGCCGGGGGCTAGATTGCGCGCGTTTGTGCGCTCCAGCAGGCGCACGCGCGGGTCGTTGCGCAGCTTCATGGCTATCTGGCCGAAGCCGGTATCGACAGCCGTTACATGCGCTGCGCCGTGTTGAAGGAGGCAATCGGTAAAGCCTCCCGTCGATGCGCCGACATCCAGGCACGCCCGGCGGGCCACCGGGATGGGCCAGTGCGCCAGCGC
>Ga0302319_10025555_pt1 | contig 10448 bp, 9 predicted proteins | sample Bog_T0_2_FD_203319 | JGI IMG/M metagenome (GOLD analysis project Ga0302319, IMG submission 203319) | Peat permafrost microbial communities from Stordalen Mire near Abisko, Sweden - Bog_T0_2 | ecosystem: Environmental > Terrestrial > Soil > Wetlands > Peat | place: Sweden: Abisko, Stordalen Mire...
CAAGCAGGTCGGGCTGCAGCCGGACCATCTCGACCGCTATCCGCATGAGTTCAGCGGCGGCCAGCGCCAGCGCATCGGCATCGCGCGCGCCCTGGCGGTCGGGCCGGAATTCATCGTCTGCGACGAACCGGTCAGCGCGCTCGACGTCTCGGTGCAGGCGCAGATCGTCAACCTGCTGCAGGATTTGCAGGAGGAGCTGGGGCTGACCTACCTGTTCATCGCGCACGACCTCGCGGTGGTCGAACACATCAGCGACTACGTGCTGGTGATGAACCAGGGCAAGATCGTCGAGGCCGCGTCGGCGGAGGCGATCTACGAGAACCCTCAGGACGAGTACACCCGCAAGCTGCTGGCCGCGGTGCCGAAGTTGTAGTGCGCTAGGCGTAGCCGTTGCATTCCCAGCCGCTGAATTTGCCGGTGGCCGGGTCATAAAGGACGCGCCAGAAGTTATCACCACCGTCGAGAACCGTGATCCACTGGTGCTTCCAATCGTTGAATTCGGGCTGGTCGATCAGTCCAGGCCCGTAAGCAAAGCTCAGGAGAAGGAGTCGCCTTCCCTTGATTGTCACGCCGATATATTGCCGTTTCTGCTCGGGATAGTAGGAGGCGACCAGATACAGGAAATTACTCTCGATGACGGAGTCCTCGGTGTTGTAATCGAAATGGGGATCGTCGTTGAAGTCGGGTCGTATCGCATTTTTCCGGGTGAAGTAACGGGGAAAATTGGGACCGCGAACGGGTTTGGGAAGTTTTGTCCTTTCAGCAATGGCCGCCGGTAGCGCGGCTTCCGCCTTGAGCACAAGCGCGCGCGAGGGCGTCCACAGGCCGACACTCTGACCGCCTATATAGAGGTCGTCGGCGTGAATCATCTTCGGCGTAAAAATCACGCCCTCGAAATCACGGCCGCTCACGATTTCACCGTCGCGCGGGTCCGCGCGGATGGAAGTGAACGAGAATGCCGCGATGACGAGGCCAATGACGATGGGCCGGTTTAGCACGAAGGAGCGGGTTCGCTACTTGATCTCGATCACGAGCTCGTTGTTTTCGATATCGAGCTTCGTCACGCGGGCGATGAAATCGCGGGCGATCTGGTTCTGCTGCAGCTTCTGGTTGACCGTCTGGTTGACGACCTGGCTGAGGCTCTGGGCCGAGCTTGGCGGAACCGGCTGATCCTTGATCTGCATGCCGTGGATGTCGAAAAGGAGGCTGTGCGTGTCAGGATCGACACTGACGCCGAAGGTCACGTTGCCGTGGAAGTAGCGATCGGCCAGGACGACGTTTTCGTAGGTGCCGAGCTGGACATCGCATTGCACCGTCGCTTCCGAGCCCTGCAACGAAACGAAGAAGTGGCCGCGCAGGTTGGTGAAGTTCGGATCGCGGGCGATGAGCGCGTTGATCTCGTCGGCGCTGAGATGGAGCGAGGCCGGTTGCCGGCTCTCGAACGCGTTCTCAAACTGGGTGACCTTTTGACTGGCGCCGGTGTAAACGTCGTCACTGCTGGTGCTTTGCGGCACGGGCGCGGCCGCAGGATCGGTGAGGTCGATGGCGCGGTGGTAAAGCGTGTAGCCGCCGGCGACGAAAAACCCGACGAACAGAAGAAGAAGAACGATGGCGATGGTGCATCCGCAGCCGAAGCAGCCGAAGCCGCGTTTCTTTTTCTGGATCTGGATGGGAGGTGCGCCGATGGCCATTCCCTCATTTAGCCGTCACCTGTTGGGCGGGCAAGCGTGGGGATGGAAGGTAGAAGTTAGAAGGATGAAGGAAGAGAGCGGTAAAAAATCCAAACTTCCACCTTCCTTAGTACGCCGTCGGGGGCGGGAAGAACATCTGCCAAGCGGTGCGCATGATGATCGCGAGGTCGAGCGTCAGCCGCCAGTTCTCGAGATACGTGATGTCTGACTCGAGCCGCTGCGCGATGTCGGTCGAGGTGCGGGCCTCGCCACGGAAACCGCGCACCTGCGCCAGGCCGGTGATGCCTGGCTTCACGACGGTGCGGATCGGGTAGCTGGCGATCTCGCGGGCGAACTGCTCGTTGTGCTCGATCAGGTGCGGGCGCGGGCCGGTGACGCTCATCGAGCCACCGAGGACGTTCAGGAACTGGGGCAGCTCATCGATGCTGAACCGCCGCAGGAACTGGCCGCCGGGGAAAATGCGCGAGTCGCCCAGCGACGCCTGCCGCGTCTCGTCGTCGTTCACATGCATGGTGCGGAATTTCCAGATGAGGAACTGGTTGTTCTGGATGCCCGCGCGCACCTGGCGGAAGAACAGCGGCCCGGGCGAGTTGAACCGCTGGATGAGCCAGACCCCGAAGGCGATTGGCGGCAGGATGAAGAGGATGACCGGCAGCGCAACGGCGATGTCGAGCGTGCGCTTGGCCATGCGGTTGAGTGGATTTTCCAGCGGCTCCTTGCGCAGCGCGATGAAATGGTGCCCGTCGTCCTCCATGTAGATGACGGGGTGATTCAGCTTTTCCTCGAGATTATTGTAGATCAGCAGCCGGAGGCCGTGGCGGTTGAGGGTGGACATCAGGCGCATGTGCTCATCGGCCGATTCGGGCAGCTGGAGCAGGATCACCTGGGTGATCTCCTGCTGGGTGATCGTGGTCTCGGCCTCGACCGTGGTGCCGAGATAGCAAAAGCCCTCGAGTCCTTCGTTCTGCGGCTCGTCGCTGATGTAACCGATGGTGTCCATCCCGTAGATTTCCTTGCTCTGCAGCCATTTCTTGAGATGGACGCCGCTGGCCGGCGTGCCGATGAGCAGGATACGGCCCTTGCGCACGCCGCGGAAAAGCGGATAGGCGATCAGCCGCCACAGGTACCGGTTGGAGAAGAGCAGGATGAGGTAGACCAGTGGAATCATCGGCACGAGCGAGCTGCGGGACAGCCACGTGTCGCGCAGCAGGGTTTCATAGACGAAGAGCGCGCCGACCGCGTAGAACGTCTGGCTCAGGCTGGCGCGGTGCTGGGCGGGGAAACTGTCACTGAACGGGTCGACCTGCTTGCCCTCATGGTTGCGACGGGCGAGCTCGACGAATAGCCCAAGCATCATGACCAGGGCGTAGATCGGGTAATGCTGGACCTGCCGCAGGCTGATATTCGTGAAAACGCTGGTAATTTCGACGCAAAAAGCCAGCGCGATGGTGATGAGGAGGCTCTGGACGAGTACAAGGACCGTCTGTAAGCCACGTTTGCGTTGCGAAATCATGCAGTCATTACACTTTCTCCCTCTCTAAACGGGAGGTACTTACGAAAGTTGCTGGAAGCGTGCCAGACTCAGGATGATATAAGTCTGGATAATGTGTCAATCAAGTGCCGGGCGACACCTTCGACCTGAAAATGGCGTTCGAAACAGGCTTCCGCCCGCCCGGCCATTGCGGCGCGGTCCGACGGAAGCAGCGCCAGCCATCGTGCCAGCAAACGATGCGTGCCGTCCAGCGTGTCGTCTTCGGCCAGCCCCGCGCCGTCCTCCGTGATCTCGCGCCAGATGTTCACCTTGTCGGAAATGAGCACGGGACAGCGGCAGGCCATCGCCTCGACCACCGAGATGCCGAAGTTCTCCTGGTGCGATGGCAGGACGAACGCCTCCGCCGCGCGAAAGGCGCCCCATTTCACGTCGCCCTGGATCATGCCGGTCCAGGTGATGCGCTCGGACACGCCGAGTTCGCGCGCCAGCCGCTTGAGCCACTCGCCATACTGCCCGTCGTTGGGACCGGCCATGACGAGGTGCAGATCGCGTGGTGTCTTCGGCAGCGCGCGCAGCAGCAGGTCGCAGCCTTTCTTCTCATGCATGCGGCCGAGGAAAAGGAACAGGCGCCTGCCTGTGAGTTCCGGGAATTTCTCCTGAAACGCGGCCAGCTGCGGGGCGGCCTCGCCGGTCGGTGCGGTGATGCCGTAACCGAGCACCTCCTCGTGGCAGCGATAGAGCCAGAAGGATTCGCGCGCGTCGCGCCGTTCCTGCTCGCAGGTGAAGAAGACGGCCGCGGCGTCGCGGAGCACGCGGTATTCGCCCCACGGCCAGTAGGCCCACTTTTTGAGATGCTTGACCGGGTAGCGGCGCTTGAACCACGGGTCGAGCATGCCGTGGGGGAAGACGCCGTAAGGCTGGTTGGTTTCTTGCGCGGCGCGCCAGACCGCGTACCCGCCATACTGCCACAGGCCGTTGACCAGCGTGACGTCATAATCGTCCGCGTGCGCGACGAGCCACTTCACCACGCCACGCGCGTAGCCGTATCCGATGCTCCCGTCGCCGACCGGGTGGAACGGAAGCCCGCCGCCCCACGGCGTGCCGGGTTGGTCGAGGCTCATCACCTCCACGCGGTGGCCCTGCGCGACCATCGGCGCGGAGAGCTGTTTGATGCCCTCGATGACGCCGCCGCCGCGCGGGTCGACGGAATGGATGACGTGGAGGATTCTCACGGCTGGAGATAGCTTTTCCACGCTTCCCATGCCTCAAGCCAGTCCTGCTTGCCGGAATAGAGCTGGGCTTGGAGATACTCCAGATAGCGTGGGTGGTCCGGAATCTTGACGAGCTCGGCCAGCGTCGCCAGGGCCGCGTCGTTCTGGCCCGTCTTCATCTGCGCGAGGGCGAGGGTCAGACCTTCGGCGAGATTGTCCGGATTGCTGGCGAAGTCGGAGGTCAGGTTGCCGACCGGCAGGTCGCCGCCGCTTTGGGGAATGATCGGCGCCGAGACGTGCTGCGCGGCCATCTCACAGGCGTGCTGGTAGTCATTTTCCTTCGCTGCGAATTGGGCCTCGTAGATCCAGGTATCGGCCGCCCATTCCGGATGGTCGTGCAGGAACTGCATCAACTGCACCTGGTCGCCCTGGGACCACCAGCCGGCGAACAGCTTGTTGCGCTGCTCCGCGCTAAGCTTGCTCAGCTGCGGATCGGCCTGGAGCAGGTGATCAATCATCGCCTCGGATTCATCGAGCGTCGCGCCGGGCAGGATCGACAGAAGATAGTCGATCCGGTCGAAGGCCAGTTCGACAAGGCCCTCCCGCTCGACGGAATGGATCATGGCAAGACCCACCATCCCCCGGAACGCCGCGGGTGCGGCGGGACCCAGGCGCCGCAGGCCATCGCTCCAGGCGTCAATCGCGAGATCGGGCTGCCCCGCCACGCTCCAGGCGTGACCTTCGTCGAGAGTCAGTTCGATCCAGAAGGGATTGAGTGCGCGCGCGGTGGTGAAATCGGCCTGAGCGGCGTCCGTGCTTCCGCCCCCATTGATCTCGGCGAGACCGCGCTGGAAGTAAAGGCTCCAGTTGAGTGGCGCGATTTTCAGTGCGGCGTTTGCAGTTTCCACCGTCTGCTGCGGCGAGAACCGGCCCGACGCCATGCCGGCCTCGAGCCGGGCGAGGGTGTGGGTGGTCGGAGGAAAGCCACGCATATTGTGCAGAGACCCGTACCAGACGCCGGCGAGCAGCAGGAGGGCGACGCCCAGCCCGCGAAACACCAGCGGCGTGACCGGCGAGGACCTTTCCTCCATCGGCGCCGGCAGCGCCATGCCCGCGATCAGCAACGCAATCCAAAGCGTCCCCGCGCCATGGGCTGAAACATCGACGAATCCATGCACGAAAAAAGCGAGGACGGCGACGATCAGCGCGCGGCGCATCGATTCGCCCGGCTTGTTCTCCAGCGGCAGCGTGCGCCGGAACCACCAGATGCAGCCGGCGACGATGGCCGCCACGGCCGGCCAGCCCATTTCGCAGGCGATCCAGAGCCAGTCGCTCTCCGGATGGAGGGCGCTGTTCTGGTTGATCGACGCCTCGCGCGAGAAGGAGAACAGCGGCTCAAAATTGCCGAGGCCCGTCCCGATGAACGGCGACTGGAGCGAGAACCAAAATGCATCTTCCTGGATCGCGCCGCGGAAATCGGTGAAGTCGGTCGCTGCGTTTGAGTCTGTTGGAATGACGAAACGGTCCAGCGATTCGCCGCCCCAGGCGAGAAAGACGGCGAGCAGCACGATTCCCAGTGCGGCGCTCAGCGCGATCCACTTGGGTGACACGCCGCGGCGTCGGCCGCCGATCTGCCTCGGCCAGAGATGCCAGGCCAGCAGTCCGCCGAAAAAGAGGATGATGCCCGCGCGGGAAAGGCTGATGACGAGTTCGACAAGGATGGGCACCAGCGCAACCAGCAGCAGATAGCCGACCCGCCTGCCCTTGCGCAGGCGGTCGAAGACCAGGGCATAGGTGACGATGCCGACCAGCGCGAGCGCATCGGCGGTCTGGTTGCGGTTCGGGAACCAGCCGCGATTCTCATCCTGTCTCCAGCCCGGCACGTGGAAATGAAGCGCGAACGCGAGCGCGGCGAGCAGGGCCAGCAATGCAATGCCGAAGACCAGCAACTCCGTCGCGCGGATACGGTCCTCGCGTTCCCACGTCAGCGTCAGGAGATAAAGCGCCCACGCCAGGCTGAGGAAGAGCGAGCCGCACGACTGGGCCGTCAGCCATGGTTGCGGGCTCCACGTGTTATCGATCGGAAACGAGGGAACCGCGCTCTCGCTCGCGGGCGAACTCCCCAGCGACGTGGCCGGGGTGATATGGCATTCGTGAATGAGGTATTTCCGCCACGGTGTCGCATCCAGCGCCTGCTGGCTCGAGCCGGCGGGAATGAAAGCGAGGAGGGAAATCAGCAGGAGAAAACCAGCAACGAGAAACGGCGTGCCGCGAAGGGGGCCGCGTGGCGGAGCGAGAAGAAGGAACAGGCCGGTCACGGCGGCGAGGAACGCCTGCTGGGCCACGCTGCCTGCGCCGGCCAGCGCGACCACCGCCAAGGTGACGAGCACGATGAGGACGCGGACGAACGTGCGGATCATGGTGCGGGAGCGAGGGGCCGGGCCAGTCCGACCGTGCGCAACAGGGCGCCGCGCAACGCCGCGCGGTAGGGCTTGCGGTGCGAAGCAAGGAGGCGTTTCAGCAGGAGCGGATCGGCGTCGGGACCGTTGAGCCCGGGCTCGGTCGTGGTGGCCGTTGCGTAGCCGGCCTCGCCGACCAGGTCGCGGACGGCCGCGTTGCAGTCGCCATAGGGATAACAGAAATGGCGCACCTCCCGCCCGGACAAATCCTCGAGCATTTTTTTACTGTCAAAAATTTCCGCGCGCGCCTGCCCGGGCGAAACGCGGGTAAGATGGCAATGAGTCATCCCGTGCGAGCCGATTTCCTGGCCCGCATCCTGCCACGCCAGGAGGTCGGCGCGGTCCATCAGCGGGCAAAGCTGCGCGCCGCCGCCCGCATCCCACACGTTTTTCCCGCCGATCTGGCCCGCCACCACATAGGTCGTCGCGCTGACGCCGAGCTTCACCAGCACCCGCAGCGCATTCTGGCGCAGGTCGAGGAATGCGTCGTCGAAGGTCACGAAGACATGGCGTCCGTTGGCCGGGCGTTGTTCCGCCCATGCGGAGAGGCTCAGGATTGTCGCATCCGAGTCGAAGAGTTCGCGCAGCTGGCGTTCGAGCAGCGCCGGCTCGACGTAAAGGCCGCGCAGTGTGTGAAACAGCGGCGGCGTCTCGACCGCGTGGTACATCAGGCCCAGCAGCCCGTCGGTCCAGCCGGGAAGCGACGCGCGATCGTGATAATTCATGGCTGCCCAACCACCCGCGCTGGATTGCCCGCCACCTTGGCTCCATCGGCCACGCTGCGCGTGACCACCGCGCAGGCGCCGACGATCGCTCGCTCGCCGATCGTCACCCCCGGCAGCACGAACGCCCGCGCGCAGACGAACGCACTCGCGCCCACCGTGATCTTGGCCGTTTGCAGCTCGCGGTTCGGGCTGGAGAAATCGTGCGTGCCGGTGCAGAGATAAACCTCCTGGGCCACGGTCGCGTCGGCGTGGATTTCGATTTCGCCCAGCGAGTAAAGATTGGCCCGGTCGCCGACGCAGGCGCGGTCGTGCAGCGTGACGTGCCAGGGCAGCGCAATGCGCGCGCGCTGATGCACGAAGGGCTTGCCGTTAATAGTTGCACCGAAGATTCGCAGCCAGAAAAGCCGCCACGCGTTGAGAGGCTTCGGCGTCCAGCCGCAAAAGACCGGCCAGCAGATGGACCAAAGCAAAATGCCGAGCCGCTCGCGCGGGGTCCATGGGCTGGCGTAGGGCGAGCTCTGCGTATAGGTTTTCACGCGCTGCGTCATGGTATTCAAGCCGGGTCAAGAAAGACAGCTTTTGGCGGCGGCCGCGACACTCTCCACGGTGATGGAGTTAATGGCGGCACGCTGGTGGTCGGCATCCTGCATTCGGTTCGGGTCGAAAAACCCGGTGGGATAGAGAATGGCCATGCGAGCGCTTCCTCCAGGGAACCACTGGCCGGGCCGGCTTTGGGCCGAAAAAATCGCGACAACCGGCGCGCCGACCGCCGCCGCCAGGTGCATCGGCCCGCTGTCGTGACCCACGAAAAGCCGCGCTTCCGCAAGGATCGCGGCGCTGACACGGGGTGAGGTCGCGCCGCAGAGATTCGCGCGAGGCCCCAGCCAGGCCTGCGCCAGCTCGTCGCTGCGCTCGCTTTCGTCCGGGCTGCCGAGAAGCACCAGGCCGTGATCGGAAAAATCGCGGCCAAGTTCGGCGAGAAGCCGGCGCCAGTTCTCAACGCCCCAGTCCTTCAGCGGCGACTTGGTGCCCACGCTGGCCACGATGAACGGGGCACGAATGCCGGCTTTTTCCAGCAGCCGGCCGGCTTCCGCGCGCTCAGGCGTGGTCAGCGTGAGATCGCGGCCGTCCTCCGGTTCAGCGGCGGTCTCCCAGCCGATGCGGCGCAGCAGGCGTGTCGCCTCGTTTTCATAAACGCCGTCGCGCGCGACGCAGTGGAGATCGCGATGGCGGAACGGAATGCCGATGATCTTCGGGATGCCGCACGCGCGGAAGAAGAGATAGTCGCGGATGCTGGCGACCAATCCCCGCGCGGCGGTGAGCGAAATCACGAGGTCAAACTTTGTGCCCGCGATCCGCCGGCGCAGCTCCGCGAGCTTCTTCGGGTCGCGCAGGCCGACCGGGTAGGGGATGAAGCGATCGACCAGCCCGGTGTTCTCGAGAATGGCCTCCAGCGGCGCCGCCTTGCCGGAAACGGGAATATTCGTCAGCACGGTGATCTCCGCCTCGGGATAGTGCGAGCGGATGAGACGAAAGCAGGGCAGCGCGACGACCGTGTCGCCCAGGCTGCCGAGGCGGTAGATCAGGATGCGCACGGGTCAGGCCGCGGGCCTCGAGGCGGGCAGCGTGTCGATTTTGTCGGCGATGGCCTGCGCCGCCGCCTCGATCGTGTAGGGCGCAAGCAGCTCGGTGCTCCAGTCGAAGGAACGGGGCAGTTTCATCAGACCCATGATCGCCTGGGCGCAGGCGTTGGACGAGTTGTCGGGAATGACACGCACGCGCTCGCTCTTGCCGAAATCGCGGCTGCTGCCCACCGCCGCGCTGACAATCACGCCGCTGCCGGCCGCGAGCGCCTCGTTGACGACCAGCCCCCACGTTTCGCCCATCCGTCGGGAGGGCAGCGCGAGGATGTCGGCAGCGAGATAATAAGCCGGCATCTCGGATTGGTTGATGAACCCGGCGAACTGCACCTGGCCGGGAAACTTTTCGGCCTCGCGGCGCAGCACGGGCTCAAGCTCGCCGGAGCCGACGTAAACGACGCGGATCTTTTTGGCCAGGTCAGCCGGCAACAATGCCAGCGCGGTGAGGATCAGCGCGGGATTTTTCTTGTCGATGAGCTTGCCGGCGAAAAGCAGCATGATTTCGTCGGACGCGATGCCGAGCTTGGCGCGGGTCTCGTCGCGCAGCTTTTGCCTGGCCGCGGTGTCGGCGGGAAACTTGAGTGGCGAGGCGTAGGGCGCCAGCGACATCTTCTCTGGCTTGATGCCGTGGCGCATGAGGTGATCGCGGTTGAGGATGCCGATGAAAAACGCGTGCGCGACAAACTTGTAGGCCACCCAGTAAACCGCGGTGCGCACATCGCCCTTCCATTTTGGCCGCACAACCGCCTCGTCCTGCGTCTCGACGCGGATCCAGATCGGAATGCGCAGCAGCAGGCACGACAGGAAGACAACGATGTCGAACTCGAAGAGGAACGGCGCGACCAGGACCGCCTGCGGCTTTTCCTGCCGCAGCAGCTTGAAGATGCCCCGGCCCGAGAGGCTGCGGATGCCCTCGAGCGCGGGGCCTTTCTGGTTGCCGAGCACGGTGTGGGGGTAGCCGTCGAGCAGAGGCACGTCCCACGTCACCTTGCGGCCAAACTCGGGATCAAGCCCGTCGCGCATCGAGCCGTCGGTCCCGTAGATCACGCGGAAGGAACCGGGACGGAGCTGCTGCAGGCGCTGGTAGATGGGCGCCTTGTATTGAATGGGGTGTGTCTCGAAAATCAGGATCATAAAACGTCAGCGGCGATGGTGCAGGCGGTCGGCGTAGGCGCTTCGTCCACGCGCCACCTGGGGCACGGGATGGGCGGCCTGGGTCGGCGGTTTGGG
>Ga0302319_10025556_pt1 | contig 10448 bp, 11 predicted proteins | sample Bog_T0_2_FD_203319 | JGI IMG/M metagenome (GOLD analysis project Ga0302319, IMG submission 203319) | Peat permafrost microbial communities from Stordalen Mire near Abisko, Sweden - Bog_T0_2 | ecosystem: Environmental > Terrestrial > Soil > Wetlands > Peat | place: Sweden: Abisko, Stordalen Mire...
ATGTGGCAATGACTTTGAAACGGTCAGCCTTGCAGGAACGGGCCGACGTGGTCCCCGAACAGGAAACCGGGAAAATGTCCAAGTAAAACGAGGTGCGTACGGTCGTGAGATCACCAGTCCTCGCATTCGACTCGAACCAGGAGAAGAAAACAGGAACGCTGCAGAGGAGAATTTAACATGACGTTAAAGCAGTATTGAGGATTGCTCATTGCCCTGTGGCTGGGAGCTTCCATTGCCTGGGCCGATTCTTTGGAACTGAAGAATGGCAGCCTGATTAAGGGCAAGTTCATGGGTGGCACGGAGAGTGAGATCAGCCTCCAGGTCGGCTCTTCGGTGCAGAAGTACAACCTCTCTGACATCGCTTCGCTCAAGTTTGATTCCGAAAGAGCAGCAAATGATCAGACGCAGCCGTCGATCAATTCGCTTCCCAGCGAACCGCAGCCAGCTGAGCCTGCCGGCTTGAAGACACCGGCGTATGTCACCATTCCGGCAGGAACGCGTATCTACGTGCGCACCATCGATGCAATCGATTCCACCCAAAACCAGGTGGGCGATCGATTCCAGGCTTCCCTCGAAGAACCGCTGCGCGTGGAGGGCAACGAGGTCGTCTCCAGAGATGCGGGCGTTTACGGTCGGCTGGCGGAGTCAAAGGAGTCCGGAACGTTCACCGGTAGATCGCAGCTGCGGCTGGAACTAACGGCGCTGGTGGTCAATGGCCAGACAGTGCCGATCATGACGGGAGACTATGAATTGACCGGCAAGTCGCGCGGGGCGAGCACTGCGAAGAGAACGCTCGGTGGAGCAGCGGTGGGGTCGATCATCGGCGCCCTCGCCGGCGGTGGCGAAGGGGCAGCAATCGGCGCGGGTGTCGGTGCGGGCGTGGGCGCAGGGTCCGAAACAATCACCAAGGGAGACCAGGTAAGAGTGCCGTCCGAGACGCTGATCGAGTTCACCCTGCAGCAGGAAGTATCGATACCGACCGGCCGGAATTAGCTCTTGGAGGATTAACGCGAAAATCCCAGTCGAATCATGCGGCGCCGAAATTGGTTCAGCGGCCACGTGAAGATTCGCCCGCTCAGCCACAGGATCATCGAGTCCGCACTCTCCAGTCGAAGGTGTCCGAGGCTTCAGATTGCAGGCGCTGAATTGTAGGGCTTGAAGACTGGCCTAATGCATGTAATCTTAGGACGCAGGAACTCCTTTGGACTTGCCCCATTTTTGAGACAAACAGTCAAGGCTCAACTTTCAGCAAACGGAGAATTGAGTCATGGGATTGTCACGCAGGACGTTCACGAAGGAATTCAAGCTGGCCACCGTTCGGCTGCTGGAAGCGGGGGTATCGCTAGCCGAGGTATTTCGAGGGCCGGAAGTGAGCCCCAACGTATTGCACCGTTGGGTACGCGAGTTCCAGCAGGCGCCAGGGAATGCCTTTCCGGGTCGGGGCCAGCGCCGCTGGTCGGAAGGCAAATTGGCCGAGTTGGAACGTATCCACCTACTGCATCGGTTAGAAGTTGGCACGTCGGTATCAGCATCCGCTGACTCCAGTTCAGAAAACCGCTTGGCCCTTCGCAGCGCTGCTGATCCCGCCCCAAGGCGGTCTACTTCTTTTCAGCGACCAGGATGCATACACCCGACCAATCTCCATGCCCCAGCCCCGTTGGGGGAGTCGAGCTCAAAGGCATCACACCCACATTCTTTGCTTCGAACGGATAACGTGCTACGAGGTAGTTCCGTACAATTTCTGCGCGGGCATAGGAGAAGGAAAGGGCATCGGCCGGTTCTACTGCATCTGAGTATCCCTCGACCACAATAGGGTGCATGAAGACCGAGTCACCGAATGACACAACGGCAGCATCAATGGACCGTTTACCCTTCTCACTCAGCGCTTCCGAGCCATTTGTTTCTTGTTGGAAGAGGGAATCGGCGCGTAGCCACGCTCGAGAGCTGTTGGGGTCCGCAAAAAGTCTGCTGCGCCTATATTCCCGCGGAGAAAAGCTTGAGAGATTGTAGTAGCCACGTTGCTTGAAGAAGGGCTTGAAGAAGAAGTTGCGTTTGAGAGCCTCGGTGTCCTCGGCCATGTTACCTGTTGCGGCATTGACGTTGGAAAGGGTCTGACTAATGTTCTGTCCCGCCGTTACTCCGTTCGCGTCGGGCCCCAAGGCCTGTGTCAGGCTTTGGTGGACCTGGTCAATCGTCGCATTGGCTTGAGTGGAAGCAGAATGAATCTGCGTCATTGTGTCGTCTAGCTTTTGAGGCAACTGACGTTGCTGAACGTCCGCCACAATGCTACTCACTCCGGCGGCCGCTTGTTTCAAGTTCGACGTCGTCGATTGTACTGTCGATAAGGTCTCCCGGATCTGGTCTGCCACCTTTTCGTCGCGGAGGAGCATCCCGGCTGGTCCGCGTCCTTCTTTGAGACCCACAAGCAGATCATTCGCATTGCCTATTGCGCCATTTGCGCCATCGAGCGCGACGTTGAGCTTGCCTCCGACTTGTTTAAGAGTTGCGTCCGCATCATTCATGACTCCGAGGCCATTCGTAAGCAGATCGGCCACGTTCACGGGAGGCTTGCTTTGAAGAACAGAGTCGGCCTGCGCGATCGGGGCATTCGGCGATCCTGCGTGAATAGTGAGAAACGTATTGCCAACCACGCCCTCCGTGTCGACAGTCACGACTGAGTCGGTTCGAACCAGGCCATGGAACTGTTCATCAACCTTCATCTGTACGCGAAATCGGCCATCCGGTGATCGAGGGATAACGATTTTGGTCACCTCGCCCGCATCCATACCTGCAACTTGTACCTTCGAGCCCCTGGTGACGCTATCGAGATTGGCGAACTCGGTATACAGAAGCACGTGGCGCGCAAAAGCCTCGTGGCGGCTTCCAACGAGGAAGATGCCGAGAGCAAACAACGTGATCCCGGCGATGATGAAAATCCCTACAGCAAGAAATCGTCTAGGCATGGCTTCACTCCGTAATGAGTCTGCGAGCGACGTCATTGTCGCTCTGGCTTACTTCTTCGACCGACCCAAATGCAACAAGATTTCCCTTGTCCAGTACGCCGACTTGGTCAGCCACTTTGCGTGCCCCATGCACATCATGTGTCACGATGATCAGAGCAGTCCCGCGCTCAGTCTTGCAGCGCATGAGAAGTTCGTCGATTTCGGCGGCCGTTATGCGATCCAGTCCGCTGCTCGGTTCATCAGCAAGAAGGATCTTCGGTTCGAGCACCAATGCTCTGGCGAGACCGGCCCTCTTCTTCATGCCTCCTGAGAGCGCCGATGGATATTTGGCGCCATCGGCTCCCAGGCCAACGTCGGTGAGAACCCGCCGAATGACGTCGTCAATCTCATCCTTGGATTTCTTTGTCAGCCGGCCGAGCGGAAGAGCCAGATTCTCGTAGAGCGTGAGGGAATCGAAGAGGGCGGCGTCCTGAAAAAGATACCCAAGCTTTTTACGCACGAGAGACAGTTGGTGCTCGCCCATGCCGACTACATTGCTTTGATCCACCCAGACTTCTCCTGAGTCGGGACGCATGAGGGCCATAATCAGTTTGAGAGTGACGCTCTTGCCGGTACCACTGCGACCGAGCAGACACAAGGCCTGACCTTGGCCGATTTGGAACGACACGTCATTCAGCACGCGCTTCGTCCCGAACGACTTCATCACGCTCTTGAATTCCACTGCGATGCTCTGGTTGGCAATCATATGGCCGTGTCCGGAAAAAGAAAGAAGATGCATTTGATCAGCAACACGTCCGCGAGAATGATCAGCAGAGACGAAACAACAACACTGTTTGTGGCGGCCTCGCCGACACCCTGTGCTCCCTTATCCGTCGTATATCCAAAATAGGAAGAGACGGATCCGATGATGAAACCAAATACTGCAGTCTTGAGCGTCGGGGCGATGAAGTTCGACCATTGGAGATAATCAAAAGCGCGATTGAGGTAGAGAGCCGGCGCAATATGAGAGGAAAGCACTTCGGACAAAAACCCCCCAAGGAGTCCGGCGAAATCCATGAAGAGCGTCAGGAAAGGAAGCGCGATCACGCAAGCCAGAACCCGAGGCACCACCAGGAATTTGAATGAGTCAATCGACAGCGATTCGATAGCATCAATCTGCTCGGAGGCCCGCATGTTCGCGAGGACGGCGCCGATTCCCGAGCCAACTCGCCCCGCAAGTAACAGACCTGCCACCAGAGGGCCAATCTCGACGAAGAAGGAGACTGCCTGGACGGCGGGTATCATCGCCGTAGCGCCAAACGTTACGAGAGTGCTCCTGGTATGGAGCGTCATGACGGCTCCCAGTGCAAAGCCAGACACGACAACAAGGGCTAGCGACCTGTTCCCCACTTCTGCGAGTTGACGAGAGAGCTGAGCAAACTCGAATGGGGGCTTCAGCCAATCAATGAGAACTCTCAGACTGAAGAGTCCCACCTTTCCGACAAACTCGAACAATCTACTGAGCCATCGCACGTGCTCTCTCCAATCCTGTCTTCCCATCAATGAGTCGACCGTTTGCCAAGAATCGAGCTGTTAAATAGATGGCGGGAACTAGAAACACCAGTGAGCCGAACACCCACATGAATGCTCCTGCCGCAATCTGGTCCGTCAATGCGTTGAGCCCGAATGGTCGGTCGACAAGCACATAGCTCGGATAGATCAGTCGGCCCGAAAAACATAGAAATGCTGACAGTCCCGTGTTTACGAGATCCGCTGTCAGCAGGTAAGGAATGATCATCCAGGAGTTGAGTCGGCGCTGTTCCGGCCAAGGCTGCGCGATGGGCCACCAAAACAGGACGCTGGTGGCAAAGAAACAGAGATGTTCAAAGTTGTGCCAATTTTCCGATACCAACGCGAATTCGTAGGCTTTCGGAATGTGCCAACCTACATAAGTCACGTTCATCGCGAGCCACGCAAACGGAAGGCGCGCAAACAACTGCTGGGCGTGATGCGCAACTGCCGACCGAAACACGGGACCGCCGATCCACCGCACGATCCATCGCGGTAGTCCCCTCAGCATGGGAACGAACGGGCAGCCTAGTACGATGAGCGGAGGGGCCACCGACATCAATACGAAGTGCTGAGCCATGTGCATGAATAGCAATGTCTCGCTGTAGGTGTCGAGTGGAGAAGAAACGGCCACAAAAATGGCAAACAGTCCAGCCAGGAACGACAAAAGCCGCGACACAGGAATCGTCTCGGGGCGGGTGCGCCTAAGAGCAATCCAACCTCGTGCATAGACGAGACTGGCGGCGACAAGGGCGCACGTGACCCAGGGAGGGATGTCCCAATCGGTAACGAGACTTAGCCAAGACGTCTGCAACTGACCTCCTTCGCGGATTGGGCTTTACGGTTTTGGAACGGGTTCTGTCATGGCTGCCTGGTGAGAGGCATCGATGGCGGCAGGTTGATTGGCGGGGTGCAGCGTCTCGAGGAACTGGACGAGTGCGGTGGTTTCGGGAGGACTCAGATTCTTGCCATATGCGGGCATGTTGCCGCCGCCCTGAAGAACCTGACGGATCAGTTGATCCTCCGTGAGACGCGTCGCTACGAGATCCAGAGCAGGGCCACGCAGCCCGCCTACGCCTGCAATCGAATGGCAGTTGCGGCATTGTTTTGACTGAAAGACAATTGCGCCTTGCCGTTGTAGAGGGCTCGCATCATGGGTATAGCGCATCGGAACCGGAGGACCGCCGCTCCATGCGCTCATCTTCGGGCTCCATGGCGTGAAGGTGCCAAGATGCGTGAGCACTCCCCACGCAACGGCGATCGTGGTCAACATAAGGATCGCGATGGGACGCCGGTGCCAGCTCTTCTCGCCTTCGCCCGCATAAAACGGAAGGGCCACGAGTCCTGCGATTCCAAGTACAGGAGCAATCAACAGAAACGGTGTCTCGAGGTCTGCAGGAAGATAGGACAAAACGGCATAAAGCCAAAGGAAGAAGAAATCAGGTTTAGGAGCTGTCTGAATGATCGTCGGATCCGGCTGGCCGCCAGGACCATAGGGCCCGAATACCGCAGCGCAAACGGCAACGGCAGCGAGGATTGCCGCTGAAAAGAACGCGTCCTTCCACACGGCCCCCGGAACGAATGGCCGACCGTCTTTTTTCGCGAGTTCGTGGTATTTCGCTAGGTACGTGGAGCGGCGCACGATACGGCCGGGCATAGGCCATTCGTTTATGCCGAGTTTGAGTACCATCCAGACATGAACGCATGCGAATGCCAGCAGCATTCCCGGAATGACGAAGACATGGAATGCGAAGAATCTCGACAGCGTGGCGCCGGCAATGATCGGACCGCCTAACATCATGTGGACCGCAGTGCTGCCAATGAACGGCACTCGGCTGGCAATGGACGCTCCGATGCCGAGGCCCCAATAAGCGTCCTGGTCGAAGCGCAGCACTTGACCCGTGAATGCCATTCCCAGTGTCAAGAGAAGCAAGAACACACCGAGAATCCAGGTTAGCTCTCGGGGAAATTTGTAAGCGCCAAATAGAAAAACCTGCGCCATGTGAATCAAGACGACTGCGACCATGAAGTTCGATCCCCAACCGTGCATCGCGCGCAAAAACCAACCAAGTGTCAATTGATGATTCAAGATGTTGAGGCTATTCCACGCCTGGCCGGCAGAAGGCACATATACCAACGCAAGCAGGATTCCCGTCACAATCTGAAGCATCAACAGCACAAAGGCTGCACTTCCGAAGACGTACCACCAACTGGCCGTCTTATTCGGGACAGGATGCAGCGCCATCTCTTTGATCGGCGCACCGAGTTGAAGACGGCTGTCGAACCAGGTGTAGAGAGCCTTCAACCGGCGCATGGCGATCCTCCCCGGGCGTTCTCGATCTGAACGAGTTTGGCTGTGTTCGATAGGGTGGGCAGCTGACCTGCATTGATCTGAAGTTTCCCATCAACGATCTTGGCGTCGTATGTGAAAAGTCCGCGTTCAGGCGGACCAGAAGCCCGACTACCGTCCGCATAGTAGGCCCCGCCGTGGCAGGGGCACATGAACAATTGCGATTGAGGGAACCAGCGAACCGGACATCCCAGGTGAGCACAGTTAATTGCAAACACCTGAAATTCCTTTTCGGAGATCCGGCGTACCCAGCAGGCGACGCGATCCGTCGCGCCATCCCATTCCAAGCTCACAGGATTAGTGAACTTCGCCAAACGAGTCTCTCCGACAGGAAACGTGTCAATGGTCCCTAGTGAAACCCAGGATTTATATGCATTGTCTGGTTTCACGGGGGAGAGCAGGTACTTGACTACGGGTACTGCGACCGCAACGCCGACAACAGCGTTAAAGAGCGCACCGACTTTGAGTAGCAGCCATCGCCGCGACACGGTCAAAGGGTCTACTGGCGTGAGCTCTTCTTCCTTCTGTTCAACAGGCAGTTCCAATTCGCTCATGAATCACCTCTCGATGCTTGTCTCGGGATACGGCTGGCCCGGAGTGTCGCTTCGTAGCGAATGCAAATATGCGACTATGTCGCTCACTTCCTGATCCATCAAAGGCTGGCCAGGGCGGACCTGTTTCCAATTCGGATGCCCGAGATCGGGCCGTCCGGCAATGACGATGGTCCGCAAGCTCTGATCGTTCATCAGAGCAAGGTAGCTAGTGTCGGTGATCTTCTGTTTCCCTTGCTGATGGCATGAGACACAATTCACCTGGAAGATTTGGTAGCCCTGCTCAGCGCTGCCGGTGGCGCTGGAAGAATACGGGGGCGAGTCATGCGGCTTCTGTTCCGCGTGAGCCCATCGCGAACGCATGCCACCAACGAGCATGTCCACTTGTTGCGGAGTGAGAAATCCGCCTGCCGACTCACCGAACGCTGGCATCTCGGTTCCGGCGATGCCGGTGGTGATCGAGCGCCTCAAAGAGGCGTCATCCACGAGTGCCTGATAGTTTGGATTGGCAAGATCGAAAGCAGGTCCTCCCGAACCGTTTTCGCCGTGGCAGGCCGAGCAATTCTGCCTGTACAGACGATCGAACGACACTACGTTCTCGGGCCGCGTCAGCTCTTCCTGGTCGTTTGGCGGCCCGATTCTCTGATGGCATCCCACGCTGCTCATGACCAAAGTGAGGGAGATGGACGCCAATGTTCGATTGCCCCTTATCTTCATCACTCATCCTCGTTTGGCGGCATGAACTCTTTGGCTTCAATGCCCATGCGAAGCATGAAGGGCAGCGTCTGATGCGTCCGGATTTTGCCGGATTTTGTCACAACCATGCCTGCGACGATGCCGAAAAGAATCTCGGAGATGGCGAACCAACCCCACGCAATTCTTGCGTTGAACGCCGGATTTACAAACCCCAGAATTGAGTGGACGAGGCCTGTCCACAGGAGTGGCGCCACGATTCCTCCTAGAAGTATTGGTCGCCGCGGCCACATTGGCAGCATTGCTCCATAAAGCAGGCCGATAAGTGTGCAGATAGCCGAATGGATGATCGTTGCTGTGATCAAACCGTTCCAGTGGAACGCGGCAATGTCTGCAGTGGTGGGATTCGTCCAGTACCCCACACCCGCCCCCCCAAGTAGATTCACCGCATACCAAATGCTGTGCTGAGTTAAATAACCGTAAAGCAGAGCGGGGAAGATCATGACGATTCCCCCGGCTATGCCGCCTCGGAGCCCGGACGCAACGGGATAACTCTCGACAGGTAGGTACGCTCGATGAACTTCGCTAATGTCGATGTGCGCCACCTGCGTTCTTGGGCCCGATGGCACAAATGTTCTTGGCGTTACCGGGACCATCTCATGGTGCTCGTCGGGAAGGACCTGGCGCGCCCATCCGCCTACGCCACAACAGACAAGAACAAGGCCCGCAATGCCGACTCCAGCACTTGTTACCAGGCTCGCGAAGCAAAGCGTGACCCCAAAGGCAAGGAGGATCGGCCACGAAGTGCTAGCCGGCATCTCGATAGGCTCTCTTCGGCTCTGTTCCGTACTCAGGTCATCCATCACGATTCACCGTCCGACGAGGTACACGACTGTAAAGACCACGATCCACACACCGTCTACAAAGTGCCAATAAAGAGCAATTACGCCGAAGCGTTCACTCTGCCGCGAATCGACCCAACCGAACAGGGAGAACATTAGTGTCATGCTTAGGAGAAACAGCCCGACTACTACATGGGTCGCGTGGAGTCCGACGAGAGAGTAAAACGTGGTTCCAAATAGATTCGTGCTGATGGTCAGACCATCCCGAAAAATCAGCTTCTTCCATTCAAGTGCAGTGTTCGTCAGGAAGGCGGCAGCTAGAGCGATCGTCGCAGCGAGCCACAGGGTGAAGTTCGCCTTGCGATCCTCTTCGATTGCCTTCTCTGCTCTCCAGATCGTCAGGCTGCTCGAAAGAAGGCAGATTGTGCCAACAATCGGGATCTCCAATACCTGCTGAGGCGTGGGCCCGGTCAAGCTCTTGCCTATATAGAAGACATAGGCAACCACGAAAATTGTGAAAATCGCACTTTCCCCAACAATCAATGCCGACATACCAACCCTGCGCTTGCTGGGAAGATGCCACTCGATTACGCGCCCTGGATGATTAATCGGTACGGAACTCATGATTCATACTCCCAATCCGGATCGTCGGGGTGCTTCAGGTCCCACAGCGGCCGGCGACTATGTACTTCCGGCAGTTCCTCAAAGTTGTAGATTGGGGGTGGAGAAGACGTGGACCATTCGAGCGTCCAAGCGTCCCAGGGATCGTCCCCCGCGACCTTGCCCCGCCAATAGGAGAGGATGAAGTTGTACGCGAAAATCAGGACCGCTATGCCCTGAATCAGTCCTCCGACTGAGACGACCAAGTTAAGGAAGTTCCAACCGCGATCAGGCTGATATGTGTAGATCGATCTGGGCATCCCCAGCAGTCCGAGGAAATGCATCGTGTCAAAGGTGACGTGAAAGCCGATCGTAAACAGCCAGAAATGCCATTTCCCGAGCGTCTCGCTCATCAACCTTCCGGTCGCCTTTGGATACCAGTAATAGAGGGCAGCGAAGATGCAGAACACAACAGCGCCGACGAGCACATAGTGGAAGTGGGCGATTACGAAATACGAATTATGAAGCTGCCAATCCCACGGAGATACCGAGAGCATGATGCCGGTAAGCCCGGCAATGAGGAACTGGAATAGGAATCCAATGCAGAACAGCATTGGAGTTGTGAAGCGTATTCGGCCACCCCATAGAGTGGCGATCCAGTTGAAGATCTTGATCCCGGTTGGCACGCCGACCAGCATCGTCGATAACGTGAAGAAGGCATTCGAAACAGAGGTCATGCCGACAGTGAACATGTGGTGAGCCCACACACTGAGACTGACGAACATGATTGCCACGGAAGCTGCAACCATTGCAGGATAGCCAAAGATGGCTTTGCGGCAGAACACTGGGATGATCTCGTTCGCGATTGCGAATGCCGGCAGAACGAGCACGTAGACCTCGG
>Ga0302319_10025557_pt1 | contig 10447 bp, 11 predicted proteins | sample Bog_T0_2_FD_203319 | JGI IMG/M metagenome (GOLD analysis project Ga0302319, IMG submission 203319) | Peat permafrost microbial communities from Stordalen Mire near Abisko, Sweden - Bog_T0_2 | ecosystem: Environmental > Terrestrial > Soil > Wetlands > Peat | place: Sweden: Abisko, Stordalen Mire...
CGAGCAGGGGAGCCTCGACTGAGATCAGACGGCTTCGTGGGCGGCGCGGCATTCTTCGAGCTTGAGTCCGAGGGCGGCGAGTTTGGCGCAAGTTGAGCCATAGTCAGTGTGATGAATGCCATGGATGCCAAGTCCGTCCGCAATCTGGACGAACATCAGGCGGTCATCGAGATAGGCGACCTGCTCGGGCGGAATTTGCGCGATGTCCAAGGCGATGCGGTAGATGTCTTCGTCTGGCTTGCGCACGTGAACGATGCACGATGAGATGAAAAAGTCCACGAAGCTGTGGAGATTGAAAGCCCGAATCCGGTACTCGTTGAGCTCGCGCCCTTCGTTATTGACCACTGCAACCTTCAACTTGTATTGCGCCTTGAGAGTGCGGATCAAGTCCGTCATCTCGGGAAACTCCTTGGACTGCGCAAGCATGAAATCCCGAAACTCCTGCTCCGTGAAGCTGCGCTTCTCATAAAACACAACGCGGCTGAGGTACTGATCGAGCGTGAGCTTGCCGACCTCGTAGGTGTCAAACGTCAGGTGATGCCGTTCGTCCATCTCTTTGCGGTCGAGGCCAAAGGTCTGGGCCGCAAGTTCGCGTGCGTGGCGATCCCAACCATTGGTAAGCAGAACTCCGCCTAAGTCGAGAAACAAAGTCGTAATCGGCATACCCCAACCCTCCAGATGCAGATTTCGCGAATCCACTATGCCATAAGACACCACCCGGGTGGGCCATTCAAGCCTTGTTCTTGGCTTGAGTGGGGTGGCAACCAAACGCCCGGAATCAATCCCATCTCATTATGCAGCAGGCGCAGTAAGTTGCGTCGAGGCTTCTTCTCCTGCGGCGAGCCTGGTCAGAGTCAGGACGGTAATGTCGTCCTGCTGCCCAAAGTTCACGGCGGCCTCGGTAGCCTGTTCGGCGTTTGGATGGCCGGTAAACAAAGCCTGCAAGCGTTCGAAGCCGAAGAGTTCTCCCGCAGGCGTTCGCGCCTCCAGCAGACCGTCGGTGTAGAGAACGAAGTGATCGCCCGGTTCGAGATGAACCGTGGTCTCTTCGTAAATGGCATTTGCCGTCACCCCGAGCGGAAGCATACCCGGGCTGGCAATCTCCTCGTGGTTAAGAAACGGAGTGGGATGCCCGGCATTTGCCACCACACAGGTTCCATCAGAGTCGAGGCGAAGCACCAGGCAGGTCACGAAGCCTCCCTTGAGGCGGCCATGCAGGCGACGGTTGAGTCCGGCGAGAATCTCAGCCGGTTGGGAGCTGAAGTCTGCCAAGGTCCGCGCCGCACCTACGATCAGCGAAACCGCCATCGCGGCCCTCAGGCCCTTGCCGCTAACGTCTCCGAGCACCACCAGCGTCGAGTCCAAAGAGTCATCTTCGACCGGAATAATCTGGAAAAAGTCGCCTCCAACCTCCTGGGCGGGACGATAGGCACTGGTGAGCGAGAAGCCAGGCAGCGAGGGCAGAGCGTCAGGAATCAGAACGCGCTGGAGCTCCTGCGCGCCAAGAAGGTCCTGTTCCACGGCATGTTGGCGGCGGAATTCCTCCCGCGCGTGGCGAAAGACGGCATAGACGATCGACAGCAACAGCAGCAGGCGAAAGATGGTCGATGCGGTGAAGGGGTTCCCGTCAATTGTGAAGAGCGGCAAGTCGATCTTGTCTGCAAGCTTCCAATGGGTAAACCGGCTACCCTGCGAAAGTGCGATGCGCACCACGAAAATCATCTGCGAGAGGAAGGCGAAGACCGCCACCATCCAGCGCGCGTGATCCGGGCGACGCCGCAGACCCAGAAATACTAGAACGGGCGCATACAGTTCGGCGACCGTGAAAATGACCGTCAGCACGCCATCGGCAATCTGCTCCGCATAGCTCATGGTCACGGCGCTCAGCAGACCATCCAGCGATGTCGAAACGATGGTCAAAGTTGCCAGAGCCCAGGTAAACCGCACCAGCCGGCGGTTGTCTTTCAATTGCAGGAGTTCAATCAACAAGAACCACAGGGCAATGTCGCGAAGGCCGAGGATAGGCTGCAGCGTTCCGAGAGCGAAATTGAAGGAAAATGGCAAGCGCAGTCCAACCAGCACCGTACTTCCTACCCATGATCCACAGAAGACAGCCATCCACAACAACACTCGCTGCTCCCGATTGCGTAACCACCCTATAAAGCTGAGGATTGCGACCAGCGCGGTGAATATTGCCTCGGCGAAAGTGTATTGCCGCGCGTGAAGCCACTTGTAATTGCTCGTCGCCAGCTCCGCGGCGATTGCCTCGGGACTCCCCACTTCGGGAGGGGCGGTGAACCCGCCTTGCTCGCCGGAGTCAAACGAAACCAGCGGCTGCTTCCAGACCCGAATCGCCAGCACGCCGTCGCGGGCTTGTCCCAAGCTAACCGTCTGGGCCCCCGCTCCGTAGCGGAAGGACGGATTCGGAGGCATTTCTCCGTAACGGCCAATCAGCGTTCCATTCCAGTAGATTTCGTAAACGTCTTCGATGCGCCGGTTCAGCAAGGCAAACTCTGGCGAGACGCCGAAGGCAGGCGACAAATGGACATGGCGCCGGTACCACGCATATCCGGCATAGGCTAGATGGCCTTGCGCGCCCCAAGGTTTGTCTGCCGTGAGTTGCTCCCAGCCGGAGTGACCGGTTGCGTCGTCCAACGCTGGTGACGCCCAGACCGGATCGTCGCCCAAATGAAACTGCCAAGGCCCATTCAGCGCAGCCGTACCTTTGCCCAAACCGTCGATTACGAGCGATTCAGGTTTTTGTTCCGCAGAAGCAAGCGTGGATACAGCCATCATCCCGAGGGCGAGCAAGCCAATGGTGCAAAACCACCGCACCCATCCTGAGGGCAGGCATGAGTTTCTTAGTTTCTGGCGTTGCGTCTCGTTCCTCTTCCTCATCGATGTCTCTCCTTCCCCAACTGGCAGGCCCAGCAGCCATAGCCATGGTACGGATGTGCTTAACAACTCTTCTCAGAGCGCGGATTTGGCGGCACTCTCGTCGCTATAAAGCGCCGCATACTTGTTGATACCCACCATGGTGAACACTTTCTGGAAATGCGGGCTAAGGCCGAAGATGGCGATAGTGCGCGAACCAGACTTGCTGGATTCCAGAAGTACCTGGATAAAGATGGCAATTCCCGAGGAGTTGATGTATTCGACACCGGTAAAGTCCAGAAGTACCTTGGAAACCGAACCGTCCAAGCCATGGTATGCGGCAAGGATGGCCTCTTTCGATGCCGATGAAATATCTCCCGAAAAAGAGAGGATGGTGACGGCGCTGCCGGAATCTGCGGTCGCAGCGCGTTGTGTGACCCTGGTAGTCGCCTGCATTACTGGTTCTCCTTATCAAGACGGATTACGAGACGGACAAAGCTCTTGCCCGGAGGCCCCTGGTGCCACTCGGCTTCGTCTACCAGTGATTGAATGAGGAACATGCCCAGGCCACGGGGATCTTCCTCGCCCAGAATCTTGCGATCGATGTTGGGGCTCGCTGCTGAAGAAGCGCCGACTCCCGAACCGTCATCGATCACCTTCACCTCGAGCTGATCGTCCGTCGTGGAGAGCACGACTCCCACAGTCAGTGAGCTGTTGAGTTGATTGCCGTGTTCAATGGCGTTGATGCAGGCTTCGGCAACGGCGGTTTTCAAATCGTCGATACGATCCGCGGAAAATCCCATGAGCGCCGCCATGCTGGCTGCAGTGCTCATCGCGACCTTCTCGAAACCGAGTTCCGAAGGGAGACGGACTTGTACGAAACTTCCGTTTTTCATGCGGCGGAAAGCTCCTGTTGAGTTAATCCGAGATGGCAGATTGCAAGCGCCGTCATGTCATCTGTCTGAGGTGCGTTGGAAGAAAAGGAGGCGAGCGTTGCCCAGAGAAAATCGAGGATGCCCTCGGCGTGAGCGGAAGGAACGCCACTAAAAGTGGAAACAAGGCGTTCGGTTCCGAACTCGTCTTCGCCCTGGAACACTTCCGTAAGGCCGTCGGTGTATAGCAGAATCCGCGAGCCCGGAGGAAATGCGAGCTTCTCGGCTGTGTAACGCATCCCGGGGAGCATCCCAAGGGGAGTTCCCGAGGCTTCAATCATATGGGTATTGCCGTTCGGCAAGACCAGCGCTGCGGGATTATGGCCGGCGTTGACGATCTCAATCTCTCCGGTAGCGCCGTGAAGGCGAAGAAAGAAAGCTGTCACATACCGCCGTCGCGCCTCGGCACCCTCCTCCCAGTGTTGCTGTCCAATGCGAATGGCAAGTTCCTCCAAGGTCACCGGGTGACTGGCCAGCGACCGCAGCGCTGAGCGAAAACTTGTGGCAACGATGGCCGATGCCAAGCCCTTACCTGCCACGTCGGCCACCACCATCAGGTGCGTGCCATCGGGGAGAAGCACGCAATCGAGATAATCTCCGCCCACTTCATAGCAGGTCGTGGAGCGGCCCGCGATGGAAAACCCCGGTATCTCCGGCATGCTCCTCGGTAGAAGCGATCTTTGGATTGCGCGGGCCGCATCAAGATCCTGCTGCACCCGTGCCCACTCCAAATCGCGCTCGTGCAGCGTCGCATTGTCGAGTGCTACTGCCGTTTGCAGCACCAGGCCTTCCACAAAGTCCTGGTCGTAAAGCGAGAATGACCCGTCGTGAGGAGTGGCAACCACGAGTTCGGCAAGAAGCTGGTTTTCCCGCGATACGAGCGGGAAACGCAGGCAGTCCCCATAAGGCGCGACCGGAACACTGCCCCAGGAAACCAAGGGCTCCTCCGACCCAGGAGCCAGGAATAGCGCTCCTTCCATTTCCAGTTCGCGCACCAGAATGCGCGCTGTCTGGGTTAGTACCTCGTTCACTCGAATCGTCGAATGAACCTGTCGTGTAGCCTCCAGTAGAGCCTGGAGACGCGCTACCTGCTGTTCGAGCGGGAGGCCATCTTGCGGTGCATTCACCTGTATGGACTCCTCGCATAAGTGGTCGGCAGCCGCCGTCGGGCAGAAGTCTTTTTTTCGGATGCAGTGCCGCTCATCCTAAGTTGGTTCGACGTTGGAATAAAATTCACAATTCTGAGTTATCCTCTTTGAACCGTGGCTGACGCGCAGAGCAATTTCGGGTCTTTTGAAGAGTTGGCGATGCCGCTATTCGCCCGCCTTTACAATTTTGCCCACTGGCTGACTCAGGACCGGAGCGAGGCGGAGGATCTGGTACAGGAAACCTGCTTGAAAGCTTTGAAGGGATTTGCTTCCTTTCAGCAGGGGACAAATTTTCGGGCATGGATGTACAGGATTCTAAGGAACACGTTTCTGACCTCGCGCTCGGGCCTGAAGTCCACGACGATCTCTCTCGACGATGAGGAGGACGATGGCGCGGAGCCGGTTGCCCGCGGGACGCCCGAGTCTATCCTTCTAGCGAGCATGGAGCAGCAGACGGTGCAAGGAGTTCTGGAGGCGCTGTCCGTGCAGTTTCGTGAAATCATTTTATTGTGCGACGTGGAAGAGATGAGTTATCAGGAGATCGCCACTACATTGGCGATTCCGATTGGCACCGTCATGTCGCGTCTATCGCGCGCGCGCAGAGCGATGCGCGAATCGCTGAGCGATGCCAGAATTCGGGCTACGTCCCGCGGGGTGTCTCGATGACATGCGATGAAGTACGCAGTAAGTTGGAGCCATATGTTGATTCGGAGCTTTCCGACGGCGAACTTGCGGAGTTCGAGCCGCATCTGCGCAACTGTGCCTCCTGCGCTGCCGATGCGCTTGGCCTGCTGCAGATGAAGCGCCTTACCCGTGCCGCGGGTGTGCGCTATTCTCCAACTCCAGACTTTCGCCTTCGCATGGAGCAGAGCATTCGTTCCAAAAGCAAAGCGCCGTGGTGGAGCATTCGCTTTCCGAAACTTGCCTTGGCTGCTCTCGCCGCTGCGGTGCTGCTCGCTTCGGTGATCGTCTGGCAGCGTCACGCAGAACGCGACCGGGCCTTCACCGAATTAGCGGATATGCACGTAGCCGCCATGGCCAGCACTAACCCAGTCGATGTGATATCGACAGACCGCCATACAGTGAAACCGTGGTTCGCGGGAAAGCTTCCCTTCTCTTTCGATCTTCCGGAATTGCAGAATTCCGGCTTCACGCTCGCCGGCGGACGGGTCGCTTATTTTGAGCACGCATCCGGCGCACAATTACTATTCACCGTGCGTAAACATCAGATATCCGTCTTCATCTTCCAGCAGCAATCTGGAAATATGCCCTTTTCCCTGGGAACGTCGGCGTCCACCAAACTCGCCTTCCACATGGAGACATGGAGCGAACGCGGGCTGCGTTATTTCATCATCAGCGATGCTCCCGCATCCGATGTTCACGCGCTCAGCAGGCTCTTGAGGAACGCCGCCCACTAGGTGTGAAGAAATGAGATAAGAACAGGAAATGCAGGCAGCCCACATCTGCAACCGTTTGCAGATGTGGGCTCAGGCGATCGCTTTCGCCGCCGCAGGCATAAACGGACAAGAAACGAAGACCGTCCTAGAACGGAATATCGTCATCAGTGATTTCGGTAGCGCGTGCGGGAGCAGAATCGAATTCGCCCGGTGCGCTCTGATCAAAGTCGCTTCCGCGCGTGGGAGCACGGCTGCCGCTGTCTTCGCCACGTCCGCCGCCGAGCAGCACCAGGTCGCTGGCGACAATCTCGGTGGTGTAGCGCTTTTGACCTTGCTTGTCTTCCCATGAGCGGGTCTGCAGGCGGCCTTCGACGTAAACGGATCGCCCCTTCTTCAGATACTCCGTGGCAATTTCAGCCAGCCGCTGCCACAACACCACATTGTGCCATTCTGTCCGGTCCTGCCATTCGCCGCTCTTGTCCTTGAAGCGCTCATTGGTCGCCACTGTCATGGTGGCCACGGCGGTGCCGCTGCTCGTATGCTTCAGTTCAGGATCTTTACCTAGATTTCCAATCAGGATGACCTTGTTTACGCTCTTCGCCATGTCGTGATCCTCTCTTGTCGGATGCCAATTCTCGATGGCAGCAATTTCTGACCAATAACCCACGGCATCCGACTTTCCTTTCCTAAAATTTCCTTCGCCGTCCCGGTAAGTATATAGCTTTGAGACGCTGCTGCAGGGGGACAATTCTGGTGCTCTGCTGGAAGAGCGCTTCCGCTGTGCTAGAAGATACCCGCAAATTTAATGCAGCCAAGCCCGAGGAGTATCAGGAATGTTGGCACGAGACACCATGACCACTCGGTCAGCGGAGAACGATAAAAAAGATAAACTTCCATTACGTCGGCCGGATTGTAATGAATCGCGGCTTCACTTCCCACTGGGTAGCTCTGACAGATGTCTACAAGCGACTGTGGCGGCTGGTCAGAATATGCCTTCAGCGGATGTATTCGGGGTTCGACATTGGAGGCTCTGTGTCCGATCCAGACTTTACCTCCGGTAGAGAAGCGGTAGCGGCAGGTGAGAACCCAAACGGGATGTGAAGTGCGCGACGATGCAGGAGCACTGATCGACTTGCCCCCTGTGAGCGTTGGTGAACACTCCAGAATCGTTCCAGTCATTGTCGGCCATGATTGCTTGCGATGTTCGTGGATCGCCCAGCGCGCCATGGAGAATAGAACCCCCAGGCCCGCAAAGACCAGGATCACTCCGCATACCAACGCCGATTGAGGGGAACCTTTAGCGGACAATGCGCAGCCCTCCTCCCGGCAACATGGCCAAGAAGAATTCAGAAGGCCCGGTGGCCGGATTACCCGCGTCCGAAGTCAACACCGGGGCATGGTCTAAGCGTCTTACCCTGATGACGTGGTTCTCCGCCTGCAGAGTAAGCGAGAGTTGATCCGAGTCAATCATTTGTTTTCCCGGCGCGCGCCAACTCTGCGCCCATTCACGAAGTTGCGCTTCGATGCGGGCCGGAGCGATTCCCAGAGAACGTCCGAGTTCGTTGACGTAAACCCTAAAAAGCTCAAGCAGCGTAACCGTATCGCGCTCATTCAACGCTACTGCGACTGAGTTCAACGCCGCAGCTACGGCGCTCGTCAGGGCATCGCCAACGTGCAGTTCCACGGCGCGCTCCCATTCCCATGGCCCGTAGTACGGCACGGAAGGAAAGCTAGCTTTCCAGATCTCCACTGGCTCGCCGGGTGCAACGGTCTTGGGGTCTTGCAACTCATAGCGACGGAGCGCTTCGCTCTCTTCGGGCTGGCGGCCATGCGGGCCACGGAATAGGTTCACCTTCAAGTCCAGGGGTCTCTTGCTCTTGGGCTGCTCCGGAGCCCCGGCCCGGAGAATCAGTTCATTCCCTGAATATCGCATCCAGCCGTTGATCTTGATTTGCGTCATAAGGGGACGGTCTGCTTCGCTACGAATCAGTTCAACTCCGTTTAGCGAGAGACTGGCATTGACTGCGGCGGCGCGAAATTCCACGACATGGAGGATGAAATCCGGACTTTCGCTCATCGGGCTCTATCTCTCTCCAGCGGTTGCTGCCGTTGTACGATTTTCGTCTTCGCCCCATTTCGGCCAAATGACGTCATTGAATTGGTGCTCGTCCACCAGCGTGAATTCCCGGTTGTAGCTTTGAAACATTGCTTTGAACGTGCAATACGCTTTGATTCCGTCCCACTGCGTTCCAATTTTCATAGCCGGTTTTTCGCCTTCCCATTCGGGCTCGGCATTGACGGTGAACCCGCTGTATCCTGCTACTTCCACGCTGAGGACATCTTCGTTGACAAGAAACGCCGAGCCCCCAAGAGTGAGACGCAGAGTTCCCTCCGCCTCATCTTTCAGATCCCAATCGTCAGGAGAAGTTTTTTGTCCAGTGGCATTCAGATTGATTTCCCCTTTGATTTCCACGAAGAAGTACGCAGTGCCGAAACGAGCAAGCTCCGGTGGCAGTGCGGCGAGCGGCCCCAGCTTTTGCCTGTACTTCAACGATACAAGGGGATTAAATCCGACAGACAGGGTCCATTTATAGTACGCGCGAAATTTATCCTTGTAGGGATCGCCAGCACCAACCTCCATCCACTTGGCATTGAACTTGGCGGCCCCAGTGGCAAACTCCCATTTGAAGCTGGGGTCAAGAATCTCCTTCAGCGCATCGTTGAACTCTTCCTCCAGGCTCTTCAACTCTTTCGGCATCTGAAACGAGACTTCAGTCGAATCCGATGGATAACAGGAAACATCGAACGAGCGGCTGGCTCCAGAGCAGCACTCAACGCCGATGCTGTATTCGTGAGGACGGAGGTCTCCCGCCCAATTGAAAAGGCCGGGCAGTGCCGACGGTGCGTCCCAGTTTCGCCAATTGATCGCATTGAGCGTGGCGCTGGTGCCGATCTTCTCGGATTTCCAGTACCCGTCGATCGTCCACTTGGGATGCGAACCACAGCCTCCTTTAATCGCCGAGGTACATTTCACGGTGTCTCCAACGCCGCTGGCTACAACCTCCAGCAATCCGCTCGGTCCTGATTTACGGCCATGCTGGCACGTGATCTCAGCGCTCACCAAGCCGCACACAATCTTCGGGTTCGGCTTGGGCTCCCGAGGAAGACTTGCATTGTCCTTCGGCGCTTCCGGCTTCGGCGCGTGAGCACCGGAAGCAGTGGCACAGGCGCAGGTACTCCCAACGGGTTGTGCGGCAAACTTGGCTTGCGCGCCGAGTTCCTTCTTGTATGCTCTCATCCACTCTTTGCGAAGTTTGCGGTCTTCCGGACTCGTCGTCAACTGGCCGTCAGGATGGTCGCTCCAGAACTGCGTATCATCCTTATGCGACTCCTGCAAATCTGCGTTGGCTTTCCGAACGGCATCGGGATCGAGCGTCTTTGTGTGCGGCATCAGTCACCGCCTTTGCCAAAAGCGGCGAGTTCACAAAGCAGATCGACTTTCTGCGTACCCGTTATCGATTCGTCTTGCAGGAGGCTGCGCACCATCTCTCCCGAGACCGAAGCAGGCGGTAGCGCAAAGAAGTGAACGAATCTCACAACGTCGAGTTCCGAGGTGATTCCAACGGAGCGGGCATAACGAATGCCCCTCCCTATGAACTCTTCCATCGAACCTTCCACGGAGAGTGATCTATCTTCCATGTATTTCTTGCAACGCTCCACAAAACTTTGTGTCTGCACGTCGTTCATTGCGTTGAGCAGATCTCTGCTTATGCAGAATGGAAACACCTGTCTGGGCACGGGCTCCACGCCGTTCACGGAGAGATCCGCCGAATAGGCTGACGCAGGACTTGCAGACTTACTTGGGCTGAGAGCCAACAGTTGAACAGCGTCAGGTTCCGGCCCTCCGATGGCAAAACCCCGCGCAGGCCCGAGGATTTGCGCCAATTCATGCGCCGTGCATGTTTCCAGAATTGTCTTTAACCTCCTTGGATCGTAGTAACGGAAGTACCAGGTTTTTCCATCAGGTAGTTTCACCAGCAGGAAGCGGCGGAAGTGTTTCTGCAACTCGTCCAAGCCGCACTTCGCCATGGCGAAA
>Ga0302319_10025559_pt1 | contig 10447 bp, 9 predicted proteins | sample Bog_T0_2_FD_203319 | JGI IMG/M metagenome (GOLD analysis project Ga0302319, IMG submission 203319) | Peat permafrost microbial communities from Stordalen Mire near Abisko, Sweden - Bog_T0_2 | ecosystem: Environmental > Terrestrial > Soil > Wetlands > Peat | place: Sweden: Abisko, Stordalen Mire...
GCGTTCGAGGACGACACCATTCCCCATGTGGGGCCGATCGATCCACTGCGCGACATCGGCAACGTCGAGATCGACCTGATCGTCAGCGACCTTTCGCAGATCGAGAAGCGGTTGGAGCGCGTCGTCAAGGACATGAAGAAGGCAAAGACGCCCGAGGTGGAGCGCGAACATGCGCTGCTTCTGCGCTGCAAGGAGCATACCGAGGCGGAAAAGCCGCTGCGCGAGATGGAGATGAACGCCGAGGAGAAGAAGCTGGTGCGCGGCTTCATGTTTCTATCGCAGAAGCCGATTCTCTACGTGCTAAACATTTCGGAGAGCACAACGCTGGGCGCCGACCTGGATGCGGCAGTCGAGAAGTACGGCCTCACCGAGGTTGCGACGCGGCCAAACTCGGGGGCAACCGCGATCTGCGGCAAGGTGGAAGCGGAACTGGCGGAGATGGACGACGCGGAGGCCGCCGAGTTCCTGGAGGGCTACGGCCTGACGGAGAGCGGGCTGGTCCGGCTGATCCGCAAGAGCTACGCGCTGCTCGGGCTGATCAGCTTCTTCACGGTCGGCGAGCCGGAGACGCGCGCCTGGACGATTCCATTCAACTGCCGTGCGCAGGAAGCGGCCGGTGCCATTCACTCCGACCTGGAGAAGCACTTCATCCGTGCCGAGACCATCCACTGGGACACGCTGCTGGCGGCCGGCTCCGAGGCCGCTGCGCGCGCTGCGGGAACATTGCGGCTGGAAGGCAAGGACTATCCGGTGAAGGATGGCGATGTGCTGAACATTCGCCATAGCGGCTAGCGTGTGACGATTCCCAGTACACTTTCCGCGCCGCGCTTCTGGATCGCGCTCGCGCTTGGCCTGTTTGCAGGGCTTGCCGACTACCTGGGCGGTTTCCTGCTGGTGCGCCGCTCGCCCTCGGCGCGCGCGCTGCGTTACTTTGTGGCGCTGGGCGCGGGCTTCATGCTCGCGGCGGCGCTGCTGGAGATGCTGCCCGAAGCATTCAGCCTGAACGCACGCTGGGCCGCGCCGCTGGTCCTCGCGGGCTACTGTGGCGTGCATCTGCTGGAGCATACGCTGGTGCCGCACTTCCACTTCGGTGAGGAGACGCACCACCACGAGTTTCTATCTGCAAAGAGCAGCTACTCGGTGATGCTCGGCCTGGCGACGCATACGTTTTTCGATGGCATTGCGATTGGCTCGGGCTTCGTCGTATCGGCGTGGCTGGGCTGGGTGCTGTTCATCGCAGTCTTCCTGCACAAGATTCCTGAAGGCTTTACGGTAGCGAGCGTGATGCTGGCCGGCGGACAGGGCCGGCGCGCGGCGCTCAACTCGGCGCTGTTCCTGGGTGCGACTACGGTGGCCGGTGTGCTCGCTATCAATATGGAACCAACCTGGGTCAAGACTGGGCTACCGCTCTCGGCTGGCGTCACCATCTATGTCGCGGCGACCGACCTGGTGCCTGAGGTGAATCGCGAGCCGGGTGTGCGCATGGCGCTGGTTTTCTTTGCGGGCGTGGTGATGTTTTTCCTGCTGCGAATGCTGGGGCCGGGATAGACTTCGTCAGAGCACCTCGAGGGTGACGCTGGCCGAGTGCTGGAGCGCGGTACCGGTTGGGCCGGTTACGGTGCCGGTGACCGTCAGCGTGTAGGACTTTGCGGTGACGTCCTCGGGCGCGGCGTTGACGCGATCGCCGCAGCCGGTGGCCAGGAGCGAGCAGGATGCGGCGAACACGACGGCCAGCAGCGACCGATATATGGCACGCCGCTTCCGCGAGAATCGCAAAGTACAGCCGATGGCGGGTAACAAGAGGACGGCCAGCATGGCGGAGCCCGGGAAGTTCGGCGACCTTGGAAATGGTGGGCGGGCGGGCTTGTATGAACCGGCCAGTGGCGTCTGGATCGTCAGCGTAAAGCTGGTGGCCGCGCCTCCGGGCGGCAGGCTCGACGGGCTCAGCGATGCCGTGGCACCCATGGGCATTCCCTGCACGGCGAGCAGGATCGGACTTGCCAATGCCGCGCCGCTCGTCGCGACCGAAAAGCTGAAGGTTGCGGCGCTCCCCGCTGGAACGATCTGCGTGGTCGCGCCTGTAGCCGCCATGGAGAAGTCGGACGCCGCGCCGACTACTACGCTCGCAATCGTGGAAGTGCTGGGCAAGAAGTTGGTATCGCCGGAATACGCCGCGGTGAGAGTGTGCGTTCCGAGTGTGAGCGTGCCGGTGGTGAACGCCGCGCCGCCGGCCGCGAGCGGAATGGCAGACAGCACGGTTGTTCCGTCGAGCAACGTGACGCTGCCTGTTGGGACGCCTCTGGTGGTGCTGGATGCCTGCATGGTCAGCGTAACCGGCAGGCCCGAGGTTGGGCTGGTCGTTGACGCCGACAGCAGGGTCAGCGTGGGCGCCTGTGTGATGGTTAAGCTCGCGGGTGTGAGGGACATCGTGTAGTTCCCTGCCGCAGAGCCGGTAAGCGTGGCGGCTATGGGGTAAGCTCCCACTGGCGACAGCGGGCCGGCGCTGGTGGTGAATGCGGCAGCGACTTTGCCGGCGTCCTGGGGCAATACGCCGCTGAGTACTCCGATCAGCGATGGAACCGGCTGGCCATAGAGAATCGACACGGGGTTGGCCGTTGCAGTCAGGCCCAACGGGGTTACCGTGAGCGCCAGCACGGGGGATTGCGCGGCGGTGTGAGTTGCGTCGCCCGGGTAGGTACCATCGATGCTGTGTGCGCCGGCGGACAGGCTGGCGGTGCTGAAGGTCGCCGCGCCCGCGCTGAGATTTGCAGTGCCCAGCGTGATTGCCGTCCCGCCACTTGTGTCCAAGAACGTAACGCTGCCGGTAGCCAGTGTGCCGCTGGTCAGCGTTGCAGTCAACGCGCCGCTCCCGTACGTGGCGACCGTCGGCCCGGTCAGCGACAGCGTTTCCTGTGCAGACGCGCCAGACCCCATGATGGTGTGGATGTTGGGCCCTGGCGCGGGCAGTGCGTCGAGCTGACGGATGCGCTGGTTGTTCGTGTCGGCGAGGGTCAGGAGGCCGGCAGGCGAGATTGCCGCGGACCGCGGGGTGTCGAGGCCAGCCGCTATGGCCGGTGAGCCGTCTCCGGCAAAAGTCTCTGTTCCCTGCCCTGCAGCTGTCGTGATCGCTCCGGATGGCGAGATGCGCCGGATGCGATGGTTCGCGCTGTCGGATAGGTAGAGGTCGCCTGCCGCGTCGATGGTGAGGCCGCGCGGCAGGGCGAGCCCGGCAGCCGTGGCAGCGCCGTTATCGCCGCCGAACATCTGCACGTTGCCGTTAGCAAAGCCGGCGCCCGCAACGGTTGTGATGACTCCCGTTGCCGCGTTCATCTTGCGTACGCGCCCATTGTGCGTGTCAGCGATGTAGAGGTTCCCAGCGGGGTCCAGCGCGAGGCCGTTGGGCGAGTCGATCGACGCAGCCGTCGCCGGACCGTTGTCGCCCGCGAAAGCCTCAACGCCGTTGCCCGCGACCGTCGTAATGACGGCGGTATTGGCCGCGATCCGGCGCATGCGGTGGTTGTCAGTGTCCGCGATATAGAGGTTCCCGGCGTAGTCGAACCCCAGCGCCGTCGGCAGATCGAGCTTGGCCGCGGTGGCCGGGCCGTTGTCGCCGGAGTAGCCGGCCAAGCCCGTGCCGGCAATCGTCGCGATCGTTCCGGTCGCCGCATCGACCTTTCGGATGCGGTGGTTGTGGCTGTCGGCAATGTATAGATTGCCTGCCGCATCGAGCGCCAGGCCCGCAGGGGAGTCGAGTCTGGCAGCGGTGGCGGATCCGTTATCACCGGAGAAACCCTGCACTCCGCTGCCCGCGACGGTGGTGATGATCCCGGCGGAGGATAGCTTGCGGACCACATGGTTGCCGGTCTCGGCGATGTAGAGGTTGCCCTGCGGGTCGAAGGCGATGGCGGACGGAAGAACCAGCGGCGAGGTTGAGCCCTGGGGCTGCGCCTGGCTCGAATAGCTAAGCGCAACTACCACGCCAATGACGGCGCCGTAGCGCGCGATGCATTCCCAGATCGAATGGAGGGGATCGGTTCGTGCGTGGATTGGGGTGGTCGTGCTCTGTGTCCCCATGGCTTGCCTTGGCTGTTCGCGATTCGCGCAATTCCGGTGCGTCTAACAGGGTAGCACCGGCGCGGCCTTTGCGAGCGGCGAACTGCGATGGTAGGCTGCTCAGGAAGCCGTCGCAGCATTCTCCGCGATCCGAAGGAATTGGAGCCGGGAGAATCCGAGGGCCGTTGAATCCATCGAACCCACGGAGCAATATGCCAAGGCACTGTCTTACGCTCGACCTGCAGGACGACCCCAAGAAGATCGCAGAGTACAAGCGCTACCACGAAAAGATCTGGCCCGAGATTCGCGACAGCCTGTTCGCCGCAGGCGTCACCAACATGGAGATCTACCTCGTCGGCACACGCATGTTCATGATCATGGATGTCAGTGACGACTTCTCGTTCGAGAAGAAGGCGGCTATGGATGCCGCCAATCCCAAGGTGATGGAGTGGGAGGCCGTTATGGGCAACTTCCAGGCCGTCCCCGAAGGCGCCAACCCCGTGCGCCGCTGGGCGGCAATGGAAAAGGTCTTCGATCTGGCGTTGCAGTAAGGGCCATCGCAGCGTTCGTTGCGGCCTCACGCAAGGCGTCGAGAACGAGACAGAGTAGCTACTTCGCCATGCCGTAGCTGCACTTGTCGACGTCTTTTGGCTGCATGGTGATTTCCAGCCGGTGATGTGCCAGCATCGATGTCTCCACCAGGATGGGAATGTTGGCCGTGCAAAGGCCCTCAACCCGCGCGACCACGCGGTAGAGTCCCTTGCCGACCTTATCGAACTTGAACTTGCCGTCCTTGTCGCTGATCACGGTTGCCACAAGTTCATGCCGGTCTTCCGTGAAGAGAGAGACCGACGCCCTCGACATGGCATCGCCGCCCAGGCCGCGCACTCGGCCCTCCACTCCAACCAGCTTCAGGGGGGCAGGATCGGCCGGGTTCTCGTTCACATAGGCAGGCGCTGCCTGTGCGGCCCGCGCGGGCGCTGCGGCGAACACGCCCATCAATCCCATCGTCAGCAAAACTGTCAGTTTCATCGTGATCACCTTGCAGAGTCTAGCGCACCAGCGCATATCTCTGGAACACAATTCGGACCCGGTAACAGCAATATGCAATAGGATGGAGCATTGCTGGAATTGGAGGCCCCGTGATCCTGACGCAACTCGATTGGCTGGTGATCGTTGTATACTTCGCGGTCAACCTCGCCATCGGCTTCTTCTACATGAAGCGTGCGTCCGGGGACATCGGGGAGTTTTTTCTCTCCGGCCGCAGCGTCTCCTGGTGGCTGGCCGGGACGTCGATGGTCGCCACGACCTTTGGCGCGGACACGCCGCTGGTCGTAACCGGCCTGATCTACGCGCAGGGCATCGCGGGCAACTGGCTGTGGTGGTCGTTTCTGCTCTCGGGGATGCTGACGGTCTTCTTTTTTGCCCCGCTATGGCGCCGCGCGCGCGTGCTGACGGACATGGAGTTCGCGGAGCTACGCTACTCCGGGCCGCCCGCGACTTTCTTACGCGGCTTTCGTGCGGTCTACCTCGCCTTTCCGGTCAACACCATCATCATGGGCTGGGTGAACCTTGCCATGGCGAAGATTCTCGCGCTCACCCTGGGCCTCACCACGACGCGCCAACAGCTTACTGGGGTCTTCTGCTGCCTCGCGCTCACGCTGGCCTATAACGCCATCTCCGGCCTGTGGGCGGTGCTGTGGACCGACCTGCTGCAGTTCATCCTGAAGATGAGCATGGTTATCCTGCTGGCGTACTTCGCCGTCCACGCGGTTGGCGGGATGGGTGCGCTGGCCACGCAGGTTCGCGCCTTCGACCTCGCCCACTCCACCGCGGCGGCGCCCCGCGACACGCTTGCTTTTATTCCTGCGACGGCCTCGCCATTCTTCCTCAGCTTCCTGGTGCTGCTCAGCCTCAACTGGTGGGCCAGTTGGTATCCCGGGGCCGAGCCCGGTGGCGGCGGCTACATTGCTCAGCGCATTTTTTCTGCCAAGAACGAGAAGCATTCTCTCGGCGCAACGCTCTGGTTCAACATCGCCCACTATGCGCTGCGCCCCTGGCCATGGATTCTCACGGCTCTGGTCGCGCTGGTCCTGCTGCCCAACCCCACAGCAGCGCAAGGCGGCATGGAAGGCGCCTACGTGTGGGTGATGGTCCACTACCTGCCGCCCAGCCTGCGCGGGCTGATGCTGGCGGGCTTCGCGGCGGCGTACATGTCGACGATTGGCACGCACCTGAATCTTGGTGCGTCATACATGATCAACGACATCTACAAGCGTTTCTTCGTGCCTGGGAAGTCCGAGCACCACTACGTCGCGGCCAGCCGGATCGCCACGATCTTCGTCGCGATTATGAGCGCGAGCGCTACGGGATACATGCTCACCCACGGCGATAGCATCGCCACCGCCTGGAAGTTTCTGTTGGCGCTGGGCGCCGGCGCCGGGCTGGTCTTCATCCTGCGCTGGTACTGGTGGCGCATCAACGCGTGGTCGGAGATTGCTGCCATGACCGCGGCGGCAACCATCTCGCTCACGCTGGAAAGCTCGCTCGGAATGCCGGTGGTGCGCGCTCTGCACGCCATTGACCCGGCGCTCGCGCTCGCGCCGCTGAACCAGGACGATCCGCACGCGTTCGCCTGGCTGATGCTGACGACCACTACGCTGACCACGGCAATCTGGCTTGCGGTGACGCTTGCGAGCCGGCCCGAATCCGAAGCCACCCTACAGGCCTTTTACGACCGCGTGCGCCCAGCGGCTCTGGGATGGCACCGCTTCGCGCAGGCCGGCATCGATCCTTCCGACCCCGACTCCATGGCCGCCCAGGCAGACCCCACCCTCCGCTACAACTTTTTCCACTGGGTGCTGGGCTTTACGCTGATTTACTCGATGCTGTTCGGCGTCGGCGATCTTCTGTTCGGCCGCCACGGCACCGGTTGCGGTCTGATGGCACTGAGCGCCGCGTGCCTGGGTATTCTCTTCTGGAGTCTCAACCGCCGCGGCTGGTCCGTCTGGCGCTGACAAGCCGCACGAGAACTAGCTGCGGACCTTTTGCAGTGTTTCCGGCGTGCGGATGAACGCGAGCGGGTCCCACTGAGCGTTGGGATCGCCAGGTGACGCTGCGGCGGCAGCGAGTTCGGGCGACGAGGCCGCCGCCAGACTGGGAGCCAACGCGGTCGGCGTCGTAGGAATCTTTCGCACGGGAAACGACGCGGACGGTGGGACCGGCTGGATTGGCAGAATCGATTTGGCGGGGGCTGCGGTCTCGGCTGTCGCCTCAGGTTCGGGCGGAGAGCCGCCGGGCGCGTAGAAATACAAGCCCGCACCACCTAACAGAATTACAACTAATGAGGATAATTCGGCCCGGAGATTGTCCGGCCTGCTTCTGTAGAAGTAGGCCTGGAAAAAGCCCAAGGCTGACGAGAGACTGCTGGCTGCGACCGCCCAGTTATTGCGGTATGGGCTGGGCTTGCCGGTAGTGAGAACCGCCGCGGTATAGAGCACGGCGAGCAGAACGCAGGCGGTCAAGAGTCCATAGTAACGAACTTCACCATGCAACTCTGCCCACTCCGGATGCTTGACCAGCACGAAGACATAGTAGGCCAAGACCCAAGAAGTTCCAAGAAACGCATAACGAACGCGCCTGCGCAGAAAGTTCATAGTGGCCGCAGTTTAGCGTTTCATAAAGCTCTGAGTGAATGCCACTTAGGGGGTATAGAACGAAAATAGAGTGGCCGGAACGATCCGCTGTTCGCCCCTCAGATCGCCGGCTTGAACGAAACCAGGAACGTCACGAAGAGCACCCCAAACAGAATCAACAACAGCGGCCACCACCGGTCCACCCAAACTTCCCTGTCTTTCGCCAGGCTCATTGCGACATCCTCCTGTCCCACCTCTCGATCCTAACCGACAACCCAAGCTCTGCTCAATTGGCGCGAATCCGCAATCACCAACTGTAGGTATAGCCTGCGCTGGTCGTCGTGTACCAGGGCACCGTCACCACCTTGCTATAGCTCTCCTGGATCCAGATAGAGCTATGGAAGCTGCAGTGGGCGATGGCACCGATGGAGACTCCGCTGTCCATCCGGTTCTGCACATGGGCGTTGCCGGTGTAGCTGGTGATGCCGGACTGGATCCATGTGTACCAGGTCCATACCGTCGTCTTCGGAATCGACAGGTTCTTCATGATGCCAAGGCTTTCGGTATGCTCGCCGAACCGGGTGTGCAGAAAGCCGTGTGTTCCCGCGTTCTCGTAGGTGTAGCCAAAGGTCAGCTCGTCGCCAAACGGGTCCTTTTTCAAGAACGCGAACGTGTGGCCGATGCCGATGTTGTAGTTCGCACGTGGCAGCAGACCGGGGCGGTCGAAATCCGACCCGCCCATCACGAACAGGTCGGTGCTGGTACTCGCCGCTTCAGCGGGCGCGGATGGAGCTGGGGTTTGTGCATGAAGCGCAGCCGCAGCAGCAAGCAGCAGAATCGCGACTCGGCTGACCGTTGGGCGGTTTGGTTTGAGTTGTTGGTTGGTGGATGGAAGAAAAACAGACTTGCAGGTGAAAACGCTGCCATTGGCGCGTGTCACGGTGAAGCTCCTGTCAGGTACCGGGACGGAGCGGGACCCAAAAACGGCGGGTGCCGTGCATCCCTCAACCCATGTTTATCCTATGCGGCGTAAGAAGCGCATAAGGGCTCTCCCCAAAACTCTGTCAGTGGCCGGAGTGGACCTTCACCGAGCCGTCCCGGTTGTGCGTCACCTTGCGGAAGAGCCAGACCACGGCGGCCGACGCAAACGCCACCAACGCGGTCCAGCGGAAGACATCGATGAAGGAGAGCAGCATCGCCTGCTGCTCCAGTTGGCGGTAAGTCAGCCCTAGCGCCGCCCGCTGCCCAGCCGCGGCCCCCAGGTGATGGCCCAGGTACGCGCCGGACGCGTGCAACTGCTGCTGCAGGCGATGACTGCTCTGGGGAAGGTCCGCGGCCAGTTGCGTCTCGTGGAAGTTGGTCTGCCGGATGAGTTCGGTCTGTGCCATCGCAATGCCAATCGATCCGCCGATGTTGCGCAGCAGGTTGAAGACGCAGGTTGCGTTGCCCATGTTCTCGTTGCTCAACGTCGAGATGGCCATGCTGGAGATGGGAACGAAGACAAAGCTGAGCGCAAATCCGGTGAGAACGATCGGCACCAGCAGTGTCAGCGGGCTGATCACGAGGTTGACGAACGAGAAGTACAGCGTGCAGACACCGAACGCGATGAATCCAGCGCTGACCGCGATGCGGTTGTCGATCTTGTTGCTGATGATGCCGATCACGGGCAGGCCCAGCATCGACCCGATCCCACGCGGCCCCACAACCAACCCCGCCGTCAGCGCCGTGTAGCCCAGCACTTCCTGGAAGAACAGCGGCAGAATCGAGATGGTGATGTAGATGGTGAATCCGAGCAGGAAGATCAGCAGGCTGCCGACAGCGAAGTTGCGATCGCGCAGTACACGTAGATTAACCAGAGGACTGCGCGACCGCCAGCAGTGGCGGACAAACCAGAACAGCGAGATGCCGAGGACCATCGTCGCCCAGCGAATCCACACGGCCCCGAACCAGCCGTCCTCCTGCCCTTTGTCGAGGATTACCTGCAGGCAGCCGGTCCACAAAATCAGCAGGCCGAAGCCAAGATTGTCAAACTTGCCCGGCTTGGCGTTGCGCACGTATGGAGGATCTTTCACGTAGCGGCTGATCATGTAAACCGCCAGCGCGCCGACCGGGATGTTGATGTAGAACGCATAGCGCCAGCTATACGTGTCGGTCAGCCACCCGCCCAGCGTGGGCCCGAGGACCGGCGCAACAACGACACCGAAGCCGAACAGGGCCATGGCCGCGCCGCGCTTGGCCGGCGGAAAGCTCTCCAGCAGAATTGCCTGCGAGAGCGGCTGCAATGCGCCTCCGCCCGCGCCTTGCAGCACGCGCGCCAGCAACAGCAGCCAAAGCGTCGGCGCGGCCCCGCAGAAGAAGGACGCGATGGTGAACAGAACCACGCACGACAACAGGAACCGCTTGCGGCCGAAGCGCAATGCAAACCAGTTGCTCGCGGGAAGGATGACGGCGTTGGCGATCAGATAGCTGGTGAGCACCCAGGTGGCTTCGGAGTTGGAAGCGGCCAGCGAGCCGGCGATATACGGCAGTGCCACCGAGGCAATTGCGGTATCCAGCACCTCCATGAACGTCGCCAGCATTACCGAGATGGCGACAATCCAGGGATTCGGCGCCGGCGCCACCTTAGCGTCCCGCGCAAGCTGCACGTCTGAATCTACGGCGATCTGAACGGCTGTGGCCATGCCTCCCCGGACCTTCTGCAGGGGACTTCACAGATTAGGTCCGGGAAGAAGACAGGCGCAGTGCCCGCCGTCACTGGA
>Ga0302319_10025562_pt1 | contig 10445 bp, 7 predicted proteins | sample Bog_T0_2_FD_203319 | JGI IMG/M metagenome (GOLD analysis project Ga0302319, IMG submission 203319) | Peat permafrost microbial communities from Stordalen Mire near Abisko, Sweden - Bog_T0_2 | ecosystem: Environmental > Terrestrial > Soil > Wetlands > Peat | place: Sweden: Abisko, Stordalen Mire...
GCATGGGCATCTGCCACCAGGTCAACCTTGAATATCTGGCCCGCGTGGTCTTCACCACCGACATCGATGGCGAGACCGTTGCCTATCCCGACACCGTGGTCGGCACCGACTCCCACACCACCATGATCAACGGACTCGGCGTCCTCGGCTGGGGCGTGGGCGGCATTGAGGCCGAAGCCGCCATGCTTGGCCAGCCCGTCTCCATGCTGGTGCCGCAGGTGGTCGGCTACAAGCTCACCGGCAAGCTCCGCGAAGGCGCGACAGCCACCGATCTCGTCCTCACCGTAACCCAGGCGCTGCGCAAGCTGGGCGTCGTCGGTAAGTTTGTTGAGTTCTATGGCCCCGGCATCGCGGAGCTCCCCCTGGCCGATCGCGCCACCATCAGCAACATGGCTCCCGAATACGGCGCCACCTGCGGCATCTTCCCGGTGGATGCGGAAACGCTCCGTTACCTACGCCTCACCGGCCGCAGCGAAGACCAGATCGCCCTGGTCGAGGCCTACTACAAAGAGCAGGGCCTGTTCCACACCGCCGCCTCGCCCGAAGCCACCTACACGCAGACCCTGGAGCTCGACCTGGCCACCGTCGAGCCCAGCGTCGCCGGGCCCAAGCGCCCCCAGGATCGCGTCCTGCTCAAGGACGCCGCCACCAGCTTCCAGCAGCAGCTTCCCGGCCTCTTGGGACCCACTGCAAAACCGCTGGGGACAAGAACAGCCGAGCCATGGCAGCGCGTCAGCGTGACCGACGCCGCCACGGCGGAAGAAAACGAAGGCCCCAGCGCCTCCTCTGCCGACTCGGTCAGCGGCAACGTGCACGTAACCACCACCGTGAAAGAGCGCTTCGGCATGGACCCGGATCGCTACCTCGACCACGGCTCGGTGGTCATCGCCGCCATCACCAGCTGCACAAACACCTCTAACCCCTCGGTCATGATTGCCGCCGGATTATTGGCGAAAAAAGCAGTCGAAAAGAACCTCGAAGTTCCGCCCTGGGTGAAAACCTCCCTGGCCCCGGGCTCCCGCGTGGTCACCGACTACTACACCAAGGCCGGCCTGCTTCCGTATCTAGAAAAGCTGCGCTTCAACGTGGTGGGCTACGGCTGCACCACCTGCATCGGCAACTCCGGCCCGCTTCCCTCCGATGTTTCGAAATCCATTGACGAGCACGGCCTCGTCGCCGTCAGCGTGCTCAGCGGCAATCGCAACTTCGAGGGCCGCGTCAACGTGGACGTCCGCGCCAACTACCTCATGTCGCCGCCGCTGGTTGTCGCCTACGCCCTCGCCGGCCGCATCGGCCACAACTTCGACAAAGACCCCCTGGGCGCGGACAAGGAAGGCAATGCCGTCTTCCTCAAGGACATCTGGCCCACCCAAGCCGAAGTCGCCGCCGCCATTGAGAAAGGCCTCAGCAGCGAGAGCTTCCGCCATGAATATTCGACTGTCTCGCTCGGCGACACCAACTGGCAGGGCCTCAGCTTCCCCACCGGCGATGTCTATCAGTGGGAGCCCGACTCCACCTACATCCGCAAGGCGCCCTACTTCGACGGCATCACCAAGACGCCGGCACCGCTCACCGACATTCTCGGCGCGCGCGTCCTCGCCGTCCTCGGCGACTCCGTGACAACCGACCACATCTCCCCCGCCGGCAACATCAAAGCCAACGGCCCGGCCGGCAAATACCTCGCCGCCCACGGCGTCAAGCCCACTGACTTCAACAGCTACGGCTCGCGCCGCGGCAACCACGAAGTCATGGTCCGCGGAACCTTTGCCAATGTGCGCCTGAAGAATAAGCTCGCCCCCGGCACCGAAGGCGGCGTCACCCGCCTGCTCCCCGAAGGCGAAGGCATGTCCATCTTCGACGCCAGCGTCAAGTACGCCGAACGCGGCGTGCCTCTGGTCATCCTCGCCGGCAAGGAGTACGGCTCTGGCTCCTCGCGCGACTGGGCCGCCAAGGGTCCGAATCTTCTCGGCGTGAAGGCTGTCATCGCCGAGAGCTTCGAGCGCATCCACCGCTCCAACCTCGTCGGCATGGGGATTCTCCCGCTGCAGTTCTCCGAAGGCCAGAACGTCGAAGCCCTCGGCCTCACCGGCGAAGAAGTCTACGACTTCCCCGGCCTCACCGATCTTCTAGCGACCAAATTCGCCAACGGCAAGGTGTTGCAAGTTGTCGCCACCGCCCCGGACGGTTCCAAGAAGCTGCTCGATGCAGTCGTCCGCATCGACACCCCGCAGGAAATCGAATACTTCGAGCACGGCGGCATCCTGCAATATGTCCTCCGCCAGCTCGCGGCGAAGTAATTCCAGGTCTTGGTGCTGGGCGGAACCGGATTCGAAAACGACTCCCGTCCGCTCAGCGTGAACCGCTTCCTGCACAGCCTGCAGCAGCGGCCTGTTCTCGATGTCACGGCCTTGACTGCCTCTGTTTTCGGCCTCCTGGCCGCTTTTATGAAACAGTCGGGCCGGTCGCCGAGAACACGAACAAACGACTTGTGGATAGCGGCTCAGGCAATCGAGAACGACTACGTCCTGCTCACCACAAATCTCAAGGATTTCAAAGGGCTGCCCGGATTGCGCGTGGAGAGCCCATAAGGGGAACGGCGGTCAGTTCTGGACCGTTTACCAACGCGATCGGACTTCTCGCGAAGCTGAAGTCATTGCACCTGCTCAATGGCAACAAAAACGCCACCCCGGACTGGAAGTGGCGTTCTTGTTTTGCAGTCTTTTGTGCTCCGCCCTACTTCTTCTTTCCGTTCGTTCGCGGCGCCGGGCGCTTGGTGCGCGCCGGACCTTCGGCCGGTGGCGGCGCGGGCTCTTCTTCCTCTTTGTGCGCGAAGAACCGAACGCCTTCCAGGTTGTGCTCGCCCATCACGTGCAGGCGCAGGAAGTTGGTCGACCCGGATTTGGTGCGCGTTCCTGCAACAATCGCAATCACTTCGCGTGGCCGCACGTAGCCGCCCTGCTCCAGCAGGCTCTCCGCCACATCCACCAATGCTTCGGTCGAATTCACCTTCGGGCAGCGGATGGGCGTGGTGCCCCACAGCAGGTTCAGGCGATTGATGGTCACGTCGATCGGGCTCAGCGCAAAGATCGGCGTCGACGGGTGGTACTTGGAAAGCTGCCGCGCCGTTACACCCGACTCGGTGAACAAGGCGATCCCGCGCAGGTCCAGATCATCGGCAGCGTGCGCCGTCGCTTCGCAAATGGTTTCGGCAATCGAAAGATGGCTGCGTCGCTCCCGTACCTCGGAGTAACTGTCTTCCTTGATATGGCGCTCGGCGTCCGCCACGATGCGCGCCATCATGCCCACCGTCTGCACCGGGTACTTGCCCACCGCCGATTCGCCGGAGAGCATCACCGCATCCGTTCCGTCATACACGGCGTTGGCCACGTCGGAAACTTCGGCGCGGGTCGGCCGCGGATTGTCGATCATCGATTCCAGCATCTGCGTCGCCGTAATCACCGGCTTGCGGAACTCCGCTGCCCGGCGGATGATGTGCTTCTGAATGGCCGGAACCTTCTCCGGCGGGACTTCCACGCCCAAGTCGCCGCGCGCCACCATGATGCCGTCCGCAACGGTCAGAATCGCGTCCAGGTGCTCGATCGCCTGCGGCTTCTCCAGTTTGGCAATGATCCATGTCTCGCCGCCGTACGCCGACACCCGGTTCCGGACCAGGCGCACATCTTCCGCCGTCCGCACAAACGAAACCGCAATCGCGTCCACGCCGTTCTTCAGCGCGAATTCAAGATCCGCGCTGTCCTTGTCGGTCAGCGACGGCACGCGCACCGGAATACCGGGCAGGTTGATGCCCTTGTTCTCGCCCAGCATGCCGCCGTTGATGATCTCGCAGATCACATCGTCCCCATCCACTTCGTGGACCCGGAGTTCAATCAACCCGTCCGACAGAAGAATCCTCGAGCCCTGCTCAACGTTTTCTGCGAGCGTTTTGAAAGTCGTTCCCACCAGGCTGGCGGTGCCCGGCACGTCACGCGGCGTAATCGTCAGGCGCTTGCCTGCGGTCAGCAACACTGACTGGTGGTCTTTCAGCTTGGAGGTACGAATTTTGGGCCCCTGCAGATCGCCCAGAATGCAAAGCGGCTTACGTTCCTCCCGGCTCACCTTGCGGATCATCTGGATCAGCGCCAGCTTTTCCTCGTGCGTCCCATGGGAGAAGTTCAGGCGAACCACATCCACGCCCGCGCGGACCAGGTCGCGAAAGACGGGCTCTGTATTAGAAGCCGGTCCAAGTGTGGCTACAATCTTTGCGCGGCGTTGCGATGGGGAATCGGTCAAACTCAATTCAAATGGCATGTGCGAAGGCTCCGGCAGAAAGGCGAGTTGAAGGGTTCAAATCAGTGGGTAAAGGGCAGCTTTATTGTACACGGGGCCTTGGCTGGCATCCCGTGGAACGAACCCCGGCTTGATTCATCTTCGGCCCGGCAAAAGAGCACTGTCAGTGCGATCGGTCACAGACCGGAACAAGATGTTCAGAATGAAGCAGAAGAGACGGTTCGCCGCTGCCGTTCGCGGTACAGCGCACCGTTGAGCTCCGCTCCCAGCAGCACGCTCAGCGCCGTGATATACAACCAAATCAGCGTCGCGATTCCGGCGCCGAAAGATCCATAAAACATGGAATAATCCGCAACCCGCGTCACGTACCACCCAAACGCCAGCGTCGACGGAAACCACACCACCGTGCCGGTCACCGCCCCCGGCGCCACCCGCAGCCAGTGTTCTTTGCGCCGCGTTCCAAAATGATACAAAGAGCTCAGCACCACCACCCCGGTGGCCAGCGCGATCGACCAGCGGACCCCGCGCCACATCAACAGCACAAAATGCCGCAACTCGTGATCCGCATGCTCAATTGTCCAATGTTCGATCTGGTGCCCGAAGACCACCACCAACGTCGCCAGCGATAGCGGCAGCAGCGTGATCGGTACCAGCAGCAGCGCCCGCGCTCGCCGTCCCCAAAAACTCCAGTCGTCCGCCGGGAGCCGGTAGGCGCGGCGAAAACCCTCCATCAGCGACAACATCATGCCCAGGCCGGCAAACACTCCCAGCAAACCGGCAGACGTCATGACCTGCGCGGAATGAAAGTTGCGGCTTAATACGTACGATTGCAGGAGGTCCATTGAATCGGAGGGCAATACCTGTTCAAAGGCGCTGCGGATCTCGCCCACCAGGGTCGTGCCCTCCGGCCCCTGCGCGAGCAATGTCGTGATGACCAGGAACGCGGGAAATAGCATCAACATCCCGGAATAGGCAGCCGCCTTGGCCGTGTTGAACACGTCGTGGGCCAGCGCCTGCTCGGCGGCATTGCGGAGATGGAGGAAGAATCGAAACATGCCGTCTGAGCCAAGACTAGAGCATTCCCTTCCCGTCCCGCCACCCGGCGCAGCCCGACAGCACAACCATCTAGCCCATTCCGGCAAGCGCTCACCGACAGGCAGCTCCATCTGGGTTTAGAATTCCGCCGCACCAGGAAGACGCAGAGTCACAGATTCTGCTGGAGCGTTCCATGATTCGCATAATAAGAAGCACCCCGTTCGTTCTTACCGTCCTCATGATGGTCCCGCTCGCATTCGGCCAAACCGACCAACCCGGCTCGAAGGACTACCCCGGCATCACCCGCATGCCCAACACATTCATCCAGGCCTATAACCACCTCAAGTTCGACGCCTTCACCTTCCCCATCGCCACCGTGAACAACGCGGAGAAGAAGCAGTCCGTAGAAGGGGAGAGATACTTCATCCGATACAAGCTCAAGGACGGCGCGGAACGCACCAGCCCTTTGCAGAAGATTCGCAACTATGAGAATGCCGCAAAGGCCGCAGGGGGCAAGGTGGTTTGGGATGCCATAAATGGGACGAACGAGGGCGAAGCGACACTCCGCCTGCAAAAGGGCGCGTCAGAAACCTGGGTCTATATCAATGCCTATATCTACGACTACTCGCTGGACATTATTGAGAAAGAGGCCATGAAGCAAGAGGTCACCGTGGATGCAGCGGCCCTGGCTTCCGGCATTGCCGACAGCGGCAGTGTCGCCATCTATGGCATCAACTTCGACACCGCCAAGTCCGACATCAAGCCCGAATCTGAGCCCGCCCTCGTCGAGATCGCCAAGCTGCTGACCAACAACCCCGCGCTGAAGGTTGGAATCGTGGGCCACACCGACATGGTGGGCGACCCCGTTGCCAACTTGAAGCTGTCCCAGGCCCGCGCCCAGTCTGTGATCAGCGCGTTGGTCTCTCAACACGGCATTGCCGCGGCGCGCCTGATCGCTTTCGGCAACGGACCGTGGGCGCCAATCGCTTCCAACAAAACGGACGAGGGCCGCGCCAAGAATCGCCGCGTCGAACTTGTGGAGTTAGCGAACAAATAGACTCTCTTGCCGCCGTGCCCCATCCTTTCGCAGTTTCATTGAGCAAGGGCGGGAAACCACTTCACCGTGAGCATCGCCAAAACCGAGGTGTCGCGCCTCCTTGGGTACCCTCATGGCTGCGGCGGAGCCTTGTTCATCAAACGAAGATTACGGATGTCGGTCAGGGACTCTAGACTTGAATCCCCCACCAGAATCAGCCGAGCCACCATGCGCATCGCCCGCCCATGCCGATGATGCTCGCTGGAGTTCCACATCCACGATGAGAGGACACTCGTTCCCACGGCCACTCCAATGAAGAACGAGTGGTCGGCAACCGGACGGCTTGCCACCGGCCCCATGTTCCCAAGGCCAAAGACCGTTCCGACCTCTTTGAAGCAATTGCAGCGATTGCTCATGTTGATGTGCGTTGTCGTCGCATCGAGCGCACGTGTCGAGAACTCTATCCCGACAAGGATTCTGTCGACGTTGTTGAAAAGGAACCGCAGCGCCTTCTCCGCGGATTCGGGTGCTTCCGGAAGATTCGATAGCAGAGACTGACCTGAAGCACCTAGAAATGAGCCAAGACAAAGAACTGAAAGGAGCTTCATAGATTCACAGTTCAGTTCATTCCACTCCCGTCAGTCCTTTCTGTGTGTGATTAGCTGTTTTTGTCCTGTGCAAAGCCGGGTGGCCTCACTCTCGCATTGGGTACACAGGAGTTGATTCCACGTCTCCGCGGCGCTACCGGCACAAGCCACCCGCGACCGTTTATGATGGCCGAGCCATGAAACTTGTCCCATTTCGCACCAGCAAGCCCCTTCTTTGCATGCTCTTAATAGCCTTGTTCAGTCGTCTCTCCGCAGCGTCGCAAACCAGGCCTTTTCCCAATCCCCAGCTTGCCTCCAAGGAGGTCAACCAGCGCGTTGAATCCCTCCTCAAGAAGATGACACTGGAAGAGAAGATCGGCCAGTTGGTCCAGTACGCCGCCGGCTATGCTACAGGGCCTAACGCCTCCAATCTCCACTACGACGAGCTGGTCGCCAAGGGTCAGGCCGGATCCTTCCTGAATGTCGTCGGCGCCCAGGCTACCAATCACTACCAGCGCATCGCGATGGAGAAGTCGCGGCTGCACATCCCCATGATCTTCGGCCAGGACGTGATCCACGGCCACCGCACCACCTTCCCGGTCCCCCTGGCCATCGCCGCCAGCTGGGACCCGGCCGCCGCCGAGCTCGTCGCCCACACCGGCGCCGTCGAGGCCCGCGCCGACGGCGTTGCCTGGGTCTTCTCGCCGATGGTCGACATTGCCCGCGACCCGCGCTGGGGCCGCATCATCGAGTCCAGCGGCGAAGACCCCTATCTCGGCTCCGTCCTGGCCCGCGCCTGGGTCAAGGGCTACCAGCAGGACGACCTTTCCAAGCCGGACTCCGCCGCTGTCAGCGTGAAGCACTTTGCCGCTTACGGCGCTGCCATCGCGGGCCGCGACTATAACGCCGTCGACATGGGCGAGCTTACCCTCCGCCAGGTCTACCTCGAGCCGTACCACGCAGCTGTCGAAGCCGGTGCCGCTACGCTGATGAGCTCGTTCAACTCCATCAACGGCATTCCCGCCACCGCCGATCCTTTTACACTGACCCAGATTCTGCGCAAGGAATGGGGCTTTGACGGCTTCGTGGTCTCCGACTGGGGCGCGGTCGCCGAGTTGCAAAACCACTCCATCGGCGACGGCCCAACCGTGGCTCGCAAGGCTCTTGAAGCCGGAGTCGATATGGACATGGAAGGCAACCTCTACGGAGAGGTCATCGCCCCCCAGGTCCGCGCCGGCAAAATCCCCGAGAGCGTCGTCGACGAAGCCGTGCGCCGCGTCCTCCGCGTCAAGTTCGCCCTCGGCTTATTCGAGCATCCTTACGTGCCCGAAGGCCCGGCCTACGACGCCACCCCCGAACGCCGCGCCGCCGCCCGCAAAGTAGCCGAAGAGACCTTCGTTTTGCTTAAGAACGATGCCGTTGAAGGTGTCGGTCCCCTCTTGCCACTCTCGGCCAAGGCCAAGAAAGTCGCCCTCATCGGCCCGCTCGCTGACAACCAGCAGGAGATGCTCGGCGCCTGGGCCGTCACCGGCGATCCCAAATTTGCCGTTACGCTGAGAACTGCGCTGCAGGAACGCATCGGCGACCGCCTGCTCTACGCGCCCGGATGCGAATTACTCTCCGGCGAAGATGCCAACGTGCTCAAGCATGTCAGCTTCCTCGGTCCCACCGGCGGCAACGAGCACCTGCCCGCTCCCGACGATGCGAAAACGATTGCCCAGGCCGTCGAAACCGCCAAGCAAGCCGACGTCGTCCTCCTCGCCCTCGGCGAGCCGGCCAACTGGATGGAAGGTGAAGCATCCAGCCGCGCAACACTGGGTTTTACTGGCGCCCAACAGCAACTGCTGGAGGCCATAACCGCGACCGGCAAACCTGTCATCCTGGTGGTGCTTGCCGGCCGTCCCCTCGAACTCAAGTGGGCCGCCCAGCATGTGCCCGCCATCCTGGAAGCCTGGAGCCCCGGCATTGAAGCCGGTCACGCCCTGGTCGACGTTCTCTTTGGCGACGTCAACCCCTCCGGCAAACTGCCCTCCACCTTTCCCCGTGCGGTGGGGCAGGAGCCTCTTTATTACGCCCAACTGCCCACCGGCCGCCCCGCCCACGGCAACCTCGACCACTTTCCTCGCGACCCCGCGGAGAAGTTCGTCTCCCGCTACATGGATGAGGACAACGCAGCGCTGTTCCCCTTCGGCTGGGGTCTCAGCTACACCCGCTTCAGCTACGCTCGACCCACCATCACCCGCGCCGAAGTTCCCGTCGCAGAAGTCATCGCGTCAAGCAGCAAGCCCGTCGCCACAATCGGCGTGGACGTCAAGAACACCGGCAGCCTTGCGGGTACTGAGGTTGTTCAGCTCTACCTCCGAAACACGGCCGCCAGCGTGGAGCAGCCTGTTCGCGAACTGAAGGGCTTTGCCCGCGTCACCCTGGCGCCTGGCGAGCAGAAGCACGTGGACTTCCCGCTCGGCTTCGACGAACTCAACTTCTACAACGCCGAAATCAAGCGCACCGTCGAACCCACCACCTACAAAATCTGGGTCGGCGGCAGCTCGTTAGCCATCGAGGAAACCAGCTTGAAGATCGTGGAATGAACCTTCTTTGAAGAGAATCCGTATCTGCTCAAAAGAAATCACGCACTTCTTGCACCCCTGCGCGCTTACGGCAGGTACACTGTCCACCATCGGGAGGCAATGACTATGCAGACACGAATTCAAGGCACCACCATGCCGGTGCTCGACGTACAACTCAGCCCCGGCGAGAGCGTTTTCTCTGAGAGCGGTGAGCTTTCCTGGATGACCGCTTCCATCCAGATGACGACCCACACCCAGATGGGCGGTGGTGGCGGCCTCTTCGGCGTGCTCAAGCGCGTCGCCGGCGGCGGCAGCCTCTTCATGACTGAATACCGCGCCATGCAGTTTCCCGGCGAAGTCTCCTTCGCCACCAAGGTCCCCGGACACATCGTGCCCATCCCTGTCGGCGCCGGCCAGGAGTATATGATCCATCGCCACGGCTTCCTTTGCGCCACCGATGGGGTCACCATCGGCGTCGGCTTCCAGCAATCGCTGGGCGCCGGCATCTTCGGCGGCAATGGCTTTCTGCTACAAAAGGTGGCCGGACAAGGCACGGCCTGGCTCGAGCTCTCCGGCGAGCTGATCATGAAGAACCTGGCGCCCGGCGAAGTCCTCCGCGTCCATCCCGGCCACGTCGGCGCGTTCCAATCCTCGGTCGCGTTTCAGATCACCATGGTGCCTGGCCTCAAGAATGCGATCTTCGGCGGCGATGGCATCTTCCTGGCCGTCTTGCAAGGCCCCGGCACGGTCTGGCTGCAAACGCTGCCCATCTCCCGCCTGGCTCATCAAATCGCCGAGTACATCCCGCGCGGCGGAGAATCGCGCAATGTGGGCCCAGCCACCGGCGGCGCATTGCTCGGGGGCATCGTCGGCTCCATCCTCGGCGGAGACCAGTAGCGCAACTTCTGGCCAAACAGCTTTGCCGCTGCAAGC
>Ga0302319_10025563_pt1 | contig 10445 bp, 7 predicted proteins | sample Bog_T0_2_FD_203319 | JGI IMG/M metagenome (GOLD analysis project Ga0302319, IMG submission 203319) | Peat permafrost microbial communities from Stordalen Mire near Abisko, Sweden - Bog_T0_2 | ecosystem: Environmental > Terrestrial > Soil > Wetlands > Peat | place: Sweden: Abisko, Stordalen Mire...
CCATGCTGGTGCCGGGCTCCCTGGAGGGGGCGATCGCGGGCTTCGAAGAGTGCGCCGACTATGCGGGCAAAAAAGGCGTCTTCATCGGGCTGGAAAACGACGGCGGTATCACGCCCGACACCGTCCTGGCCATCGTGCACGGCGTGCGCAGCCCCTGGTTCGGCCTCAATCTCGATCTGGGCAACTACCACACCTCGGACGTCTACGCCGACCTGGTCCGTTGCGCCCCCTATGCGGTCAACGTTCATTTCAAGAAGCAAATCCGGGAGGCCGGGAAGCCGGCCGTCCCTGCAAATGTAACTCGGATGCTGCAAATTCTGCGCGACGCACACTATGAAGGCTGGCTCGGGTTCGAATACGAGGCGGAGGAGGATCCCTACCAGGCGATTCCCCCTTGGCTGCAGCAGGTCAAGAAAGAGATCGCGCTGGGCTGAACCGGTCACGCCCGGCCTGCAGCCTCGGACGATTTTTCCCTTGCAGGAGGCGGACGACCTTAGGTAACTTGGCAGTTACTCATATATGTTGCCATCCCGCTCGGAGGCCCGGCCCGCCTCATCCCAGATGCCCTGTGCTACGGAAGATGTCGAGGAGTTCATTTCCCGGCCAACTCCGGAGGTGGCGGCGGCTCTCGCCCAGGCCGACGGTCCGGTCATGGTCTTGGGCGCGGGTGGCAAGCTCGGGCTCCATCTGACGCTCATGGCGCATCAGGCGCTGCGGTCCCTTAAGCGGTCGAATCCGGTCATCGCCGTCTCGCGCTACAATACCCTGCGCGCCCGTGCGGATTTTGAACGCCTGGGGCTGACCACCCTTTCCTGCGACCTGGAAGATCCGGACCAGCTCCTCCGACTGCCCGACGCCGGTACCGTGTTTTTCCTAGCCGGGGTGAAGTTCGGGACGGCCATGGCGCCCGACCTGCTCCGCCGCCTCAACGTGGAGATGCCGCGGCGGGTGGCCGAGCGCTACCGCTCGTCCCGCATCGTGGCCTTTTCCTCCGGTGCGGTCTATCCCTTCGTCCTTCCGGCCTCGGGTGGGGCCTCGGAGTCCACGCCGCCCGCTCCGGTGGGCGACTACGCGGCCTCCTGCCTGGCCCGGGAGCAGTCCTTCACCGAGATCAGCCTGCGCCACCGCACGCCCGTCGCCCTCATCCGCCTGAACTACGCGGTGGAGTTTCGCTACGGCGTCCTGGTCGACATCGCCCAAAAGGTGCTGAACGGGGAGCCGCTCGACGTCAGCATGGGCTACGTCAACGTGATTTGGCAGGGCGACGCCGTCGCCGACTCGGTCCAGGCCCTCTCCCTCACGGCCACGCCGCCGGCGCCGATCAACGTCACCGGCCCCGGCGTCCTCTCCGTCCGGGAGCTGGCCGAGCGCTTCGGCCGCGAATTTGGCCGCCCGCCCAAGATCGTGGGCAAAGAGGCCGAGACCGCGCTCCTGAGCGACGCCTCCTACTGCCACCGTCTTTTCGGCAAGCCCCGGGTCTCCCTCGATCAGATGATATCCTGGACCGCGGCGTGGCTCGTCCGCAGTGGCCAGACCTGGGGCAAGCCCACCGGTTTCGAGCGCCGCAACGGCGAATACTGAGGCGGACGCTGGGTCGCCGGCTCAGGCCAGGCGACGGCCGGTTTCCTCGATCTGGGCCACCAGGGCCAAGGCGGATTCGACCAGGGCGGAAGCCGCTCGGGCGCCCTTCTCGGCCGTGGCCGCCTCGGGCCAGCCCCAGTGACCGGACGGCGTGAGCTCGGTGGTGTCGAAATAGTCCAAAAACTGCTGGGGCGGAAAGACGGTGCCGGAGACGGCCGGCAGCCCGCGTACCTCCGCGGGGAAGAGGTGAAGCATGAGCGAGGTCTCGAATTCGCCCCCGTGGACGTCGCCCAGGGGATGCTGGAAAATTGCCGCGGCCTGGGCCGGAGGCAGCTCCGGCTGTATCAGGATCACCCGAAAGTCGGCGCGGTCGCGGTTGAGCTGCCGGATGGTGGGCTTGAGGATCCAATTTCCCCCGTGAAAGTTGACCAGGATGAGGCGCTTAAACCCGGATTCGTGGAGAGAGGCGGCGATGTCGCGAATAACCAGAGCCAGGGTATCGGCCCGGAGGTAGACGGTGCCCTTGGCCCGGCGGTGCTCGATCGATGAGGTGATGGCCAAGGGCGGGAGGAGATAGGCTTCGAGGCGCTGGGCAATCGGCTCGGCCAGCGCCCGGGCCAGGAGCAGGTCGGTCCCCACGGGCAGATGGACCCCATGCTGCTCGACCGCCCCGACTGGGAGCACCGCCACCGTGCAGGAGGTCTGGCGGAAATCGGCGGCGGTCTGATGGATCGTAAGCATGGTTGAAGTATTGCGCCCAAGCCACGACGCGGCCAGCAAACTTTGGCCAGGTTCTGTCAGCATTATCGTTTCTCCACCGCCGTCCGAGATAACCTCAAGCGATTCCACGAACTGACAGAAATATAGGGCTAGGGCCGCATCGCCGATCTTGGTCAACTACCACCGCCCGAGGTCGGATTTGCCCCGCCTTACGCCGGAGAGTGCCCTCGTTGTCAGACGGGGTTGGGCGGTGGCGGGTCCCACATCGTCCCCCCGGCCAGCACCGAGGAAACCGTCTCAGCCAGCTTCGACTGGGCAACGGGTTTTATTAGAATGGCTTTGGCGCCCAGCGCCCTGACTTTGTCCACCGTCTCATCCTGAATATCGGAAGTGGCGATGACAACCAATGTGTCCGGTCTCATTTGGATCATCCTCGCCACCACTTCCGCGCCGAACATCCCCGTCATGATCAAATCGAGAATCACCAGATGGGGCGGTTTCATCTGAAACCGCTCCAAGGCTTGAAATCCGTCCTCCGCTTCCTCGACCTTGTGGCCCATCGCTTCCAACTGCAGCCGAAGACCTCGACGAAAAAACGTCGAGTCGTCGGCAACTAATATCTCCGCGGTCACGTCGGGGCTTTCACGCATGAAGACTATAAGTTACATCACGGGAAAAGTAAAAGCCCTTGCTCCTTTTGTCTGCGCCGTTTGCGCCCCGCCAACGCGATCAGCCTGGTAGCATCACCGAGGCAGCGGGATCTGCACGCCGTGGAGGAAACCGACCGGGTTCGAAAGAGGCACCGACAAAGATTGACCGAAGCCCGCGGGTCTCTCCCCGACCCGGCCGCTCCACCACCAAAATAGTCGTTGCTAACTTAGTTATCTGAGGCTTCATTCATTCCATGGCTTGCCAACACCATCCTCTCTCCACGGCCGTCCAGGACTACCTCAAGCGCATTCATGAATTGACCGAAACCAAAGGCTACGCCCGCGTGGCGGACATCGCCGAGGCACTTGGAATCGCGCGGCCCAGCGTCTCGGGGATGGTGCAGCGGATGGCGCGAGCGGGCTTGGTCAATTATGAGCGGTACCGCGGGCTGACCCTGACCCCAACCGGCGAAGCCGCCGCCCTCGGCATTCGTCACCGGCACAAGGTGCTGAGTGAGTTTCTGGCGGCGATCGGCGTGCCGACGGCACAGGCCGAACAGGATATTGACGGACTTGAACACCATCTTAGCGGCGCCGCGGTGGAGAAGATCGAGTTACTGCTGCCCCGCCTCAGCCGGACCTTAGCAAACGGGACCATGTTACATTCCCGTTCCAAGAAGCCCCAGCCGGCGGGAAGGAATTGATTTGGGCCCGTTCCGTTCTGCACGCTGGTTCGATCGATTTTTCGACCCACTTCTTCCGTTTCATGGTCCACCTGTTACGCGTCCAGAATGCCTTTCTCGTGCTGCCGCTGGTGTTGGCTGCCCTGGCCCCGGCCGCCCGCGGCCAGACGGCCTCTGATCCCGCACCCGCGCCGGCGACCGATTGGACCTTTCACGCTCAATCGACGATCATCGAACAGGGGCACGCGAGCTTTCCGGCAGAATACACCGGCCCAGAAAGCCTGGACAATGCCGCCGAATCGGCCCGAACCTTTTCCTTATCGCTTTTCCTCGGGCGACGGCTTTGGTCCGGAGCGGAAGTCTTCTACAATCCGGAGTGTTTCCAAGGCTATGGACTCAGCCACACTTTCGGTGCCGCGGCTTTCCCGAACGGCGAGGCCGTTAAGTCCGGTTTCGCCAACTTGCATTACAACACCTCCCGGCTCTTTGTTCGCCAAGTGATCGGCTTGGGGGGAGAGAAGGAGAAGATCGAGGAAGGCCCGGACCAATTTGCGGATGAAGTCGACGTGAATCGTCTCGTCATCTCCGTGGGCAAGTTCTCGGCCAATGATTTTTTCGACGACAATGCCTACAGCCACGACTCTCGCACCCAATTTCTCAACTGGGCCCTCTGGGAAAGCGCGGCCTGGGACTATCCGGCCGACATCGTCGGCTTCACTGGCGGAATGGTCGTAGAATGGAATACCAGCCACGGCACGCTCCATTACGGCTTGTTTATGGAGCCGACCGAAGCCAACGGCCTTCGGCTCGACCATCATCTCAGTCAGGCTTTCGGCCAGATTCTCCAGTACGATTTCCGCTATAGTCTCGATGGCGAGCGCAACGGAACGGTGCGCCCCTTCGTCTATGGTAATCGAGCTCATATGGGTCTTTACTCCGAAGCCGACGCCGAGACGAATCCGGACATCACCACCACGCGGGCCTATCGCTGGAAGGAAGGCGCGGGCATCAGCTGGGACCAGTCCCTCAGTGCCAACCTCGGCGCCTTTGTCCGACTGAGCTGTGACGACGGGAAGACCGAAAGCTTCGCGTTCGACGAGGTCGACCGTTCCGCCGCCGCTGGCCTAAGCCTGAAAGGGACGGCCTGGCACCGGGCAGAAGACGTGGTCGGACTGGCGGGTGTGGTCGACGGCCTGGCACCGGACCACCGCCTTTATTTGGCCGAAGGAGGAACGGGGTTGATCTTGGGCGATGGCGCGCTTCACTACGGCCCGGAGCAAGCCGTCGAGGCCTATTACAGCGTCCGGGTCGGAAAATGGCTGACGCTGTCGCCCGACTGGCAGTATCTTGAGCGTCCGGGGTACAACCGGGATCGGGGGGGCGTAGCGATCTATGCTGTCCGGGCCCACCTAGAATACTGAACATGACTCTTCACCGCCTTGGGTTCTGGCTAACGCTGGCGGTCGTTGCGGCCGCGACCGGCCCCGTCTTCGGAAATGAGCCGGACCCAGCGCCGCGACGGCTTACCTTAGCGGAGGCCGAACAGCTGGCGTTGGCACGGAACAGCGACTTTCGCATTGCCCAAGCCCAGGTGGCGGCGGCCTTGGGCCAACTGAAGACGGCCCGCGAATTTCCCAATCCGACCCTGGGCCTCTCCACCGCCAAGCTCGACACCGACGGCCAGACCAACGGCACTCCGATGGGCAACGGCCTCCTCAATCGCAGTTACGACAGCATTGTCTCGCTCAGCCAACTTTTTCTGGTGGCGAAGCGGGGGGTGATGCGCGACGCCGCCGACGCCGGCGTACATGTCGCCGAATTTCAACGCGATGACGCGCGGCGCCTCCTCCGGCAAGCGGTCGGGCTGGCCTATCTGGCCGCGCTCGATGCGCGGGAACAGGTCCGGGTCCTCCAGTATTCGGCCGCCGCCCTCCGGCAGGAGGCGGAAATCGCGGCGGTGCGCTTTCGAGCCGGCGACGTCTCCGCCTCTGACCAAGCCCAAATCGAAATCGCCGCGGAGCAAGACGAGCTGAACGCCGCGAGCCAGGAGGCCGCGGCCAAAACCGCCGTGGTCACGCTCGAAACCCTCTTGGGTGATCCCCAGCCGTCCGGCACGACCCCGTTGGCTGACACCCTCGCGCAACTGCAACAATCGGCCAGCCCTGACTTGGAGGATCTGTCGGTGGAGAAACGGCCCGACGTGGCGGCGGCCGAGGATGCGGTCAGCCAAGCCGAATCTCAAGTCACGCTGCAAAAGCGCCAACGCATTCCCGATGTTACCGTCAGCGTGCAATACGAGCGGGAGCCGCCCGACGCGCCCAACACTGTGGGCATTGGCCTTTCGCTCCCGTTGCCGCTCTGGAACCGCAACGCCGGCGCTATCCTGAGCGCGCAGGCGGCGCGCGATCAGGCTGGGGAACAACTTGCCAAGGTCCGGATCCATGCCGCGGCCGACGTGACCTCCGCCCGCGTCGCCTATTCCGAGGCGGCGGCGCGTGCCCAGCGCTACCAAGGCTCGCTCCTGCCCAAGTCCGCCACGGTCGTCGCCAGTGTAAAATACGCCTACCAAAAAGGCGGCGCCAGCCTGGTCGACCTGCTCGAAGCCGAGCGCAACGACAACCTCGTTCGGGTCAGCGCAGCCCAAGCCCAGGCCGACGCCGCCTCCGCGGCCGTCACCTTGCGCGCCGCTCTCGGGCGCCTCGACGAAAGCTCCTCTCCCACCGTCCCCGCCCCGCCATGAAATCGATCCGTCCCGTCCTCGCTGCCGCCCTCTGCTTCGCAGCCGGCTGCAGCCGCCCGCCCGCTCTGCTTCCGCCGCCACCCGCCCCTCGGGTCGAGGGCGATACCGTGACTTTTCCGGCCGGAGCCCCCCAGCTCGCCTCCCTCTCCACGCAAAAGGTCGAAACCACGCGGCTCGCTCTCACCCACCTGACGGGAAGGCTGTACTGGTCGGACGACGCCACGGTCCGGATCTTCACTCCCGTTATCGGGCAAGTCGTCGCGGTCCGCGCCGACGTCGGTGAGACAGTGGCGGCGGGCGCCCCCCTGGCCATCATCAGCTCGCCCGACTTCGGCCAAGCCCTGGCCGAAACCCGCACCGCGGAAGCCAATCTGGCGGCGGCGGACAAAGCCTTCAGCCGGGCCAAGGATCTGTTTGACCACGGTGCTGCGGCCCAAAAGGACGTCGAAGCGGCCGAAGCGGCCTATGCCGCGGCCCGGGCCGAACAGGACCGCACCCGGTCCCGGCTCAAGCTTTACGGGGGGAGCGACGACCAACGCGACGAGGATTACGTCCTGCGCACGCCGCTAGCGGGAGTGGTGGTGGAAAAAAACATCAATCCCGGGCAGGAGGTACGGAACGACCAGATGCTGGCCAACGCCCCCAATCTCTTCGCCCCGCTTTTTATCATCAGCAATCCGGCCAAGCTCTGGCTCCAGCTCGACGTGGCCGAATCCGACCTCGCCACCCTCCGCGTCGGCCAGAAGCTCCGGGTCCATGCCCGGGCCTTTCCCGACCAGGTCTTTAGTGGCGTCCTCACCCGCATCAGCGAGGAGCTGGATCCCAGCACCCGCACGGTCAAAGTCCGCGGCGAAATCGACAATCCCGAAAGGCGGCTCAAAGCCGAGATGTACGTAGGAGTAGACGTCGTCCAAGACGAATCCCGGGTCGCCGGTGGGGGCGTGGAGGTACCGGCCAAGGCGATCTTCATGCTCGAGAATCGCTACTACCTCTTCGTCCAGCGCGGTCCCGGCGCCTTTCAGCGCCGCGCCGTCGAGGTGGGCTCGGAAAAAGACGGCCGCATTCCGGTTTATTCGGGCTTGGCGCCGGGAGACACCGTGGTGGCCGAGGGCGCCCTGCTCCTGCAAGCCGTGCTCGACCCGGCTGATTGATCCGACCGCCCCATGATCGGCAAACTCACAGCCTACGTCCTCTCCAATCGCGCCACGGTGCTGGCGGGGCTGGCGGCTTTTCTCTTTTTCGGCGTTATCGCCTTCCGCGAACTTCCAGTCGAGGCCTATCCGGACGTCACCAACGTCACCGTCCAGGTCATCACGCTTTATCCGGGCCATGCCGCGGAAGAAGTCGAACGGCTCGTGACTATCCCGATCGAAAGCGTTCTGAATGGCATTCCCCGCCGCGTTTCGATGCGCTCCATTTCGCTCTTCGGCCTGTCGCAGATCACGCTCGTCTTCGAGGACGACGCCGACAACGCCACCGTGCGCAATCTCGCCAGCCAGCTCCTCGGCCAGGCCACCCTGCCCACCGGGGCCAACGCCAGCCTGTCGCCCGACGCCACCCCGATCGGGGAGATCTATCGCTACACGCTGCGGGCCCCTCCGGGCTTCCCGCCCACGGAAATCCGCGCCCTCGAAGACTGGGTGGTGGAAAAGAAGTTCCGCTCGGTCCCCGGGGTGGTGGACGTCAATCCCTTCGGCGGCCTGACCAAACAATACCAGGTCCTGATCGATCCGGCCAAACTCAAGTCGTACAATCTCACCCTCCAGCAGGTCTTCACCGCCCTCTCCAACAGCAATAGCAACGCCGGTGGATCCTATGTCGAACATGGCTCGGAGCTTTATGTCGTGCGCGGTCTCGGGCTGGTCCACTCCGTCTCCGATATCGGCGAGGTCGCAGTCGATACCCGCGGCGGCACGCCGATCCTGATCCGGGACATCGGCCGGGTCGAAATCGGCCACGCTGTCCGCCTCGGGCGGGTGGGACGGGCCGACACAGGGATCGCCGGCCGGCCCGGCGGGATCCGCGACGAGGATGATGTGACGGAGGGAATCGTCATTATGCGGCGGGGGGAAAATCCCGTGGCCGTGTGCGAGCGGGTCGAAAAAATGGCGGCCGAGATCAACGCGCACTATCTGCCCCCGGGCGTGAAGCTGGCGATGTATTACGACCGGACCGCCCTGGTCGATCGCACGCTGCATACCGTCCGGCACAACGTAGTCGCCGGGGTCGGGCTCGTGCTCCTGGTCTTGATTCTGTTCCTCGGGCTGGGCAACTACCGCTCCGCTTTGGTTGTGGCCCTGGCCGTCCCGGTCGCGCTCCTCGGCGCCTTCATGCTGCTCGACCTGCGCGGCATCCCCGCGAACCTGATTTCGCTCGGAGCCATCGACTTCGGCATCATCGTCGATTCCGCGGTCGTGATCATCGAGAACATCCTCCGCATCCTCCACCAGAGGAAAGGCCAGTTCCTCTCGCTTCGGGCCGTGATTGTCGAAGCCGTCTCCCAACTGGGCCGCCCCATTCTTTTTTCCAAAGCGATTCTCCTCACGGCCTTCGTCCCCCTTTACACCTTGCAGCGGGTCGAGGGCCGCATTTTTCGCCCCATGGCGCTGACCCTGACTTTCGCCCTGATCGTCGGCACTCTCTTCGCGCTCCTGATCGTGCCGGTTCTCGCCAGTTTTGTCCTCAGCGATGGCGTGGCCGGAGAAGAATCCTGGATCGTGCGCAAGCTCTTGCGGTGGTACCAGCCGGCCTTGGAATACGCCCTCCGGTCGGGTCGGGTCGTTTTCGGAGTCGCGGCGGTCCTGCTGTTCGCCGGCGCTGTGACCTACCACTTCATCGGCAGCGAGTTTCTGCCAAAGCTGGACGAGGGCGATTTGTGGGTCCGGACCTTCGCCCCCCAGTCGATCTCGCCCTCGGAATCAGCCAAGATCACAGGCGAGGTCCGCCGCCGACTCGCCGCCTTTCCCGAGGTCCGCTATGTCGTCAGCCAGACAGGCCGGCCCGATGACGGGACCGACGTCAACGGCTGGGACGTCACTGAGTACAGCGTCGGCCTTAAGCCCCGCGAGCAATGGGTGACGGCGTCGAATCGCGAGGGCCTGGACGAGGCGATGAAGCGCAAGTTGCAGGAAATTCCGGGCCTCGACAGTCAATTCAGCCAATATATCGAAGATAATGTGGATGAGGCGGTTTCAGGAGTGAAGAGCGAGCTGGCGATCAAGCTGTTTGGGGACGACCCGGACAAGCTCCAGGCCCTGGCCAATCACATCACGGAAGTCATCCGCACCGTCCCGGGTGCCGCCGATGTCTCGACCGACCGATTGCTCGGCCAGCCGCAAATTCAGATCGCGGTCGATCGGGCCGCCATCGCCCGCTACGGCCTGTCGGTCGTAGACATTCAAACCGTCATCGCGACCGCGATCGGCGGCCAAGTCGCGACCCAATTGCTGGAGGGCGAGCGCACCTTCGACCTCGTGGTCAAGCTCGCGCCGGAATCGGTCTTGGATGTGACCTCCATCCGCAATATTCCGATCTATGGATCGAACGGGGAGCGTGTGACCCTCGGACTTCTGGCGACGGTGGAAACCCGCGCCGGGCTGGCCCGCATTGACCGGGAAGAAAATGAGCGCCGCACCGATATCAAGCTTTCGGTGCGGGATCGCGATCTTGGCTCCGTGGTCGCGGAGGCGCAACGCAAGGTGGCGGCGGCCGTGCCTTTGCCGACCGGTTACCGGTTGGAATGGACCGGTTCCTTCGAAAATGAGCGCCGGGCGGAACGGCGCCTCGCGATCATTCTCCCCTTCACCTTCATCGCGATTTTCTTCCTGCTTTTTCTCACTTTCGATTCCGGACGATTCGCGCTGCTTATTCTTCTCACCGTTCCGTTCTCCGCCGCCGGCGGTTTGCTGGCGTTGCCGGTGGCGGGTCTGAACCTCTCCGTCGCCGCCTTGGTCGGCTTCATCGCCCTCTTTGGTATTTCGATCCAAAACAGTGTGATTTTAGTAGCCCGCATTGACGAACTTCGGCGCGACCGGGACATGGCCACACCCGAGGCCGTGCGCGAAGGCTCTG
>Ga0302319_10025566_pt1 | contig 10445 bp, 6 predicted proteins | sample Bog_T0_2_FD_203319 | JGI IMG/M metagenome (GOLD analysis project Ga0302319, IMG submission 203319) | Peat permafrost microbial communities from Stordalen Mire near Abisko, Sweden - Bog_T0_2 | ecosystem: Environmental > Terrestrial > Soil > Wetlands > Peat | place: Sweden: Abisko, Stordalen Mire...
AGCGTCTACAACACCGAAGTGCTGGGCTCTATCTATTACGCCCTGACGGGAACCTTGCAGTCAGCCACTTCCACTTACAATAACTCGCAGGCGAGTGCCGGCGCCCTTCCGCAAATTGTGTGGCCGAATGTGAGCGGTAGCGGATCAGGCACGGTGATCGGCAGCCCAGGAACCTATTACTTCGGCACGGCAAACCAGATCAACTACAAAGATCCATACTCTATGCAGACGAACTTCTCCATCGATCGCGATCTTGGCCACAACACCGGTCTCCGCGCGTCGTACGTAGGTATGGAAACTCGGGATCTGGTGTGGGCGCCGAATCTAAATCAGTCAACCTATTCGACGCAGTATTACGAACTGCAACCGTTAAGCAATCGGCCCTTCCCCAATTGGGGAGTGGTGAATACCCGAGCCAACGGCGCCAATGCGAATTATCAAGCGGCCGAACTCGAAGTGAGCCATCGCTACTCAACCGGCTTGGCCTTTGATTCGTCCTACACGTTTTCTAAGAATCTTGCCAACAACCAAGGTTATACGCCCAGCGGGTTTTCCGGTGAGAACGCCGGCGGGCGCACAATGGACGCTCTTGATTTAAAGCACGAATACGGCCCTGTCTATGCTTCGCGCAAGAACCGCTGGTTGACGAGCGCCGTTTACGAGTTGCCTGTCGGCAAAGGACGCCAATACATGTCACATGCAAATCGTGTGGCAGATGCGGTGCTGGGCGGCTGGCAGGTCAACAGTATCTTCTTGTGGCAGAGCGGACCGTTCTTGACTCCTTACTTCACCGGCGGCGATCCTTCCGGCACTGGCTCCGGCATTATCGGGCGCGCCCAAGCACCAGATCTAGTGGGTAATCCAACGCTCAGCAATCCGACGGCGAACCGTTGGTTTAACGTGAGCGCATACGCTTGCCCCGGCGGAAATTGCAGCATTGGTACAAATCCAGCCACGACGCCGGCTCCCATTGGCCGCTTTGGCACCGCTGGTATCGGTACCGTTGTTGGACCGGGAACGGTGAACGTTAACGCGGGCTTATCCAAGCGCTTTGCCGTGACCGAGCGCGTGCACATAAAGGTGGAGGGTTCGTTCACCAACGTACTCAACCACACCAACCTTGCCGATCCGGTGTTAAACATCACGAATTCCAGCGCCGGTGTTATCACCAGTGCACGCGGCTCCGACTTTGGCGGGGCGCGCACCGGACAAGTTGGCGCTAGAATCGACTTCTAAATTCAAGGGCCGGGGTGTTGGAGCAATTTGAGCATCTCAAACTGCTCCTTCTTCGCTGCCCAAGCTTTTGGCGTGGCCCACGGTTCGGCCTCTGGTTCTTCAGGAGCGGCTCCGTTGGCCATCAACGTTTCCGCCAGTTTCTGGCGTCCCCAGCGGCACGCCCAACCCAACGGCGTTGATTGCAGCAGATCATCACGAACGTCCAGCTTCGCTCCATGAGCAATCAAGATATCGGCGAAACGCGCCCGATCAGACTCGTTCACTTCGCCCTGGTAGGCGGCAATAAAATGCAACACCGTTTGTCCGTAGCGGGCTACGTTCGGATTAACACCATGTTTGAGCAGCAATCCCATGGCAGAAAATTGCCCCGCGTTTTCCGCTGAAACGGCACTAGCGCCACGTGGGGGCTGCATGAGAATCCAGTGCCACCATCTATCGTCGGTGAACTGCCATTGAATTCGCGCCAGAGCGAGTTCCAAAATTTCCGGGCAACCGTGGTGCGCAGCGGACCAAGCCAATTCACGAACAACCTCATCACTTGGATCATTGGCCAGGATTCGTTTGGCTTGTTCGACGTCATGCGTTTCGGCCACCATATAAGGTTGCATGTTCGCGCCGCGCTCGAGTAGCAGCCTTCGCAGTTCCCCGCCCTCATGGGTCCATGCGTTACGGAGCGGCCAGCCGGAAGCATAAACATTGGCGTTCGGATCGGCACCACGATCGAGCAGAAGTCGGGCGATCTCGATTTGATTGTCCTGGGCAGCGTGCCACAACGGGTAGCCCCAACTCAGGGTCGGCTCCTCGATCTCGTTAAAGATAACGCGCTCATCGACGTCGGCACCAAGATCGAGAAGCAGCTTGACGATTTCAATATGGCCATAATTAACGGCCAAGGTGAGCAGACCACCATGCTTGCCAATCTCTTTGAGCAGATTCGAATCGGACTGGACCAGTTCACGGATGCGTGAAGAATCTGCTAACGCGACCGCGGCGCGAATGGTCTTATTGGCGCCAGCGTTGAACAACTGTTGAGCGATGGCCGGAAAAGATGAATCAACCGCGAGGGCAGCGCGATCTAGCGGCGTCAGTCCATTCATGTCTTGTTTGTTAATTTTGGCGCGACGGCTTAACAGCCACGCGACCATTTCTTCATTTCCCGCTTCGGCCGCAATGTGCAACGGCGTGCCACCTTGGCTATCGCAGGCTTGGATGAGAGTTCCATCTTTTTCAAGAAGCGCAATGGCTTTTGAATTTTCGAACGCTTCAATAGCGGCGCTAATTTGATCTTGCACGGGCGAGACAGTTGCGTTGGGACAACTTAGCTCTTCGCGCCGGAGACGTTCTTCCTCTGCTATGACGGCTACGATGTCGTCGTAGTAACGCTCGCGGGCGATTGTTAGCGCGGAGGTGGCGTCGCGGTGAGGGAAAATTCCCTTATGCGCGTCGGCGCCCGCTTCCATCAGCAGTTTGACCATGGGCGCATCGCGCCGCAAAACCGCATAGTGGAGCGCGCGATGCTCGTCGCCGCCGGACATATCGGTGCTAATTAATTCCGGCCGAGCATTGAGAATGACGCGTACGGCGGCCATATCGCCCCGCTGAACCGCCGCTGCCAAATCTTCGACGGTCACTTCGCCCAATACGCGCGATGGCCAATGTAATCGGGATCGGGCAAATTACCCAGAATCACGCGGCGCAATTTTAGAATGTCCACTTCGCCGAGTTCCTGATAAATAATCTTGCCGTCGGGCGAAAGCACAACGGTAAAGGGCACGGGCGCATCCCATTTAGGATCAAAGGCGGCTTGCAGGGCGTAAGTATCGTCCGATCCGAAAACGTAGTTCTTTCCGGTGGCGTGTTGCTTTTGGAGCATTTTGAGCACCCCGGGTTTTTCATCCGGCATGTTGGTGGAAACCATCACCATGTCAAAATCGCGGTGCTTGTACATCTGGTAGGTAGTTTCCAGCGCGGGAAATTCATGCACACACGGTCCGCACCAGGTGGCCCAGAAGTTCACCAGCACAACTTTTCCGCTCCCGTTAGCGCGCAGCTTTTTCAATTCGTCCGCCGAAATGGAATCAACAGTGACGGGTTCAGCTTCGATGCGCTTTTGCTCTTCAAGGCGTGCGGCCTCTTTCGCCATCCATTTCGTGGAGCAACCGAAAACGCCTGTGTGACCTACAGGGGGTCCTTTCCCCTCCAGGAGTGCGTCAATGGCGTTGCGGGCGTCTTGGGTTTTGACCAGGTTCTCACGCTGGCTGTTATCGATGCGGCCTTCGTAACGAAGTTTGCGATCGTGGTCAAAGACGAAAATATGCGGCGTTGCTTTGGGACCGTAGGCGCGGGCGACGGTTTGCGTGTCGCCATCATATAAGTAAGGAAAGTCGAAGTGCCGGTACGCCGCCCGGACCTTCATGTCTTCGAAACTGTCGCTAACGTCCGTGTACCCCAGTTCGTCCAGGCGGATCGCGTTTGGATTATTCGGCTGAATCGCGATCAAGGTGACTCCTTTGCCGCGATAATCGTCAGCCAGCTTCTTGATCCGGCTTTCGTAGAGCTGCGCCGTCGGGCAGTGGTTGCAGGTAAAGACGATGGCTAGAACTTTGGCCGAGGCATATTCCTTGAGATGATGGGTTTTTCCGTCAATACCGAGGAGTGCAAAGTCTGGCGCTGATGAGCCAACAGCCAAAGTGGGGTGCGGTTCGTCCGCAAACAGGAGAATCGCCAGCAGCAAACCGGAGAGAAGTCGTAAGGACATACGAAGTCATCTTATCCGAATCGGAGCGACATGGCGCACCCATGTATCGCGAAAGGATAAGGATTCGCAGCCGTCCTAGGCTATTCGTTTAATCTTTTGCGTGAGTACTAGCACCAAGGAACATGGGTCGGAGAAGGCTATTATCATGCTCTAATAGGGAATAGTATTGCAATCGGAGATAGGAATGTTCTTGGTGGCCGCTACGCACCATTCTTTTGCAGGTGACGGACGAGAAGTCGTGCCACTACAAACACACCAACCATATAGTGCGGGTTTTTTGGCCAGCGCTAGACTGGGAATTCCGTTTGACTTCATATATAAGAGAGCGAAGGTGACGTATGGCTGTTGCCGGTTCTAGTCTCGCCACTCCAACGCGCACGAAAGCGTTGATGATTCGGTTGGCGCCTTTTTTAGTAGAGGCCATTTGCGAACTCACGCGCGCCATTAAGGATAAGACGCATGCACAGACAGAGATCAGTGGTTTGCTGTTTGGCAAGTCCCAAGACGGATTGGCGACGGTAGAGGCGTTGAAAACGTTCAAGGATTCGTCTGGGCCGCGCTCCGATTTGGCACGCAGGGAGCGCATGGAGAAGGCGTTCACCGCCGCCATGACGTTAGCGAATGAAGACCCCGAATTTGCCTCTTACAAGCTGTTGGGCTGGTTTTCTTTACGCGGAGGCGGCGGCCTCATCAACAGCGACGTTGAGTTCCACAACCGCCATTTCAAGAATCCGGAAGAAGTCGCCCTAATCGTCTGGCGCGAAGGCGAGACGCAGATCACCACCGAGCTTTATTCAGCCGTAGAAGGCGGCAAGCTCAGCACAGAAGATTACCGCTGGAGTTCGGTTCGCCTATCGACGGAATTAAGGCACGTGAGCCAACCGGTGGATTTGGTGATGCGGGTACGCATGAACGACGACTTGTACATGCGCACGTACGGCGTTTCCGACAACCGTGAGAAGAAAGAAGAATGGAAGAAAATGGCGGACAACGCCAAGCGCACGCTACTTTCATTCTTGCCCGGGCGCGGACATTCGGACGTGGTTTATCCCGACGATCTGCCGCTTCCGCCGCCTACCGGAACAGCAAAACGGTCGTTTGAATCGCGCACGTTGTTCAAAGGTTCGGACGAACCATCGTCGGCGACTCTACCACCACCGGCTGCCGTAAAACTTCCCGCACCCACGGCGACTCCCGGTACGGTAACGCGGGTACAAGAGCCGGCAGCATCCACCGCAGAACCTCCGGTGAAAGATAAGGAAGACGAGGGCTTCCAACTTCCTTCGTTCAACTTCAATCGGGCCACGCGGCCTAAACCACCGGTGGCCGAAGTCAGCGGATTGCCGATGGTTATTCCCAAACACAAGCCAGCATCCGCTTCTACCGGCTGGCCGTGGCTTTCGGCCGCGTTGGTGTTTATCATGTTCTGCTCGTTAACGCTTGGTTTTATGGCTATGCGGAGCGCTGGCGGTGGAGATAGCAAGCTGAGTCAAATCATGCGCGTGCTCTTCCCGGGGAGCGACCTGGAATTGCGCGCCGCGAGTCATGGCGATAGCTTGTGGGTTTCGTGGAACCGGCACAATCCGGTGGTTGCTTCTTCGACGGGAGCGATTTTGAGTGTCAGCGACGGTCCTAGACATTTCGAGAGAAAGCTGGATGCGAGCCAAGTGGCGGACGGCGAAGTAAAGTATACGCCGGTGAGCGGCGACGTCACGTTTCAACTAAGGGTTAACGGCGTGGATCAATCGGTGGCTATGGGCAGCTTGCGCGTTTTGGACGCGACGGCACCGGTGAACGGCGAGACCGCCAAGGCACCTTTGGATGTGTCGGCGAGCGCACCTGCGCCAGCACCTTTGCCGACCACGACATCCAGTGTGCAGCCAACAGCGCCGCAGGCCGCTACGACGGCAATACCAGCATCAGCTAACACAGGCAACAACAGCAAGCCAGCGGTGAGAAACGGCGACGGCCGCGCGACCAGCAAGCCGAGTTTGGTGCCGCCGCCGATTTCGGCTGCAGACCTGGAATTGGCTAATAAGGTTGCGAAGACAGAAGAGAAACCACCTGTACAGCAGCAGCAACAACTGCCTGTCCAGACCGCGCAGCAGCAATCCCCTGCCCCGGTGACGCCACCGCCTGCGCCCAAACAAACGGCGCCGACCCCGCACCTTACCGCGGGCAACTCGAACACACCCGCAACGGGTAATACGGCCATCAACGGTTGGGACAACCCACCTGAGAACAAGCCGGTGCCAGTTCAACAAGCAGCCGCACCGCCGGGTTCAAATACTACCGGCGATTTCGTTCGGCCCAAAGTTCTGCTGCAGGTTATGCCGAACACGCGGAACCTGACACCGGGATCGATTGCCGAGGTGACGCGCGTGGAAGTGGAAGTCAATATCGACAAGAACGGGCATGTGAGAGGCGCGCATTTGACGAACCCAAGCGTGAAGCCACAATTGGGTAACGCGGCCATGGCCGCCGCCAAACAGTGGACGTTCCAACCGGCGACCCTGCGCGGGTTGCCCGTCGATAGCGACCACACAATCGTGTTCGAGTTCAGGCCGGAAGGCCAGTAGTCAATCCCGCCATTTGATGTTACAGCCGATGCTTGGCCGTTGATTGGGATCAACGGCTAAGCCGGCTAACGTCTGATCAATCGCTGTCCGCACATAGAAGCCAGTTACCGGAGTTGGTGTATGGCGGCGGCTTTCATCTAACTGTCCACGATAAACCAGCTTGCGTGCGCGGTTGAACACGTAGAATTCTGGTGTACACGCAGCGTTGAAAGCGCGCGCGACGGATTGGGTTTCGTCGTAGCAGTACGGAAAGACAAAGCCTAGCTGCGACGCTTGCTTACGCATGCCGTCGGGCGAATCGGACGGATAGGCGACGGCATCGTTTGATGAAATTGCGACGATGCCGACTGACTTTTGAGTGTAGTCGCGGCCGAACGAGGCGATCTCATCTTGTACATGAATCACGTAAGGGCAGTGCGGGCAGATGAACATCACGAGCAGGACTTCTTTAGTTTCGAAATCCTGAAGCGAGATAGTGCGTCCGCTGACGACGTCAAGTAGAGAAAACCCGGGGCACGGGGTCCCGAGAGGGAGCATCGTGGATTCGGTGCGGGACATGTTAACGTCTGCGCCTCGGAGCGCAAAGAGGGGACACCGTTGCGACTCTTGATGCAACGCTTGGGGCGCGGGTTAACGCAACCCCACAATGTCCCCCCTTTGCTTTGGGATTAGTGAGCGGCACGGGAGTCCTTAGCACTTTTTAGGTCCAGTCTGTGACGGGGGTTAGGACGCTGACGGTTTTGTCGCGTTCAACCCAGCTGCCGGTAAGGTAGTCGCGGTTCATGTGGGCGATGACGCTTTGTGGGATGCCTTTGGGGCAAACGCCGGTGCATTCACCGATGTTGGTACAGCCGCCGAAGCCTTCGAAGTTGGCTTGCGTGACCATTCGTAGGGCGCGGAGGTGGCGCTCGGGTTCGCCTTGCGGCAAGACACCGAGATGAGTCATTTTGGCGCCAGTAAACAAAGCAGCCGAAGCGTTGGGACAAGCGGCGACACAAGCGCCGCAACCGATACACGCGGCAGCGTCCATGGATTCGTCGGCCGCTTCTTTCGCAATGGGTATGGCGTTGCCATCGGGAGCGCTGCCGGTAGAAACGGAGACATAGCCGCCAGAAGCGATGATGCGGTCGAGAGCGCGCCGGTCGACAATCAGATCTTTGATCATTGGGAACGCTTTCGCACGCCACGGCTCAATGACCAACTCCTGGCCTTCTTTAAAATGGCGCATGGTGAGTTGACAGACCGTGGTGGCCGGTAAAGGACCGTGCGCCACGCCGTTGATCATGAAACCGCAGGAACCGCAAATGCCTTCGCGGCAATCGTGTTCGAAAGCCACAGGTTCTTCGCCTTGTTCAATCAAACCTTCGTTCAAAACATCGAGGCATTCGAGCATAGACATTTCAGGATTGGCGTCAACCTGATAGGTCGCAAACTTGCCGCGCTCGCTGGCGTTTTTCTGACGCCAGATTTTCAATTTGATCTGCATTATTTGTAACTCCTCTGGCTGGGGTGAACGTAGTCAAATTCCAACGGCTCTTTGGAGAGTTCCGGATAATTGCCGTAGCCTTTGTAACCCCAGGCAGCGACGTATGAATAGCGGTCGTCATCGCGCTGCGCTTCGCCTTCCGGCGTTTGATATTCTTCGCGGAAATGGCCGCCGCAGGATTCGTTGCGTTCGCGGGCATCGATACACATCAGTTCAGCCAGTTCAAAGAAATCGGCCACGCGGCCGGCTTTTTCAAGGCTCTGATTGAGATCTTCGCCGCTGCCCGGAACATTCAGATTCGACCAGAATTCATCGCGCAGCTGGCGAATCTTGCTGATGGCCATGGTAAGACCTTCAGCCGTGCGGGACATGCCACATTCGTCCCATACGATCTTCCCTAACGCCTTGTGGAAGGAATCAACGGTGCGCTTGCCCTTGATATTAAGCAGCTTTTGAATGCCTTGGCTTACGGAGGTGAGGGCGTTGGTGACGTCAGCATGTGTCTCGGAGACAGCAGGCAGTTTCATGGTGGCTAAGTAGTTGCCGACCGTGTAAGGAACTACGAAATAGCCGTCGCTCAAGCCTTGCATGAGAGCACTAGCACCCAGTCGATTGGCGCCGTGATCGGAAAAATTGGCCTCGCCGATGACGAACAAGCCGGGGATGGTGGATTGAAGATTGTAATCGACCCACAGGCCGCCCATGGTGTAGTGAATGGCCGGGTAGATGCGCATGGGAACTTTATACGGGTCTTCGTCCGTGATGCGCTCGTACATCTCGAAGAGGTTGCCGTAGCGCTCTTGGATAACGTTCTTGCCGAGGCGTTTTATCGAATCAGTGAAATCGAGATAAACACCGAGGCCGGTTTCGCCCACACCGCGGCCCTCATCGCAAACAGCTTTGGAGTTACGAGAAGCCACGTCGCGCGGAACCAGATTGCCAAAGCTGGGATAGCGACGCTCAAGGTAGTAATCGCGTTCGGCCTCGGGAATTTGATCGGGCGCACGCTTGTCTCCAGCTTTACGCGGGACCCAGATACGACCATCGTTGCGGAGCGATTCGCTCATAAGAGTGAGCTTCGATTGATAATCGCCCGAGACGGGAATACACGTGGGATGGATTTGCGTGAAGCAGGGATTGGCAAAAAGGGCACCGCGTTTGTGGGCGCGCCAGATAGCCGTTGTATTGGAGCCTTTGGCGTTAGTGGAGAGATAGTAGACGTTCCCGTAACCGCCGGTGCCAAGAATGACCGCATCGCCGAGATGGACGTCGAGCTTGCCAGTTACTAAGTTGCGGGTGACGATACCGCGGGCGACACCATCGACGACGATGAGATCGAGCATTTCGGCGCGCGCGAACATGGTGACGCTGCCGGCATCGACCTGACGTTCGAGGGCTTGATAGGCGCCGAGGAGAAGCTGTTGGCCTGTCTGGCCGCGCGCGTAAAAGGTTCGCGAGACCTGCGCGCCGCCGAAGGAACGGTTCGACAACGTGCCGCCGTATTCGCGGGCGAATGGGACGCCTTGTGCGACGCATTGATCGATAATCTGGACGCTGATTTGCGCCAGACGGTAGACGTTGGCTTCGCGGGCGCGGAAATCGCCACCTTTGACAGTGTCGTAGAAGAGGCGGTAAATGCTATCGCCATCATTCTGATAGTTCTTAGCGGCGTTGATGCCACCTTGCGCGGCGATGGAGTGCGCGCGGCGCGGGGAATCTTGAAAGCAGAAGCACTTAACGTGATAGCCGAGTTCGCCTAGGCTGGCGGCCGCCGACGCGCCGGCTAAACCAGAACCGACGACGATAATGGAGAACTTGCGCTTATTGGCGGGATTGACCAGCTTGAGATCGAAGCGCGCTTTGTCCCACTTGCCTTCAATGGGCCCTTCGGGAATGTGTGAATTGAGTTCCATTTACTTGACCAAACCTGCCAGAACGCTAACCGGAATCGAGATGAAACCCGCGATCAGCAAGAAGGAGAAAACCGCTGCGACCTTTTTAATAACAGGCGTGTGGCGGGGATGATTGAAGCCGAGCGACTGCAAGAAACTGGATGCGCCATGGCCGATGTGGAGGCCCAGCAGGATCATGGACAAGATGTACCAAGCCGAGACGTACCAAACGCTGAAGCTTTGGACCATGTCGTAGTGAATCTGGCCTTCTTTGAAATCGGCGCCCGGGTGGACGACGCCGACCGTGAAGTGAAGAATGTGGTAAACGATGAAGCAAAAGAGAATGGGACCGCTCCAATACATGGTACGCGAGGCATAGCTGGACACGGTGTTCTTTTTGCGCGCGTATCCTTTAGGACGGGCCGCGTTATTGGTGAGCGCCAAGCCAATGGCGGCCCAAATATGAAGCAGCACTGAAAGCAGAAGGACGCTGC
>Ga0302319_10025569_pt1 | contig 10444 bp, 8 predicted proteins | sample Bog_T0_2_FD_203319 | JGI IMG/M metagenome (GOLD analysis project Ga0302319, IMG submission 203319) | Peat permafrost microbial communities from Stordalen Mire near Abisko, Sweden - Bog_T0_2 | ecosystem: Environmental > Terrestrial > Soil > Wetlands > Peat | place: Sweden: Abisko, Stordalen Mire...
TCCGAGAAGAAGCCCGGAGTATCGTGGCGAAGGATCGCTACGATCGGAAGTACGGTCACGCCGTCGATGCCGCCGGAGCCATCGCGCGGGCCCTCGAGCGGGCCCACAAGCAAGGCTTCGCAGAGGCTCAGGACGATCAGGTCAGACCGACTCCCGAAGTCTCCGACGGGGGGCCACTGGAGTGGTTGTTCATCCCGCCCCGTCCCCGAAACGCGTTCTGGTCCTGCTGTCTGTTCACTTTCGGCCGACGCGGCGATCAATATCGTAACGGATACCTGGAATCCGAAATTACCGAACGAGGAACAATTGGCTGGCGTCTCGTCGTCGCCGGCATTGAACCCGACAAAGTCATCGGCGCAAGCTCAATCCAACCGCTGGTCAAGCTCGGCTTGCTTGAAGCCGATCCGGCAGAACCACACCGTTTGACAGTCAGCGACCGCGGCCGTTCGACATGGGAGCGCTTCCTCGACAGCGGCGGCAGGTATCCCGAGGACCTCGCTGGTTTCTGATCAACCCTGCTTCGTTCTCATTCTGTCCGCTTAGCGTGGTTTTCTGCCCGTTCTATGCCGTCACCCCGTCTATGCTCCGCGATCGCGTCGGACCCCGATGGCAAAATTGTTCGGAAGTCGTTAGATTTCGCGACGTTCGGGCTTGGAAAAGAATAATGACGAAGAGGGAGTCCAGCGCCTCTAAGGGGCCTAAAACCCAAAGGCGCCTCGCGGAGAAAGTCCGACTCCAGGACATCGCCGAGATGACCGGAGTCGGCATCGCGACGGTCGACCGGGTTCTCAACGAGCGCGGCAATGTCGCGCCGCAGACGGCGGAAAAGGTGCTTGCGGTCGCTCGGCGTCTCAAGCTCAAGCGGATCCTACCTGCCTCTCATCGTCGAATGTTGCGGATACAGGTGATCCTAGCCCGTCCTGAATTGCCGCTGATCGGTCGCATGAACCGCGAATTTGCAAAGCTCGCCGAGCGCGTCGACCGATCCATCGTAATTCAGCGAACTGTCCTCAAAAGCGAAGCGCCTGCCTTGCTCGCCGAACAAATTCGATCGACCAAATACGACGCGGTCGTCGTTTATGCGCAGGAACATGAAGCCATTCACGCCGCAGTCGACGACGCCTTCCTTCGAGGTGTCCCCGTCGTCACGATGATTTCCGACCTGCCCCATTCTGCGCGCCTCGCCTACGCGGGAACCGATCATTATTCGGCTGGCCGAACGGCAGGCTTCTTCATGGCGCAGATGCTCGGCCCGCCCGGGCCGCTTATCGTGCTCTGCAATCACTTCGGCTTTCAATCGCATGCGCAGCGGGTCGACGGCTTTCGTGACGCCCTCGCCAAATACGCGCCGGGAAGGCTGATCGCCGAGGTGCTCGAAGGCGACGATGATTCCAAGAAGTCCGAACGCCTTCTCCTGAAGGCGTTCGCGGCGCATCCCAATCTGGTTGGCCTCTACAATGTCGGGGCGGCCAACGACGCGGTTGCGAATGCGATCCGGGCCACGCCTTTCGAGCATGCGCCGATCTTCATCGGGCATGAAGTCACTTTCGAGACCCGTCCCATGTTGCTGGAAGGTTTGATGACCATGGCCATCGATCAGAACCCGGAACATCAGGCGCGTTTCGCAATCGATGTGCTGTTGCACCACTTCGGTTATACCGACCACACTTGGCTTGAAGTGCCGTACCGGTCGAACATTGCGTTCCGACTTTGCAGCCCGGAGAACATTATCGGCGCGCCCTTCGCCCATAATTTCAATGATTGAAAACCATCAAGTTCCCGCTTCCAACGGGCGGCGCAAATAGTAGGTTCCGATCAACGTTCCCCTGTTCGACAATCCGAACCGGCGGAGCGCTCGAACGGCGGCAGCGCCGCGAGAAGGTCGGGAGATCGGGAATGCGAACTTCTTTTACTGGCAAGCGCGACAAGCGCGGCGATTGGCGGCCAGCCGTTCCCTTGCATTTGGCGCCGCTTTTCGCGTGGCCAACCCAGCCGGTTGCGATACTCAAATGGCTCTTCGGCTATCCCGGCTATTTCCTGCCCTGGGGCGTCATCTACATGGCCTTCCCGGTCGTGACGTGGTTTTGGCTGACGCCAGCGCTGGACGACATGAAGACCTTTCATCTCGGCTGGATCGCTTTTGTCCTTGCCCGAAACTATGCGCTGGTCATTCTCGTCTATGGCGCCTGGCACGTGCGCCTCTACGCGCAGAAGGCGCAGGGCGCGGATTTCAAATACACCAACAAATGGCTCGCACGGGACAACCCTATTTTCCTGTTCAGGAACCAGGCGCTCGACAACGCTCTCTGGGCGTTGGCGAGCGCCGTGCCGATCTGGACGGCCTATGAAGCCGCAACCCTATGGGCTTACGCCAACCATTGGATTCCCTACGTCGATTGGGCGGCGCACCCCATCTATTGCGTGGCGCTGATGTGCGTAATTCCGATGATCCGCGACGTGCACTTTTACCTGATTCATCGCCTGATCCACTGGGGTCCCCTGTACCGCTGGATCCATTATCTGCATCACAACAACGTCAATGTCGGGCCGCTGACCGGGCTCGCCATGCATCCTATCGAGCACCTTTTCTATTTCTCGGGCGTGCTCATCCACTGGGTTATTCCGTCGCACCCAATTCATGCGCTGTTCCATCTGCAACATGCCGGACTTTCGCCCGCTCAGGGGCACGCAGGGTTTGAACGACTAGTGCTGAAGGATGGCGTCGAGGTTCAGACGCACGACTACTTTCACTACCTTCATCACAAATATTTCGAATGCAATTATGGGGCGGATGGCCCCGTGCGCCTGGATAAGTGGTTCGGCAGTTTTCATGACGGGACCGACGCGGCCACCGAGGCGATGAACGAGCGCTTCCTGGCGCGCGCCAAACAAAAACAGGCGGCGGGAGGCTGAGAGGCGCATGCAATACCGGGACTTCGGGAAAACGGGCTGGAAAGTCAGCGAAATCGGCTTCGGAGCCTGGCAGATCGGCGGCGACTGGGGAACCGTAGATGACCGCCAGTCCATCGATACGCTGCTCTACGCCTATGAGAAGGGCATCAATTTCGTCGACACCGCCGAACTCTATGGCAGGGGCCACAGCGAAGAGGTGATCGGTCGATCGCTGAAAGAATGGAAAGGTGACAAGATCTATGTCGCCACCAAAGCGCAGCCCGTGGTGTGGCCGAATCCGGATCATGACGATCCGTCGATGCGAGGTCGATATCCCGACTGGTATTTGCGCGACAATGTTGAGAACTCATTGCGGCGCCTCGGCGTCGAGAGGCTCGATCTCTTTCAATTGCATTGCTGGATGCGCGACGGACTGTACGCGCTCGACTGGCTGGAGACCCTTAACGCGCTTCGCATCGAGGGCAAGATCGATCGGATCGGCGTTTCGATCCGCGATTTCCGTCCGAACGAAGGCGTCGATCTCGCGCGTCTGGGTCTCGTGGACTCGATCCAAGTCGTCTTCAACATGTTCGAGCAACGGCCAACCGATCCGTTGTTTCCGACGGGCGCCGAAACGAAGACCGCGTTCATCGCGAGGGTGCCGCTAGATTCAGGTTGTCTTACGGGGAGTTGGACGCCGAAGACCTATTCGCAATGGGAGCCCGGGTCTGTGCCCCACACCCTGTTTCGCGACGGGCGCTTTTCGGAAACGCTGTTGCGGGTCGAAGATCTAAAGCGCGACTGCGCCCCGTTCTATCCCAACCTCGCCGAGGCAGCGATGCGCTACGTGCTCAGCGCACCGCAGCTCTCGACGCTAATCCCCGGTATGAAGAACCGCGACGAGGTGGACATGAACGTCGCCTATTCGGATGGCGCAGCCTTTCCCGAAACGCTCGCCGCGAAACTGCCACGGCATCGCTGGATCCGGAACTACTACAAATGAGCCGGGCGGAAGCGAGACTGGAATTTTTGCTGCCGCACGAAATTCGCGAGCGCCTCGAAGAACGGCCGGTCGTTTATCTGCCGCTCGGCACGATCGAATGGCACTGCGAACACTTGCCGGTCGGACTCGATGGATTGACCGCGCACGGCGTATGCTTAAGCGCTGCGACTCAGGACGGCGGACTCGTCTATCCCACACTATATTTCGGGACAGGAGGCGGGCATTCGCTTTATCCCTGGACGGTCATGATGGACAGCGAGCGTGAGATAGCCGGTGAAATCGGCAAGGCGCTCGGGCGTCTGCAAGATTTCGGCGTTCAAGCTGCGGTTTTGTTTTCGGGACATTTCGCTCCGGGTCAACTCGCCATGATCGACGGGATCGCCGCCGCGTGGAACACCTCAGGACGTTCGATGAAGCTGATCGCGACAGCGGTAAATCGCATCGAAGGATTGCCCTTTAGCCCAGATCACGCAGGGGTCTTTGAGACGACATTGCTTGGAGGCCTGTGGCCGGACCGCGTTCAAATGGATCGGCTTCCCTCCGTCGAAACCGCGCCGCTTGCGCCCGACGATGTCTGGGAGGCGGGGCGACACGATCCTAAACATCCTCTCTGGGGCGTCATCGGCGCGGATCCGCGCAACTACGACGCGCATCAGGGGCTGCCGCTTGTCGCTAGCTGCACGAAATGGTTGATCGACCGCGTCCAGACGGAACTCAGCGGCGCATGAGCGATCTTGTGAAAGCCCGAAGCGCCGGCGTCAGGCCCGCAATTCGCTCTGATGAAAAACCATCACTTTTGAGATAGGTGAGCTTGCCCATGTGGCTTAAAGTCGCAGGCGTCAGACAAAACGACCATCGGATTTCGCGAGGTTTCGCGAGGTCCGACCAGGGACAGTCAGTGTCGGACAAGGGAGGAGCGCGGGGATGAGATATCTCACCAGTTTTAGTCAGTCGCGCTGGCCCACGCCGCGCTCCCTGTCCCTCGAACCTGGGGCTTCCGTGGCTGATCGCCCGAGGCGCGCCAGTTCGAGATGCGCAATCCCAACGAACGGGAGACCGTCAGGCGGGATCCAAAAGGAGAGGACGACTTAGCCAAGTCCATATCGACTACCCGCGCGCCCAAACTGGAGCGGACGCGGCGAACACCGTGAACTCCGTGACACGGAGCCATCACTTTCAATTTCATAGGCCGCCAAGAGACGGCCATTCGGAGGAGACGAGCATGAGAAGCTTTTTGAAATTTGCATTGGCAGCGGTTCTGATGTCGACGACCGCCACGATGGCCCTGGCTGACGGCGCGAAAATTGCCGTCATCGGCGGCAAATCTGACGATCCGTTCTTTGCCAAGATCAAGAAGGGCATCGACGACGCCGCGCTCGTCGTAAAGGCGCATGGCGGTTCCGTGAGCTATTTGCAATTGCAGACCTACGACAACATTGGCGGTGACGCCGCCAACCTCATTCGCACCGCCATTTCGCAGCACGCCAGCATTATTGCGGCGCCGGATTGGGTCGCCGATACTGAAGACGAGGCTTATAAGGCGGCGACGGCGGCGGGCATTCCGATCCTGCTCTACAACGCAGGCGGAAGCGACAAAGCCAAGGAACTCGGCGCCATCAATTATGTCGGCAACGAGGAATATCCGGCCGGTCTCGCCGGCGGCGCGTATTTCGCGACCCATGGCTCCAAGAACGTCATCTGCGTCAACACCGTTCCGGGAGCCGGAAATCTGGAGGCGCGCTGCAAAGGCGTCGCCGACGGAATTGCCAAGGAGGGTGGCAAATCGACCCAATTGCCTCTGCCAGCGAGCAGCTTCGGCAACCCGACCGCCGTCGCCGAAGCCATCAAGGCGACCCTTCTCAAGGATCCCAAGATCGATGGCGTCGTGACGGTCTCAGCCGCCGACGCGGACAGCGCCGCCAATGGCATTCAGCAGGCAGGCGCCACCGCCAAGGTCCAACTCGGTTCGTTCGACATGAACGAGACCTGCCTGGAACGCATCAAAGACGGCACGCAATTGTATGCGATCGACCAACAGCCCTGGTTGCAGGGGTTCCTGGCGGTTTCGCTTTCGGACGGGTACTTCAATTTCGGTCTGAAGACGGCGACTTCGACGATTCTGACCGGTCCGGGAATCGTCGATAAATCCAACATCGATGCGACGCTCGCCGGCGCCAAGGCCGGCTATCGCTGAACCAGCAAGACTTAGGTGTCCGGCCCCGCCTCGGGCCAGACACCCTTCCGCGAGAGTTTCTTATCGCGAACCGCGCTCGCCTGGACTTGTCGACGCGTCCTCCCTGAGACCACAGCCATGAGCAATTCAACGCAAAGCCTTTCGCTCGGCGGCCTCCTGCGTCGCCCGGAAACAGGCTCCTTTCTTGGCCTTGCCGCTGTCTTCGTCTTCTTCGCCACTTTTGGCGGGTCCAATTTTGCCTCCGCCGCGGGCGCGGCCAGTTGGCTCAACGTGGCGGCATCCCTCGGAATCGTCGCGATTCCCATCGGCCTTCTCATGATCGCCGGAGAACTCGATATTTCTATCGGCTCGATGATCCCCGCGGGATCCGTCACAGTCGCCATTATTTCCGGACATTTTCAGGCGCCGATCCTAGTTGGGATCTGCGCCGCCCTGGCGCTGGGCGCCTTGGTCGGTTTGGTCAACGGGCTGCTTGTGGTTCGCACCGCCGTGCCGTCATTCATTGTCACGCTCGGGACGCTGTTCGCCGTGGCTGGCCTTACGCTAGGCCTGTGCGTGATCCTGACGGGAACCACCAGCGTCGCCATCAAAGCCGGCCCCGAGGCCAAGTTTCTGCTGGGGCATTTCATCAGTGGATCGTTTCAGGTCACCATTTTCTGGTGGATTGCCGCGGTCGTGTTTTGGGGGTTCATTCTTCACTATTCTCCCTATGGAAACTGGATCCTCGCGATGGGCGGCGACAAGGTGAGCGCTCGCAACGCCGGCATCCCGACGGAACGAATGACCGTAATGCTCTTCATTTGCAGTGGCATGAGCGCGGCGTTCGTCGGTATTTCGCAAGCCATTCTGTATAACAGCGCGCAGGTATCCGCGGGGCAATCGTACATTTTCAACGCCATCATTTCGGTGGTCGTCGGCGGCGTGCTCCTGACAGGCGGCTACGGCTCTATCTTTGGCATTGTGCTCGGCACATTGACCTTCGCCATCGTCAATCAGGGAATCTACTATACGGGCTTCGACGCCAATTGGGCGAGCTTGATCATAGGCATTCTGTTGCTGCTCGCGGTTCTAATGAACAACACATTCCGCAAGCTGGCGCTCTCATATGCACCCGTGAAAGGGAAGGCAAAGCCATGAACGCACCTTTGCTCAAGCTGATCGGCGTCAACAAGTCCTTTGGTCCCATCGACGTCCTTCACGATATCTCGCTCGAAGTGCATGCGGGCGAGGTCCTATGCCTCCTCGGCGACAACGGCGCCGGCAAGTCCACGCTGATCAAGATCCTCTCTGGCGTCCACAAAGTCAGTTCCGGCGTCGTCGAGATGAGCGGCGCGGCAGTTTCGTTCAATAGCCCCCGCGACGCCAGTGATCACGGCATCGCGACGGTCCACCAGTTTGGAGGCACCTTCCCGCTGATGAGCATCGGGCGTTCGTTTTTCGTCGGCGGGGAGCCGACAAGGGGATGGGGGCCGTTCAAACGGTTCGACAGCAAGCGCGCCAACGACGTTGCGGTACAGGCCGTCCGCGATCTCGGGATTACGCGCATCACGGATGGCGATCGACTCGTTGGCGGTCTATCGGGCGGCGAGCGTCAGGCGCTGGCGATTGCGCGCGCCGTGCATTTCGGCGCCAGCGTGCTTATTCTCGACGAACCGACCGCGGCGCTCGGCGTCAAGGAGGCGGCCCACGTCCTACGAATCGTTCTCCAGGCGCGCAAAAAGGGTATCGCGGTCATTTTCATCACTCACAATGTGGTCCACGCGCTGACGGTCGGCGACCATTTCGCTGTTCTGATCAAAGGCGCCAAGGCGGCGGATTTCCGCAAGGGCGAGAAATCGCGCGAGGAGATCACGGATTTGATGGCCGGCGGCGAGCATATGGCCGAACTTGAGGCCGAAATAGCAAGCTATATGTCGGCGCATGAAGGACACCCACCGCCGGTGGTTTAAGCCAGGCGAATGTTGGCAAGTGAACCTAGGAGCAAGCGACGTGCGAATTGGAATCGTTGGATACGGAACAGGTGGGCGACATTTCCATGCGCCTTTCATCATGGCGGCGAAAGGGGTGGAGTTGGTCGGTGTCGTCGCCCGCGCGCCCGAGACGGTAGCAAAGGTCAAGGCCGACCTGCCCACAACAGCAATCTATTCGAGCTTGAGCGAAATGCTCACCGCGGGTGTGGACGCCGTCACGATCACGACGCCGCCGCAGACGCGGAGGGAGCTGGTGTTGGAGGCTATTGCGGCGGGAGTCCACGTGATCGCCGACAAACCTTTCGCGCCGAGCGCTGCGGCAGGACGCGAGTTGGACGCGGCCGCAAGAGCGAAAGGCGTCGCGTTGGGCGTGTTTCACAATCGCCGCTGGGACACCGATGTTCGCACCCTGAAAAAAGTGCTCGATGAGGGTCGGCTTGGGAAACTCTGGAGCCTGCATTCCCGCATGGATCTTGATGAACCGTCCACTCTGGACGCCGGCCCAACCGGTGGATTGCTTCGCGATTTAGGGAGCCATCTCGTCGACCAGATCCTCTGGTTGCTTGGACCGGCGCTGTCTGTCGATGCTCAATTGGATATGGTCGAGCGGAAAGAGGGTCTAACCGATGCCGGGTTCGTTCTGACGTTGCGCCATGCAGGTGGCGTTCATTCACATTTATCGTCCAGCAAACTCAACCGTCTCTCTGCCAAAGAATACCGCGCCTACGGCGAGGCAGGCAGCTATGTGTCATCTCAGACAGACTTGCAGGCGCAGGCGATTTTCGCGGGCCGCCGTCCCGCTGACGATCTTGCCGGCTGGGGCTACGAAGATATGGCGCTTTGGGGCGTTTTGAACACTGCGTCGGGCGCGGAACGCGTAACGTCGGAACAGGGACGCTACCACGACTACTACGAGCAGTTCGCCAAAGCGATCCGTGAAGGGACCGCGCCGCCGGTTACTGCCGCTGAGGCAGTGGCGACGCTGGCAGTACTAGATGCCGCCCGTATTAGTGCGTCCGAGGGCAGGGTTGTCGGCGTATAGGTGCAAACCGCGCGCCGGTTCGCGTACTTCAACGCGGTCATCACCTGCCGGTTTTGTGGTGAGGCTGGCGCCGTTCGACAATGGCCGCGTTCCTTGAGCTGAACAGGACGCGCCGGACGCTTATGCCGGACGCTTATCTTGAGTAGCTTCACCCGGATCGTGCCGCAGGTGGTGTCGGCGAGGTTAAATCGAAATCCGCTCTACGTCGTCGAGGCTGACGTCCTCGGCGCGGCGATCGTAGACCGCGTGGTGCGGGTGTCGGCATGGTTGGCCATTTCGCGCGCCTTCTCCAGCGTGCCGCCATTCTTGAGGTAGGCCGTGATTCCGGTGCCATGAAACGTGTGGTTGCCGACCTTCTCTAGTTGGCCGCCGAAGCTGGCCGCACCGATCCCTGGTCAGTAGGCGACCTTGAACGTCGGACTGTCCTCGGGCCGCGTGCGGCGATGATCATAAATGCGCGTCGTAGAAATATTCGCATGCCCCAGCCATTCCTGCACCTTGGCGATGTCGGCCTGGTGGTCGAGCGCGTTGGTGGCGGCGGTCGCGCGTAAAGAATGCGCGCCGATCAAAAACCCCAGTTTTCCGGAATAGCCGCGCACCAGGCGATAGACGCCGTCGGCGGTGATCGCGCCTTCGAGCCTTCCGGTGCGATTGTTGCGGATGGGCCGGAACAGCGCGCCGCCGTCATCGAGGCCGTGCCCGGCGGCGTCGAGGTAGTCGTTGATCAGCCCATGGGTTCCCGGATGCAACGGCACGTAGCGCGTCTTGCCGCCTTTGCCGGACACTTTCAGATGCGGCACGCCCTTACGCGTATGCCGAAAATCCTTGACCTTCAGCTTGCACAGCTCTTCGCGCCGCAGCGCATGGAACAGCAGGGTTGAAAGGATGGCGCGGTCGCGCCGGCTCTTGATCGTGTCGGCCTGGGGCGCATCGAGCAATTTGCGCGCCTGGTGATCGCCGATCGCCGGCGTCTTGCCTTCGCCGCTTTCGGTTCGCGGCCGCTCGACGCCTTTGACCGGATTGTGGGTGACGGCGTTTTTCTCGCACAGATATTCGAACAGCGAGGCCATAGACGCCAGCCGGTGCCGGATCGTCGCGCCGCCGAGATCGCGCCGCCGCAGCTCGTCGCGCCAGGCGATTAAATGCGCACGCGTCACGATGCGGAATTCCTCCGGCCGGCGGATTCCGGCGAAGCGCATAAAATCCTTCACGGCGTTTTCGTAGGCGCGCCGCGTGTTCGGGTTCGAGAGGTTGGCGAACCATTCGAACTCGGGCGGCACGTCGGCGAGGTTTTGGAACTCGGCGGCGGTCAGCAGTCGGTTCGTGGGTTCGATGTGGACGGC
>Ga0302319_10025570_pt1 | contig 10444 bp, 6 predicted proteins | sample Bog_T0_2_FD_203319 | JGI IMG/M metagenome (GOLD analysis project Ga0302319, IMG submission 203319) | Peat permafrost microbial communities from Stordalen Mire near Abisko, Sweden - Bog_T0_2 | ecosystem: Environmental > Terrestrial > Soil > Wetlands > Peat | place: Sweden: Abisko, Stordalen Mire...
CGAAACTGCAAGCGTTGAATAAAAGTTGGACCGGGATACAATGTACGCGCAGCACACGATTGAAGAGGCATCCGATAAGTATATTCACGGCAGACGTGTGGCAGGAGATCGAATGCATCTTTCGGCGAGCGCAAGTTCTCTGTTTGCCCTCTGGAACCGTACCGGACGGATGTGGCAGACCCGGACTGAAAAACCCGAAGCCGGATTGACCAGCACCGCATCTCGCCGCCTTGGGCACGATTTTAGCCGGATTCCCATACATCCGCCTGCGGTAGAAGTGATTCAGGCGAAACTGGCGATCAACCAACCGGGAGACCAATATGAGCAAGAGGCGGACCGGGTGGCTGTCCAGGTGATGCGGATGCCTGAGCCACAACTCCAACGCCAACGTACCTGCGGCGGAACCGCTGGCCCGGACGACGAATATGCGGAATGCAAAAGCACAGGATTGCAGCGTGACGCCAAGCAACCCTCAGCCTCCTGCGCTCAACCCTCCGAAGCGCCACCGATAGTCCACGAAGTCCTTCGCTCAACCGGCCAGCCGCTCGAGAAAGAAACGCTGGCTTTCATGGAGCCCCGCTTGGGACATGATTTCAGTTTAGTGCGGGTGCATAATAGTGTGAAGGCGGCGGAGTCAGCTCGGGCGGTCAACGCCTCGGCATATACGGTTGGACAACACATCGTGTTTGGTGCGGGAGAGTATGCGCCCGGCGGCGATCGTGGAAGGCATCTGCTGGCTCACGAGCTGGCGCATACGATTCAGCCGGGCCACTCGCGCATCCAGCGATCGCGTGGCGCGATTCAACAAGGGGTCGCAGGTCCCGTCAACAGTCCGGACGAATTCGATCAGAAGGAGGCTGGTCCGACTGAAGTTGCTGGTCCGATTAAAGAGATGATTCAGCGGTCGGCCACATGGAAGGGTGCAAGCGTTCACGAAACCCTGAGCCCGGCGGAGACAGCGTTCGGTGGCAGTGATCCGGTAACCCGGCCCCTTCTGAATGGGACGAAGCTCGTAACTCTGGCCGACGGGGCTGGCGCGATCAAGGTTCCGGGCGTGACAACCGTGCCCCGGCCGAGCACGGACCCGGCAAGCAACTGGATGGCGAAAGTTGACACGGTGCCGGCTCAGGAAGGTGGCAGCGACGAGACCGTCCTTGGCCCCGGACCATGGACGAAAGTCGTAACGAAAGCCGCGGCTGGAGGGAAAACTGGGTTGGCTGCCTGTACGGGAGCTGGTAATTCGACGTTCACGGTACATGGAAACCCGTCCGACGATGCCGTGTACAAGGCCAATCGCCGGCATGAGGATCACCATGTTGCTGATCAAGAGGTCGCGTTCGGAGCTGCCATCGCGGAATGGGATAAAAAGCTGCAAGACGCAAAGACCCATGGCGCCGAGTTTAAAGGCGCAAGCGCTGCCGATGCGACCGCCGCGTTATGGGCTGCGATGGGCAATACTCCGGAGAACGCCGGGCGAGCCTTTCGCTCACAGGCCTCCGCCAAGGGGGCCGCCTTCCACGCGACCGCGGCGGGAGGGACGATGTCCCTTTCGAATCCTGTCTCCAATGCGGACTGCTCCACCTCGGCCTTTGACGTCACCAATCCCTCGTGATGAAGGTCACGCGTGATGAACGCTGCGATTGATAGTCGTTATGAAGATGGTTTTCGGGCCTGCTTGCGATCATCAACAACGACAATACGAGTGTTCGCATTCGCAATCCGGGCATCTACCAGCCTACGGAAGGTTGGGAATTCTCCCGGGCAGCATATCAAGCGGCCGCGCTCCTCTCTCTTCATTCCCGGGAGATGACTTTGCGCACACAAAATGGATCCGTGGTCGAGCCGGCGGACATTTCCACTTTCGCCGATCATTTGGTTGGATTGCCCGTCGAGCTTGAGCCCGGCGCTGAGTTACTGATCAGCATCCCGCTGCACGAGTTTTACGATCTGGAGCCCAATGTGAATTACTCGCTCACATTGGCCCATGGCGACGATAGCGACAGGGTTTCTGCTGCGACAATTTTCCGATATTCCTGAAGGGGTCCTTGACATTTGTGTCACTTTCCTAGGGCGACCCTTTCAAAGAAATTGCCAGGACGATTTCATCCGGTTTGCCTTTGCGGAAGCTTTTTTCCATGAACTTAAAATGTGGGCTTCGATACCCGTGAGGTTAGCGGCATTGCTACGATGGCGTGCAGAGGACTGCCCGCCCGACCAAGTTTGGTTCATGGGCGGTGAGCAGGTGCGAATGCCGGGACTCTCCATGAACCTGAAAAATCGGGGTGCAGTTTTTCAACGACTCACACGATCTCACCCCTCACCCCTCACCCTTGATCCGTCTCCCCGTTGAGGGGCGAGGGAGCCGAGGTCGGCCATAGTCATTATTTCTTCGGCCATAGGCATAGCTACGCTTTCGGGTTCATGCTCTCAATGCATTTGATGATCGAAAGGAACTCCCTATGAACAGTGATTTCACCCGACAAAACTGTAGTCGTAAGGCGCACGCTGCTCGCGGGCCAGGTACCGGTTGGCTTCGCTCGCGCCTTCGCCGGTAAAGATTTCCTGTTCCGGATTCCACTGGAGTTTCAGCCCGGTGCGGAGCGCGATGATAATGAGATGCCCGATGCACGCGGAGCGATGGCCGGTTTCCACCTTGGCCACGGGATCCAGCCGCGAACGGACGCACTCAAAGAAATTGCGCATGTGGTTTTTGCTGACCTCCAGCCGCACCGCGCCGGCCGGCAAGGGCGCGTGCAGCAGTTCCGGGTCGCTGGCGCTGATGCCGTCGCGGTTTACCCAGATCCAACCGTTGGCGCCGATGAACTTGATACCGTTGCGCTGACCGTCCGGGTCGAGGATGGCCCCATAGGGACTGTCGGCGGTGGTGGTGCGGACCGTTTGCTTCACGCCATTGGCCCAGGTGAGGGTTGCTTCAAACTCGCCCGGCGTGGTGTAGCCGTCGGGCAGGGGCGGCGTGATGACGCGGGCTGCCAAGCCAACCGGGCCGTCGAGACCGATGCCCCAGCGGGCAATGTCGTTGTGGTGCGCGCCCCAATCCGTTACCGGGCCACCCGCGTAATCCCACCACCAACGGAAATTCTGATGGCAGCGCTCCTGGAAATATTCCGCCGCCGGCGCCTGACCGAGCCAGAAGTCGTAGTTGAAACCAGCGGGGACCGGCACCTTGGCGAAATGATTGCCGCGGATGCCCGCCGGAACAAATACCTGAACCTCCGTGAGCTGGCCGAGGCGCTGGTTGCGGACGAGTTCGCACGCGAGATGAAAATAGGCGCTGCTGCGCTGCTGGGTGCCGGTCTGGAAAACAATTTTGTTATCGCGCACCGCCCGGATGACGTGCTTCCCCTCGTCAATCGTCAGCGTCAGCGGCTTCTCGCCATAGACATCTTTCTTCGCCCTGGCGGCGGCGAGGTTGACGAGTGTGTGCCAGTGATCCGGGGTACCCTGGACAATGACGTGAATATCCTCGCGCTCCAGCAGTTTGCGGAAGTCGCCGTATTTGGCGGGCGCCTTTCCGTCGCGCGTGAATTGCTGTGCCGCCTTCTCCGCGTAACGGTCGTCCACGTCGGCCACGGCCACAATGTCGCCATAATTGGCGGCGTTACTGGCGTCGCCGCAACCCTGGCCACCGCAACCGATGAGCGCAATGCCCGGACGATCGTTGGGGCTGGGCGACGCAGGCGCATTGGTGGCGGCTTCCGCCGCTCCCGCGAGTTGTTCCTGGATAAACCACAAGGGCAGGCCGGTCGCCGCGGCGGCCAGCGAACAGCGGGAGAGAAATGACCGGCGGGAGACGTGGAAGGACTGATTCATAGTTTGACAGATGACACGTTAAAGGTTTTCGCCAAGGTGCATCGAATGAATGTTGTTGCTCCACGACCAGCGTGGGGCCAATTTGTGATTTTACTCATCTTGGTTCCGCTTCATAGTTTTGCAAGTCCTTTTGCAAGCCGGCGGAAAATGCTTGATCCGGGATGAATTAATGGCGTTAATGAGACCGGAGGCGTTTCGCTGTGGTGTCGGTTTAATCATTACAATTCCCCCCAGCAGCACGATGCCGCGAAAATATCCCGCAATCGTCAGCTCAAGACCATGAATAAAACGTCAAATGGGAACTCTCAGATGGTACGAAAGATTCGCCTAAGTTTTCTCCGATCCGTTACCACTGTGCTGTCGCTTTTGGCGTTCGAAGGTCAGGCGCAAACACCCATCACCTTTTTTAACACCGGCACGAACTGGACGATCAATCAATCGGGACTCAGTTCCGCAACGATTGCCTCCAACGTTTTTTACGGCACCGACGGCAGTGGCGGTGAGGCGGTTTCCGCCTGGTATAATTCGCCGGTTTACGTTGAGGGATTTACGGCGGAATTTACCTACCAAGACGTCGGCGGTTCGCCGGGCAATAACGCCGACGGTTGGAGTTTTGATTTGCAGGAGTCCGGGCCGGCCTATCTTGGCACCTCGGGTGGCTTCCTTGGTATCGACGGCCTTTATCCGAGCGCCAATTGGGAGTTCAATCTCTTTAGCGGGAACGGCATCGGAGCCATCTTTCATACCGATGGCACCGTTTTTGGATATGATGGCAGTGGTCCGGTCAATATTTCGAGCGGCGATCCCATTCAAGTTACGATTGTTTACACCCCTGGCGGCGCGGTCCAGGAAACGCTGGTGGATACGGTGACCAGTTCAACCTTCGTGACCAATTATGATATCGGGGATTTGGTGTCGCTGCTCGGAAACAGCTTTGCCTACGTTGGATTCACCGCGACGGACGGGGGCTTAACCTCGATCCAGACGGTGAGCAATTTCAGCTTTTCCAGCGCGACCAATCTGTTGAATCAGGGCGGCGCGGTAGTGTCTTCGTATCCACGCGAGGGAGCGGCCCTGTCCGGCTTGCGGAGTATACAAGTGAACTTCAACCAGGGCGTGACCGGGGTGACCGCGGCGGATTTGCTGATCAACCATGTGCCCGCGACCAATGTGACGGCCTATTTGCCGTGGCTTTACGTCTTTGATTTTCCGGAGCCGGCGATGGGGTCCGTCACCGTGGGCTGGGCGACCAACGCGAGCATCATGAGCCTGGCGGGACAGACGAATGGGGCGCTGGGCGGCGGCTGGGGCTATACGCTGAATCGACTGCTCCCGCGGCCGACGGTTGAGATTTCCGAGTTCATGGCGGCGAACAAATCGACCCTCACGGATTCCTTTGGGCAAAGTTCCGACTGGATCGAGATTTACAACGGAGCGAGCTCGCGGGTGAATCTTGCGGGCTGGTCTCTGACGGTGGATCCCACCAACCTGACGCAATGGACGCTGCCGAATTATGTCCTGGCATCGGGCGATTACCTCGTCGTATTTGCCTCCGGCAGGAATCTGGCGGTCGTGACGAATGAATTGCACACCGACTTTACCCTCGCCGCGAAAGGCAGTTTCCTGGCGCTCGTGGATCCGCACACGAACCTGGTTTCCCGGTTCAGCCCCCAATTTCCGCCGCAGACCACGGACATTTCCTACGGCGTGGATCCGGTCCTGACGGGTGATATCGGCTATTATACAGTACCGACGCCGGGAAACCCGAACGTGCCCGAGGGACCTGGGTTCACGGCGGAACCGGTATTTTCAAATCCCGGAGGCCCGTTTGTTTCACCGTTCAATTTGACGGTCACAGATGCGACGGTCGGCGCCGTCATTCGGTATACCACCGATGGAACGATGCCGACCGATCAATCGCCCATTCTGTCGGGATCATCGCTGATCAACCGCAGTGTGCAGGTCCGGGCGCGGGCATTCGCTCCCGATTTGTTGCCCGGGCCGATTCACAGCGAGAGTTACATTCAACTCGGTTCGGATGTGGCCCGGCTAACGTCCGACCTGCCCACCGTAATCATATACAACTTTGGCGCCGGCGCTCCGGATCCGACGGAGGGTGTGCCCGATCAATTCGCCAATTTTTCCTTCTATGAGCCGACGAACGGAATGACCAGCTTGACGAATGCTCCGACGTTGAGCGCGCGGGCGGGATTTCATGTGCATGGCTCTTCCACGCGGGATTTTGCCAAGCAGGCCTGGTCGGTTGAATTTTGGGATGAGCTGAACAATTCGACCAACGAAGCGCCCCTGGAAATGCCTGCCGGAAAGGATTGGGTGTTCTATGCGCCGGATGGGTTTGAACCGGTGTTGATCCACAACCCGCTGGCCTACCAATTGGGCCGGGAAATGGGTCATTACGCTTCCCGCACCCGGATGATCGAGGTGTATATCAATACGACGGGGGGGCCGGTGACCACGAATGACTACAACGGAATCTATGTGCTTGAGGAAAAGGTCAAACGCGCGGCAAATCGGGTGAACATCAGCAAGCTCCATGATGATGACAACACCTTGCCGAATGTCACGGGCGGTTACATTCTGGGCATTGACCGGCTCGGAACCGGGGAAAATGGCTTGAATGCGGCCGGCCAGACGATCGCTTACGAGGATCCCAAGGAATCCGATATTCTCACACCGGAGCGGGCACCGCAGCAGGCTTACATTCAAAACTACATGAACCAATTCTATACTGCCTTGAATTCGAGTTCATACACCAATCCGGCCACCGGTTACGCGAACTACATTGATGAGGATTCATGGATTGATTTTCACATCCTCAATGTCGTCACCTTCAACGTGGATGGGCTCCGGTTGAGCGCGTTTTTCTACAAGCCGCGACAGGGCAAACTTGTTTTTGGGCCGATCTGGGACTTTGACCGGTCGCAGGGCTCAGCCGATGGACGGGATTTCGACCCGTATGTGTGGCGGTCCGTGGTGGCCGATACCGGCACTGATTTCTTCAACTACCCTTGGTGGGGCCAGTTGTTCACCGACCCGGATTTCTGGCAAAAGTGGATTGACCGCTACCAAGAATTGCGCGGCGGGACGTTGTCCACCAATCATATCGATGCGGACATCGATGCCCTGGTGGCGCAGGTCACGAATGAGGAACCGCGCGAGATCGCACGCTGGCCGGGTTGGACGACACCGCGCTCCGGAACCGTTTCGTATGACGCGGGATTTTCCTATACGTTCCCGGGTACTTATGCCGGTGAAGTGACGTTTCTCAAGCAATGGTACGCCGACCGGCTTCAGTTCATCGACACGAATCTGCTGGCTCAGCCCACGCTCGTTTCCAACCTGGTGGCAGGTGCCTCGGGATCAACGGTCACGATGACCGGTCCGGAAGGCGCGACCATATATTATACCCTGGACGGATCGGACCCGCGTCTTGCGGGTGGTGGTATCTCCCCGGCGGCGCAGGTCTATCAGTCGCCGGTGGTCATCACCAGCAACACGGTGATCACCGCCCGCGCCTTCAATTTGAATCATTCCAATCTGACCGGGCCCAACAATCCGCCCATTTCGAGTCCCTGGTCGGGCCCGGTGGTTTCCACCTTTGGGCTGATCACTGCACCGTCCGCCTTGGTTTATGGGGTGGCGGGCTCGGTCTATTCGCAGAACTTTGATGCTTTGCCCAATCCGGGAGCGAGTTCGGTGAACAGCGGGAATCCGGTGACGATGAACGGCGTCACTTATTTCCTGGGCAATCCTTATGGATTCGCGTGGCCGGTGGGTTCGAGCGGCGCTTCTCCGGGATCGGATGGGCTCGGTCTTACTCCGGCCATGGCGGGTTGGTACGGTTTCGCCGACCCCGTCGCGAGCACGGGCACGCGTTTTGGGGCCACGGACGGCGATCAGACCACCGGTGGACAAATCAGCTTCGGCCCGCCGAATGGCACCAATCGGGCGTTGGGCTTGCTGGCCACCAGCAGCACGGGCTATACCGCGTTTGGCCTAAAAATGCTCAATGGCACACCGCAAACGTTGAACTCCGTCACCCTGCAATTCATCGGCGAACTCTGGCGGCAATCCAATCTGCCCAAGACCTTGGAGTTCTATTATCTGGTGGATCCGTCCGCGACGAACATCTTTTCAACCAATGCGACAGCTTTCATTCCAGCGTTGAACATCAATTTTCCGGCGCAGTCTGCCGATGTCGGTGGTGTGGCGGTGGATGGCACGGCAGCCGCCAACCAGACAAACCTTGCCGTTACAGCCCTGGTCATCACCAACTGGGTGCCAGGAGCGGCGTTGTGGCTGGTTTGGGAAATGGCGAGCCCGGCGGGCAAATCCCAGGGCATGGGCATCGATAACTTGACGTTCTCAGCGGTCAGCACCACTTCCTCGACCAATCAACCCGTGCTTCGCATTCAAGGAACGGGAAATAGCGGCTTGCCGGGAAATCCGTTGGTCATCTCCTGGCCGGACGTAGGTGTCCCGTATCGACTGCTGACCGCGACCAATTTGACGCCGCCGATCACCTGGAGCCCGGTATCGGGCGGGACGACCGAAACCAACAGCGTGATTTATTTTAATCCGTCGCTTACCAACCAGGCGCAATTCTTCCGCCTGGTGAGCCCTTGAGCGGGGGTTCACGCGGAGGCAGAGGAAAGTATGAAGTATGAGGTGTGAATTATGAAACTAAAGCAGGCCACGGGCGTTTTGCGCGGGGTTGGAACGGCGGAAGCCGGATGGGGGGCGGAAGAAAAGGTTCACGCGGAGACGCGGAGAGAAGACACGGATAGAAGAAGAACAGATCCTTTTTTTGACAGGATGGACGGGATGGACGGGATTGCGTTGATGCTGATTTCTAAGAGTCTGCCTGGATCTAAGGCGTCCGGTGGGTGATTGATTGCATGCAGGATTGGGGCTTAATTCAGTCGCACGCGTTCGTGGGCATCCCACTGGGACATGTCGGAAAGGATGACTTGATCGCCAACTTGCAATCCTTCCCTTATTTCTATGGTGCTCACCGAACTGCTGCCAAGAATGACGGGAACCCGGACCGCTGCGGTGCCGTTTTCTATTACTTTGAATAAACCTACCTTGCTTTCCGGCTGGCCTTGCACAGGCCGGCCAACGTAGAGCACATTTTCCAGACGTTCCAGCTGGATCGTGCCGTCCACGCTCATATCCGGGCGCGCCCCCTTTGGCAGCGGTCCGTCCAAAGCGACGTCCACCGTCACGGTGCCGTTTTCCACCGCGGGATCAATACGCACCACATGACCTGGTATCACGCCATTCCGGGTGTCGATTTCCGTTGTTTGATCCAGTTGAACGTCCCGGGCCTGTGTTTCCGCGATGTTAATTACGGCCTTCAGCTTCGCCGGGTTGGCGACGCGGGCCACCAGGGCGCCAGGGGAAAGTTGCTGGCCCATCTGCAGCGGGCTGGTCAAGTCTCCGAGGCGCTGTAACACCCCGTCCATGCCGGCGCGGATTTTCAGCGCCTCGGCTTGTCGGCGTTTCAATTCCAATTGTCCATCGAATTGGGCGGTTTTTTCTGCCTGCTCCGAGATCTGGGCCTGAGCGGCATTGGTGCCCATTTTCAACCGGTCCTGTTCGATTCCATAGAGAGTTTCCAGTTGGTCCGCCTTCGCTTTTGACTGCTTCACGGTCAACTCCGCCACCAAGCCTTTCTTGCCCAGTTGTTCGTTCACGTCGGCATCCAGTCTCGCGCTGGTATAATCGGCCTGAGCGCTCGCCACCGCAGCCCGTTGGGTCAGGTTTTGTGAATCCAATTGAACCCGCAGGTTGGCCATCTCCGCTTGGGCCGCCTTGACTTGTGATTCCGCGTCAATAACGGCCTGCTCCAGTTCGGGATTGCTCAACTCGACCAGCTCCGTATCGGCTTTGACACGTTCGCCGGGCAGAACGAGAATCCGTTCCACCCGCCCGGCGCTCACCGTCGGCAGCCAGCGGATGTCTTCCGGCACCAGCGTCCCGTTACCGCGCACCTGACAGAGCATCTCGCCACGTTTTACCGTATCCAGCCAGATCGAAGACTTTTCCACCAGGGGTGCGGCTGGCTTGAGTCGCGACAATCCCAAAGTCACCAATGCGAAAGCGATGATTACCAACGCGACCGTGAACCAGCGCCGCTGTTTGCGCCGCCGGAGAATTTCGGGCGAGATTGGTTTATCCATCCGCGACGCGCGGTCGGTGGCTGCGGGAGTTCGAGCGGTCGTGTGCATCAGGCGTTGACGATGTTGCCGTCCACCACTTGGCCGTCGAACAGGTGAATACTCTTTTGGGCATCCCGGGCGAAGCGCTGATCGTGCGTCACGAGACAAATGGTTGCCCCTTCCGCGTGCAACTCTCGCAGCAGCGCCATCACGGCATCCCCGTTTTTCGAATCGAGGTTTCCGGTCGGTTCGTCGGCGAGCAGAATTGAGGGCCGCCCGCCCAGCGCCCGCGCCACGGCCACGCGCTGTTGTTGTCCGCCGGAAAGTTGGGCCGGATAATGCTTCGCCCGGGCGGTCATGCCGACCTTGGCCAGCGCTTCATCCACGCGTTCGCGGCGCTCGTCCTTCGTGAGCCCGCGATAAGTCAA
>Ga0302319_10025571_pt1 | contig 10444 bp, 11 predicted proteins | sample Bog_T0_2_FD_203319 | JGI IMG/M metagenome (GOLD analysis project Ga0302319, IMG submission 203319) | Peat permafrost microbial communities from Stordalen Mire near Abisko, Sweden - Bog_T0_2 | ecosystem: Environmental > Terrestrial > Soil > Wetlands > Peat | place: Sweden: Abisko, Stordalen Mire...
AACAAGAACCCCGAGGTGAAAATTTTCCGCTACGTCTCGGAAGGTTCATTCGACGCCTATATGTGGGGCGTCCTCGAAACCAAGGCCAAATTCATCGGCCAAATCATGAGCCGACAGAGCCATGTCAGAAAAATTGAGGACATGGACGCCCCCGCCTTGACCTACGCGGAGGTCAAAGCCATCGCGTCGGGCAATCCGCTGGTCATGGAAAAGGCCAAGGTCGATGCCGAGGTGATGCGGCTTAACCGGCTTCGCTCCCAACACAGCGAGGCTCTTTTCCATAGCCGCCGTTCGCTTCGGCAAGCGCAGGAGGACATCCCGCGATTGGAGGAAAGAATCGCCAATATCAGCGATGACCTGAAAGTACGCCAGAACACCCAAGGAGACGCCTTTGCTCTCAAGATCGGAAAGCAGACGTTTCGGGGTCGGGAAGCGGCGGGCGAGGCATTGAATCGGCTGGCGGAAAAATTCCATCTCGACGACAAAATGATCGAGGTGGGTTCATTTGCCGGGTTCAGCCTTCAGCTTTGGCCCGAGAGGACCAAGGAAATCGTCTTGAAGGGCAAAAATTCCTATGTCGCCAAGATTTCAGAATCGGCGTTGGGGACGATCAGCTCGATGGAGCATGTGGTCCGTTCCCTTGACGACCATGCGAAAGAACTTCGCAGCACTCTCGCCACGACCCAGCGCCGGATCGAGGAATTGCGTCCCCACGTCGATAAGCCCTTCGACCACGAAGAAAAACTACAAACCTTGGTTCAGCACCAGCAGGAAATCATGAAGGCACTCGACCTGACCAAGAACCAGGCTTCCAACCAACTATCTGCCGAAGAGGTTCCGATTATCGAAGAGGTCATTCAACCCGAGAATGTCGTCGCCATCGAAGAGAAACCAAAAATCAGAATGGCGGTCGCCTAGATGAGAAAAAAACAAGCAGCCGTATGAGTAACTACAACAAACATATTAAAAATCGGAAGATTAACAACTTTTCAGAGTTGCGCACCCAGAAAGAAGAGGACCAAGACTCAAGGCATGGACTCGCACTTACCGGCAATAGTCCTCCTGGCGGGATTCACGCTTATGGCCGCCTCCGACCTCCCGAAGAGACACGGGAAAGTCTCATCGAAGTCCGATTCGCCAAACAGAACCTCGACATACGAGTCGAAGCGCTCGATTTGCAAACCAAGATTATCTCTATCAGCGCAATCGGTTACGACGAATATCTCATAGCCCGAGAACAACTCAAAAAGGAAGGCCGGAATGTGAAATTCGAGCCAAAGCGCATTCCCAAAGCCAACTAGCCGGCTTTCTCAGGATTTGAAAGCGAAAGTGGCGGGAGCGACTTTCTTAATCTTACCAGACGCGATAAGCGACTTGCCGGTGCCATAGAACCACGCCGTCACGTTCCCCGGACGTGTCTTTACGGCGATAGCAATGTCTTTCACATGAGCGCCCTTTGCTCCTTTGCTTTGCAGAAACTTCACGATTTTCTTCGACAAACTGCCGCGACGCTTTCGGCGCGCCGGCACCTGTTCGCTCGACGAGCGCATAGCGTGAGGTCTGCGGCCTTTTTGTTTGGTGCCGAGGGTCCAATTGCCCTCCGAATCAATGATCCCGTTTCTTTCCAGGAGCGAGATAGTCTCAGCAGTTTCCTCAAATGGCACGTTTTGGCTGCCGACGTAGTGAGCGATTTTCAGATGCGCGAGCGTGTAGTTCATGACCGTGACGGGATAGTATATAAGAGAAACAAAAAAGCTATCCTCTTTCAAAAGCGAAAAATCACAGTACAAGACGAGCCTTGATTTGACGGCAAAAATCGACCAGCGGGTCGCGTTCGTCTGGATACAGCGCCTCGATGGGAATGGCAGTATAGTCCTTTGACCAGAAGCCCGAATGGGATAAACGAAACTTGGCCAGCAGTCTCCGGCCAAAATCAATTTCATAGGGCCGGTAATCTTGCTTTTCATCAGCAGTCACGAGGTCGGGATATTCGGCCAGGAGGTAGCCTTCCTGAAAATAGGGACGTCGTGCTTCGGGAGGGCAAATGCTGCTTAACCGAATCGTCTGGATTCCCTGTTCCGAAGAGGCCGTAACGCTGCCCGACAGGGATGGCACGGCGAGAACATAAAGTACGGGATCAGAACCCGAGCCATCGTTGTTGGCAAATGAGGCGGCCACCCGCAACGACTGCGTAACATCGAGGAGAGGTGTGCCGCAAACCTCGTAATGCTGGAGAATGGCCCAGCGGAGCAATCGATGCCGCACGATCCGCTTACGGCCAAGAAAGCGGCTGTCCCAAAAATCATCCGAAAGGATCTGCTCGGCATCAGTCAGGACTTGATAACGGAGCGCCAGATCGGATAATGATGGCGTTTTTGTCCCGCCTTTTTTCGGTCTGAATATGGTGGGTTTGATCGACGAATTGCCCTTGCGATTGAGCCAATCCCGTTTTTGACCCCTAAATAAAAGGACATGCTCCGGGTTGAAAAAGAGAGCTGGGCCACCTTTTCGACAAGTTCCGGGTAATCTCGGATGAGTGCTCCCTGGTCAGATCGAATCTCATGATTGGTCACGGAATGAAAGGATGCGTCATTTTCCAGAATGGAAGTGATGTTTCGACTGTGGATCGTTTGCATAATTGAGAATGGGGCATTTAGATTTTACGGACACTTGCAGGGATAGCGGACGGGGCGTGGCCAGCCGCCGCGCTTCGCTCCGGCTCCCGCGCCGGCCTCCGGTTGCCTCCGGCCTTCGCGTCCGCCTTCCGCTCGCTTGCGCTGGCCACCTCCCGTCCGCGGGGAAGCAGCTTTGGCCGCGCGGGGTCCTGCTGGCCCCCCGCGCCGCCGCCAGGGAAATCAATTGGCCAGGCAGAGCCGAGCGCCCGAGGCTTCGACGATCACGTTGCCGCAGCCATCGCCACCCTCCATCACATCATGGACGATGGCGTCCTGAAGGTAACGCTCCACCGTATTGCGCATGGGACGAGCGCCCAGAGTGCGGTGATAACCTTCCCGAATCAGAAATTCCAGAGCGGGAGGCTCCACCGTAAGGGAATACCCCAGGCGCTTGAGCCGTTCCATTTCGCGGTTAACCATGAGCACGCAGATTTGCCGCTGCACCTCGAACGTCAACCGAGTGAAGACGACCTTCTCATTGATACGGGCCACCAGTTCAGGCCGCAACGTCTGATCGACCCGCTTAAGCACCGTGCGTTCGATGGTGGCAAAGGCGGAATTTTCCATCCGCATCGCTTCGGACGAGCCGATATTGGAGGTGAAGACGACATAATAACCGTTGAGGTTTTTCGTTTCGCCCGTGGCGAGGGTAATGCGCCCGGCATCGAGGATTTGCAAAAAGAGATCGAGGACAAGCGGGTGCGCCTTTTCCATTTCGTCGAAGAGAAGCGTGCCGTGATCGGCTTGGGCCAGGGCGCGGCCCAGCATCCCGATTTCGGTTGCACTTTGACCGAGGAGCAGCCCCACCGAAGATTGATTCTGAAATTCCGACATATCAAATCGGTGGACGTAACCGGGGCCGAAGAGATAATCGGAAAAGCAAACGGTCGTCTCGGTCTTGCCGACGCCGGTCGGCCCGACGAAGAGGAACGAACCGCGAGGACGCGAGATGTTGGCCAAGCCGATTTCGCCCCGGCGCAGGACGGAACAGACACGGGGGATGACATGCTCCTGTCCGCGAATTTCATGGGAAAGATGAGGGTGAAGATTTTGCAGTTTCTGTGAAGAAGGGGTATTCATAGCGACGAAAAATAAACCCGTTTTTCTTCAAAAACGGGGCCATCGCTCAAGCACAGTCACTACTCGCGTAAACTTGCGCTAACGCAACCACTACTCAGTAAGTGGGAAGCGCCAAAAAATGATGAACTAGGCGGCGTGATAACGACCACCTCTTCTCTACTGGCCAGCTTATCGGCTGGAAAACCCATCTTTGCTCAGGCCGCAGGCGGCGGGGCGGCCCAACTCGTCCAGGGCTTTAGCCTCGCCCTCGGCGTGATGTTCCTCTTCGGCTTCATCTGGGGCGTCCTCAAAATCTGGAGCGGCGCGAATGCCATTTCCAAGGGCGACCCGGACGGCAAGGCGGGCATCATCGCCGGGATCATCATTGCGGGAGCCGCCGCGATCATGGGCGCGCTTTTCGCCATCTTCGGCCTAAGCGGAGGGGTCTTGACTCCGAGCTTCTAACGAAAGTTACAGCACCCGACTTACGCCCATGAATCTTCGCATGACCGATACCAATGCCGCCGACGACTCGGGAGGCTCCGTGTGGGGCCTTGACGGGAATCTCTTCATGCCCGTTGTGGCCTCAGCCGCCGTTTCCATCGGGGTGCTGTTGCTCTTATTCGGACTCTTTCACGTCCACTGGCTCGTCAGCGGGTTGATCGGGGCCATCCCCTTCGCCGGGACGCTGACCTATGTGCTGCTGTTCAAACAGGGCAAGCCCCCCGGTTACGACCGGGACTTGTTCGACCTCTGGACGAGCGGGCGGGGGTTCTCGCCCGTGGACAGCAACCAGGATTCTTTCCGACCCCTCAAATGAAACGACACGACAAAGCACCCAACGGACATTTTGCCGAAGGTCTCATCCTTTACGGGAACCTTGAAACCGGAGGCTTGGCGAGCAAGGGATTCATCCTTGAGCCGCCCGATTTGCATAACGCATCCGTCGCGCTCCTGAATGAATTTCAGGATAAAATCCGCATCTTCCTCGCCACGCTCGGTCCCAACCAGCGGGCGCAGATTCAGTGGACTTGCAATTCCGACTATAAAAAGGAACTCGTGCGTTACCACGAGGAAACAGCCAAGGGAAACAACGACACGATCAAGCGTATCCGAAACGAACGGTTTTCCCGCTATTGGCAGCGGATGCTTCACCGCACATTGCGCCGGGAACAACTCGTCCTTTTCATCTCCCAGGACATCGAGACCTATTCAGGCTCACTGAAGACCCGTGCCGGTCTCCTCGACTATTACGAGAAGACCCTGAAGCAGTTGAAGAACGACTTCGAGGAAATCGGGACCACGTTGACGACCATCTTTGGGAATGGAACCACGTTGGAGCCTATGAGCGACCTCCAGCACTTCAGCTATTATAGCCTGTTTCTCAACCCAACTTTGGCCGACCGCGTTGAACTCGATTTTGCCGAACTCTATCATCCCGACCTGACCATTCAGGAATTGTGCTGGCATGGGGATGGCGTGGGATTCAACGAGAAGACAGGATTCTACCTCGACTGTCACTACCACAACATCTTTTCCCTCAAACGGTGGCCGCAGAGGACTTACCCGAGCCTGATTCACCGGCTAACCAGCCTGCCGTTCCTCGATTATCAAATCACGATCAACCTCGAACCGATTCCGGTTCGTCACGAAATCACCAAGGAGGAAAAGGCGATGGACCGGCTGCGCGGCGACTATCGCGAAGAAGGCAAGCAATCCGTCGCGGTTGCCCTGAAAAAGAAGGAAAAGAAGATCGACTCGCTGGCCCAGGGATTTTCCTTCCCGTTCGATGTCCAGTATCTCATTCGCGTTTGGGAAAGGACCGAGACCGGCCTGCAATCCAAGAGCGCCGCGATCCGCAACGCGATCAACAACATGAACGGCGCGCAGGTGCATGAAACCGCCCTTCCGACCACGGCCAAAAAACTCTTCTTTGCCAGTTGGCCCGGTTGGACTGGCTCCAGCTACCGGCACCGCAATCTTTACGCCGAAGATCAATATCTGGCCGACATGCTGCCGTTTTCGTCCACCTTCACGGCGCACTTGAAGGACGCCGAGGCCATTTATGACGGGACCAATGGCAATCTGGTCGGCGTCAAAACTTTCGTGGGGGGCTCGCCTCAGCATTCCGTTCTTATCGGTATGACCGGCGCAGGCAAGTCGTACCACATGGACGACCTGCTTTCGCAGACCCAGCTCTATTACGACTACAACGTCATCATTGAAGAGGGGCTTTCTTATAAGAAATTCACCGAAAGCCTGGGCGAAAAGCCGATCCTGATTCACCCGGATGGACAGTTGACGATCAACTACCTCGACACCCAGGGATTGCCCCTGAACCAGCTACATATCGCCACGGCGGTTGCGCTGGTTTCCAAGATGATCGGGGAATCGACCGACCCGGAAAAACAGCAGCTTCGCCAGGCCCAAATCGGGCAATACGTCAACCAGCTCTACGTTGATACCTTTCAGGAATGGGCTGGGAAAAATTCGAATCTCATGGCTGACATCCAACGCCGCGCCTGCGCCGTTCATCGTTGGCGCGAGGAAAAAATGGAAATGGGCGCCACCCATCTCGAAGCGTTCGCCGATCTGCGGGACCGGATGAACGCGAAGGAAGACGAGGCGCTGGCTTTTTACGAAAGTCTCACGCCTTCCGAGATTACCAAGTTCATTAAGGAGCCAGCAACGGAGCGACTGGTCATGACCACGGCCTACAGCGTTTTCAAGCCGCACGAGTTTCCCACCCACTCGGCCCTGATTGATTTGATGTATTTCTCCCGGTTCCCCGAACACAAGAAGGAGGACATCGACCATCTCGCCACGCTGTTAACGGCGTGGACGGCCAGCGGCCAGTACGGAAAACTCTTCGATGGGCAGACCAATGTTTCCATCACGGGGAAAGTAGCTCATTTCGAGCTGGGCTACATCCCGGAACAGGCGGTTGAACTCAAAACCGCCGCCGGCCTGCTCATCTCCGGTTTCACGCGCCAGCACATCATCACGCTCCCACGTACTCTCTGGAAGCGGATCATCTTCGAGGAAGTCGCCCGTTTTCTTGATGTGCCCGGAGGCGAAAAGATCGTAGCCGAAAGTTACGCCCAATTGCGGAAATTCAATTGCTGGACGATTTCGATTGTCCAGCAGTACAGCAAATTCAAGAGCACGCGCATCCGGCCCGTCATCATGGGCAACTCGAAACAGTTCTTTTTGATGCGCCAGTTCGACCGCTCAGATTTGGAAGACATCTCCCATGACATCAATCTGCCCGAGGTGACGATTGACGCGATCCAGCATTACCCGTTGCCGGAACAGCAGGCAGCCGGACAGAAGTTTTCCTCCATCTGTTACTACTCACCCACGACTCAGCCCGCTCTCTGCGGAACGATTCGGAACATCACCGCCCCTCAACCCGAGCAACTTCAAAAATCACTATGAGCAAACGACCTCTCTTATTCTCCGCGATCGCGCTCTGCCTTGCGGCGTGCGCCACCACCAACCCACCCGGCCCCGAAGGGACCGGCGACCACAAGGCCGGCTATCTGCTGGGCCGCAGCGACACGGTAAAACAGGAATACTGGATCGTCCAGGAGCAGCAGAAAAGCCTGCATCCCGCAACGCAGCCGCGCATCACTTACCTGCCCATCACCACTGGCGGCACCACCAACAACGGTGTCGTCACCGTCCCCACCACCGAATACATCCCCGTTCAGGAATCTAAATGAAAATCAAACTCCTCATCCTCATCGTCACCGTTTCACTCCTGCTTGTGCCCAAGGCACAGGCCCAATACCCGGTCGCGGTTGTGGCCGATCCGATTGCCGTCGTCAACCAGGCCCAGACCATGACCCAGTGGCTGAGTTCGCTCCAAGACCTCGAAACGCAAATCAACCAGTTCAACCAGCAGATTCAGATCGCCCAGACGGTCGAAGGTTATATCGGCAATCCCGCCCAGGCCGCGCAATCCATGGAACTGCAATTGCTCAACTCAACCGGACTGACCCAATCAGTCGGGCAACTGACTTCCACCCTCAACCAGACCGTCGATGGCGCGAAGGCGTTGGAAAATTCAGGTTCCCAACTTTTCAGTTCCGTCGCCAACCAGACCCCGGCTGGCTTCTCGATGAAATTCGATCCAAGTCATTTCACAACCTATTCGGCCATTCAAAATCAGAATACCAACGTCGGCAACGTCATCCAGGGCACTGTCTCGCAGATCCAGGCGTTGCAGCAGCAGAAGGCGACCACTCTGGCCCAAATCCAGTCGGCACCCGATCAGAGCACGGTGCAAAAACTCTCCGCGCAGGCCAACGCGATTGACGGGCAAATCGCCGCGCTCGGCCAGCAGCAACAAACATCCACCGACCAAGCCGTGACGCAAAATATTGCCAATCAGAACGACAAAGAAATGAAGGCGCAGGCCGCCAACGAAGCCGCCGACCATGAAACGAACGTATCGGTACAAAACTTCATGCAATGGCAGGGCCAAATCAGCGGCAGCACCACCGACTTTCAATAAACAACCTTTCCCATCCGCCCTTATGAACAAAGAAGAAGTAAAGCTCATCGTCTTAACGACGCTGGCGGAGATCGCCGTCCATCCCACAGAGAAGAGCAATATTGCCAGTAAGATCGATACCGTGTGCTATGAGATGTCTTCGCAGCGCGCGAATCGCAGGCAAGCCTTCCTTTCCGTGATCCTCTTTTTCACGGTCGGCATTTTCCTCTCTCTCGCGTGCCTAAGTGCGCAGCAATCTTCCATTGAGCCCAAACATCAGGCGGACGCCCATTCCGCAGCGGCAAAACCGTGGTGGGAATTTTTCTTTGAGAAACCCACAGAAAGACATTCCCCATGACCATCAGCGATCTCATTCCCACCTTGCAGCCCACGGTCGAGACCATCAGCACGCAATTGCGGTTCATCTGCTTCTTCGTACTCGTGACCGCGATGATTGTCCGGACGGGCACGGGCAATACCGACATCACCCACCTCCTGCGACCCTTGATGACCAACACCATCATTTGCGCTTTTTTGGCCACGTTACCGTTCTGGTTCAATACCGCTCGGGACAGCTTTTGGGCCATCGCGGTGCAGATTCAGCAGGATTTTGCGGGCAGCATCGCCGAAACGGGCACGAAGCTCATGCAGCAGCTCCAACCACCCGATGGTAAAATCAACTGGCTCGACGTGACAGGCTCCCTTTGGCGTGCATTTCAGTGGGCGGTCGCCTGGATCATTGTCTGGCTTGGGGCGATCATCCAAGGCCCGATGATGTTCTTTCAGTTCATCATGACATGCCTCTGCTATATGTTTCTTCCCATAGCAGTAAGTCTCTTCGCGTTTGATGGCACCAAAGGCATCGCCACTCGATACGTGCAGCAGACGCTGGCGATTCTGGCCTGGCCCATCGGCTTCGCTACGGTCGATTTGGTCGGAAACGCACTGTTCAATAGCGTCGCCACTGCAGTCGCCGCAGGAGGTGCCGTGGCCGTTGGCACTGCTACCGAATGGGGACCGGCCTCCTTTCTTATCGCCGGTTTCATCGCCGTGTGGCTCATTCTCGGAAGCCTCGCCACTCCCGTTGTCATGCAGGCGCTCTTTTGCTCCGGCACGCCCATGTCATCCAGCGTTGGACATGCGATACAATACGGAATGGCCGCTGCGGGACTGGCACGGCTTGGTGCAGGAGGTGGTGGTGGTGGAGAACCACCCGCGCCAGCTTCGGATTCAAAAGGTGGTGGTAGCGGGGGCGGTAGCTCGTCTCCGTCAACACCACCGACCACGCCTCCGTCAAGCGGCGGGGGAACTGGCGCACCGGCTTACGCGGCAGCTTCCTCGTTGCCCGCCCTTATGGGACCCATGCAACGCGCCGCACTCACGGCCCCGGCAGCTTTGCCCGCTCTCATGGGGCCAGCGCAACAAGCCATGCTTCCGGCGCCCGCTTCGGCAGAGATGCCCGCTCTGACCGCTGGCTCCAGCCCTTCACCTTCACCGACTGTCGCTATGGCGCTAGCGCCTCGCGGTCATACGCAGCCGCGCTCCGCGCCCCCGACCATCGACCTCGTGAGCGATCCAAGCGGAGAAGTCTTCGCCACGAGTGTGCAAGAACTGAACCAAATCCCCACCGCTATTGCCTATTAATATGACGACTGAAACCCTCCTCGAAACGCCCGTTCCACCCACGGCCCCCAAGCCGCCGCAGGCCGCCCGGAATGTCCTGCGCATGTTTGCCGACCACGGCTGGGCGGCCCGCATGTGGTTCCTCGTGGCGGTGGTCGCGCTCGCCGCCGCCCTGCTGGAACCCTACTTCATCATCTCGGCCTATCGCACCCGCGAACGGGTCGTGATTCTGGACGAAACCGGCACCTATCACATTTCGCCTCTCCTCAATTTCGAGGATGCGACAAAACTCCACACCTCGCAAACCCTGCTGGCCTGCATCGCCCTCTTTGAAAGAAATCCGAGCGGCTACGATTACCCGGACATTCTGGAAAAGATGTTCCTGTCCGATGCCTTGAACAAGGCAAAGTCGATCCTTTCACAACAACGAGTGGAATTTCAGGCCAAGCAGATTCACCAGAAGGTCGAGATTTTCAAGATCGACATCCTGAAGACCCGTAACGACCAGGTGCTGGTCGAGGTGACGGGACAATTGATCCGCGTCGGCATCTTCAACGACCAACCCTTCACCGAATCCCCCGCCTTCAAG
>Ga0302319_10025573_pt1 | contig 10444 bp, 14 predicted proteins | sample Bog_T0_2_FD_203319 | JGI IMG/M metagenome (GOLD analysis project Ga0302319, IMG submission 203319) | Peat permafrost microbial communities from Stordalen Mire near Abisko, Sweden - Bog_T0_2 | ecosystem: Environmental > Terrestrial > Soil > Wetlands > Peat | place: Sweden: Abisko, Stordalen Mire...
AATCCGGCCTTGAAGCCGTACTGGGGAAAACCCGCCGTACGGAATTTTAGGGGAGGCAAGGGAGACGTCGGCATCATTCGAAGCCCGGTCCGCGCCCTTGCCTTACCCGACGAGGACGGAGGGGACGCGGGACGGAGGGGGGACGGAGGGGACGGAGAGATGTGGAACCAAGAGCCAAATTGAGGGTTTGATCGAATTGACCGGGCGATGTGGAGTTTTAGCCGTTTTGCCGGCAGGAACCGGTGTTGCGAGGGGCAGCGTGTGGCATGCATTTTCGCCGGTTCGCCCGCGCCATCCAGCCAACTCTCTTTCGAGCACAGGAGGAGATTTGGGAGTTTCATGACATGACATTGGTCGTAGCCCAGGGAAAAGGGCCGCGGTCTCGCGAAAAAGCGATTGGTTCCATAGCACTCCGTCCCCTTCGTCCCTTTTGGCGCGGTAAGCTGGTCGTACCTTCTTTTCCTCCGTAAAATTATGAAACGGCATGTGCTTCTTTGCGGGTTCATTGGTGGAATGCTGATTACGGCGCTCAAGTGGAGTGAGTACCGGTTCCTGGTGGTTGAGCATTCGGTCAAAATCTACGGTGGACTGACGGCGGCGACGTTTGCCGTGCTTGGGATTTGGCTGGGTCTGAAGTTGGCTGGCCACCGGCAGGTCATGGTGCCGGCGGCGGAGCCGTTTGCACCAAACGAGAAAAAACGCCAGGCGCTGGGCGTCACGCGCCGCGAGTTGGAGATCCTGGCGCTGATCGCCCAGGGCATGAGCAACCGGGAGATCGGCACGCAACTGTACGTCAGCGAGAACACGGTGAAAACGCATGCCAGCCACGTTTTCGAAAAATTAGGAGCGAAGCGGCGGATGCAGGCGGTGCGGCTTGGCAGGGAGTTCGGCTTGCTTCCGCAAAATGGCTCGTCCGAAGGCATGATTTTCGCCGCCAGCGGGCAAAATCACCCGAAAGGATGATGACAGAGACCCTGCGCGGCGCGGTATGCTGTATCCGCCGCATATGAAAAAAACATTACTCACTTTTGGACTGATTTCCGGCGCGCTCTCCTCGCTGATGATGTTGGCTACCGTACCGTTTGAGGACAGGATAGGGTTCGATAAAGCCGAGGTCGTTGGCTATACCGCCATCGTGCTTTCGTTCTTGCTGGTGTTCTTTGGCATCCGCTCGTATCGCGACAATATCGGGAATGGCCAGATCACATTTAGCAAGGGATTTGTGGTGGGGATAGGCATTACCCTCATAACGTGCCTCTTTTACGTCGTGACTTGGGAAATTCTCTATTTCACGGTGCTGCACGATTTTATGGATAAATATAGCGCCTATATGACGGAGAAGCTCAGGGCCTCAGGGGCGAGTCCCGCAGCCGTTCAGGCGCAAGTGCTGCAACTGAAACATTACAAGGAGTCGTATGAAAACCCGCTGTTCAATGCTATGGTGACGTTTATTGAACCCTTCCCGGTTGGGCTCGTGATCACACTGATTTCGGCGGCCGTGTTGAGGAAGAAGAAGGCGGGAGTCCAAGCGGCGCAGATGCCGTTGCCGACAACGTAGCGGCCTGCTTCACCTTAAACTCACTTGGTTTAGGCGTTTTGCGTGACAAAACGGTCGACCTCGTGGACGAAGACGCGTTTGGACGAGGTCGGGCGCAGGTGTTCCAACATGAGACTTGTGTTCAAGACCACCAGCCCGGCTCTGGTTGCGTGCTCCAGGTGTTTTTCCACCTTGAGACCACGCACTCTTTGCCACTGCTGCGCGGTCTCGGCGTAGCTGGAGACGATATCGCTAATGGCGATAAACGAATTGGCCGACCAGCGGCAGAGTTCCGTTGCTTCCGGGAGGCGCTGCGTCAACTGCCGGGCCATTGTTTTGATCAAATCGTCGGTAATCTCAAGTCCGAAGTTCTCCTTGAGTCCGTTATAGCGGTTCATGGCAATCACGCCAATCAGGCAGCCGCTCTTGCGGGCCAGCCGCTCTTCGATTAAATTCTCGGCGAAGGCCCGGCCCGGCAACCCGGTTAACTTGTCGAGAGGCTCTTCAAAATTGGCCGCTGCCTGCACGCCGGCCGGCGTTGACGCCACGAAGGCCTGCAAAGATTTGACCTGTTCTTCGGAATGCGTACGCAGCATTTCACTGTGCTCGCGAATCATTTTCAGGCATACAGCCAGCTTCGATCGCAAGCGGGTGGCATCCTGGCCCGCTGTCGCTTCTACCAGATTTTTTTCGATCACCGACAACTGATGCACACCCACCTGGCTGGACTTGCTGACGTCGCCGATGGTTTCCACCATGAGACGTAACGCTTTGCCCAGTTCGCCGGTATACATTTTGTAATCGGCCTTCACCGCCTCGTTCTGATTCGCCATCAAATCGATGACATTCTGAACCGCCGCGCGTAGTTCATTGGCCTCTCTGCCGCCGCGCAAACGCTCCGTCTCCGAGCCCAGCCGCTGCTGAAACCGCTCCAGTTCTTCTGGTTTCTCTTCAACCGCATGCTTGCCTATGCTTTCCACAAGCAGACACAGCAAATCGGTCTGCAGGCCGCCCTGCGGCGCGCTCGCGTTGATTGTGTTGCCGACACTATATTGCATGACGCTCTCCCCCCACGGTATTTCGTCCACCAACAAGTAACAGTTCGGCAGTAAGCACGAAAAAGTTGAGGCGAAGGTTTTTATAAAGCGACACCATGGGCGGTCCTCAGCATCTTACTCCCCTTTCCGGCTCGGGAGCATGCAATTCCGAAAATCGAGAGAGAAACCCTACGCCCGCGCCACACCCCATCTAGTAGTGGCTAGAACTGGAGGAGAAACCTACTATCTATGGCAGGATTGGCGGGACTGGTGTTTCTGGATGGCCGCCCAGCACCACGAGCTTTGCTTGAGCGTCTTGCCGTTGAAAGTCCGGACGGCGGGGCAGAGAGTGGTGCGGGATTGTGGCACGCGGGCAGCGTTGGCCTGCTTCGCTTCCGCCATGCCATAACGCCCGGAGCCGTCAGCGAACGGCAACCGTTTGTGAAAAGCGACTCCGGCAACGTGATCGTGTTTGACGGCCGGCTCGACAACCGCGCCGACCTGTTCCAGGCGCTGGCGGCCAAATTGCCGCAGTCGGCACCAGACTGCGTAGTTGCATTACACCTGTATGAGCAGTTCGGCGAAGCCTTCTTGCATTGGCTGGTGGGAGATTATGCGCTGGCCATTTGGTCTGCGGCCACGCGAACACTGTTTTGTGCGCGTTCGCCGCTTGGCTGGCGACCCTTCCTCTGGACCTTTAATGGCGCGCGCTTCGCATTTGCCACACAGCCGCGCGTACTGATCAAAGGCTTACGCTTGGAGCGGCGCTTGAACGAAGGCGCAATCGGCGAATATCTGGCGGCGCGCTTTGTTTCGCCGGATGAGACCTTTTGGTTAGGAGTGCAGCGGCTGCCTGGCGGTTTTGCCTTGCTGCTGAAAAATAAGCAGCTTCGGACGTGGTGCTGGCATGGAGGGCCGTTTCCTGATTATTCCGGCAGATCGGAAGGCGAACATGGAAACGTTTCGCGCCCTTTTCGACCAAGCGATCATTGCCGCGACGCGCAGCCCGTGCGAAGTGGCGGCGCAACTTTCGGGCGGCTTGGATTCCTCCGCGGTAGTGTACCGGGCCAGCGAGTTATATCGGACGGGCCGCTTGCTTCGGCCGCTGCGCGCCGAGACCGTCGGCTATCCGGGGCAGACGGAATGCAGCAGACAGGTGGCCGCTCCCCCACCATACGACCTGGATGCGGCCCGCCAATGGTGCAAGCAAACGCTTCATTTGCCCCTCACGCCTACCATACTGTTGGCCAGTTGTCAACGCTTGCAGAGTGAAGGCGTGGGTGTGCTGTTGACCGGGGAAGGTGGCGACGACTGGCTGGCCGGCCGCCGCGAGCACTGGCCCGATTTGGTGCGCCATCGCCGGTGGCGTCAATTGCTGACGGAAGGGATTGCCTGGCGTCCGTCAGTTCCGCTGCACCGGCAGTTGAAGACCATCGCCGGGAGAGCTCTTGGCCCGCTCGTTTCGGCGCAGCAGCGCCTGAGTTTTTCGCACAAGATCCCGGTCTGGATCGATGCCGGTTGGGCGCGGCGCATCGAACTGCAGGATCGCTGGCAGAGGGACAGTTTGGCGGTGCCGCTTCCCAGCTACGCACAGAAGCAGCGGTTTCAAAACTACCACTCGGCCAGGCGCTATGTGAACTGGGAAAATATTCTAGCCTTTGCCGGCAGCCATGAGCTTGAGTTGCGCCACCCTTTTCACGATTTGCGGCTGACCCACTTCCTGATGGGGGCGGATGGCGCTTATCTGCGGCATGGCGATGAAAGTAAACACCTCCTGCGGGAGGCCATGCGCGGAACTCTGCCGGAGACAATCCGCATCAGGGAGGGAAAACCCAATTCTTCTCCTTCCGTTGTGAGTGCGCTGGCTGAAGGTTTCCCGAGCGCGGCCCGCGCGAACTGCTGCCGGTGAAGCTGGGCTGGGTGGACGGTAATTTCTTGGCCGAAAGCTACCAGGAATATGCCACGGCGAGCGAGGCGGGCGCTGCCGGGAATTGTCCGGTCTGGTTTGCGATGGCCATGGATCTCTGGCTGGAGCATGCCGTTTGAACTGCGCTTCATGGCTCTGGTGAGCGCTTGCTGCGGGAGCGGCTCAGCAATTGCGAGGCCCGGATGAAGGGAATGGCGGGCAGCGTGGCCCAATGGCCATTCCACTTTCCCAAATCCAAATCATCGATCAGACAGCGGCCGAGCAAGTTGCCAAGACGCGCCCGCCAAGGCAGGCGCTGATTCGCCTTCAGCAAATAGCCGGCGTAGGCCATGATGCCGGCGGGAGATTCATACAGCCGTGCGCTTTTGAGCTGCATGCTGTGGAGCGCGAACTTAGCCAATTGCGGCGCGCAGGGTTGGCTTGCGAGGATCGCGCGCGCGCACGCATCGGGTTCCGCTTGAAACAGAATTTGCAGAAGCAGGATGGCCTGCGCGACTATTAGCTCGAGATCCAACTCTTTGCTGAGAGCGCGGGTTTCGGTCCAAAGGGCGGGATTGCGGTCGAAAATCGCCTGGAGATCGCCGATCCACTTCAAACGGTTCCAGGCATGGCTCGCGCCATGGAGGCAAAGGTGAAGCGCTTCGGCGGCACTCAAAGGAGAACCGGCGGCGGGCCAATGAGCCCACCAGAGTTCGTCGAGCTTGGGCGCGTGCGCCGGCTCCATCCGCCAGTGCAGTTCCACGCTGCTTTGGGTTTGCCTGTGAACGAATTCGAAATGGCGCAAGCGGCGTTCCGCGATCCAGCGGTAGAGATGGCTTTGCTCCCAGCGTTCCGCGCTGCCGGTTGGTTCCCAATGCGCGGCCTGGAGCACACGAACCGCCGCGGCTATATCTTGCGGCCGTACCTGCAGGTCAAGATCTTTACTACGACGAAGGCCGGGATTGCCATAAATTTTTTGCGAAAGGATGGGGCCTTTGAGAAAGCGATGCTCAATGCCGTGTTTGGAGAATAGGGCCGACAGTTGCAGCGATTCGCCAAACAGTGTGAGGCTGTCCAGTTGGCCTTGCCGGGCGCGCGCCGCTAATGCGGGCGCAAATTGACCCAGCGCGGCGGTGAAGGAGTGCGTGCGCAATACCCGCTCGGCCAGGGCGAAGATTCGATGACGTTGGATGCCCTCCCACAAAACCTGCGCCGGAATGGGAATGGCGCAGGCTTGTTCGAGCAAGTGCCGCTGCTGTACCAGTCCTTCCGCGGATGCCGGCAGGTAGCAACAAGCGGCCAGAAAACGGATTTGGGGCGTAACGATTTCCGGCAACTTCGCAGGATCCAATAAAGATTAGTGGGCGAAGACGAGGAGTCTTCTGCCGGAGCAGGTCACTTTTCAGGAGAGCGTAGCGGAAAGATGGGCACATTCTTAAAAGAGCGAATGCGCCGGCACGCCCCCTGGGCCATGTACAGACTTCGATGGTGGCGAAAATTGCTTGCCCTGCCGTGGCGCAAGCGGGTTCTGCTGGCGGAGGCGGTTTTCTGGTTATGCGCCGCAAGGGCGATGCTGGCCTTCGTGCACTTCTCGTGGATCGCGCGGTATTTGGGTACACTCCGTCCGCCGCAGGCCGCTGAACCCGATGCGGACTGTGATGCAAACGGGCAAAGAATCGCGCAGGAAATTTCATGGGCGGTTGAGCGTTCGGCACTCCTGATTCCCTTTAAGGTTGTGTGTTTGCCGCGGGCGCTGGCCGGATGGCAGATGCTTCGTTGGCGTCGACTTTCCGGGCGTTTGCATTTCGGAGCGGCTCGCGGAGCAGCGGATAAAGAACTGCTCCCACATGCCTGGCTGGACGCGTGCGGTGTAGCGGTAACCGGGTATCCGGTGGCGCACGACTGTGTGGAAATCGGTTATTTTTCGCGATAGATAACGGCGCGCGGCGCTCTGTTACCGCATGCTGCCGGCGGAGTTCACCAGGACGACGTTCGAAACAACGGCCGTATCTGACTTGTCGGGCAGGTGCGAGCAGAAGCCAATGCCGGCATAGAACGGCTCAGCCATGTGAAGAGTGATGGGCGGGCCGAATTGATGCATTGGCTCGCCTTCCAGGCTGACGAAAAGGGCGAAGGAGTCACCGTGCTTTTCGATGCCGATGCGTCTGGCCAGGATGGGCACGAGACTGTCGGGGCTAGCGCCGCCAGGACGGCCACGGCCGCCAATGCGAAATTCCGTGTCTTTCACGCGCATGCCTTTCTCCGGGCGCTGCGCTAAATGGATCATGCCGAGACCGTGGAGGGCAACGAGCGCTTCTTTGGAATCGTCCTCCAAATCCTGGCGGATGATCAATAGAGCTTTGCGGTCGCCATAACCGGACGGATCGGGGTAATCAATGCCGGCGGCGAGTGAAATATCGCCGGACATTTTCTTCCAAAGAAAACGGAATTCGTCGCGGGTGTACCAGACGTTGTAACCAGCGGAGTGGATGGTGTACCGGTGAAGAGCGCCGTCGTAAGAGGCGCTGCCGGGAACCAGCGCGCTGCCGATGTCGGACTGGCCGTCAAAGATGCCGATAGGCAGGTTGAAAGTCTTGCTGCGGCGGTGAAAATCGGGCGGCGGCGCTACTTGGGGATGCGTGGCGGAACCGGGCTGCGCCCAGGCAGGCACGGGCGGCGCTTGGGCGTGAAGCGCCGCGCCGAATAGCAGGGCGGCAAACCAAAAAATTGCAGACGATGAAAGCATAGACGTCACAGCGGCCGAAGCGATCTTAGCAGAAGCGCGCGAAAACGTTGTCGGCGATACTTAAGTTTCCACTTGACAATTGACGGTGTTGGATTGATACTCAAGTAGAGACTTAACTAAAGTCGAGGAAAAAAATGGGACAGCAAGAATCGGTCATTCACAGCACATTCGTCATTGAACGCAGTTATCCGGCGACCCCGGAAAGGGTCTTCGCCGCGTTTGCCGACGCCGGAAAGAAACGCCGCTGGTTTGTTGAGGGCGAGCACCATGAGGTGGAAGGGTTTGAAATGGATTTTCGCGTGGGCGGAAAGGAAAGCACGCGCGTGCGGTTTAAGGAGGGCACTCCAGTGCAGGGACTGGCGTGCGTCAACGACACGGTGTATCTGGATATCGTTCCCAACGGCCGCATTGTGTTCGCGTCTGGCATGACGGTGGGCGGAAGGTGCATTTCGGCGTCCTTGGCGACGATCGCATTATCGCCATCGGCGGCGGCGGGCACGGACGTCGTGTTTACCCATCAAGCGGCGTTCTTTGAAGGAGCGGACGGTCCGAAAATGCGCGAAGAGGGGTGGCGGAAGTTGCTGGACAGATTGGTGGTGGAATGCGCGCGCTAGCGGTTTAGGCGTACCACCGGATGCGGAGGAAGAAGCCGAGCGTCGAGCAGGTATTTCACGCGCTGGGGGATGCGACGCGGCGGGCGATTTTGGAGAAGCTGAGCAACGGCCCGGTTTCCGTCTCACAATTGGCTGAGCCGCTAGCGATCACTCTGGCCGCTGTGGTGCAGCATTTGCAGGTGCTGGAGGAGAGTGGGCTGATTCAGACGGAGAAGGTGGGGCGGGTGCGCACTTGCCGGATCGAGCCTGCCGGGCTGGACGTGGCGGAAAAGTGGATTGGGGCGCGGAGATCCGTTTGGGAGAAGCGGCTCGACCGGTTGGGAGAGATGCTGGCGGAGGAGGAGGAGTGATTGAGGTAAGGTATCAACTGGTCTCCTCTGAAAACTGCCGTATCTTCACCGTTGTTCCTCGGCGATCCTGGTCTGCGTCATCTCCCGCGCTTTTCGCAATTGATGCAGAGACATTTCTTCCACCAAACGTTGGTACTCAACCGCGCTTGCCGTCCGCGCTCCGGGCGACATTCTGGCTCGCAGCTCTCTAAAATTCCTAGCCATGTTCCGTCCTCTCCTTTTCGATTGCTTGCAAGTGGCGCTCGAACAACCGGTCGGCCACAGGCACATAGGACTCATACCATCTTCACTTGCGAACTAAACGGGCGTCTCGCCCTCAAATCACCGCAAAGCCTCGAGCCGAGCCGCGAATGGCAATGAGCGGTCTGCTTCTCTCCACAATGGATTTCCCGGAAGGCATTCTTTAATCTGTGCCCGAATATTTCACACCTCCTCATCTGCCGCCTCAATCGAGGAACATAGCAATCGGCAATCCGAACCGTCGCGAAAGCCGCCGCGCATGTTCGCTGTTGATCCGGCGTCTGCCCGCCTTAACGGCGGAAACCACCGATTGCGAGCCGAAACAATCCACCAGATCCACTTGTTTCAGTCCACCTTCTTCCATCAAATGCGCCAGCAGAGCCAATGGCTCCAGTGCCTCCAGGCGGCCTTTCATGCGTCGCTCATCGTAGTCATCCACCAGGCGCTCGAGCAGGTCGGTCAACCGCTCTTCTTCGGCCGTCCGCTCCTCGGCGAGCGCGAGCTTCATCAGAACTTCAGCCAGCCGGTCATGCTCATCGTCGCTGCGAATGACGCCCGGCACGTATTTTGCTAGCAGTCCTCCCGTACTTCTTTTCATCGATTACATCCATCACCGGCATAGGGCCTCACATTCACTCGGCCATACTAGGCGTGAGTCAATAAGGCGCGGAAGAAGAGCCGTCGTAACTCCCAACTGACGCAACTCAGCAATCTGTACTTGTTCCCACCCAAATTGAAGATCAGCGTCTTCCCCACTTGATCGGCGCTGGGGTAAAACATTCGGATATCCAACAGACTGCCGCACTCCGCGGCGGTAATCACGGTCAGCCACCGCATCACGGGCGTTACCGACTCCGGATGACGCCTCGCCGCTTTGAGAACGTTGAAGCTCCGCGCTCCAAATCCTGCAGCCGGCGCTCGAACGGCGCAAGCGCTTCCTGAATTTGATCGGCCGTAAAGCGCGGCGTAGACTTGGAACGGCAAAAGGCGGCGGCAAAAAAAGCCAGCCACAAACTACTTGACGGCCAGAAAAACCAAAGGAAGAGGCTTTACCCTCTCCCTTTGACAATCTTTACCGCTGGTAATATGCATTGCAGCAGGGATGTTCCAGCAGTCTCCATTGGAGTATATACCCATCGCTGTGGTAACGTCAACTGCTGCCGAGCTCTTTCGCCTTCTGTTAAACTGCTGATTATAAAAGATTTAGGGATTCTATTTGCCCCCTCCGTATAGCGCCCAATTCCTCAAAAGCATGGAGCGCACCATCACCCTCGAACGGCTCACCCGTTATCTGGGTGCCACGGGGCAGGACGTTTCCAAAGCACTCGAACTTTTGAGTACAACGTGCATCTTTCGGAAGTGCTGTACGGGCTTTGGCATGGCCTGGAAGTGGCCGTGCGCTGGAGTTTCTACATTTCTTCGCAGCAAAGGTGGTGCAGGCTTCAGCCTGTAAACCCGTGCAGTTGCACGGCCACGCAGGCGAAATCGCCTGCGCATGCATGGCCTGGAAGTGGCCGTGCGCAACGCGCAGCATCAGGTCTTGACCGTCAGCTACCGAACGGCGGCATGGTATGACCTCGCGCCGTTGTCACCTTATTGGCGCGACCAACTCAACAAGGCGAAAGGTAAACCCGGCATTGGCGGTACGCCAGGATAGGTGCTTGCCGAACTCACTTTCGGGTTTTGGATTGACCTTATCAAGAGTGCGAACCACTGGACACTGTGGGTGAATCCTCACTACAAAACCGGACAAGGCCGCGGCCTTCATAAGGCATTTCCCAATGCGCGAGTCGCAAGAAGCGTCATCCACCACCGCCTCAAAGCCATTCCAATTGCTCCGCAATCGCATTTCCCATCACGAGCCCGTGCTGACCTCTTCTAACGCCCTTTACAACGGCGTCCCGACGCTCATCACCTTGCCGCAATTGGTCGAATGCATGGAATGGATTTGCTTCGATACCGCCCAATGGATGCGAACGCAATTTCGCTATACCGAGGCCGAGCGCACCTTGCA
>Ga0302319_10025574_pt1 | contig 10443 bp, 11 predicted proteins | sample Bog_T0_2_FD_203319 | JGI IMG/M metagenome (GOLD analysis project Ga0302319, IMG submission 203319) | Peat permafrost microbial communities from Stordalen Mire near Abisko, Sweden - Bog_T0_2 | ecosystem: Environmental > Terrestrial > Soil > Wetlands > Peat | place: Sweden: Abisko, Stordalen Mire...
TTGTTGACGGCTTCACGTTTAAAGGTTTGGTCAAACTTCTGACGGGTCTTAACGGTGTTCTGGCTATTGGCTTTAATCATTTGATTGTCTACCCAATTTACCGTCCGTCAAATCGAAGCAGCCTCACGGGGAGGGGGTTGCCGGGTTCGTGGTTGTGAGATGATGGTGTTGGCGATGACAGGGACAGAACTTGGCCGGGGCATTTCCCGTGGCACTCGACAACCGCCGGAAAAAGTGCGAACTTGCGGCGTGACTAACGGCAAACTCGAACAACTCAGGCATATCCTACAGGGCTACGGCTCCTGTTTGGTGGCGTATTCCGGGGGCGTGGATTCCGTCTTTCTGGCCAAAGTGGCGCAGGAGGTGCTGGGTGCGCGGGCGCTGGCGGTCATCGCGGATTCGGCGAGTCTCCCGCGGCGCGAACTGGCGGAGGCGCTGGAGCTGGGGGAACGGTTTCACTTTCCGGTGCGGGTGGTAAAGACGGCGGAGTTTGATAATCCCGCGTACCTGGCGAATCCGGCGAACCGTTGTTATTTTTGCAAGCACGAGCTGTTTGAGCATCTGACGCCCATCGCCCGGGCGGAACAATTTGCGGTGATCGCATACGGGGAGAATGCGAGCGATGTGGGGGATTTCCGGCCGGGATCGAAGGCGGCGGCGGAGTTTCAGGTGCGGGCGCCGTTGAAAGAGGCGGGGCTGACGAAGGCGGAGATCCGGGAGTTGTCGGCGGCGCTGGGGTTGCCGACGGCGGACAAGCCGCAGATGGCGTGCCTGAGCTCGCGCATCCCGTACGGGGAGCCGGTGAATCCGGAGAAGCTGGCGCTGATCGAGGCGGCGGAGAATATTTTGCGGGACGCAGGGTTTCATGAGGTGCGGGTGCGGCACCATGAGTCGGGCACGGCGAAGACGCCGCTGGCGCGGATCGAGATCGCGCCGGGGGAATTTTCGAAGCTGTGGGCGGGGGACACGCTGGCACGGGTTTCCGGAGCGATCCAAAAGCTGGGTTACCAGCACGTGACGCTGGACCTGCAGGGGTACCGGCGGGGGAGCGTGAACGAGGTTTTGGGCCGGGCGAGTTGAAACTTTTGGCCGGCGGCGGTTATTAACGAAGGGATTATGCCTCAATTTACTTACAAAGCCAAACGCCGGTCGGGCGAGCTCGTGGAGGGCGCGCTGGCGGTCAATGACCGGCCGGCGGCGCTGGCGCAGATCCAACGGCTGGGATTGTTTCCGGTGGCGGTGGAGGCGGCGCGGTCGGGGACGGTGGTGACGGCCGACGGGAAGGTGGCGGCGAAGAGCCTGGATCTGATGGCGTTCCTGCCGCCGACGTTGCGGGCGAAGCTGCAGGAGAAGCGCAAGCCGAAGATGCAGGAGCTGGCAACCTTCACGAATCAACTGGCGAACCTGTTGCAATCGGGCATGCCGCTGACGGTGGCGCTGAACAGCATGACGCACCTGGAGAGCAAGGGGATCCCGGTCAACGTGAGCCGGGATTTGAAGCAGGAGGTGACGGCGGGCCGGAGCCTGTCGGACGCGATGGCCATGCAGCCGGGCATCTTCACAGATTTGTATGTGAACATGGTGCGGGCGGGGGAGCAGAGCGGATCGCTGGTGCAGGTGCTGCGGCGGATGGCGGGGCATCTCCAGCAGTTCGCGGAGGTGCAGGCGAAGTTCACCTCGGCGCTGATTTATCCGTTGCTGGTGGTGGCGGTGGGCGGGTGCATCATCGCCTTTTTCATGTTTTTCATGATGCCGAAGTTCATGGGTATCTTCAACGGGTTCAACGTGGAACTGCCGTTGCCGACGAAGATGCTGATGGGGTTCAGCAATTTCCTACTGGCGTACTGGTGGGCCATCGGCTTCGTGGTGCTCCTGGGAGTCATTTTCTTCAAACGTTTTCAGGCCAGCGAGGCGGGGGCGCGCAAGCTGGATGAGCTGCGGCTGAAACTGCCGGTGGCGGGCAAGGTGGTGAAGCTGAATTTGTATGGCCAGTTCGCGCGCACGTTGGGGACGCTGCTGCAGAACGGGGTGCCGGTGCTGACGGCCCTGAAGATCACGGAGGAGGTACTCTCGAACCGGATCATCAAGGAGGCGATCGCGAAGACGCGGGAGGCGGTGACGGACGGGAAAACGCTGGCGCAGCCGTTGGCGGCGAGCAAGGTGTTTCCCCAGTTGATGGTCGACTTGGTGCGAATCGGCGAGGAGACGGGCGACGTGCCCGGGGCGTTGAACAACATCGCGGACACGTACGAGGGCGAGCTGCAGATCGCCCTGCGGGTGATGACGCAGTTGATCGAGCCGATCATGATCATTTTAATTGCGCTGGTGGTGGGCTTTTTGTTGATCAGCATCCTGATGCCGATGTTCCAACTGATCTCCCAGATTCACTGATGAAAACGGCGGTCCCCTCATCCCGGTCGCGCGGCTTCACGCTGATTGAGATCATGGTCGTGGTGGCCATCATGGGGCTGATCATGGCGATGGGCGTGCCGTCGCTGCTGGCCTCGCTGAAGAAAGAAGGGATGCGGAAGGCCATCAGCGACCTGCAGGACGTCTGTTCGGAGGCCCGGGGCGAGGCGATCATGCAGAACCGGACGGTGGCGGTGACGTTTCATCCAGGGGACGGAACGTTTGCGACGGACGCGACGAGCGGTTCGGGGCAGGTGTCGTCGTCGGTGCTGCCGAAGGGTGTATTTTTTGCGATGCTGGACATCAATCATATGGATTTTGGCGGCTCGGACGTGGCCTGGGTGCGGTTTTTTCCGGACGGGACGTGCGATGAGATGACGATTGTGCTGCACGACAAGGATCAGTGGCGGAAAATCACGCTGGAATATTCGACCGGCATTCCGATGATCAGCGACGTGGACAAATGAAGATCAACCTGCCATTTCACAAGCGAGCCGGTGCGGCGGCGTTTTCACTGCTGGAAGTGATGGTGGCGATGGCCATTTTCTTTTCAGCGGCGTTTGTGATCCTGACGCTGGTATCGGGCGGAGTGGCCAATGTGCACCGGCTGCAGCGGCCGCAGGTGGATGCGGGGGCGGTGGCGAGCATCTATTCGTTGACGAACAAGGTTCTGGAAGGCACAGAGAACGGCGATCTGGGGGATATGCTGGGCGATCAGTACCGGGGTTACAGCTACGAATCGACGAGCGTGGAGGTGGAGTCGAACAAACTGTTCCGGGTGGACTTCACGATCTACAGCCCGGCACCCGGCCACCCGGTGTATTCGCAGATCAGCTCGCTGTTTTTCCGGCCGGAATCACCGGCCGGCAGCCTGGACGGCGGATTGGGCTTCCACTGAGCGCCATGACATTTCCCCCCCCATCCCGGCGCCGCGCCTTCACCCTGCTGGAAATCATGGTGGCGATCGCGTTGTTTGCGATGGTGGTGGCGACGATTTATTCGACGTGGATCCTGATCGTGCGGTCCTCACAGATCGCGCAGAAGGCGGCGGCGCAGGTGCAGCGTGAGCGGGTGGCGGTGCGCACGGTGGAGAATGCGCTGATGTGCGTGCAGTCGTTCCAGGCATCGATGAAATATTACAGTTTCTACGTGCAGAACGGACCGGAGCCGGTGTTTAGCTTCACCTCGCGGCTGCCGGATATTTTTCCGCGTAGCGGGAAGTTCGGTGACTTCAACGTGCGGCGGGTGACATTCAGCGTGGAGCCGGGACCGGACCAGGAGAACAATTTGGTGCTGAGTCAGAACCCGATCCTGATGGACCAGGACGAGGATGAAAAGAATTCACCATTGATCCTGGCGCATGATGTGAAGGCCTTTGTGGTGGAATGCTGGGACACTAATACCATGACCTGGGCGACGGAATGGGATGACACGAACTCCATTCCGCCGGTGGTGCGACTGACCTTCTCGATGGGCAGCCGGACATCGGACGGAATGGAAGGTCCGGCGGAAACCACGACCCGGATGGTGGCCTTGCCCAGTTCCACCCTGCCGGCGGCCGTTCAAGCCCCCTTGCATTGATGAAAATCACCCCCACAACCAAACCGGACGGGATCGCGCTGATCGTGGCGATGATCGCGGTGGCGGTGCTTTCGGCGCTGGCGATCTACTTTGCGTTTGCGATGAAGATCGAGACGCGGTTGGCGATGCATGCGGATTCCGAGCAGCAGATGTTGTGGCTGGGGCGGTCGGGGGCAGAGACGGCGCGCTGGGTGTTGTCGGAGGAGCTGAGCATGAGCGCCCAGCCGTATGATTCGCTGAACCAGATCTGGGCGGGCGGTCCGGGGGGACCGGGGGACACGAACAGCGCGCTGGCGGGCTTCTCAATGAACGATATTCCGGTGGGCAACGGCACGGTCTCGCTGAAGATCGAGGATTGCGAACGGAAGGTGAACATCAATACGGCCGGGCCGATGCAAATCCAGCAGGTGCTGACGGTGATGGGGGTGGATGCGGACAGCATTTCGGGGGTGGCGGATTCAATCGCGGACTGGATTTCGCCGGAGACGGCAGGCCGGCCGGGCGGGGCGGAGAGCGATTATTATCAGGGACTGATCCCGCCGTATTACGCAAAGAACGCGCCGATCGACGATCTCTCGGAGCTGCTGCTGGTGAAGGGGGTGACGCCGGAGATGTATAACGGTGGTGGCGCGGGAGATGAAGGGGATCACACCGTGCCGGTTTCACAGCACAAGCTGGGTTTTGGCAATGCGCCGGGACAGGCGCCGGATTATCCCTTCGGGCTGAAGGATGTATTCACGCCGATATCCGCCGGGCGCATCAATATCAACACGGCGGATGCCAACGTGCTGCAAACGATTCCCGGGGTGGATGCGCAGACGGCGGCGGACATCATCAAGTGGCGGGCCGGGCCGGACGGGGTGGATGGCACGACGGACGACACGCCGTTCCAGAATGTGGGCCAGGTGGCCGCCGCCGGCGTCAACCCGCAGGTGGTGAGCCAGATGAACCAGATTTGCGACGTGCGCAGCCATACGTTCAAGGTGTACATCACGGCGCGGCTCGCAAATTTTCAGCGGGAATATGTGGCGCTGCTGCTGCGCAACACGCCGACGGACATCCAGGTGGTGGGCTTTTATTGGGTGAACAAGTCTGCAAATGGGGATTGAATTCGCCCGGACAAAAATTATCATCCCCTCATGCGACGGATTTTAATCATGCTGGTGCTGCTGGTTTCCCTGGCGGTGGTGCGGGCGGATGCGGTGGTGACCGGCAAAATCGTAAAGGTCCTGCCGCTGCTGCTGAACCTGCAGGGACACGATGCGCTGTCGCCCAGCCTGTTTGACCGGGACGCCTATCAGGCGTATCTGCGCGCCCATACCAACGAGATTTCGGCGGTCCGCTACGATGTGTTGTGGAAAGCCGCCGGGACGGACGGCACGAACGTCACGCTGCGGGTGGAATTGCAGGGGATCGGGCCGGATGGCAGCCCGCGGGCGAAGACGTTGGAAACGGCGGTGACGACGGGATTTTTTCGGAGCTGGACCTCGCTTGAACTGGGCGGGGATGACTATAAAAACTTCGGGGCGGTGATGGCCTGGCGGGTCACGTTGTGGTCGGGCGGTCAGCAACTGAGCGAGCAGCATTCATTTCTGTGGTGAGGTGGCGTCGAGGTCGAACACCAGCCGGGTGCGCGAGTCGGTCGTGTCATTGTCCATCTCCATCATGCCAACCTGCCACTGGCCGTTGACCTTTTTAATGTCCTTGGGATAAAACTCCTTGAGCACTTCATTGTTGGTGTCATAAGCCCAAGCCTGGACGATGCCGCCGCTCTCGGTATCAATCCACGATTCCACCCGGGCATAACCGCCGGGTGTTGGCTGTGGATTGGTGCTTTCGAGCACGCTGCAGCTCTGGCTTCGTTTCGTTTCGTTGCGCAATAGTTTCTGTTGTGGCCAGTGGAAGAACTCCAAGCCCAAATCCCCGAGCCAAAAATCAGAGCCGGCGAAGGGGGTCGACATCCCGGCGCCGGTCAGCTTGTGGCTGCGATATAGGTGTGACAGGATTGGGATGTCACCGAGGACAGGAACTGTATCAACCTGATTGGTGGCGTAATAATATTCATTCGCCTGACCATCGGCATGAACGATGACCAGTTGGGCCAGTTGGTTGGTACTGAGCACGGCGGTGTAACTGGTGGTCCAGTTGCTGGCGGTGACGCGGGTCACGAACTTTATGGGAATATTGGGATGCCGGCGGATCTCCAAGGTGCCGGTGGCGGTGTAATCTTCGGTGGGGCGCTGCGCCAGCAGTTTTTGGGCGAGGAGCCGGCCCTGGGCTTCGGTGTCGGCGGCGTCCAGCGGCCGTCCGGCGGGGCCGGGCGTCACTGCGGCCGGGGAAAGACCGGCGGACAGCAGCAACCAGGCGGCCAGACAGATGCGGCACGGGAGGGACACGTTATTTGGCCTCCAGGGCGAGCGGGAAGATTTCCGCGATCTGACGGACGAAATGGACTTTGAGCCTGGCCCGGACTTCGGCAGGGACATCCTGCCAGTCCGGTTTGTTCTGTTCGGGGAGGATGACCTGTTTCATGCCATGGCGGGCGGCGGCGAGCACCTTTTCCTTGATGCCACCCACGCGCAGGACGCGGCCGCGCAGGCTGATCTCGCCGGTCATGGCGACATCGGATTTCACGCGGCGCTTGGAGAGGAGGGAGGCAAGGGCGGCGACGATGGCGACGCCGGCGCTGGGGCCGTCCTTGGGCGTGGCACCCGCAGGGACGTGGATGTGCAAATCATATTTGCCGTAGTCTTCGAGATCGACGGCGAGTTTTTTGGCATGGCTGCGGAGATAGCTGACGGCGGTCTGGGCGCTTTCCTTCATGATCTCCCCGAGGGAACCGGTGAGGAGCAACTGGCCGCGGCCGCGCATGCGGGTGGCCTCGATGAAAAGGATATCGCCGCCGACGGGGGTCCAGGCCAGGCCGGTGGCGATGCCGATCTCGGTGATTTTCTCGGCGCCCTCGGCAATAAAGGGGGCGTGGCCGAGGAGGCCCTGCAACTGGCCGGCCTCGAGCTTGACGAGGGTGGCGGAGCCGTTTTTTCCGGCGAGTTTGCGGGTGGATTTGCGGGCGAGGGCGGCGATCTCCCGTTCGAGCTGGCGCACGCCAGCCTCGCGGGTGTATTCGCGGATGAGCTTGCGCAACGCGGCATCGGTGAAAGCAACTTCCTGACGGGTCAGGCCGTGTTCCTCAAGCTGGCGCGGCACGAGGAAGCGGCGGGCGATCTGGAATTTTTCGGATTCGGTATAGCTGGGCAGCTCGATGACTTCGAGGCGGTCCCGCAGGGCCGGGGGAATGGGCTCGAGCCAGTTGGCGGTGGCGATGAAAAGGACGCGCGACAGGTCAAAGGGCAGGTCGAGATAATGATCGGTGAAGGTGTGGTTCTGCGCGGGGTCCAGGACCTCGAGGAGCGCGGAGGCGGGGTCGCCGCGAAAATCGGCGCCGACTTTGTCAATTTCATCCAGCAGGATGACGGGGTTGCGGCTCTCGATGCGGCGGAGGGTCTGGAGGATGCGGCCGGGGAGGGCGCCCACGTAGGTGCGACGGTGACCACGGATCTCCGCCTCGTCGCGCATGCCGCCGAGGGAGATGCGGGCGAACTTGCGCCCGAGGGCTTCGGCGACGCTTTTGCCGAGGGAGGTCTTGCCCACGCCGGGCGGGCCGACGAGGCAGAGGATGGGGCCCTTGATCTCCTTGCGCCGCTTGATGACGGCCAAAAATTCCAGCAAGCGGTCCTTGATCTTGGTCAGGCCAAAGTGCTGCCGGTTCAGGATTTTTTCCGCGGCGGCGAGGTCGAGCTTGTCTTCGGTGGACTTTTCCCAGGGCAGGTTGACGATCCAGTCGAGGTAGTTGCGGGTGACGCCGTATTCGGCGGCGGCGGGCGGGGTTTGCTGGAGACGCTCAAGCTCCTGTTTGGCGGCGGCGCGCGCCTCGGCGGGCATGGGGGTCTGCTCGATCTTGTCGCGCAGGATTTTGATCTCCCCAGCGTTGGGATCGGTGTCGCCAAGCTCGCGCTGGATGACGCGGATTTGTTCGCGCAGGAAGAAATCGCGCTGGCTTTTGGCGAAGGAGGAATTGACGTCGCTCTGGATCTTGGTGCTGAGGGTGAGCACTTCCTGCTCGCGATTGAGGAGGGGCAGGAGCTTTTGGAGGCGTTCGCGGACGGAGACGGTCTCAAGGAGTTTCTGCCGGTCCGGCAGCGACAGGTTCAGGTTGGCGGCAATGAGGTCGGCAAAGTGGCCGGGATGTTCGGTGTTGAGCGCGGCGATCTTGACCTGTTCGGACAGGGCGGTGGAGAGCCGGGCGATGTCCTCAAACTGTTTATGCGCGTTGCGCAGCATCGCCTGGAGCTCGACGGAATCCTCCGTTTCATCCCGCAGCAGTTCATAACCGGCGCGGAGGTAGGGGGCGGCGGGCAAATAATTTTTCACCCGGATGCGCCAGAGCCCCTCGACCAGCAGGCGCACGGAGCCATCGGGAAATTTTACCATCTTGGACAGGCGCGAGACGCAGCCGATGGTGTGAAGGTCGTCCGGGCCGGGTTCGACGACGTCGGCGCGGCGCTGGAGCACGGCGCCCAGCAGGCGATCGCCGGCCACGACGTCATCAATAAGCTTGAGGCTGGGGCCGGTCTCGACGAGCAACGGGACGACGGCCCCGGGAAAAATCACGATGTCGGCCAGGCCGAGAATGGGGAGGTTTTCCGGGAGGGAACGGGAGGAAATGCGCGGCGGCATCTCGGCCTTATCTGCCCCCAAGATGCTGATAAACTCGGTTTCCGGCGATGGGATCGTCGTTTCCACAAGTAATTAGAGACGGTAAAGCGGAATTTGTTCCCGACCGATTGGCACCGGCATGCTCAACAAATGGGTATTTTGGTGGCCTTGGTCTGTTCAACGGGAACGTCAATGCGCAGGAAGCCGTTGACGTAAATGGCCTTGGCACGGGTGAGATCGTACCCCGGAGGCAGCTCAAGCACGGCCTCGAAGGGGCCATAGGTGATCTCCATCACGAGAAAATTACACTGGTCTTCGCGGCAGCTATCGGGCCGATTACCGGCGATGCGCAGGCGCTGATCCTCCACGGTGATCTCCAGGCTGTCGCTTTTCATCCCGGCCAGTTCGGCCTTGATGACGAGGCCGACGGCGGAGACATAGACATCGGTGTTGGGCACCCAACGTCCATTGGCGGCGCCGTCGTGGCTGCTCACTCCGGAGCCACGTGAAACAAAATGAACGGTTGAGCTGATTTTGGTTACGGCCATGATAATTCCTGATTTTGTTGCCGCCCGGCTACCCGGCCGACAATTAACCATTTTTATGTTAATACCTAGTGAACATACCCGCAAAATACGTTTGTGCAAACGGGAATTTTAACGGTTGAACTTTTCGGGGGGCCGTATACGCTTCGGGCATGGCCATACCGTTCCGCCACCCGCACCGGGTCAGTTACGCCGAATGCACCGTCGGGAACCACGTTTACCACGCGCGCTACCTCGATTTTTTGGAGGCGGCGCGGGGTGAATTGCTGCGTTCGCTGGGCTCGCCGGTGGAGTTTTGGCAGGGGCAGGACACCATCTTCCCAATCATCGAGGCCCGGCTGCGGTATCAATTTCCCGCGCGGTATGATGATCTGCTGGCCATTGAGGTCTGGCCGGAACTGGTGCGGGGGGGGCGGGTGAATTTCGGGCATCGTATCCTGAATCAGGACGACCGGGTGATTCTGGAGGCGCAGACATTTCATGCCTGCACGACGGTGGGGGAGAAGCCGAAGCGCATCCCGCCGGAGCTGGCCGCGCTGTTGACGGCGCATCTGCCGCAGGTTTGAGGGCGGGCCCCCTTGCGTTTTTATTTTCATGTTAGAATTTGTTAGTTTTTGTTAGTTAACGTTAATTCATTGGGATTTCTTGACGATCCACGCTTTGTTAGTTTTTGTTAGAACCAGCATTTGTTAGAGCGGGGACCGGCGAAATCCGAGAAGTCAGAAATCGGCGGTCAGCGGTCAGGGGAAAGGGCGATGTGGTCGGATTCATCATTTTTTTAGGTTTATTTTCGTGTGCCCCATCACCGTTTTTCACCACGGCACCCCGCGCGATGCCCGCCCCACGCCAAATGACGCAATCTTCGGCCGCAGATTGGACATGGCGGTGAAGGCCACGGGAGCAGGGGCCTGAGCGGCGTCGCGGAGGGCGAGGGCGCCGGCTCGGCATGGCCGGCCTCGGTGCGGGTGGCGGCGATGCTGACCCGGCCGCCGGGGCTGGCTCCGGCGACTTCCATGAGAAGGCAGTCAAGTTATTATTTCGTGGCACATACATTTATTTAGTAGTGAGCAGGGACCCCCCCGTTCTGTGAACGGGGTTAGAAAAAGAGCTCTGCTGAAAGAATCTGCCCATGACATCCTTGGTTTGTGTTGTCTCCACGACCAAACGAAAGGAAAAGAACATGAGCAGCTTC
>Ga0302319_10025576_pt1 | contig 10443 bp, 10 predicted proteins | sample Bog_T0_2_FD_203319 | JGI IMG/M metagenome (GOLD analysis project Ga0302319, IMG submission 203319) | Peat permafrost microbial communities from Stordalen Mire near Abisko, Sweden - Bog_T0_2 | ecosystem: Environmental > Terrestrial > Soil > Wetlands > Peat | place: Sweden: Abisko, Stordalen Mire...
GCCGCAGCCCGGTTGCGGCTCGCCCTTTGCGGCAAACAGATTTTAGATCAGAAAAACAGCTTCGACTTGAATGACTTAAAGAAAGCGTTGGCGGAGACGGAGGGATTCGAACCCTCGATAGGGCTTTACAACCCTATAACGGTTTAGCAAACCGCCGCCTTCAGCCTCTCGGCCACATCTCCGCTGCGCGTCGTGGGCGACGCAGGCGCTCATATGCCCGACGCTCCCGCCTATTGCAAGAGCCAGAATAAGCTGCCTTCACACGCGCGTCGCTTCCCCGTCTCGAGGACGAGGCTGGCCTCTTCAAGATATTGTCCCCCGGGGCCAGAGCCCCGAGGGAGACTTCACGTATCAGCAACGAACGCGCTGATCGGAATGGGCGAGAACGCCGCGCGCCAAATCTGATCAACCGTCGCGCCGAGATCGCGTCACGACTCGACCGGCGTTTCGGTCGGGGCGGCCGGGGTTTCCACGACCTTCGGCTTCGGCGTTCGCTTGACAGCGGCCTTCTTCGCCACGACTTTCTTGGCGGCGGCTTTCTTCGGCGCTACCTTCTTGGCGGCGGCTTTCTTCGGCGCGGCCTTCTTGGCTACCGCTTTCTTCGCGACCGTCTTCGTCGCCACGGCTTTCTTGGCGCCCTTCTTCACGGCGGCCTTGCGCGTCGCTTTCTTCGCGACGACCTTGCGCGCGCTCTTCTTAGCGGCGGCCTTCTTCACGGGCGCTTTTTTGGTGGCTGTCTTTTTCGCGGCGACCTTCTTGGCCGGCGCCTTTTTCGCGACGGCTTTCTTGGCCGGCTTCTTTGCAGCAGCTTTCGCCATGGTTGTCGATTCCTCTCGTTCACGCCCTCGCGCGCATCGGCGCTCGCGAGATATAAGCGTCGACGAAGGTAGCTCCGTTTTTTCAACGAGCAAGCGAAAGCCTTGGAGAACAAGGCCTCACGAAGCGGTCGCCATCGAATTATCGCGCGCGTTGATCGGGAACCTCGGAGGCATCGGCGTCGCGAACGCGTTCGACGAGCGGCGCCGTTCTCGCGCGCGCGACGCGACCGACGCGCGCGAAGCGCGCATCAACCACGCGTATCGCGGTTCATGCATCGGCCTCGTTTTCCACGCCATTGCGCGAGACCTTGATTGATGCGAGCGCGAGCCTGTCGCAACGCGCCGCCGCTTGCGCGACGCGGCCTGGCGCGCGTCGATGCTCGCGCTCGCGGCTTCGCGTCATCGACGAAAGAGGATATGCCGCGATCGAATTTTTCTTGGTGACAACCGACACAAAATTGTCGCCCGCGCGTCGCGTCGACCTCTCGCGGCCGCGCGACGCGTCGCGAATCGCTCGTTGCGCGCATGATGCGACGCAACGAGACATGCTCTCAGGAGAGGCCGAGCTTGGCTTTCAAGACGTCGCTGACGGCTTGCGGATTGGCCTTGCCGCCCGTCGTCTTCATCACCTGCCCGACGAACCAACCGAGCATGCCGGGCTTCGTCTTCGCCTGTTCGGCCTTCTGCGCGTTGGCGGCGATGACTTCATCGACGGCCTTCTCGATGGCGCTCATGTCGTTGACCTGGATGAGGCCGCGCGCCTTCACGAGTTCGCGCGGATCGGCGCCCTTGTCGTCGCCGAGCAGCATGACGAGCACGTCCTTGGCGATCTTGCCGGAGATCACGCCCTCGCCGATGAGATCGACGAGCGTGGCGAGCGCGTCGGCGCCAAGCCCAGCGTCGAGCACGCTGAGGCCATGCGCGTTGGCGAAGGCGGAGAGGTCGCCCATGATCCAGTTGGCGACGATCTTGGCGTCGCGCGAAACGCCGCCATGCTGGACCGCCGATTCGAAGTAATTCGCCGTCTCCCGATCCGCGACCAGGATCGAGGCGTCATAGGCGTTCAGCCCGTAATCCGCCATGAAGCGGGCTTTCTTGGCGTCGGGTAATTCGGGCAGATGCGCCTTCAGACCTTCGACGAAAGCGTCGTCGAATTCGAGCGGCAGCAGATCGGGATCGGGGAAATAGCGATAGTCGTGCGCCTCTTCCTTGGAGCGCATCGAACGCGTCTCTCCGCGCGTGGGATCGTAGAGACGCGTCTCCTGATCGATCGAGCCGCCGTCCTCGATGATCGCGATCTGACGGCGCGCCTCGACGTCGATCGCCTGGCCGATAAAGCGGATGGAGTTGACGTTCTTGATCTCGCAGCGCGTGCCCAGCGTCTCGCCGGGGCGGCGCACGGAGACGTTGACGTCGGCGCGCAGGCTGCCCTTCTCCATGTCGCCGTCGCACGAGCCGATATAGCGCAGGATCGTGCGCAGCTTGCTGACATAGGCCTTCGCCTCGTCGGCCGAGCGCATGTCGGGCTTGGAGACGATCTCCATCAGCGCGACGCCGGAGCGATTGAGGTCGACGAAGCTCATCGTCGCGGACTGATCGTGCAGCGACTTGCCGGCGTCCTGTTCGAGATGTAGTCGCTCGATGCCGACGCGAATCGAATGGTCGGGGGTCAGGTCGACCTGGATCTCGCCCTCGCCGACGATCGGGCTCTTGTACTGCGAGATCTGATAGCCCTGCGGCAGGTCGGGATAGAAGTAGTTCTTGCGGTCGAACGACGAGCGCTTGTTGATCTGGGCCTTGAGCCCGAGCCCGGTTCGCACCGCCTGCGCGACGCATTCCTTGTTGATGACCGGCAGCATCCCCGGCATCGCGGCGTCGACCAGCGACACATGGGTGTTGGGCTCGCCTCCGAAGGCCGTGGAGGCCCCGGAAAACAGCTTGGCTCGCGATGTCACCTGGGCGTGGACCTCTAGGCCGACGACGACCTCCCAGTCGCTGTCAGCGCCGCGGATGAGCTTGGCATGGGTCTGTGTCGACATGTCGTTGTTCCGTTCTTCTGGCTCACGCCCACCACGCGTCGGGCAGCTTGGAGCGGCCCGCGGACTGCTCGATCGTCTCGCCGATCGCGAACAGCGTCTCTTCGTCGAAGGGCCGACCGATCAACTGCAAGCCGAGCGGCAGGCCTTCCGCCGACAGACCCGCCGGCGCGACGAGCCCCGGCAGACCCGCCATGTTGACCGTCACCGTGAAGACGTCGTTGAGATACATTTCCACGGGATCGGCCGAACCTTTCTCGCCGATGCCGAAGGCCGGCGAAGGCGTCGCGGGCGTCAGGATCGCATCGACGCCGTCGGCGAACACGGTCTCGAAATCGCGCTTGATCAGCGTGCGGATTTTCTGCGCACGCACGTAATAGGCGTCGTAATAACCGGCCGACAAGACGTAGGTGCCGATCATCAGACGCCGGCGCACTTCGGCGCCGAAGCCGCGCGCGCGGGTGTTCTCGTAGAGCTCGGTGATGTCGCCGCCGGGTTCGCGCAGGCCGTAGCGCACGCCGTCGTAGCGCGCGAGATTGCTCGACGCCTCCGCGGGCGCGACAATATAATAAGCCGGCAACGCGTGGCGTGTGTTGGGCAGCGAAACATCGACGACCTTCGCGCCCGCCGCGCGAAGCCATTCCGCGCCGCGGCCCCACAGCGCCTCGATCTCGCCGGACATGCCGTCGAGACGGTATTCGCGCGGAATGCCGATCGTCAGACCCTTCACGGAACGTCCGACCGCGGCCTCGTAATCCGGCACCGGCGAATTCACGCAGGTGGAATCCTTCGCGTCGTATCCCGCCATCGAGCGCAGCATGATCGCGGCGTCGCGCACGGTGCGCGCGATCGGTCCCGCCTGATCGAGCGAGGACGCGAACGCGACCATGCCGTAGCGCGAGCAGCGGCCGTAGGTCGGCTTGATGCCGGTGGTGCCGGTGAACGCGGCGGGCTGACGGATCGAGCCGCCGGTATCGCTCGCGGTGGCCGCCAGACAAAGCCGCGCGGCGACGGCGGAAGCCGAACCGCCGGACGAGCCGCCGGGCGTCAACAAACCGCGCTTGTCGCCGCCGAGCGCGGCGCGCGCCTTGTCGGCGCTCCAGTTCGGCGGCAACCAGGGCGAGGCGACGGGGCCATAGTATGAAGTCTCGTTCGACGAGCCCATCGCGAACTCGTCCATGTTCAACTTGCCGAGCATCACCGCGCCGTCGCGCCAGAGCTGCGAGGTCACGGTAGACTCATAGGGAGGCTTGAAGCCGTCGAGGATGTGGCTGCAAGCCTGCGTGTGCACGCCCAAGGTCGCGTAAAGATCTTTTATGCCGATCGGCAGACCTTCGAGTGGCCCCGCCTCGCCTTTGGCGATACGCGCGTCGCTGGCTTTGGCCATCGTGAGCGCCTTCTCGGCGGTGACGGCGACGAAGGCGTTGAGGCCCTTGGCGCGTTCGATGGCGTCGAGATGCGCGCGGGTGATGTCGACGCTGGAGATGCTTTTCGATTTCAGCACGTCGCGCGCCTCGGCGAGCGTCAGAGCGGTCAGATCGTTCAAGTCGAAATCCCTTTGTAACGGAGCGAGGCGCGCTTTATTCGACCACCTTGGGGACGAGGAAGAAACCGTCCTCGGTCAAGGGCGCGTTGGCGAGGATCAGCGGCTCGATCTCGCCGTCGGTGACGACATCCTCGCGCATCGGAAGCTTGAGCGGAATAACCGACGTCATCGGCTCGACGCCCTCGACATCGACCGCGGAAAGGTCTTCGATGAAGGCGAGAATGGCGTTGATCTCGTCTTGCAGATGCGGAACCTCGGCGTCGGTCACGGCGATGCGCGCCAGACGCGCGATGCGGCGTACGGCGGCCTGATCCACGGACATGTCGACTCCTGAGCAAGGCGAGAAAGCGCGACCCTATAGCACCGCGCGCTTCGCCGTGGCAACGCGAGGCGAGCCGTGTTAGCGCAACGCCATGTCACGCACCCCGCTCACGCTCGAAACCCTCGCCGATCGCCTTCCCTTGAAGGCGCGCCTGATCGGCGTCGACCTAGGCACGAAGACGATCGGCCTCTCGCTCTCCGACGTCGAGCGACGCATCGCGACGCCGCTGGTGACGCTCGCGCGCACAACCTTCACCAAGGACGCGGCGGCGCTGGCCGAGCAGGTTCGCAAGTTCGATGTCTTCGCGCTGATCATTGGTCTTCCCTTCAACATGGAAGGCGACGAAGGCCCCCGCGCGCAGGCGACGCGCGCCTTCGCGCGCAACTACGGTCAGCGCCATCCGCTGCCGATCGCGTTCTGGGACGAGCGCCTCTCCACCGCCGCCGTCACGCGCGACCTCATCGCCAACGACGTCTCGCGCGCGCGACGCGCCGAGGTGATCGACAAGATGGCGGCGGCGTACATCCTGCAAGGCGCGCTCGACCGGCTGGCGCGCCTGCCGCGCGCGACCGAAAGTCGCGACTCCGCGACGTAAGTCGAAACGCCATACCTCTTGCCCGCGCTGGTAATCTCGGCTTAGATGCGCGGACTACTACTTATACGTGTACGGCCCGGGAGGCGGAACGTGTGCGGTTACGACAGCGGCGATCCCGACGAGAGCTACCCGCTTCCCGGCGGATCGACTCCCGCCCCGACCTCGAAGATCCGCAAGGACGACAGCGCGCGCGCCGTGGCGCAATATCTGGCCGACATGACCGCGCAACTCGAATCCATGGCGCGGGCCGCCAATCTCGAATTGGTCGCCTATCTGCTCGCGATGGCGCGCGCCGAAGCCGACATGATCGGCGCCGGGACAACCGGACAAAGGCGCCGTTGAACTATCCCGGCTCCTTCGCGGGCAGCAGCGCGACGCGGTCGCCGCCGGAATGCTCGATTCGTCCCGCCAGATCCAGCATCACGATCGCCATGCGCACGCGGCGCATGTCGAGATCGGCGACGCGCGCGAGGTCGTCGAGCGATACCGGCGACGGCCCGAGCATCTCCTCGACATGGCGAATCGCCGCGTCCTCGCCCAGATCGAACGTTTCCGACGTCGCTTCGTCGAAGGCCTGACTGGGCTTCGCCCTAGGCGTCTTGGCGGGATCGACGCCGAACAGATCCTGCTCGCCCCATAGCGGCTCGCTCGGATCGGTCGTATCCTCGCGAAACACCGAGAACGGATCGTGCGCGCGTAGCGGATCGATCACGGCCAGCACATCCTCGACGCGCGCGCAGAGCTTGGCCCCGTCACGCAACAGATCGTTGGCGCCCTCCGCGCGCGGATCGAGCGGCGAGCCCGGTACGGCGAAGACCTCGCGATTCTGCTCGGCGGCGAAATTCGCGGTGATCAACGAACCCGAACCGCGCGCGGCCTCCACCACCACCGTCCCCAACGAAAGCCCAGAGACGATGCGGTTGCGGCGGGGGAAGTCGCGCCCGCGCGGCTCCCATTCGATCGGCATTTCGGAAATGACGGCGCCATATTCGGCGATGCGCGGCGCGAGCGGGACCGCCTCGGGCGGATAGAGCTTGCCGTGTCCCCCCGCCAGCACGCCGATCGTGCCCGTCTCCAGCGCGGCGATATGGGCGCGCATGTCGATGCCGCGCGCGAGGCCGGAAACCACGACATAGCCCGCCTGCCCCAGCCCGCGCGCCAGCCGATCGGCGAACGCCGCGCCCGCCGCCGAGGCGTTGCGCGAGCCGACGATGGCGATGGCGGGTTGCTGCAACGCCCCCTCGCGGCCCCTCAGCGCGAGGATCGGCGGCGCCGAATCGATCTGCCGCAGCGCGGGCGGATATTCGGGCTCGCCCAGCGCGATGAAGCGCACGCCGAGCTTGCGCGCGGCGATGAGTTCGCGCTCGACCTCGTCGGGCGTCGCGACACGGATCGTCCGCTTGGCGCCGCCGCGCCGCGCGAGTTCAGGCAGCGCCTGCAGCGCGGCCCTGGCGCCGCCGAGATTGTTGACGAGCGCGCGGAAGGTGCGCGGACCGACATTGTCGGAGCGGATCAACCGCAACCAGTCGAATTTCTGTTCGTCGCTGAGCCGAACGTTGCGGGGCTTGGCGGACACTTCAGGCCTTGCTCCCGATCCGCGGTTCCGTGCCGTTCATCAGCCGAGCGATATTGGCCGCGTGTTTGATCCAGACGAGGACCGCGAGCGCGCCGAAGACGGCGGCGACGGGAACGTCGCCCAAAGCCAGCGCGACCAGCGGCGCGACGACGCAAGCCGCCAGCGCGGCGGCCGAGGAATAGCGCGTCAGCGCCGCGACGCCGAGCCAGACAATCACGAAGCCGAGCGCCGCCGGCCATGCCGCGCCGATCAAGCCGCCGAGAAAGGTCGCGACCCCCTTGCCGCCGCGAAACTGCAGCCAGACGGGATAGAGATGGCCGAGCAAAGCGCCCGCCGCGCCCGCGAGCCCCGCGATCCCGTCATGAAACAGCGCCGCGGCGAGCAGATAGGCGAGCGTCGCCTTCAACGCGTCGAGAACCAGCGTCGCGGCCGCCAGGTCCTTGCGTCCCGTCCGCAGCACGTTGGTCGCGCCGATATTGCCGGAGCCGACAGTCCGCAGATCCGCCGTGCCCGCGACCCGCGTCAGCAACAACCCGAACGGGATCGAGCCGAGCAAATAGCCGAGCGCCAACGCGAGCGCCGCGAAAACACTGTTGACCGATATCGCCATGGCGGGCGTTCGCCTCGTTACGCGAGAAAATTCCGTACAAACCTATGCGTGCGCGATCGATCCCGCAACCAGCGTCAGCTTGACGCGCCCCTCCAGCCGCGCTTCGTCGAACGGCGTGTTACGGCAGCGCGAATGCAGCAGCGCGGGATCGAGGACGTAGGGCTCCTCGGGATCGAAGCGAATGAGGTCGGCCGGCGCGCCGATGGCGAGCCGCCCCGTCGGCAGCCCGAGGATTTCGGCCGGACGCAGCGACATCGCGCGCAGCAGCCGCGGCAGGCTGATCTGGCCCGCGGTGACGAGCCGCAACGCCGCCGACAGCATCGTCTCGACGCCGATCGCGCCCGCCGCCGCTTCGGCGAAAGGCAGCCGCTTGGTCTCGACGTCCTGCGGATCGTGGTCGGAGACGATGACGTCGATGGTCCCGTCGGCGAGGCCCTCGACCAGCGCGAGACGCTCGTCCTCGCCGCGCAACGGCGGGTTCAACTTGAGGAAGGTGCGGTAGTCGCCGACGTCGATCTCGTTCAGCGTGAGATGGTTGATCGAAACGCCGCAGGTGACGGCGAGCCCCGCTTGTCGCGCGCGCGCCATCGCCCGCAGCGAAAGCTGGTTGGAGACGAACACCGCGTGATAGCGCGCGCCCGTGAGTTCGACGAGGCGCAGGTCGCGCTCGAGCACGACCGTCTCCGCCTCGCGCGGAATACCCGGCAGGCCGAGACGGCTGGCGCGTAGGCCTTCGGCGACCACGCCCTCCCCCACCAGCGCCGCATCCTCGCAATAATGCATCACCAGCGCGCCGAAATCGCGGGCGTAGGTCAGCGCGCGGCGCATGGTCTGCGCGTTGGCGATCGAATGCGGCCCGTCGGAGAACGCGATGGCGCCCGCCTCGCCGAGCAGGCCGATCTCGGCGATCTCCTGCCCGCGCAAGCCTTTGGTGAGCGCGGCGCAGGGCAGCACGCGCACCTTGGCGGCGTCGCGCGCGCGGCGCAGGATGAAATCGACGACGGCCGGATCGTCCACCGGCGGCGTCGTATCGGGCCGCGAGACCAGGGTCGTGACCCCACCCGCCGCCGCCGCCGCGCTCGCGCTGGCGATGGTCTCGCGGTATTCGGCGCCCGGTTCGCCGATGAAGGCGCGCATGTCGATGAGGCCCGGCGCGACGACATCGCCGCCGCAATCGATGATCCGGGCGTCGACGGGCGCCAAGGCCGCCGTAACGGCCGCGCCCAGCCCCGCGATGCGCCCCTCGACGACGAGCACGCCGCCGCGCGATTCGTGGTCGGACGCCGGATCGATCAGGCGCGCGTTGACGAGGGCGAGGGGGCGATGCGTGGACACGAGGCTGCGATTAGACTTGGCGCGCGACGAAGGCAAGACGCGCGAAAACGTCTTTCCCGCCGCTATATGATTTTCCCGCTGTTAGCGCAACGTGAGAATGTCCCTTTTTAGCAACATGAGAATGTCCCCTTTGGCGCGGTGTCCGGAGGGAGCTTTTGATGGGCGGGGAGTTTCTTACGATGAGCGCGTTGGAGCGGGAGCGGGCCTCTGTCTTGCGTCAGGTTGCCGCGAGGCTGATTACGCAGGAAACGGCCGGCGAGCTGCTGGGTTTGAGCGTTCGGCAAGTCAAGCGGCTGTATCGGGTGTGGAAGAGGCTGGGCGACGCGGGTCTGGTTTCACGTCAGCGGGGACGCGTGTCGCCACGGCGCATGGAGGCCTCGCTGCGAGGTCGGATCGAGACGCTTCTGAAGGCGAAGTATCCAGATTTCGGGCCGACTCTGGCGGCCGAGAAGTTGTGCGAACTGGAGCGGATCGATGTTTCGCGGGAGGCGGTTCGCCGAATTCAGGTCGCCCTGGGCCTGGCGCGGGTTCGGCGGCGGCGGGCCAAGCGGGTCCATTCTCCGCGCGAGCGCCGTCCGCGCTTTGGGGAACTGATCCAGATCGACGCCAGCCCGCATGATTGGTTCGAGGGGCGCGGGCCGCGTTGCGCGCTGATCGTGTTCATCGACGACGCGACGAGTCGCCTGACGGCGCTGCAATTTTCGCCGACGGAAACTACGGTCGCCTATCTGTGCGCGTTGCGCGCCCATGTGCTCGCCCATGGCGTCCCGCTGGCCTTCTACAGCGACAGGAACGGCATCTTCCGGGTCAACGCCAAGGAAGCCGAGAGCGGCGACGGCTTCACGCAATTCGGCCGGGTGGCAGAGCGTGTGAAGATCGAGCTCATCCAAGCCTCGACTCCACAGGCCAAGGGCCGCGTCGAGCGGGCCAACCAGACCCTGCAGGACCGGTTGATCAAGGAAATGCGCCTGCGAGGCGTCTCGGACATCCCCGCCGCCCAGGCCTTCGCACGGGAGTTCATGGAAATCTGGAACGACAAATTCGCCAAGCCGCCCCTCGATTCCACCTGCGCGCACAGACCCTGGACGGCCGGGGCCGAGGCCCTGGAAAAGGCCCTGGCGCGCCGCGAGCAGCGCGTGCTGTCCAAGGCGCTCACCTTCAGCGTCGGGGGCAAAGTCTTTTGCGTCAAAACCAACGGCCCGGGAACCGCATTGCGCGGCGCGCGCGTCACGATCCTGCATTTCTTGGACGGGACGATGCGGGTCGAATACAAAGATCGAAGCCTGCTCTTCACACATTTCAAGACCAATCCAGGCCCCAAACCGGCCGAGGACGAGAAAACCATCGACGCCCGCATGGCCGAGCTGGTCGGAGCCCACGCCCAACCGTCCCGACCAACAACGGTCGTGCCGCAAGGGTGTGGATAACGCCGGGCTTCGCTACGGCGCAATCTGAAGGCGCGCTCAGCCCGGCGTTACCCACACCCACCCGACCCGTCGTGACGCCGCAACAAGGGGACATTCTCACGCTGCTGGAAAGGGGGACATTCTCATGTTGCGTTGACAGGGCAAGCAAAGCCTAGCCCATTAAGGGTAGTTTCGTAAC
>Ga0302319_10025579_pt1 | contig 10442 bp, 5 predicted proteins | sample Bog_T0_2_FD_203319 | JGI IMG/M metagenome (GOLD analysis project Ga0302319, IMG submission 203319) | Peat permafrost microbial communities from Stordalen Mire near Abisko, Sweden - Bog_T0_2 | ecosystem: Environmental > Terrestrial > Soil > Wetlands > Peat | place: Sweden: Abisko, Stordalen Mire...
GCGCGATCGATGGTTGCAGCGTGGCTTTCAACACGTCCGCAGGCAGCGCCTGTTTGCCCTTGTATTTCCCGTCGTTCATCAGCGCGATCAGCCAATGAGACATGTCTTCGATGTTAGATACGATCGCTCCGCAGGGGGCCACGCCCGTTATATCTTCGTAGTATGGAATGTTGTAAAGCTCGAAAGAGTCGCGCCGCTCGGTGAACCCCACGCCAAATTCGGGACGCCGCAACATATCCGCGATGCTATAGCTGGTGGAACTCATCTCCAGCGGATCGAGAATTCTCTCCTTGACGAACTGCTCCCAGGTTTTTCCCGACTGTAATTCAATCAGATAACCGGCCGCCGCATACATCAGGTTGTTGTAAAGGAAAGTCTCGCGGATAGGTTGCTCCGGCTCCAGGTAGACTAACTTCTCGAACAATTGTTTGCGCGTGAAGTCGGACTTATACCAGATGGTGTCGTGTCGCGTGATTCCGGTGCGATGAGACAGCATGTCGCGCAAAGTGATGGTGTCGTTTAACTGGTCGTTATAGAACCGGATGGAGGGAACGGATTGGCGCACCGGCTTGTCCCAGGTCAGCTTGCCTTCTTCCACCAGCATGCCCGCGGCGATGGCTGTGAACAGCTTGGTGTTCGATGCGATGGGGCTCATGGTGCCGGACGTATACGGTAGCTTCTTCGCGTAATCCCGGTAGCCGTAGCCTTTCGCGAACACCAACTTGTCGTTGACCACGATGCCGACGCCCACACCGGGAGCGTTCCAATCCTTCAGGATCTTGGCCATGTAGGCGTCGAACCCGTCCAGGCGTTGGGCGACATCGATGCTTTGAGTGGTGGCACCAGAGGCGGATGCAGCCAGGAACAAACCAACCATCCCCGGCGCTAGTGTGATTCGGAATAGAAAGGTAAAAAACGTCTTCCTGAAAAACTTGCTCGAAAGCATGCGGTACCCACCCCCAGAGCAGTATAGCGAACCGGGCCCTATGCCGACCAGGAAACGATTTGCATAGGCGCAGGCTTGGCAGTGGGCGTGGCGTTGAACCAAGCCGCTATCGCTTCGTCGCTGACGCACCGGCGGCGCATGATATGCCGACGCTGTTCGATGGCCCTCGGAAGGCACCTTAAGAAATGCCAGAAGGCCGGCAGCGAGCGTGGCTCCCATAGCAAGCACCCGCCCACCACCAATAGATCCCGTAGCGTCGTCGCAATCCAAAAACGCCGATATAAGCCACCAGTCATGTTCTTGATCCGCATCAGGAAGCGGTTTTTCACCGAGTGCATATTGATGACCGGCGGAACCCGGCGGCGGTTGCGGGGACCGACGCTGCGGACGTGGTACCCGGCCGCGTCCGGCAGGTAGAGGCAGCGCCAGCCCAACAATTGGGCGCGCCACGCCACGTCCGCATCCTCCCGATAAGCGAAAAAATCGGGATCGAAAAAGTGTCCTTCAAAAGAGACGTCGTCGATCATCTCGCGGCGATACATGGCCGCCGCCGCGCTGGCTCCGAACACATACTCCGGCTGGTGAAATTGACCGTCGTCCGGTTCATGCCAGCCGCGGTCGAAGTGCCGCATCGCGGGCGTGAAGTATATGCCGGCCGTGTCGATCAACGGCGGAACGGAAGGTTCGAAGTTTGGCCCGGCGGATAACAAGCGCCCGCAGACGGTGCCCACTCGAGCATCGAACTCGCCCGCCTCAATTAGCTGGGCGACAAATCCGGGCCGCAGGACCACGTCGGGATTCAAGACCAGCACCCATTCACCCACGCTCGCCGCGATGGCTTGGTTCTGAGCGGCTGCGAAACCAAGATTCCGCGAGTTGCGGATCACCCGTACGCGCTGTTGGAACCCCTCCAGGATTTCAACAGTGCCATCGGTGGAGGCGTTGTCGACGATCACCACATCCAAAGGGCGGTATGTCTGGCGGAATACAGATTCCAGGCACGCCTCGATGAACTCGCGGCTGTTGTAGGTGACGATGGTGACGGTAACCGAGTTGCGCATCAATGTTTTCGCTGCCGCGTCTAGCGCGGGGTTCGCTATTACAAAGACCGCTTTCCCCTGTGTTTGCACTACACGTCGACCGAAAAAGACTACGGAAATATTTTTTCTGAAGGTGTAGTTGAAACGGGACCATCGCGGGTCTTAGGGATGAGTTCATAGTCTGCAAAATGGATAATGTTGTCGTTTTCGCTGAGTGACGAGTTCGTAGACTATGCCGGGCGGACCAACCCCGGCATGAAGTTGCGGCAGGATGTCGCTCAGCTGTTCGAGGAAACGCGAGACGATGTTTACCGGTATTTATTGAATCTTGGTCTGCACCCCCCGCAAGCGCAGGAGGGGGCCCAGGAGGTCTTTCTGCGGTTGTATGCCACTTTACGAAAAGGCGAGGAGATCCAAAACCCCAGGGCTTGGATTTTCCGTGTGGCGCACAACTTGGGACTAAAAATCCGCGCACGAGAGAGCTCTCAGGCCCCCTTCGAGGCTGAGCTGGAGTTAAATTTGGCCGAACCTGGTTTGGATCCCGAACAGGGCTTGCTCGAGCGCGAACGTTCGTTGCGCTTACATAAGGGTATTCAACAGCTTTCGGAGCAACAACGTCGTTGTCTCTTTTTGCGTATGGAAGGCTTGCGGTATCCCGAAATCGGCATGGCTCTCGGAATCAGCACCTCGGCTGTCAGCGAGTTTCTGCGCAGGGCGCTGGTGCGCCTGAGGAAGAGTGAAGCATGAACGCTTCAAGAGCGACCGAAGCATGAGCGCGCCCATGAAGCATCTGGATGAAGAGCGATTGCTGCGCTACGTAGACGGCGAATTGCCGGTTCGGGAAGCGAATCGGGCTCGCGCGCATCTGGAGGCCTGCTGGCAGTGCCGGGTAGAGTTTGAAGAGTTACAAAAAACGATCGCGGAGTGCGTCCGTTATCGCAAAGACATTCAGCATTTCCTTCCTTCGATTCCTTCTCCATGGGCCGACATCAATCGACGATTTGACGAAATCGATCGGTCGTTGGATCGGCCCAATCTTTTCGAGCGGGCGTGGAAAGGACTTCGTTGGAGTGGTATCCCGAGGTGGGCCCCGGCGCCTATCGCCTTAATCCTGATAGCGGCGCTGATCTTTCGATTGCAGGAAACGCCCTCTGTACAAGCGGCCGAACTGCTTCGGAAGGCAGTGGTGGCAGCCGGCATCAAAGAAACCAAGCCGCGGCTGATTCAAATTCGGACCAAACACCAGCAGATCCGTCGCCTGGCCGAGACACAAGCCGTCGGCGCGTCCTCCGCTGAGTCGGATTCCCTGGAAACTCTGTTCGCCTCTGCGCATTTTAATTGGCAAGATCCGCTGAGTGCTAAGTCCTATCTGGAATGGCGGGATCAGCTTCCTGCCAAGCACGATCAGGTGAGCCAAACGGGCGACGGCTATCTGATTAAGACGGAAACCAGTGCCAGCCCGCTCACCGAAGCCACATTACGCCTTAACGCCCGGGATCTGCGGCCGGTGGAGGAACACCTCCAATTCGGAAGTAATGAGTGGGTGGAAGTCACCGAAGTTGCGCCGGAGCCCGCGGTTGCTGCTGTCGAGACAAAGGTTGAACCCGATGAGTCTCTTCGTAAGAGCCCGCCGGAACCTGTGGCCGATGCTTCGCCTGCAACCGTAAGCGCACCTTCAGTGACCACAGCGACTGCTGGCGACGAATTGCAAGTGCTTTTGGCTCTCCATCGAATCGGCGCCGATCTGGGCGATCCTATCGACATATCGCTGCATGGGAGTCAGGTTCTAGTCACTGGCGTGGGAATTCCCCCGCGGCGGCAGCAGGAGATTCGGGCTGTCTTGGCGTCCAATTCCAATGTGACGGTGCAATTTTCCGAGCCGGCCGCCTCCACTGCGCCTGCGCCGCCGCCGCGGCCTGAGGGTGCGACCAACGCGGAAATATCGCCCCTGCAAGCGCGGGTCGCCGAAAAACTGGGAGGCCGCGTCAACTTCGAGGAGTTATCCTCAGAAGTCCTCGATCTTAGCGATCAGATGATGTCTCGCGCCTATGCCGTGCGGCGGCTTTCCGAAAAATTCCCGGCCGGCGTAGATGCCTCCTTGACTCCAGTCAATCGACAGATACTGGCAGGATTGCGGCAGGAGCACACGGCCACTCTGGTTCATCTCACAGCCGACATAGACCGGGTTCTACGTCCGGTGTTCGTTTCGCTTGGAGTGAACCCTCGCGCTGGCGTGCCTGAGACCGGATTAGCGCCGGAGTGGCAGCCCGCAACCGAGGGAGTGTTCCAGTCCGCCCGCCAAGTGGAAAAGCTAGCGGCGTTGATGTTTGGAGCGGCCCAAGGCGATTCCTCCGGGCAACAAATTCCGGCCCAGCTTGCCACCAACTTAGCGCAATTGCGCACGCGCCTGGCCGCTTATGCCAAAATTGGCACTGAGGAGACCGACCGGAACCACTGATGAAATCTGGCCGCGCCATGGCCTTTGTCTTTGCCTGTCTGGCAAACATCGCGCCGCTGCGGTCCGAAAGCTTCACCAGTCTGGCCGGAGTAATCCTGGATGCTTCAGCCTCCTCGGTCCCGGGGGCTTTGATCACCGTCGTCAACGAGGACTCCGGTTTTCGCCGGGCAACGTTGTCCGAGACCGACGGCGGCTACGTGGTGTCCTCCCTCGAACCGGGTTCCTATAAGATTACCGTTCGGAAAGCGGGATTTCGTACCGTGATCCGATTTGGAGTAAAGTTGAACGGCGGCCAACCGGCCCGCGTGGACTTTCGCCTGGCCGTCGGCAGCATCCTCGAAAGCATCACAGTACAAGGTTCCGCCCCGCTGCTCGATAGCGAAGACGCTTCAGTCGGCACGTTGGTGGGACACGACGAAGAGGAGCACCTGCCGCTCAGTGGCCGTGGCGCATCAGGCCTGCTGGAACTGGCCCCCGGTGTGGTGGTCACACCGGCGACCCATGGCGAAGCGGGCCAGTTCACAGTGAATGGCCAACGCCCCAACACCAACTATTTCAGCGTCGACGGCGCCAGCGCGAACACCGGAGTCAGCGGAGGCGGACTTCCCGCCCAATCGACCGGCGGAACGCTACCGAACATGACTGCTTACGGCAGTCTGGACTCACTGGTAACAACCGACGCGCTGCAGGAAATGCGGATTCAGACGTCCTCCAGCGTCCCTGAATTCGGCCGCCTGCCCGGCGCGCAAGTGTCCCTGACCAGCCGCTCCGGTTCGAATCAATTCCATGGATCGTTGATGTACGATGTTCGAAACCAAGTGCTGGACGCCAACAACTGGTTCGCCAACCAGAATGGCGAGGGCCGGGCTACGCTACACTTGAACGATTTCGGGGCCGGCCTGGGCGGTCCGGTGTGGCGCAATCACACGTTCTTCTTCATCTCCTATGAAGGATTGCGATTGCTGCAGCCGTTCGTGTGGGTGGAGCCGGTGCCCTCCGTGGCGGCTCGCCAAACTGCGCCAGTGTGGGCGCAACCGGTTCTCGATCTGTTCCCTCAACCGAACGGAGCCGCCTATGCCGACGGCTTGGCAAAGTGGTCCGGTGAAGTCAGCCGGCCCTCCCAATTGGACGCCGGTTCCGTCCGGCTGGATCAAGCGATCGGTTCGCGGGTAACGCTGTTCACGCGTTATAGCGAGTCGCCATCGTCCACTGAATTCGGAACTAACTCGGTGAATGCTCTGGATCTGGGCGCCCGCAGCGTGACCGCCGGATTGACTCTGCGGGCGCGGCCCGATCTGGTGTTTGACGTTCGGTTCAACTATTCCGACTCGAATGCATCGTCGCTGTGGCAGCAGAATCCGCCGCTCGCCGCTTGCGCCCTTGGATCAGTCGTCGACCACCTGTTCCCGGAGCAGACTACCTGCAATTACCTATTGCGTTTGACTTTGGCGGGAGCCGGCGAAGTAGTGGCCGGACCGGAAGGAACGCGCAGCCAGTCTCAGATCCAGGCCGCGCAGACCGGAAATTGGAATGTGCGGTCGCATTCCCTTCAGTTCGGCATCGACTACCGGCGTCTGTCGGCTGTACGGCGCGACGGCGCAACGTTATTCAGCCTGTTGGCCAGCAACGTCTCAGACTTAACCAACACAGCGAATCTCTGGCTTGATAGCTCTACCCCGCAGTTCCTAACCGCCAAGGAGGAAGAAGTCGCCCTCTTCGCTGCCGATACCTGGCAGATCGGTTCCCGCTTGACGGCCACGTATGGAGTGCGATGGGAACTCAGCCCCGCACCGACTCCGGGCGCGACGTCTGCGACCTACTTCGACGCTGCCACGGGTTCGCTGGTCCCGTTGCAACAGGCGCTTTGGCACTCCCATTACGGCAACATCGCGCCGCGGATCGGTATCGCCTACCGGCTGAACAAGCGTGGAGATACCGTCGTTCGCGCGGGCGGCGGATTCTATTACGATTCGAGTCTGAGCTTGGCAACCGACTTGGTGAACGACGGTCCACTGAACGTTTCGATGTATCGCAGCGGCCGCAACGCACCTTTTCCGGCGCTACTGGAGTTTGGCTTTTTGCCGAATCTGCGGCTGCCTCTGGTAAAGCAATGGAACCTTTCGGTAGAACACGCCTTCGACGATCACGATGTTCTCTCTCTTGGCTACGTCGGCTCGTTCGGACAGAGTCTGATCCGTCGGGAGGTGGGTGGAGAAGGCAGCACCGCGACTGAGATTCTGGTGCTGGCCACGAACGACGGGTCATCGATTTACCACTCGCTGCAAGCGCAATACCGCCGCCGTCTCTCGCGGGGATGGCAGGCCATCGCCTCCTATGCCTGGTCTCACTCGATTGACAACAGCTCTAGTGACGGCGGCTTGTACTGGGCCGGATCCGGTTTGTCTCCCAACAACGACCGCGCCTCGTCCGATTTCGACGTCCGCCATGTGGCCACCATTGGATTCAGCTATCAGTGGAAGGGATGGACGCTCGACGGTCTGCTCCGCGCCCGCACGGGTTTTCCTATAAATGTTCTGGACGAAGAGCAGTACATGGGTATCTCGTTCGAGAATGTCTTTCGTCCCAATTATGTGGGGGGGCAGCCGCTGTGGACCGCAGATCCGAATCTGCCTGGAGGGCGAGCCTTGAACCCGGCGGCGTTTGTCGCTGCTCCGCTGAATGTGCAAGGGAATTTTGGACGTAATGGCATTACCGGGTTCGGCATGAATCAGTTGGATTTGTCGGTGAGGCATGAATGGGTGTTTACCGAGCATCGCGCCATCCAGGTTCGCGTAGAGGCGTTTAATGCGCTCAATCATGCCAACTTTGCCGATCCGATTCCTTATCTGTCGAGCCCACTGTTTGGCCAGTCTAGTTCCATGTTGAATATGATGCTCGGTACTGGCAGCCCGGGCAGCGGGCTGGCGCCGATCTTTCAATCTGGCGGGGCAAGGTCGCTGCAGATGATGCTGCAGTTCCGGTTTTGACGCGTCAAAGCTCATGGAACTGGCGCAGGCCAGTGGCGGTACGCTAGTGTAGTTGGTCGGAAACAAGAGGCAATTTGAATATTCGCAAACACGCCACCACAGGTCTTTTGACAATCGGAGTTCTCGTCGCGCTCGCGGCGAGCTTAGTGGCCGGCGATAAGGCCTATATGCTGGGAACAGCGGCGCTGGGGGTTGAGAATCCGCTCGGGATCGTCGACCTCAAATCTGGCGTGTTTACTCTGATCGGCAATATGGGATCCGGGGGGTACGACGGCCTGGCTGTTGCCAACGGTGTGCTGTACACCGAACAGAACGGACTGCTTTATTCGGTAAACACCAGCAACGCAAATCTCACCCTCATCGGCGGGCTGATCGGCATCCACAATCTCGCCACTTTCGGCTCGACCACCACTGGACTCTACGGCCTGGCCGGTACGGGCTCGAACGGGGTGGCTACTCTATTTTCGATCAATCCCGAGACGGGCGCCATCACCACGATTGGGCCGATCGGCGCGGGCGCCATCCCCAACGGTCAAACTTACTATCAGAGGCTTTCCGTCGGTTCCGGCGCGCTGTACATGGAATCCAGCTCCAATCTTTACACCATCAACACAACAACGGGCGCGGCCACACAGGTGGGAACTACCGATAGTCACGATTATTTAAGCACCGTGCCGCTTTTCGAAAACGGCACGTATTATGCCGGCAGTGGTTCCGCAATTGGCACCATCAACGTCAGCACCGGCCAGATCACGCCCGGCTCCGCGCTTTCCGGAGGACCGGGATCCCTGGTCGGTCTTGCGCCCGATCCTGTGACCGCGGGCACACCGCCAGCGATGCTGACGGCGAATGCCTATCTGCTCACAACAGCGGCACAAGGGAACGAGAATCCGTTTGGGATCGTCGACCTCAACTCCGGCGCGTTTACTTTGATCGGCAATATGGGATCCGGGGGATACGACGGCCTGGCTGTTGCCAATGGTGTCCTGTACACCGAACAGAACGGACTGCTCTATTCCGTTAACGCGGCCAACGCCAATCTCACCCTCATCGGAGGAGTCACGGGCACCCCGAATCTCGCCAGTTTCGGCTCAACCACCACCGGACTCTACGGCCTGGCTGGTGTGGGTTCTATGGAGGTGGCTACTCTGTTTTCGATCAATCCCCAGACGGGCGCCATTAGCGCGATTGGGCCCATCGGCGCCAGCGCCATCCCCAACGGTCAAACTTACTATCAGAGGCTTTCCGTCGGCGCCGGCACGCTGTACATGGAAGCCAGCTCCAACCTTTACACCATCGACACGACCACCGGTGCGGCCACGCAGGTGGGAACTACCGACAGTAACGGCTATCTATCCTCCGTGCTGCTTCTCGAATACGGCACGTACTATGTCGGCTTTGGTTCCGGCATTGCCAGCATCAACGTTGCCACTGGCCAGATCGATCCCCACTCCTCGATTTTCGGTGCAGCAGGGTCACCAGTCGCGCTCGCGCCCGATCCGCTGATTATGGCCACCCCGGCGATCGCGGGAGTGGCGAATGCGGAGGGCGGTGTTGCTACGATTGCGCCGAACACGTGGGTGACGATCGTAGGCTCCAATCTCGGGCCGCCAGGCGACACACGAATCTGGGGGAACTCGGATTTCGTGGGTGGCCAACTGCCAACCAGTCTCGATGGGCTCAGCGTTACGGTCAACGGCGTGCCCGCCTTCGTTTACTACATCAGTCCCACGCAGGTGAACATACTCACGCCTCCGAATGCCATTTCCGGATCGGTCCCCGTGCAGGTCTCCGACAATGGAGTGATCAGTGCCAATTTCATGGTGCAGGCGCAGGCGGAATCTCCCTCGTTCTTCGTCTTCGGCGGCGGACCTTATATTGCGGCCACCCACGCCAACGGAAGTTACGTCGGTCCCACAAGTTTGTATGCCGGTTTAACCACTCCAGCCAAGCCCGGCGAGACAATCGTGATGTACGCCAACGGTTTCGGATCCACGTCGACACCGGTGGTGAGCGGGTCCGTAACGCAGTCGGGAACGTTATCGCCAAGGCCGGTGATCACCATCGGCGGCGTGGCTGCGACAGTAACCTTCGCCGGCCTGGTTTCTCCGGGCGAGTTTCAGTTCAATGTGGTAGTGCCGACTTCGGTCGCCAATGGCGACCAGCCCACGATGGCCATGTACAACGGCTTGACGACGCAGGCGGGAACGCTCATCACGGTGCAGCAGTAGTGGAGGCATCTCGTTTATGTGCTCTCTCTCCGGAGTGTATGTTTGGCTTCCATAATTATGTTTGGCTCTCTTTTCCTCTGCTTACAGACTTTATGCTGCTGGCCTTCGGCTACGCGATGCCTTGTTACTTACCACCCCTGACCTTTGCCCGTATATACACTTCCCCACGGTCAAACCCTCAAGAGCAAGCTCGGAGCCACCAGCTACGAGATACTTGAGGCCGCAGAGACCGATTATGCCAAGCAGCGGCAATTGGAATTCAGCTTGGGCGCGGGCCGGCCGGAAACTTCGATGCCGCACACTTAGAAGCCATCCACCGGCACCTGTTTCAGGACGTGTATGAATGGGCCGGGCGAACCCACGACGAGCGCGTTCTGTTGTCGGATGGAACGAGCGCGAGTGAGCCAATTCCGCGCAAGATCGACGGAAAGCCTTTCATGGTAGGTGCGCGCATTCCTCAGGAACTCGATCGCATCGTTCGAAAACTGCTTCAGGATAAACATCTGCGTGGATTTGACCAGCGAGGAATTCGCTAGCCGTGCTGCCGATGTCTTGGTTGATCTCAACGGCGTGCATCCGTTCAGAGAGGGCAATGGCCGGACACAGCGAACCTTCGTGCGGGAATTGGCGAAGCAGGCCGGGCATACCCTCGACTTTTCGGTCGTGTCACGTGAGCGGATGATACAAGCGAGCATCGCCGGAAACGAAAGCGGCGACCCAAGCATGATGCGCCGCCTTTTCGTGGAAATCAGCGATCCGGTCAGGGTCGCCGCGTTAAGG
>Ga0302319_10025580_pt1 | contig 10442 bp, 6 predicted proteins | sample Bog_T0_2_FD_203319 | JGI IMG/M metagenome (GOLD analysis project Ga0302319, IMG submission 203319) | Peat permafrost microbial communities from Stordalen Mire near Abisko, Sweden - Bog_T0_2 | ecosystem: Environmental > Terrestrial > Soil > Wetlands > Peat | place: Sweden: Abisko, Stordalen Mire...
ATGAGCGGCTACTCCGTCCATACCGCCGTCGGCGGAGAGGAATCCATTGACCTGCTCGTCGCCGGCGAGTGCCTTCCTGAAGTCGTCCTGATGGACGTGCAGATGCCCGGCCTGAACGGTACCCGCCTCATTTCGCAGTTGCGCGCCCACACCCGTGCGACCCTTTATGGAATCAGCGGCAGCAAAGTGCCGGACGACGTGATCGAAGCCTGCGACGGGTGGCTGCAAAAACCCTTCAGCCCCGGTGACCTGCAGAAGCTATTGAAACAACACGAAGCCAGGATTGCCGCCCACTCAAGCGCGGCAGACGATCCCGGAGCGGTTGTGGTGGATGCGAGCACGCTGGCCAAGCTCCGTGAGATTATGCCTGAAGCTGCGGTGAGGCAAATCTATGCCTCTGTTGTCGCTGATCTTTTCCGGCGTCTCGCCGCCCTTGACGTCGCTATCGCCGACGCGGACGCCGCCTCAGTACGGGCCATCGGCCACGCCATCAAGGGTGGTTGCGGAATGGCCGGAGCGCTTCAGGCTGCCCGCCTTGGCGCGTTGCTTGAAGCAGGTATCCTTGAGCTCACCCCATACCGGCCCAGCATTCAGAATTCCGCCGCACCCGGGCCCAATGGTAACCATTTGGATAACAGATCGACCGTAGTCCGCGATTTGCGGGCCGCTGTCCGAAATCTGGAGCGTATGCTGGAAACTGAATTCGCGGCGTAAGAAACTCTCATTCCAACGCCGGTTGTTCAACGTCATCCGGAAACCATCCCGGGATTTGGAGGTTAGCCGCTAAAGTGGACAGACTCATCCGTATCTTGCTGGCGGACGACCATCCGGTGGTCCGCATCGGTGTAAGCAACATGCTGCCCGAAAAGGACGGCTTTGACGTGGTTGGCGAAGCTGCCGACGGCGACGAGGCAATCACCCAGACTCTCGAACTTGAACCGGACATCCTGCTCCTCGATGTCATGATGCCACGCCTTCCAGGCCTCGAGGCCATGCGCGCCATCATGAATGGCACACCTACCGTCAAGATTCTCCTCCTCACCTCCACCATCACCACCCAGCAGGTTATTGAGGCCCTGCACATCGGCGCCCGCGGCATTGTCCTTAAGGACGCCCTTGCCAGTCACCTCCAGGTCGCCATTCGCACCGTTTTCGCGGGAGATTACTGGATCGGCGGAAAGCGCGTCATCAACCTGGTCTCCGCTCTTCACGACCTGATGCAACAGGCTGCCGTGCCCCAACGAAAAACCTATGGCCTCACTCCACGCGAGATGGAAGTCGTCGGTTGCATCGTCGAGGGTTGCAGCAATCGCGATATCGCCAAGCAGTTCTCCCTGAGCGAAGAGACCGTGAAGCGCCATCTGTCCAATATCTTCGACAAGACCGGCGTATCCACTCGTTTGGAACTTGCCCTCTTCGCCATCGCGCACCAACTCATCGCACCGCAGCCGTAGATGGAACGCAAGATCTCCCGGTGCGAACCGCAATTTGCGGGGCGCCGCACCGGGGCACTGTGCGCCGGACAGCATCGCGCCAAATCAAGGCCGCCCTCTGTCGCGCATCCTGCATCGATCCACCCTGGAATGCACGAATTATTCTCCTGAAGAGAAACAAATGGAATAGACAATTCCCTGAATTAGTCATAGAGTGTTGGGCATGTCTGTTGACCTGGCCACGGTACGCAAAGCGCTTGATAACAATGAGCTCGAACCGCGCTTCCAGCCCATTGTTGAACTCAACTCCGGCAAATTGTCGGGCTTCGAGGTTTTAGCGCGCTGGAGACATCCCGACCTTGGGTGGATTTTGCCTGATAACTTCATCTCTCTGGCAGAAGAGGATGGACTTATCGGCAAACTTATGCGGCAGATTCTTCCCAAGGCATTTCAGTCCGCTCAGGCATTACCCGCGCCGTTCATGCTGTCGGTAAACGTGTCTCCAACCCAGTTGCACGACATGACCCTGCCGGGACAGATTCACGAAGCGGCGGCGGCGTCATCGTTTCCGCTGAATCGGCTGATCATTGAGATTACAGAAAGCGGCCTGATTGACAATCTGGAAATGGCTGGGTGGATCGCCCGCGAAATCAAGACCATGGGTTGCAAGCTTTCGCTGGACGACTTTGGAACGGGGTTTTCGAGCCTGCTCCACCTTCAGGCGCTTCCTTTGGATGAGCTGAAGGTCGATCGCAGCTTCGTCACTTCCATGACTGCTGCAAGGGAAAGCCGAAAGATTGTGGCGGCGATCATCGGCCTCGGGCACAGCCTGGGCCTTTCCACGGTGGCGGAAGGAGTGGAAACAGAAGAACAGGCGCAGATGCTGCTCCGTCTCGGCTGCCAACGCGGCCAGGGATGGCTATACGGACGCCCCCACCCGGCCGATCAAATTCCCCAAATGGTTGCTTCTGTCCCGTATGCGATACCTCGCGAGCCTGCGCTCCTGCGAACAATGGACTCGTCCGTCTCCAACCTTGAGGCGCTGCCCGCCCAGCGACTGTCTCAACTGCAGGCCATTTACGATGGCGCGCCGGTCGGCCTGTGCTTCCTTGACCGCGACCGCCGCTACGTCAGCATCAATCGACGCCTCGCCGACCTCAACGGCGCATCAGTTGACGATCATTTGGGAAGGACACCTGCGGAGATGATTCCCCGTCTGTACCCAAGGGTTGAGCAGTACATGCTGCGCGCCTTGCAAGGTGAGGCGATCAACGAAGTGGAAATAGCGAGGCCGGCAAGCACTCCAGGGGAACCAGACTCAGCCATTATTTGCTCCTATCAGCCCGCTTTCGACGAGGAGGGCGAAGTAATCGGAGTTTTGATCGCGGTCATGGATATCTCTGAGCGTAAAAGGGTCGAACATGCGCTCCAGGAGAGTGAGGAACACCTGCGGTATATGGTCGAGCTCAATCCAGAAATCCCATGGGTGATGGATTCTGACGGCAACAATCTGGACGTAAGCTCGCGATGGGAGCAGGTTACAGGGTTGAGCAAGGAAAAAACGCGCAACCTGGGCTGGCTTGAGGCCGTTCACCCCGACGACGTGGAATCTACCATGAAGGCGCTTCTCGAAGGCCTAAAAAGCGGAACTCGTATCGATGTCGAATATCGCATCAAGAGCCTTGACCGGGGATGGAGATGGATGCGGTCACGGGGTTCGCCGCGCGTTGGACCGGCCGGCCAAATTATTCGCTGGTACGGAAGCGTAGAAGACATCGACGACCGCAGGAAGCTGGAAGATCTGCTGCACACACGTTAGAGCTGAACCATACCCCGTTCACTCCTTCACTTTTTCACTTCTTCCCAGCATCGCTCGTGCTCGCCGACACTTAATCTCCTGCAAAACTTTGTTTAGGATAGAAGCATGAGCCTTGACGGAAAGATTGTCTTCATCACCGGAGCGAGCGCTGGAATTGGCGCAGCCACTGCGCTTGCGTTTGCGGCAGAGGGCGCACGCCTGCTGCTGGCCGCCAGACGAGCTGGAAAACTTGCCGAAGTCGCCTCCCTCGCACTTGAACGCGGCGCTCCCGCCGTTCACTCCATCGATCTCGATGTGCGTGATCGCCGCGCCGTGCAAAATGCCATCGACACGCTGCCCCCGGATTGGGCCGAAATTGACGTGCTCGTCAACAATGCCGGCCTCAGCCGAGGCCTCGACAGGCTTTACATGGGCAAAGTTGAGGACTGGGACGAGATGATCGACACCAACGTCAAAGGGCTGCTCTATGTCACCCGAGCCGTCGTCCCCGGCATGGTGGTGCGCCGCCAGGGGCATATAGTCAACCTCGGCTCCACTGCCGGGGAACTCACATACCCCAGCGGCGCTGTTTATTGCGCCACCAAGGCAGCCGAGCACGCCCTGAACGACGGACTCCGGCAAGACCTGCTTGGAACCCCGGTGCGCGTCACCAGCATCGATCCTGGCATGGTGGAAACCGATTTCAGCCTGGTGCGCTTTCACGGCGATCAGGACCGCGCCGCCAATGTCTATAAGGGCATTACGCCTCTAACTCCTGAAGATGTGGCCGATGCCATTGTCTGGGCCGTTGCCCGGCCCCCACATGTCAACATTGCCCGCGTCGTGATGACCTCGATTCACCAGGCCAACTCGCTGCTCTTTTACCGTCAGAATTAAAAACACTCTCGCGGAAACTGGATGCGGATGGGTGCCCCACTGGAGCGCCGGGGTACCCTTGACGGTCGGGAGACCTGTCTCCGACTCTTGTGACCAGGCTGCGTTCTCGTTTTTCCCTACCCCATTGCCGAGATTTGCGCTTCGATCTGTGCCAACGCAGCCTCCAGCGCCGCTCGACGCGCCGGGTGCGATGTCTTCTGCGAAAGAATATTCTCCCGTTGCAGATTCAGCGCCTGCTTTTGACGTTCCCGCTCGGTGCGGTGCTTGTCCTTAACCCGCCGGGCGTCCTCGCTTTCAAATCCGTTCCCGGGATCAATCTCCGGTTGCTGCAAGGCATTTGCCATCTGCTCCTCCACCGTTTACCCTTCTTGACCCACGAGTCATATCTCTATTCTACGAGCCTTTCGTCCAATTGCGTCCCGCAGAACGAAGATCGTTGCATCTTCAGGTACTGCATCGCCGTCCGATACTCAGGGAGATTTCCTAATGCGTGCCTGGCAAATTCAGTCGTTCGGCATTGATTCCTTTCAGTTTGTCGAGCTGCCGACCCCGTCCCCGGCACCCGGCGAAGTCCTGGTTCAGGTCCGTGCGATTTCTTTGAATTTTCGCGATCTGATGGTGGTCAAGGGCCTCTACAACCCAAAAATGCAGCTCCCGCGCATTCCCTGTTCCGACGGAGCCGGCGAAGTAGTTGCCGTGGGGGAAGGCGTTACCGCCTGGAAACCAGGCGACCGAGTTGCTGCGATTTTCATGCAAAACTGGCTGGAAGGCCCGCTCACCCGAGCCAAGTCTCGCGGCGCTCTGGGTGGCGACGTCGACGGCATGCTTGCCGAATTCGTCGTCCTCAGGGAATCCGGCCTCGTCCGGATACCCCAGCATCTTAGCTTCGAAGAAGCCGCAACGCTTCCCTGCGCTGCTGTCACTGCCTGGAATGCCCTGGCCGCCGGCAGTCTTAAACCCGGTTCCACCGTCCTCATCCAGGGAACCGGCGGCGTTTCCATTTTTGCTCTTCAGTTCGCTCATCTAATGGGCGTCCGCGCAATCGGCATTTCGTCGAGCAACGACAAGCTCGATCGCGCCTATAGTCTCGGTCTCAGCGCCGGCCTCAACTACCGTGAGAATCCCGAATGGGATCGCTGGGCACTCGATCAGACCGGCGGCGAAGGTATCGATCTGATCGTCGAAGTCGGCGGCCAGGGAACCCTCGAACGATCTCTCCGCGCCATCGGGTTCGGCGGTGTCGTTGTCCAGATTGGCGCACTCACCGGCTCTTCGGGCCCTGTTACCATCCCCTCGATCCTCCACAAATGGGCCCGCATCCAGGGCATCTACGTTGGATCGCGAGCCAACTTCGAGCAGATGAACGAAGCCATCGCACAGTCCCAGCTTCGGCCCGTGTTAGAAGCGCTGCGCTGGTCTCAGGCCCGCGAGGCCCTCACTCGAATGGAACAAGGCAACCACTTCGGCAAACTCGTGTTGAGTGTCGCTTGAATAGCTGCACAGCAAGCAACAGCGAGGCCGGCTTGCGAGGTATCCGCAGCCGGCCTTTTTGCCTTGGCATACTTGCCGCTTCTTATTCCACCGGAGTATCGCCTGTGGTATCCAGCACCGCACCCGAAGGAATCAGAGTGGCCGAGACCGCTTTGCCATCTTGAACGCCCGTATAGACGGCAATCCTCGACGAATCGATCCCCTTGTCGGTCACCAGGTAGGCCTTGGTGTGCGCGGCGCGATCCTCGGCTAGCTTTTTGCCGCCCTTCTCGTGGCTTCCGGAATTCCCTACCAGTGCAAGCTTCGTGTCTGAACTGTCTTGCATCGCCACTGCGATCTGATCAAGGCAGGCCTTAGCTTCGTTGTCCACTCTCGATGGTCGCTGCGGATCCCGATCAAAGTGAACCGAGCACAGTTCGCTGGTCTGCGGCTTCGGAGCCGCTGCAAGAACTGTGACCAAGACCGATGTTGCGCCCGTTGCTGTCTGGCCTTTGTCGTCTGCCACATTACAGGTCACGTTCACTGTCCCCAGCGCCGCCCCTGTGGAGGAAAGTTTGGCCGTCGAGCCGTTCCCCGTTATCGTTCCAGACGCCGCACTGAAGCTGTAAGTCAATGGACGGTTCTGCGGACTCACACCGATTGCGGTGATAGTCGATGAATCTCCCGAAGTTACAACAGTAGGACTGGCGGAGCAACCAACCGTTGGCGGTTCATACGCCTTCAAAACATAGACCGCGCTGCAATCGGCGCTCTCGCTTGCCTTGTCGGCTTCTGTAACATGGCCTTTCAGCGTGTAACTTCCTGGGGCAGCGTTTGCAGTGTCGATCTTAGCTGAGTTTGTAGCTCCAGTTATCGTTCCGCCATCCGCCGACCATGTATATACGGCCGTCTTTGCCGGGTTCAGATTCACTGCCGTGCCTGAAACAGCGAGCACGTCCCCCGTGAACCCGGACGCCGGAGTCACCGAGCACGTATACGCCAGCGGCTCCAGAGCGGGCAAACTGGCAGCACCGCCTCCTCCAAAACGGAAGACAATACCGGACGAGAGCCGCATATCGTTCTGCGTTGCGCTTGAGCCAGTGGATAGATTCTTGAAACTCGTCATCAAGTATTCAGCCTGAAGAAGGCGGATCGCAAATCGCCTTCGCACTTTGATGTCCACTCCACCGCCAGCGGTCAAGGCAAAGTCAGTCTCAGCGGGCAATCCCGGCATTCCCGAACAATTGCCCGGACAAATCTCCACAGCGCTGGCATGTATACCCCCAAACAGAGCCTGAGCATAAGGAGTTACTCTCGAGAATTTTCGATAGGAAAGCCGCGGGCCGGCGAGGAACGTAAACACACTCCCGCTCGCAACCTGATCGTCTACCGATGCAACCCCGCCCGTGCCTTCAAGCAGAAGCCGTGTGTCATTGAATCCGCCAAAATCAGCCGCGAGTCCTAAGTACCGGTTAAAGTTATAAGCGATCGACGTGCTCCCTCCATTCAGGAACTCCAGCCGATTTCCGGCTGCCAGCGTCGGTACAGCTCGCAGATAAGAATAACCCACAAACAGTTCCCACCTCGGTACCCCAACGTTCATTCCACCCGAATATGGCATGGCCGCATCGATTGAGGCCATTGGCATCGTAGCCGCGGGAAGCGATGCGCCTGGGTCGGCATTGGTCGCGACGCTGGAATCCACAGCCCTATCGTTCTTCGCGCCAGCCGCCGAGTTTGCCGGCTCTACCGCGTACAGCAGGAACGTTGGCATCAGCAGATAAGCAAATGCCGCCGTGGCAACCACCCTTAGTTCGATTCTCATTGTCGTCTCCTGAATTCCTTGCCGCAACCTTTGTTCTGTCCCATCGCCCGATAACTTCCGCGCGACCAGTTGTTACTCAGCATCGCATTGCCTTGAAACTCACTGAGACCGCTCCGAAAGCGGTCTCGGCAAGCCCTTACGGCACATTGATAACTGTGTTCACAATTGTTACCGACGCAGACAAAGCCAGCAGCCTGCCATCGACCGTTGTTACGGCGACAACTCCGGGAGTTGAGACCGAAATTCCCGCCTGCGAGATAATGGTTCCCACCATCGTCCCGCCACCCTGGATACCATTGATCGTCGCGGCGCTGCCAACCTGCCAGAAGACGTTCTTGGCCTGGGCGCCGCCGGTCAGGATGATGCTTTCCGGCGCCTGTGGTGTGCCCACGGTGAGATAGGTTCCCATCTGGAAAACCCATGAAGCATTCGGATCCCCTTGTGCGTCGAGAGTGAGAGGCCCCTGAGTAATGTCATAGAAGGTTGCAGAGGTGTAGGTGCCGGGAGCCAGGGTTCGATTGCCTAACTCATTGGTTGAAAGAATGGTGCCCGGAGGCAGGTTCTTAAGCGTTGTGTAAGCGGTCTGGGCTTCCAGCAAGGCTTCCGCCGCGATGGACATTGTAACCGCGGTTCCTTCATTGGGGCACCCAACGGTTGGAGGTGGCGGAGCTGTATCAATGGCTCCATTCACCAGGCCCATATTCAGCGGCGTCACGGTATAGGAGCATGGATATACGCCGGCAACGGCCGCAACACTCTCATCGTAAAAGCCGGTCATTGTTGTAGAGACACCCGTGGTCCCGATATCGCCATTGACCACTGTCTCGATTCCCTGGTTAGTCATCCCGGCATTGCCGCCAAAGCCGCCGAAGAGCAGCACTGTTGGCCCAAGCACCACCGGAGGTGGAATAACTACAGCCCCTGTCGTAAACATCCAGGGATTCGGTGCAACGCCTGGCGCCAGCGCATTGCCTTCAAGATCTGTTGCTCCCGAGGTAATGGTCGCGGTATAGGTGGTGGCTGCGGTCAGCAACGCGGTCGGCGTAAAGGTCGCAATAAAGTCGATCGCATCGTAGGAAACCGTTCCAGTTATCGCTACACCACCACCTCCGGTAACCTTGAATGTCCCTGTAGTTATAGTCAGCGGGTTCATCGCTTCACTGAACGTTACGCTGATTGCCTGATTCAGGGCCACGCCGGTTGCTCCATTCGCCGGGGTCGTAGAGACAATCTCCGGCGGAGTAACAACTGCAGCGGTCCCGGTGGTGAAAGTCCAGACATGGTTGGTAGCCAGAGCGGTGCCAGCCAGGTCTTGAGCACCGGTCGTGATCGTGGCGGTAAACAACGTGCTGGGAGCCAGATCTGCTGTCGGTGTAAAAGTCAGCGTGTTTCCAATCGCAGCGTATGCAACCAATCCGGGTACAGGAGTTGCGCCGGGCCCGGTGAGCGTAAAGGTGGTCGAGTTAATCGTGTCGGGATTCATAGCCGTGCTGAAAGTGGCGCTAACCGTCTGGTTGAGCGGTACGTCAATTGCTCCTTCAGTGGGAATCGTCGAAACTACCGTTGGAGTTATAACCACCGGTGCAGCCGCAGTGATGAAGGTCCATGAATAATTTGCGGCTAGCGCGGTGCCCGCCAGATCTTCAGCGCCCGTGGTGATCGTCGCCGTGTAAGCTGCGCTCGACGCCAGGTTGGCATCCGGTGTGAAAGTCGCTACTGAACCAGCCGCGACATAGGTCACGACTCCCGTTACAGCAACACCTCCCGGCCCTGTCAATGTGAAGGTTGTTGAGTTAATCGTCGCTGGATTCATTGCTACGCTGAAGGTGGCGCTCAAGGCCTTATTGATCGCCACACCGGACGCCAGATTCGCCGGCACGGTCGAGATAACCGTCGGCGGTGCAGGCGCCGGAAGCGTCAAGAAGGACCATACGTAACTGCTGGCCATTGCCGTGCCAGCCAGGTCCTGGGCTCCGGTGCCGATGGTGGCCGTATACAGGGTATTGACCGTTAGTGGAGCGCCTGGGGTAAAGGTCGCGATGCTGCCCGAGCAAGCGACTGTACCCGCCACTGGAGTCGCTCCGGGGCCTGTGAGTGTGAAGGTAGTTGCAGGAGATGCAAGCGTCGCGCACTTCATCGTTTCGTTGAAGGTGGCGCTGAGGACCTGGGTAAGGGGCACGCCTGTGGCTCCATTGACAGGTATCGTGGATACTACCGCAGGCGTGGGGGAGATTGTCGTAAACGTCCAAACATAGTTGGCTGCCAACTGCTGGCCCTGCGGGTTGTAAGCCCCAGTAGTAATAGTGGCTGTGTAGACGGTGCTGTAGTCCAGGTTGGAAGTCGGAGTAAACGTTGCAACCAGGCCCGAATACGAGACGGCTCCCGGTATGGTGACTCCGCCCGCCGAAACCGTAAAGGATGCCGCGTCGAGCGTGTCTGGGGTCATCGGTTCGCTGAAGGTCGCGGTGAGCACTTGGCCGATGGGCACGCTGGTAGCTGTATTCGCAGGGACCACCGCCGTTACCGTCGGCACCGGCGTAATCGTTGTAAAGGTCCACACATGGTTGGCTGCCAGTTCCTGGCCCTGCGGGTCATAAACCCCAGTGGTAATGGTGGCTGAGTAGACGGTGCTGTAGTTCAGGTTGGAAGTCGGAGTAAACTTTGCAACCAGGCCCGAATACGAAACGGTTCCCGGTACGGAGACTCCGCCAGCCGTAACCGTAAACGTTGACGCGTTGAGCGTGTTCGGGGTCATCGGTTCGTTGAAGGTCGCGGTGAGTACCTGGCCAACAGGAACGTTCGTGGCCCCGTTTGCAGGCACCGTGGATACCACCGCCGGTGGCGGAGTTATCGTCGTAAACATCCAGACATAGTTTGCAGGCAGCGGCGTGCCGGCCAGGTCTGTAGCTCCGGCGGTGATTGTGGCCGTGTAAACCGTGCTGTAAGCCAGAGCAACCGCCGGGGTAAATGTCGCGATCGTGCCGCTGTACGCAACCGTTCCAGCACTAGCCGCTCCACC
>Ga0302319_10025582_pt1 | contig 10442 bp, 1 predicted proteins | sample Bog_T0_2_FD_203319 | JGI IMG/M metagenome (GOLD analysis project Ga0302319, IMG submission 203319) | Peat permafrost microbial communities from Stordalen Mire near Abisko, Sweden - Bog_T0_2 | ecosystem: Environmental > Terrestrial > Soil > Wetlands > Peat | place: Sweden: Abisko, Stordalen Mire...
AGAAGTCCACCTGGTTGCCGCCGCATCCGGTCATTCCCGCACCGATTGCAGAGACGACCATCAGCATCCACAGTGCCTTGCTCAATCTGCGCCGGCGGCGCACGCAGAACGCGAGGACGCCAAGCGGCAGGAAGGCCAGGACCGTTCTGGTAGCAGAGGTCCGCAACTCGGAAGTCTTGAAGCCGAGCGGCAGAGTCGCCGGGGTCTCGATTGCGACCACGGCTGCAGCAGATTTGGAGGTGTTGGTGCAGGCCGGGCTCGACGACGCCGCGAAGCACACGCTTGTAGGCGTCATGAAGCAACTGACGTAGGTCGGACTCTGAGGCGAACAGGTGAGGGCAACCGTTCCCGTGAACCCCAGAATCTGGTTGACGAAGAGGACCGCAGTTTCCGGAGCCGCCGTAGTTTGACCGGGAGCCGGAAGGAGACCGTTGCCGCTTGGGATAACTCCTGGGACGACGACGACCGGGCCCGTGCTTGAGGTTAAGGTGAAGTCTGGATAGTCGACCAGCAGGCAGTTCGCCGCCAGCGCCGACGGTGCGCAGGCAGCAGCAGTCGAAGCCAGAGCCAGCGTGGACGGCAGGAAGTTGCCGTCGCCGCTATAGGAGAAGCTGTACTGGTGCAAGCCCTGCGCCGTACTGAGCAACGTACCCGTCGGAGGATACGTTACCGCACCCAGAGACAGCGGCAGCACAGTAGTAACCGGTGCGGCCGCAGTACCGAGCCCGGTCGCTGTGATGGGGGTGAAGACATCGGTCAGCGTGACTGTGCCCCCAGGCGTTCCAATGCCCTCAGGTACAGTTGTGGCTACCGAGATGCTTAGGGTGACGGTACCCACGCCAGCCGCCGTGTTGGCGACCGTAGTCGGGGAAAGCGATGCGCTGATTGCCGTCCCCGCCTTCGTAACCGTAAGGGACGACGATGGAGCCGGCGTAGTTGCAACGGACTTCCCGCTCGGGAACACGTAGTCGATTACGTTGACCCCGAGCACAGTGGGAGTCACCGTGTAGGTGCCGACCGGCTCAGTCGACGACGTTGTGGAGATGACGGGAGGAGTGGCGGATGTCGCAATGGCGAAGGTTGCGCCGAAGCCGTCTCCGTTCTGGGCTCCCGTGACCGTCGCCGACACCCCGAAGCTGATGTTCGGAGCGCCGAACTGGGCACTGAAGTTGGGAATTGTATACGTCAGCGTAGCCGGGTTTTCCTGCACAACGGCAGCACCGCCAGTCGCGAAGACGGAAGGTGGGAAGCCGTAGGCGCACGAACCCGCTCCGCTGAACGAAACGATTACGGGGTACGTGCCAATCGTAGCGGTCGCCGATGCTGCGCTTCCGAACGAGTACGTGATCGGGCTCGGGGGAGTCGGCGTCACCGTGCCGACTGGCACAGGGGCGGGCGATCCATAGATAAAGGTGAGTTGGGCCGCTGTAGACGACACCGTCGCCGTGACCGGGATCCCGGGAACCGGAATCGAGAGGTCAGCGGACTGGGTTGCGCTGTCGTTGGCATCGCCGTTGTAGTTCGCGGTAATGTCGTACGCCCCACCTGTTACGAGCGGGAAGGGCAGGGTGAAGGTTGCAACACCTGCCCCGTTCAGAGGTATCGGCGCGCTGGTGCCAGGGGTGCCACAGTTGTTGACATTCTTATTCGCTTTGTCGATGACATACGTGAAGGTGACGGTACCCGTCGGTGTACCGCCCGGAGGATTATTCGGCTGGGTCACCGTCGCGGCGATGGTCGCGGTCGCTCCGTTGCTCGCCGTCCCGGGGACTGAACCTCCGGTGTATGAAGGCGTCAGGATGATTTTGACCTCCGGCGGTGCTCCGTTCGCCGTCAGATTAAGCACTGGGGGGATACCGTTTCCCGCCGCCACGTTCACGTTGACCGTATCGGTAGCGGAGGTATTGGCCGAGGGATTGAAGGTCGCGGTCACGGTGCAGGTAAGCCCCGGAAGGAGAGGAGTAGGACCTGAAGTGCCTACGGGGTCGCAAGTCGAGTTTGTGACGGTGAACGGGGTGCTTTGGCCCGACAACACGGACGGCCCAAAAGTGACAGGCGTGTTGCCGATATTGGTCACCGTCAGGACGCACGCTGAATTGTTTCCGACGTTGAAGCCGTCGGCGATGATGGTCCCGGAGCACACTGGCTGGGCAGAAGCCGCAAGATCCTGCGGCACAAAGCCGAAGTTGATGCTTGGAGTTTGGCGGTTGGTGAACAGGACCTGTTTGTTCCCTGAGTCTGCAACATACAGGTTTCCATTGGAATCCAAAGCAAGGCCGGCCGGGGTACTAACTCCGACAAAGTTCAGAGGGAATTGCGCAGAGCCAGGACCGGATGAATTGGGCACCTCATACACGGCATTGGATCCGGCGCTGGAGACGTATACGTTTCCGGCCGCATCCACCGCAACACCATTCGGCGAACTGACAACGCCGATCTCTGACGTGAATGTGGTTCCGGGGATAGTGATCAGATCGCCGCCGCCGGGAGGCAGCTTGACAATCTGCCCGCTAGCGTTCTTGGTGTCGGCAACATAGATGTTCCCGACCGAATCGACTGCGACCGCAACCGGGTTCTTGAACTGAGGCGCGCCCGAGTAGGCCTGCAGCGGAACCGCTCCGCCCAGCGCCGGGTTGGAAGGAATCTCCACCACAGCCGAGTTGCCGGTGTCCGCGACGTAGACGTTGTTCCAAACGTCGACCGCCAGGCCTTGCGGCGCTTTGAAGGCGTATTGCGGAGGCGCCGTGGTCGACGTCACGGATGCCCCAGGCTCTTGCGCGAGAGGATTGGTGGCCGTCACACCTGAACCGCCGCTGACTGGACAGTCGGCTGCAGTTTTCCCGGGAGTGTCGCACGTGGAACCCGAAACCCAGACGTAGTTGCCCAGCACGGTCTGAGTGCCGTCGACCGGATTCACTTTGAGGACCCGGTTGTTGCCGGTATCGGAGATGTAGACATTGCCCGCGGTATCGGTGGCAACGCCCATGGGACCGCTGAGACCAGTGCCGATCGTGCCCTGGGCCGTGCAGGCATTGTTGCTGAGGAGTGGCAGCTTGCAACTCACAACCCGATTATTGGTCGGGTCGGCGATATACAGGTAGCCAGCCGAAACGGAGCTCCCGCCAACCCCGGTAATGACTCCCGGGGAGAGGGCGATCCCGGCGGTGGTGCCCAGACCGGTTGCTGCAACCGCTATCGACTGACCGCCATCGACCGCCAACTGGCCGCCGGTGCCGACGCCGTACAGCGGGAAGTTATAGATCGATCCGTTCGCGGTGGTGACAGTCAATTGGGACTGCCGGGCTCCCGGCGCGGACGGGTTGAAGGTGACGTAGACCAGGCAGTCGTAGTCCTTGACCACCGTGGCGACGGGGGCGGCACCAAGCTGCGTGCATGTGGGCAACCCCACGGTAACTGTACCTGAGCTGGGTGGAGGCGGCCACATCGCGAAGCCAGACGTGGTGGCGTTGTACGCATAACCCTTGCTGCTGGAGTTAATCAGCGAACCCATGGGGAACTCGGGCGTGACCTCGTTGATCGAGAAGTCCGGACTGTTGATCGTAAAGGTCGTGGGATCGGCCAGAACTCCCGACAGCTGTGTGTCCGGAACCGACGCACCAAGCTTGGGAGGATTGTTCGAGTTGAAATGGACCTCGATCGCCTGCGTCACCGGCGTGGTTGTTCCCACCGCGGCTGCCGGGAACACATTGCCGATCTGGAGTTCGCGCACCAGTTGCTCGCCGCCATCACCGAGGTAGATATTACCGAGACTGTCCGACACGGTGGAATGGACGCCGCCGCCGTAGAGTGCGAGAATTGCCGGACAACCGTCGCCCTCCGGATCGTAGGTGACCGGACCCTGGGTCCAGACGTTTCCGGATGAACCATAGACGCATCCCCAGGGGTTAGTGAAGTTGGCCGGGGTGTTGTAATTCGAGATTGAGGTTCCCCCCAGGCCATTCGCAACCGCGGCCCCCAGGCCGCTGACCGAAGCGGTGGCCCTTTGGCCCTGCGAGCCGATGATGCCGGTAGCCAACCCGGTGTACTGATCGATGCGCTCCAACTCAGGATAGTGGTTGTCGTTGAACCAGAAGGTGCCGAAGGCATCGGGCAGGAGCGAACTGGGCCGGATGTCCAGATCTTCGTTGGTCACCGCAAGAACGTCCGGAAAGCTGCCCGGAAGGGTGCTGGTGAGCGACGTATTGCCAATGGTGACGTAGGAACTTCCGTAGGTGGGCAACCCGGCGGAATTCAACTCCGCCGGTGCGTTCACGGGAGTTGCGCCCGGGCCAAAGGACGCTGCCAGCAGAGGCGCTTCGGCCTGAAGCAGATTAGTCAGCGGGCCGCCGCCTGCATAGGCGCTTGCCGAGTAGATTCCCGGAGGCCCAGTGCCGCTGCCGGTGCCGTTCAGTTGATAGATGTTCCCCCATGCGTCGACTTCGGCTTCCCTGTACTGGCTGTTGTAGACAATCGCATTAACCGGGCCATTGATGCCGGTATTGGCCGTTATGGTAGTCGTCGCGGAAGGACAAGGGGTGGTCAGCAGGGCATTGCAGTCGGTGATGGACTTCATGTACCCAGGCGGCACCGTGTACTGGAAGAACGTCTGCGCGGTGGCCTGGGTGTTGATCACGCGCACGGTTGAATTCGAGGTGTCCGCAATGTAGATGTTGCCTGCGCTGTCCAGAGTAAGGAAGCTGGGGCCGTGCAGTTGGGCGCCCTCGATCGTCCCAGGGGTGGCAAGGTTCTCGAAGGCCGGCGCGCCTACGGTCACGCCCGCAGCCGGGGTCGGCCCGTCATAATTGCCCAGCGTGCCGGTGCAGGCACTCGGGGCCGAAAGGCTGCCCGAGATGGTCATCGTCCCGCCCACGTGGTAGAGATAGCCCGGAAGCACCTTGCCGCCGGAGTTCGCGACTCCGGCCGGGTTTACCAGGTTGATGAAGTTCGCGACCTGGGCCCCGCCCCGGTAGATAACGGAAACCGTAGCCGTCGTGGAATCGTCGAAGTAGATGTTGCCATAGGCATCCACCGCGATACCCTGGATATTCTGTCCGATGCCGTTTCCGGAAGCGGGCACGCCATCCGCGCAACCGGTGACACGCTGGGTGCAGGTCGCCCCGCTACAGCCCTTGGGGATGACGCCCGCAATGGTGGTGATCACTCCGGTCTGCGCGTTCACCTCACGGATGATGTCGTTCCCGGTGTCGGTAATGTAGACGTTTCCCACTGAGTCGACCGCCTGCCCAAAGGGCTGATCCAGCACGCCCGCACCCGTCGGTTTGGCGAGGGTCGGAGCGGCGAGTTGTCCTTCTCCGGCAAACCCAGCCAGCACCGACGTCAGGCCCGTTTGGTACTGCGGGGTCCCGGCGATGGTGGTAATGGTGTACGGAACCAGCAAGGGCGCGATGCCGCTATTTGCAGCAAGTGCGGCTCCCACTCCGCCCACGAAGAAGACCGTGGCAACTGCCAGTTGAAGGAGCGTTCGCGTCGAGACGATGTGTTTGCGAAAGAGCATCGGGGTCACCTGATCCTTGATAAGTACATTTGCGGTCCGGCAGTGGAGAGCAGCAACGCTCATATCCGCCGGTTGATTTCCTGGCTGATTTCCCATGGGAAATGGTTTCCAAAAATAAGCGGCATAATACGTCTTGGCTGAAGAGACTTGCAAGAGAAATCTTCGCAGCCGCATGCCTCTTGGAGTTGAGAGATTAAGGTCCACCGTTCCCTCCAGATAGACTGGCCGGTCTGGCCAGTTTTTTCGGTACGGTCAAGGGGACCTCCAGCGTGCCTACCTTATCGGACACGCCGTCGAGAACACCCACGCGGAGAAATGTCTCTCCGGGGGGCAAATCTATTTGCTGAAAGGGCTGAAACGGCCGCTGTAGAAATTTCCGGTACTGCTCTGCCGTCAAAGGCGAGGAGGTAATCGTCTGGCTGAGCCCGCTAATCAGCCTGCCGTAAACATCGTACGCGGCAAGGTCGATCGCAATCGTACACTTGAGCGTGCCGCCTGGACCCGGGGCGAACGTGATCTGCCTGGCCGGAATCAGATACTGAATGTCGTACCGCACCAGGGGCTTTCCCGCCAGTTTGGGGTCGAGCGTACCCAGGACCGGATCGGCGGGCTTGACCGGATCGGCGGCCGGTGCCACGCGAACGTCGAAAAGCACCTGGCTCGCGGTGGGCACTCCCCGCGCCATGGACGCCTGCATGTTGTTCCCGTAGGGCTCTGGAGCTGTCGTCGCCAGGGTGAGTTCCGGAGTGACCGCATTGTGCAGGATGTCGTCCGCGTTATACCCCTTGCGATACGACAGACGCACGTCCGGCCGGGCCACTTCCACGTCGATCGTATGGTAGCGACCGTCATATTGCGGATCGGGAGGAACGTAGGAGACCGTGTAGTAGTTGGAGCCGTTCTCGATCGCCTTGGCCACCGCCGTCTTCAGATCGTTGGTGTTGTAGGCTGCCGTCCCGCCCGTCGCTTCGGCCACGGCCTCCATTCCCAGCATCTGCCCGCCTTTGTTCTGCAGGTAGACCTGCTGCTTGGCCGCAACTCTGGCCCCGGTGTTCTTGTTGATCGTCGTGAGTTCCTGGTCGGCGCCCAGGGCAGGGTTGTTGAACAGCCTGCGCGCATCTACCGGGTAGACGGCCACCTCGGCCGCAGTCAGCAGGTCGGCGGTCTTGCGCAGGTCCTTAGCGTAATCCGTCATCTCCACCAGGTCGTTCATGCCTCCCGTGGGGAAGATGTTCAGCGGCATCCCTTCGGTAAACCAGATCAGGTTCTTTCGTCCCTTGATCGCGGCAACGTAAGCCGCGATCTGGTTCAGTGCTTCCAGCGTCATCCGATTGCGGATGTCTTGCTGGGTGGTAGTAAGGTCGTTCTCGAACTGCTGCAGCATGGCCGCGGTGTCGTCGTTTTCAAGGTCCGACTGAGACTCAACCTGGTCGTCCAGCACGCCGCCGCTGTCGTTGTCGATGAACGGCGAAGGCAACGCCCGGTTCTTCTTGCTGTCGACGGCGGCGATCAGAATGGCGGGATCGGAGGTGAATCCCTGCAGAATGCGCAAGCTGCTTGACAGGCCGAGCACGGCGACCCGCGTCCCCCGGGGCATGCTCTTCAGGTACTTCATCGACTCCTGGCGCATGGTGACCTGGTCCGCGGGAGTCGTGTTCAGGGCGTCCAGCAGCAGGATGTTCACCGCGCTCGTGGTCGGCGCCGGCTGATCGTTGGTGTAGACATTGGCCGGCAGTTTCGGCGGTGCGCCGGTCGCCGGCGGCAGGTCCTCGCGAACTTCCTGGAAGTTTCGCACCGGTTGCGGCTTGCCGTCTTCCTTGATCGTAAAGTCCGATTCCTTGAGCCCGTGGACCGGCTGGCCTTTGGAGTCCGTCACCGTCACGTCCACCACAGTCAGCCGGGAAAACACCTGCAACGTCGCAGCGTACGATCCCGGCGCGGCAGTGTCGGCCGACCCCATCGGCGCGGTTGCGGCTCCGGGATTGGCCGGGGCCTGCCCGGACTGCCCCCATCCCGTCCCATGCCAAGCCAGGCCGGCCGCTCCTGCGATCGCCGCCAGCGCGGCGATCGCCGCCCTCTGGAGCCGCTTGCCCGTCCGCCGGGCGCCAAAAGAGGCAACTCCACCCCGTTCTTCCGCACGGGCCGGATCGAGGTGTGATTGGTTGGGAATCTTGATCTCCAGGAGTGCCATCTGTCCGGTACCGCGAGGGTCCTCAGCCGTTCTGAACAGGCCGAACCGGAGCCGCCACTTTCCAGTGGAAACAAATTCAGTGTTGAATCTGGGCAAAAACAAAGTAGCATGTTGCAGGAAGCTTTGAAAACTTAAATCTTCCCTGCACCGTTCCACCCGAATCGTTCGGGCACGGGCCCGCGGGGCCGATGGAACGTCGCAAATCCGTTTCAACGGGAAAACATTTTCTTATTGACAATCATTCCCGAAAACAAATACTTTTTTCGCGTTCCGGCTCATCAGTTATTTAAAGTTTCTAGTCATCGGCGCAAGGTTTTTGGGGGATGCTTTCAACCGGAAACAACGGGCATCTTAACCCGATACCTTCCAGCGCAAAATTCAGATGGAGCAAAACTATGTATCGCAACTCGACAGTTGGGTCTTTGCCGCTCGGGCTTTCACGCCGTCTTCTCGCACAATGCTGCTCCCTCCTCGCCTGCATGCTGGTCTTCTGCGGCCTGGCGCTGTTTGGCGGCTCGTCGCTTGAAGCTCAGGACACCGCCGGTGGCGGCATCCAGGGAACCATCACCGACCCCAAAGGCGACGGTGTGCCCAAGGCGGGGGTCACCGCGACCAACACGGATACGGGTGTCCAGACCACCAAACTCACCGGCAACACTGGCACGTATTCGATCTCGCCGCTGCAGCCCGGCCCCTACAACGTCGAGGTCGTCGCCAAAGGTTTCCAGAGGTTGCTGCAGGAGAACGTCACCATCGACGCCAGCCAGGTTCTGGGATTGAATCTAAAGCTGACCGTCGGCGGCGAGAACACGACGATCACCGTCACCGACGCTCCTCCGTTCATGAACACGACTGAATCCACGCTGGGCGGCACGATCGAAAACGAGCTCTATTCGCAGCTCCCGCTCTCGATGAACGGCGGCGCGCGCGATCCCACCGCCTTCCAGTACCTGATGCCCGGCGTGCAGGAGAACCCGGCCGATAACAACGGGACCGGCTCCAACAACGGAAATTCCGGCATCTACGGAGGCACCGGACAGACCAACCTCAACGAGAACTACATCGAGGGCGTGCCGGTCTCCAACATTGCCCAGCAGGGCAGCAGCAATCCAGTTGCGAATGCGGTATCGGTCGACGCGGTCGATCAGTTCTCAGTGCAGACCAGCACCGCCTCCTCGTCGTTCGGCGGCGCCGGATCGACCAACTACACCATCAAGGCCGGCGGCAATCAGTTCCACGGCAGTGCCGTGGACTTCATCCGCAACACCGACTTCGACTCCTGGGGCTACTTCTCCAAAGTGCCCGCGGCGAGCGGCTTTGCCGAAAAGCCGGGCGAGCATCAGAACCAGTACGACATTTCGCTCGGCGGCCCGATCTTCAAGGACAAACTCTTCTTCTTTGCCGATTACTCGGGCTTCCGCTACACCAAAATCAGCAATACCCCGCAGTACATCACCCTCCCCACCTGCGCCGAGCGGGGCCAGTCTCCATCGACAGATGGGAAACACTGCGGGGCCCTTTATAGCGACCACGGCGGCGACTTTACCGACGTCTTGGGCACTCAAAGCGCCAATATTGTCAACCCTGTGCTAGGGTCTTTCGGATCGCGCCCGCCCTTCCAGGGGACCATCAACGGGGTGCCGACTTACAACGTCATCGAGTTGCCATACATGTCGAGCATCTCGGAGTATCTACAGAGCGCTCTTCCAGCTCCAACCAATCTTTCCACCTTCAACAACTACCTCGCATCCTTGCCTCAGGCGAATAACAATTACAGCGTCGACGCGCGTCTCGACTACACGCTCAACTCGCGCAACAAATTCTCTCTGGTGTCCGTCGGCGGCAATGTCGGTTACGGCGGCGCACCCTTCTATAGCACCCAGACACAGCTCCCCGTCCCCTACGCGGCCGGCCAGTTCACCAATCAGAAGACCGCATCCGGCATCTTCTCCTACATCTACGTCGCCTCGCAGAGCCTGATCAACACCCTCAAGTACGGATACAGCCGCAACTGGGGCCAGGGCTTCTCCCTTACCCAGGGCACCAAATACAACTCCACGGCCGCCGGCATCAACAATCTGCCGCAGGGCAATGCTGCCTCCAGCATGCCGGCCGTGAGCTTCTCGCAATCGAACGGCCCAACCGCCCCATTCGGCTGGGCATCCACGCCCAACACCGGCCCGAAGGCCACCAACTCCTACGTCCTCCAGGACGCGCTGCAGTGGCTCGAGGGCCGCCACAACATCACCTTCGGTGCGCAGATCTCGTGGGACGAGACCAACGGCGGCAGCTACGGCGGGTTCAGCAATACCCTGAGCCTCAGCTACAACGCGTACGATACCGAGACGGGCACATCCAACACCGGGGTCAACGGCGACGCATACGCCAGCTACCTCGTCGGGGCTGTTTATAGCGGCTCCGTCGGCACCCAGAGTATTCAGGACGTCGGCGCCCGCTACCGGCCGATCGAGCCGTACATCCAGGACAACTGGCAGGTGAGCCCCAAACTCACCCTGAATCTGGGACTTCGTTACAGTTATCTCCAGCCCTACCACGAGGTTAAGGACCGCCTCGCGTTCCTTAACGTCAATGTCATCAACCCCATCGTTGGCATCCCCGGTGTTCTGATGTATGCCGGCTTCCCCAGCCTCAGCCAGTTCCACGATATCTCAGCCACATCTACGTCGCCGGCTGAAAGTGCTCAGCAACAGTACAACCAGTACGCGCCCTACATGT
>Ga0302319_10025587_pt1 | contig 10440 bp, 8 predicted proteins | sample Bog_T0_2_FD_203319 | JGI IMG/M metagenome (GOLD analysis project Ga0302319, IMG submission 203319) | Peat permafrost microbial communities from Stordalen Mire near Abisko, Sweden - Bog_T0_2 | ecosystem: Environmental > Terrestrial > Soil > Wetlands > Peat | place: Sweden: Abisko, Stordalen Mire...
CGCCGATCAGATCCGTGGTCAGGCTCAGGAGTCCCTGCTCGCCGATGGAACGACTGTAGCGGTACGTGTTGTAATTCGAGGCGTCCTGAAGCTGGGTGCAGTAGTTGCCATTGTTCTGGCAATCGCTGTGGCGTGTACTTGGCCGTCGGTGGCGGGGCCATCTGGCGAGGGATGCGGAGTGAAGTTGCGCTGCCTGGAAAAGTCGAAAAGTGAGATCTTGGAACGGGTCCCATCGGCAGAAGTTCCAAAACCCCACCCCAAGGAACTTCCCGGCAGGTTTTTTCCGGGAAAGATCCCCTGAGTTGCTGCTTCGGTCTTTCTAGGATGTGAGCGGCGAGTGGTGCGTGCGGCGGCAACACCCTTCAGTCAAACGAGTTTTTCACAGATGCTTAGACAAGTCCACGTCTAAAACGACTTTGAACGTCTGTAAAATATTGATAATAAATGACTTGGCTCCCTAAGAACTGTGGTTTCAAACCACCTCTCTGTTTCATAAGTTATTGATTCCACATAGGCAGTGCTTGTCACACTTTGAACCAATTCCTCACCCTGCACTCAAACCTGGATTGAGGGCAGATGCAGGGCTCGTCCAGGTGCTTCTGCGGCGGCCTCTCTCACCTGGCAGTCCGGGCACTGCGCCAAGCCCCGCCGAGGCTCGACCCCTTCGGTTCAGGCCGTGATCGTGATCAGTTAATGTCTGCATAGACACCCGTGCAGACATCAACTGAACTTGAATATGAAGCACGAGGGCCGACTGAGGGCGATAAGCGGTTCGGTGCGCGGCAAACGTTCGCGGGACTTCAGCTGTTGGAAAGCTCGGTCGGCAGGGGTCCCCATCCGGCGATTAACACTGCCTGTTAACCATTTGGCGTCGGCGCATTACCGCGTTCGATCGCGATGCGAGGACACTCTGAGCCACGCCTTCGCCGACCACGAACCCGTCATCTGTGGGCTCACCGCCCACTCGACCACTGGCGATCGCATTCGAACCTGGCGTCGAGCGCCAGTTTCAGGCGGCGAGCGGTCTCGGGGGTCTGCGGCTCCCAGTTTTTCCAGCGGGTCACGTTCTTCTGGAAGAGCATACGGGCCGCACCGAAATAACGCTTGCGCACCAGCAGCTGGCCGTAGAGTTGATCGCAGTCCGAGACGGCCTCCATGGCGGCCAGGGTGGGACGCGGGGCCGCTAGCAGGCGCTGCAGCAGAGGCTGCCCTGTGCTGATGATAGCGGCCGCCTGATCGGACTTCCCCTTGTGCAGCAGTTCCTCGGCCTGGCGGTCCATGGACATTAATTCCTCGACCGCCCGGCCGTAGGAGGGTTCGATCGTGGGATCCGCTTTGGGCCGTTCGGCCGGCGGAACGGTGGAACAACCGCAGAGCAGCGCGGCCGTCAGGATGACGCAGGGGCGCACTGAGTACAGCATAGCCGACAGGGGCATTGAGGGGCGTGCTGCACGTATCAATCACGCCGCCGCTGATATACCATTCGCCAGAACCAATCCGGCGCTGCCGCCGCTCGTGACATAGAGATTCCGACGTGACCTCTGGCTCTGATTCCCGGCGCAACCCCGATGCGTGACTGCTATGCAGTTCCTCACCAGCAGCGCTGAAGAAGCCATAGCGGTTTGTGTAGCGTCGCCGGACACATTGACGTCACATCGGCAAAGCATATCGGGCACTCGTAGCAACGTACTGTACGCGATGGCGCGACGGCACTGTGATGGGTCTGGTGTCGTTCGGGTCGCCGTGCAAAGTGATGCTCGGCTGACGGTCAAACCGTCTCGTCAATCATCGCCTTCATCGCCTGCTCGACCTCGGCTGCCGTAGCCGCCATCACCGGCGAGGAGCTGAAGACCTTCATGAGTTCCGTGGGCAGAATAGTTGCCACCTCAATCCTGTCCCCCGCTGAGTAGATCGAGACCCGGCATGGCAGAACTGTTGAGACCTCCATGGCTTCAAGTAGAACGGCCTTGGCGTGATGCGGGTTGCAGACTTCGTATACGCGCACTTCGGCATCGAAGTCGACACCCTTGTTTTTCATCGTCTGCTTAAGATCATGGACTCCGAGCACTCCGAATTTGTGCCGGGCCGCCGCCTCTCGAAGTGCCTGGTCGAGCGCCTCCAGCGTCTTGAGACTCGTCTTTCGATAGACCATGTTTTTTCTCCATGTCAGTACATCTTGTTCTTCATCGAAGCTGAGTGAGCGTCAAAAACAAATGTTCAGATCGAGCTGCGAAACCTTGTCGTCAGCACATCATCTGTCCGCTGCAGCCCAGGCAGAGTCTCACGCACCCCGGCGCTGCAAGGCCGCCTGCCAGGCGGCTTCCAGTTTTTCTCGTACGTCCGCAGGCAGAGGCCGGCTCGCCGGTTGTTCAGCCAGCAGGCTGTGCGAGATGTGAATGCAGCTTCTCAGAGACTCGAGGAATGCGACGCAGGGCGGGCAGTCGCGGATGTGCTCATCGATGTGCGCACAATCGGCGGGCGTGAGTTCACCGTCGAGATACTCCGAGAGCCGTTCGAACACCTCACGACAGGAGGCATCTGCCGGACCATGGGCATGGCGCTCTGGTTCGGAATTCTTCATACGCTCTTTTCTCCCGAGGCCTGGAGATAACCCGCCAGCCGCTTTCTCAGGGCCAACCTTCCGCGGTGCAGCCGCTGTTTCACAACATCCTGACTGAGCTCCAGCACCTCCGCCGCCTCCGCCGTGGAGAGTTCCTCCACGTCGCGCAGCAGCACGACAGAGCGGTAGGACTCGGGCAGTGCGCTCAGCGCGGCGCGCAACTCGTGGCCCAACTCGGCCTGCAGCAACTGATGCTCGGGCAACGCGGCGTTGTCGGGCACCCGGCTGGCGAGTGCGGACCCATCCGAGTCCGGGCCGGGCATCAACTCGTCCAGCGACAGCTCCCGCTCCGGCGCGTAAACACTGCGACGCCGTTTCATGAGGCAGTAATTTTTGGCGATCCGGAAGACCCACGCCTTCACCAGCCGCGGATCGCGGAGCTGATCGAAACTCTCGAAGACTTTCAACAGCGTGTCCTGCGCCACTTCCTCGGCATCCTCGCGCTGAGCGCACATCAGCCACGTGTATTGAAACACCTTCGACTGGAAGCTCTCCACAAAAGGAGTGAAGGCGCCCGCATCGCCCGCCAGCAGGCGTCTCGCCCATTCCACCTCGGGACTTTCCAGATCGGCCACGCTCTCATCGTAGCTGCTTCCCTGCCGTGCCCACGCGCCCTCGCCGGCTCGCCGCCCACATACGTCGCTGTGAGTACCATGTCTTGTCCCTACGTCAGTGTGATGCACGCCGGGCGTGCAACGTGACATGTCACCATTCGCGTCCAGCAGCATCATCGTCATTGGAAACCAAAGCCGCGTTACAGCGGACGAAGTCACTCACATGTTGATTCAAAGATTTCTGCTCTTCTCCATTCCCTGCCTCGGCCTGTTGGGACAGGAACCCCTGAGCTTGCAGGAGGCCGTGCGGCAGGCTCTCGTGCGGCACCCTTCGATGGAGGCGGCCACGGCGCGCATCCACGCCGCCGAATCGCGCATCGCGCAGGCCCGCAGCGGCTGGATGCCGCGCGCGAGTTACACCGAGAGTTTTCAAAGCGGCAACAACCCGGTCTACGTCTTTGGAGCATTGCTGACCCAGCATCAGTTCACTGCCGCCAACTTCGACATCGGTTCGCTGAACCGTCCGGGCGCGTTGAACAACTTCCAATCGCAGTTGGGCGTGGACCAGGTGGTTTACGATTTCGGCGCAACGCGCGGCGCGGTGCGTTCGGCGGAACTCGGTCGGAAGCTGAGCGAGGAAGACCGGCGGCGCGCCGAAGTAGCTCTGATCGCCGCGGTCGCCCGCACCTATCATGGCGTGGCGCTGGCGGAGCAGGGCCTGCGGCTGGCCGCGGAGTCTTTGAAATCCGCGCAAACGGACCTGGAAAGGGCGCGCACATTGCAACGGGCCGGGATGGCCACCGACGCCGACGTGCTCAGCGTGCAGGTGCATGCCGCGGCCATGGCGGAGTTCCGCGCCCGCCGCGAGGCGGACCTGCGCATCGCCCACGCCGCGCTGAACGAGGCCCTGGGGCTACCCTTGGATGCGGAACACACTCTGACGACGCCAATTCAAGCCACGCCGCCGGGGCAGGATTCGTCAGCCGAACTGGAGCGCCAGGCCGCGTCTCAGCGTCCGGAGATGCACTCCGCCCGGTTGGGGCGTGAGCTGGCCGCCTCGCAGGAGGCAACCGCGAAATCCCGGTATTGGCCGGTGATAGGACTGCACGGCGTCTTTGAATCCGACCGGCAGGACTTCTACAACAAGGGCGGCGGCAACTGGATGTTCGCGGCCTCGGCGCATTGGGACCTCTTCGACGGGAACCGCACGCGCGCCACCGTGGCCGAGGCGCGCCACATGAAGGAGGCCGCGGCCGCCACTGAAAAGCAACTCGATGCGGCGGTGCGCCTCGAGACCCGCCAGGCGGCGGCGGACCTGCAGGCCGCGCGTGAGCGGGTCACAGTGACCGAGGATGCCGTTGCCCAGGCCGACGAGAGCCTGCGCATCATCCGCAACCGGTACTCCAACGGCCTGGCCACGGTCACCGATCTGCTGCGCTCGGAGACGGCCCTCGTGGAGGCGAAAACGCGCCGGCTCGCGGCGTTGTACGACCTGCGTATCGCCGCCGTACAGCTGGACGCCGCCTCCGGCTCATTGAATGGAGATTCCGATGTTCTCAAATAGAATCGTTCCCCTCTGCCCCGTGATCGCTCTGACAGCCCTGCTGGCGGGGTGCGGCCCCGTCGCCGACCGCTCCACAAGCGCGCAGCCGTCCTCTACGCCGTTGACCGTGAATGCGCAGCCGGCGGCTGTGGTCGACATGCCCGTTACCTACGAGGCGACGGGCACGGTGCAGGTGCGCGTGACCACGCTGCTCTCGGCCCGCACCATGGGCCGCATCAGCGAAATCCGCGTGCAGCCGGGCGACACCGTGAAGGCTGGGCAGGTGGTGGCCATCCTCGACGCTCGCGATCTCGAAGCTGCCACGCGGCAGGCCCAGGCCGCGCGCGAGGAAGCACAGAATGCGCTGCCGGAAGCGGACGGCGCTGTTGCGGCATCGTACGCGCAACTGGAGCTGGCCGAAGCGACGTTCCGCAGAATGAAAATGCTCTTCGATGAGAAGTCGATCACGCCGCAGGAATTCGATGAGGCCCAGGCGCGGCTCAAGACAGCCCGCGCCAGCCATGCAATGAGCCAGGCCAAGCGCCAGCAGATCGAGGCGCGCATCCGCCAGGCCGACGAGAATGTGGCGCAGGCGAAACTGCAGGCCGGCTTCGCGCAGGTGACTGCGCCCTTCGCCGGCACGGTGATCGAACGCAAGGCGGAGCCGGGCATGCTGGCCTCGCCGGGGACGCCCATCGTGGCCCTAGAACAGAGCGGCGCTCATCGTCTGGAAGCCGCGGTGGACGAGACCAAACTGGGCCGCATCCGCGTTGGAACGCCGGTTCGCGTAGAGTTTGATGCCTTGGACAAAAAGACGTCCGGGCGCGTCAGTGAGATCGTGCCCACGCTGGACGCAGGCTCGCACAGCTTCACCGTGAAGATCGATCTGCCCGGCCAGCCGGGCTTGCGCAGCGGCATGTTCGGACGCGCGTTGTTTGAATTCGGAACACGCCGGACGCTCGTCGTCTCCGCGGGCGCGCTGGTCAACGACGGTCAGGTGGCGCGGATTTTCATCGCTGATGGCGGCGTGGCGCGCGGCCGCATGGTGACAACGGGCGTGCGCGTTGGCGATCAGGTGGAAATCCTCTCCGGCCTCAGCGCCGGCGAGCAGGTGATCGTCCGTCCTCCGCAGGGCCTCAGCGACGGCGCGCGCATCGAGGTGCGGCCGTGAGCGCTCCTGGCCTCGGGCTGGCGGGCCGTGTCGCCGCGGGCTGGATCAATTCGAAGCTGACGCCGCTGGTGATCGCGGGCTCGCTGCTGCTTGGCGTCTTCTCGGTGTTGATGCTGCCGCGCGAAGAGGAGCCGCAGATCATAGTTCCGATGATCGACCTCTTCGTTCAATTGCCCGGCGCGTCGGCGCAGGAAGTCGAGCAGCGCATCACGCGGCCCATGGAAAAGTTGCTGTGGGAGATCCCCGGAGTCGAGTACGTTTACTCCACCTCATCGCCGGGCATGGCGATGGTGGTCGTGCGCTTCCAGGTCGGCCAGGACGAAGAGAAAGCCATCGTCCGCGTGAATCAGAAGATGTACGCCAACTACGACCTGATCCCTCCCGGCGCAACGCCTCCGCTGGTGAAGCCGCGCTCCATCGACGACGTGCCCGTGCTGGCGCTGACGCTGCACAGCAAGCGCTACAACGATTTCGAACTGCGCCGCGTCGCCGCGCAGCTGACCGACTCCGTGAAGCAGGCACCCGACGTCAGCGAGGTCAGAATTCTCGGCGGGCAGCGCCGCGAGTTGCGCGTGACGCTCGATAGCGGACGGCTCGCCGCCTTCCACCTGACGCCCTTGCAGGTGTTGGGCGCGTTGGGGGCCGCGAACCAGAAACTGCCCGCGGGCCGAGCGTCGGTGGGCAACGTCGAGACGGTGCTCGAAGTGGGCGGTTTTCTGCGCGATGCGGAGGAAGCGAAGAATTTGGTCGTCGCAGTTTCGAATGGCCACCCGGTGTATCTGCGCGACGTCGCCAGCGTCGCAGACACCGGCGAAGAGCCCAGCCAGTACGTTCAATTCGCTGCCGGAAGCGGCTTTGAGCCGGCGGTTACGATCTCCATTGCGAAACGCAAAGGCGCCAATGCGATCGCCGTCGCGGACAATGTCCTGCGCCGGGTCGATGCGTTGAAAGGCAATCTTCTGCCCGGCGACATCGACGTGACCGTCACGCGCAACTATGGCGAGACCGCGGCGGAAAAATCGAACGAGCTGCTGTTTCACATGGGCATCGCGGTCGTCTCAGTCAGTCTGCTGATCGCGTTCGTGCTCGGTTTCCGCGAGTCGTTGATCGTCTTCACGGCCATCCCGGTCACGCTCGCGCTCACGTTGACGGTTTTCTATCTCTACGGCTACACACTAAACCGCATCACGCTGTTCGCCCTGATCTTTTCCATCGGGATTCTCGTTGATGACGCCATCGTGATCGTTGAGAACATCGTGCGCCACGTCCGAATGCCTCAGAATGCGGGGCGTCCGCTGGCGCAAGTCGCGGTGGAGGCGGTGGACGAAGTTGGCAATCCGACCATCCTCGCGACGCTCACTGTCATCGCGGCGATCCTGCCCATGGCCTTCGTCGGCGGATTGATGGGACCCTACATGCGGCCCATTCCGGTGGGCGCCACGGCGGCGATGATCTTTTCGCTGCTGGTTGCCTTTATAGTCACGCCCTGGGCGGCCATCCGCCTGTTGCGCCCGCATGTGCACGGCCTCCACGACCACCGGGAGGATCGTCTGACCGTCCTCTATCGCCGCTTCATGGACCGTCTGATCCACGTGCCCGCGGTGCGCTACAGCTTCCTGACTCTGGTCGTCGTAATGCTCGTCGGCTCGATGTCGCTGGTCTACGTCCAATTCGTCAAAGTGAAAATGCTGCCCTTCGACAACAAGAGCGAGTTCCAGGTAATCGTCGACATGCCGGCGGGAACGACACTCGAGGAGACCGCGCGGGTGGCCCGCCAGCTTGCCGAGAAGACGTTCCAGCAGCCCGAGGTCGTGAATGTACAGACCTACGCCGGCACGGCGTCACCGTACAACTTCAACGGCCTCGTGCGGCACTATTACCTCAGGCGCGGATCGAATGTCGCCGACATTCAGGTCAACCTCAAGCCGAAAGGCGAACGGAGCCTCGCCAGCCACGAAATCGCCAAACGCGTCCGTCAGAGCCTGCTGGCCATCGCACGCGAGCATCAGGCGCGAATCAAGGTCGCCGAAGTTCCGCCCGGCCCGCCGGTGCTCCAGACGCTCGTTGCTGAAGTCTACGGTCCCAACCGGGAAGGCCGGGAGAAGCTCGCCGCGCGCATTCTCGACATCTTCGACCATACCGACGGCGTCGTCGATGCCGACTGGTACGTCGAGGATCCGCAACCCAAACAGAGCTGGCATGTGGATCGCGAGAAAGCGGCGCTGAACGGCGTGAGCGTCGAGGAAATCGCCCGGACTGTCTCCGTGGCATCGGGAGGCGCGAGCGCCGGCCTGCTGCACATCGACCAGGCGCGCGAGGACATACCGATCATGGTCCGCCTCGACCGTCCCACGCGCAGCGACCTGGTGCGCCTGTTGGAGTTGAAAGTGGCCGGCAAGAGCGGCCTCGTTTCCCTGTCTGAACTGATTCGTGTCGATAACAGCACCGTGGAACGCAGCATCTATCACAAGAACCTGATGCCGGTCACCTACGTCACCGCCGACGTCGCGGGCAGCATGGAGAGCCCGGTCTACGCCATTCTCAAACTCGGCCCGGAGATCGCGAAACTGCCCGTGGATGGCGGCTACGAGATCCAGCAGCTCACCGCGCACCAGCCCTTCGACGACTCACGCTACGCCATGAAGTGGGACGGCGAGTGGCACATCACGTACGAGGTCTTCCGCGACCTCGGCATCGCCTTTGCCGCCGTGCTGATCCTGATTTACGTGCTCGTTGTCGGCTGGTTCCAGAGCTTTCTGACGCCTCTGATCATCATGGCCGCGATCCCCTTCTCACTGGTCGGCATCCTTCCGGCCCACGGGCTCTTGCACGCGTTCTTCACCGCCACCAGCATGATCGGATTCATCGCCGGCGCGGGCATCGTCGTGCGCAATAGCATCATCCTGGTCGACTTCATCGAGCTGCGGCTGCGCGAGGGTATGCCTCTCGACCGGGCCGTGGTCGACGCGGGCGCCGTTCGATTCCGGCCCATGATGCTCACCGCCGCGGCCGTCGTCGTGGGCAGCGTCGTGATTCTCTTCGACCCCATCTTCCAGGGTCTCGCCATCGCGTTGATGGCGGGAGAAATCGCGTCGCTGGCCCTGTCGCGCGTCACCGTGCCGATCGTCTATTACATCCTTCATGCACGCAGGGGACGCCCCGCCGTCACTGTGAACGAAGGTCCTGCATCTGATTTGATAGGAGAATAAACGATGAATGTTGATCGTTGGTTGCGCCTGGTTGCCGGTCTCTTCGTGCTGCTGAGCGTCGCGCTCGGCATGACGGTGAGCCCGTACTTCTATTGGTTCACGGCCTTTGTCGGACTGAATCTCTTTCAATCCGCCTTCACCAACTGGTGCCCGATGATGAGCATCCTGCGAATGTTGGGCGTCCGCGACTAAGTGTGTGGTGATACCGGGTGCTTTCCTGCAAGCTATCGCAGCGAGCCAATGGAGAATTGCAGAGCGGAGTGCTGCAATTCGTAATCGTACTTTGCGGCGAGGCTCTCGATCTCAGCGCGGGTGAGGTTCAACTGCGCCTGGGTCAGCTCGACGATCGACGACAAGCCCAGATCGTAACGTCCTTGCGCGAGGTCGAGCGCCATCTTGGCCTGCTGGACGAACTGTGCTGCGACATCGATGCGCTGGTGGGCGGTGGTCGTGCTGGCCCACGCGGTACGCACGTCACGTGCAACACGAAGTTGCTGATCCTTCAACCTCTGATCGGCAGCAGAAGCCCGATAACGCGCGGCTTCCCGGCGCGCCGCGAAAAGATGGCCGTTCAAGATCGGAATGTCGACATTCACCGCCACTCCCTCGTACGCGGCCGGGATTCCGCTGGTGTTGATGAATGGCAGAAATCCGGCAACTCCGACCAGGGTCACGGCCGGGCGCGACAGGTCTTTTTCCGCCTCCGCAAAGCGGTGCGCAGCCTCACCGGCTAGACGCAGGCTGGCCAGTTCGGGCCGGTTCTTGAAGGCTTCGGCGACCATCGGGTCAGGCCCCGGCGGCGGGCTCGCTGGAAGCGGCTCTTCCGTTAACTCGAACATCGCGCTCTGGTCCGTGCCGATCGCGCGCGCCAGCTCCGCGTAGGCCTGCTGGAGATTGTCTTCGGCGCGAAGCAGCAACAGTTTGGCATCCGACAAGTTGACATCGGCGAAGTTGACGTCAAGCTGCGACTTCAGTTTGTTCTCGGCCAGCGCGGAGATTTGATCGAAGAGTTGCTTTCGCGTCGCCACCGTTTCCTGCGCCACCTTGACGACCGCCTGGGCCTGCAGAGTATTGAAATACGCCTGGTTCACGGCGAGCAACACGTCGTAACGTGTTGCCTGGTAATCCTGCTGGGCCGCCTGTTGTTGGAGTTTCGAACTGGCCACCAGGTTGTTGGTACGCCCGGAATCCGTGATGAGTTGAGAAAGCGTGATGCCTTGGCCGGCGCGGTCGAAGAGCCGCGAGGCGACAAGCGCCCCAGCGCCAATGCGTGCTTCTGTATTCGCTTGCGAGCCCGTCAGGTCGGCGTTCAACGTGGGGAAATACGCCGAACGAGCTTCTCG
>Ga0302319_10025588_pt1 | contig 10440 bp, 9 predicted proteins | sample Bog_T0_2_FD_203319 | JGI IMG/M metagenome (GOLD analysis project Ga0302319, IMG submission 203319) | Peat permafrost microbial communities from Stordalen Mire near Abisko, Sweden - Bog_T0_2 | ecosystem: Environmental > Terrestrial > Soil > Wetlands > Peat | place: Sweden: Abisko, Stordalen Mire...
CCGCCTGGGCCACCGGCCCAGGGCTACAACGCTGGCGCGAGTTACGGCTGCTTGAGCACCTTCGACAGGTTCAGTTCGTTCAGTTGGATCGGCGTCTGCTCGAGCAGCTTGGCGATGTATTTCTGGCTGTTCAACCGCGCCTGCTCGGCACGCATCTGCTGGACCAGTTGCGGGCGAATTTCGGCGAGCGTTGGCGTGTATGGATCCTTGACATCGAGCACCTTCAGGAAGTGCCAGCCATCGTCCATTTGGACCGCGCTGCTCACGCTCCCCTTGGAGAGCGAGCCAAGCTTCGTGCGGATTTCCGGCTGTATCCGGTTTTCGGCGATCCAACCCAGTAATCCGCCCTTCGTGGCGGTCTGGGGATCGTCGCTCTCGGCCGTGGCAATGGCCGCGAAATCGGCATCGTGCTTGGCCAGCGCCTTGCGCACCGCATCGAGCTTCACCTGCGCCTTGGCGGCCGTGGCATCGTCGGAGCCTTTCGGATTCCTTATGAAAATCTGAGCCAGTTGAAACTGGCGCGGCACGAGCAATTTGTCCTTGTTCGCATCGTATGCGGACTGCACTTCGGCGTCCGAGGGGAAACTCTCCGGCGGCTTCGCCACGGACTGCAGGAAAGTCTGGACGATGGCGCTGTCGCGCAAACGGGCAACGGCGGCGGTCACCGACGGGTCCTGGTCCCATTTGTTGGCCAGCGCCTCCTTGAGCACGACGCGTTGCGTGAGCAGCGCCCGCACCACCTGGGTCAGCGAGGCAGGGTCGCTGGCGACCGCGGCCTGGGTCTTGGCGTCGAGGTCCTCGATGGCGGCGCGGATTTCATCGGCGCTCACGTCGGTATTGCCCACGCGGGCGATGATCGAGGCATCGGCGTCCGCGGCGGCGCGCATGCGCGGAGCGGTGCAGAGGAGGAGACACAGGGCAAGGCGGGCGGCGAGGGCGCCCGTGGAGGAGGGATGGAACATGGGTTATTGTTTTGGTTTCTGATCGGCGGTCTTTTTACCGGTGATCGTTTGATCGGTCAATTTGTCTTCGTAATCCTGAACCAGGGTTTCGAACTTGGTGCGGGTGATTCCCACGAACGGCTCTTTTGCCGTAAGGGCCTCACCCAGTCCGAATTTCTCGTATCGCACGAGAATTTCCATCCCGATTTTATACATCTCGTTATTTTTCCGCTTCTGGTCGTCCACGATCCGCTGGAGATGGATGGAGAGGTCGGCCAGTTTTGCGCGCTTGGCCTCGGTCTGGTTGGCGACCGCCACGGCCTTGCGCTGGGCATCCTTCCATTGATCGAGTTGGTGCTGGAGGCTCGCGATGGACCCCTCTTGATCGGAGACCTGGCCTTTCAAAACCGTGATCGTCTTGTTGTCGGCGTCCTGGGCGGAGATGGCTTTCTTTGTCAGATCGGCGGCCTGTTTGGTCAGGGTGTCCACCTGGGTCTTCAAATCGTCGACCTGGCCCTGGAGATTATCCCGGTCGGTGGTCACCGTGCGCAGTTGCATCAGTGTGTTGCGCAGGGCGTCGCGCAGGCGGGCCTCGGGGCTGTTGGCCTGATCGTCGCCGTGGACGGCCAGACCGCCGGCAAAGAGGGCGGCGGCCGCGAGGGTGAGGAGGGAGAGATGGCGTTTCATAGGATTAGAATTTTCCGTTGATGTCGAATTGGACGAGATCGCTCTTGAAGGGAGGGCCGATGATGCTGTCGGCGCTCATCCAGTGAAGGCCGAGCCAGACCTGCTTGCCGAGGGCGAGGTTGGCTCCGACGGTGAAGCCCTTGAGGTTGGTTCCGTACAGGGGCGCGCCAAAGTCCGAATCGTTGAAGCCGTCGACCACCGCGTCGCTCTGGACGTACCGGTAACCGATGTCGAAGCTCCAATCGCCGAATTTCTGGAGCGCGGCATCGCCAACGGTCAAGGTGACGATCCAGCCCGAGTTGCTGCCCAGGTAGCTGCCCAGCGCGCCCGACGGTTTGTTGGGGCCGCGGTTGTTGATGGCTAGCGCGCTGACCTTCGTGGAATCAAAGGCGTAGTTTTGCACGAATTCCCCTATCAGCGAAACGCGGATGGGAGCGAAGTGGTCATAGTTCAACTGCCCGGTGAAATCGACTTCGTGGAACGGCGTGGCCAGTCCGTAGTACTGGAACTGGTCGATGGTGCCGAAATTATTGAGAGCATCGGGAACGATATCGCGGATGGGGAAGTAGGTATTTCCGTTCTGGGCAAAAGCAGGCCGGCTGTCGTCAGTATTGCCCTGGTCGGCCGTGGTGAGCGGGACAAACGGTTGGGAGAGGTGCCCTTCGACGTTGTCGAAGTAGTAGAGCGCTCCGGCCGCTTTTGCGTTAAAGTCCTTGTTAATGGTCCAGTCCGAGCCCAATTGGGCGGCGAACAGGTATTTGTCCTCGCTCTGAAATTTGGAGGGCTCATTCGAGGCAAAGTTGAAGTCGGTATTGAACACCGGGTAGGCGCCCGCGGTGAGGAACGGGGTCAGACCGGTGAGCACCGTGTACCGCCCCTCAAGGGTGATGCCGTCGAACCCGAGGTCCCGCGCCCAGGTCAGGGTAGTGGAGAAGAACGGGTTGTCCATCCGCCCAACGATGGCCGTGAACGACTTGTCCGGGTCGTTATCCTGCTCGACCTGGTATTTCAGAAACGCGCGGTCCAGCCAGATCGAGTACTTGCTGAAATCGCCTCCCTGGCCGCCGTTGGCAAGGCCAAGGCTCTGGTTTTCCGTAACGGGCGAATCATCCTGCCCGCTGCCCAGGCGGATGCCGGCAGTGAAGCCATCTTCAAGGGCCACCTCTGCTCCGATGCGGGCGCGTATGCGGAAACGCTCGCGGTCCTGGTTTACGTCATATTGAGGCGAGAACTCGGTGCCGGCCACGTCGAAGGGAGCGCCGGTGTTGATCGCGTTGAAATTCGGGAAGGCCCCCGTGCTGTCGTTTGTGTTCGGGTAAAAGTCGCCTTCGTACCGGGTGCGAACATCCCCGGTGAAACGCCAGCGGTTCACCCAGTCGGGCAAGGTGCGCGGGTTGGCCCAGTTTTCGTCGCGGGCCTGCTTGAGGACGTCATGCTTGACCTCGTCCGTTATCTCCTGCTTTACGAGCGCAGGCACGTAGGGCACGCGCACTTCGTCCTCGGTCGGGGCCGGCGGCGTCATTTCGGCCGCTTTCTCGGTGACCTGGGTAACGACGGCCTGGGATGCCGCCGCGGCATCGGCCTGGGACTGCGCGCGGGCTGTCGCGGCATCGGCCTGGGCTTCCTTGGTCAATTCATCCGCGTCCTCCTGGGTAAGGATCCCGCGTTTGACAAGGCGCTTGAGCAAATTGACCGCGAAACTGGTCGAGGCGGCGTCCGGCGCAGCGCCGGCCAGCGCCGGCCCGGTGTTGGTCGGGATGCTTCTCGCGAAGAGCGCCGGATCGTTGCCAGGCAGCTTTCCCGCGGGCGTCGCCGACGGCAGCGGGCCGGCAGTGGCGAGCTCGGTGGCGGGATTGGCGGCAGGGTTGGCGGCGCGCAAAGGCAGCGCCATTCCCGCCGTCGAGAGCAGGATGAGCAGCAGGCGCCATCTGGTGAAATGGGTGGCGTTGGGCATAGGATTGAGTTGGGTTAAAAAATGGAGGTTGCTGAAAGGCGAATTATTGCGGGCGTTGGGCGGTGAGCCGCATGACGATTGGCAGCGGCATGTCGGGCGGCGGCGGATCGTTCAATTGCAGGCCGGTCAGGATCTCGTTCTGCAGCGCGGCGTCGACCGCCGGATCGCCGGTGCTGCCGGAGATGTGGACTTTTGTGATCCGCCCGGTGGAATCCGGCCAGATGCGGACGATCAATTTCATGCTGGCCCTGCGGGTGCGCGGATTGTTCCGTACCGCATCGGCGACGCGGCTCTGCACCTCGCTGGCGTACCAGCCAAATTTGCTGCTGCCTCCGCCGCCCCCGCTGCCATAGCCGCCTCCTCCGCCCAGGCCGCTGCCCAGGCCCAGGTCCTGGCCGCCGCCGGGCCCGTTGATGGTGGTGCCCAGAGGCGCATCGGGCGCCTTTTCCTTGGGGGCCGGCTTTTCCTCCTGCTTGACTGGCGCTTGCTCGACCATCTTCTGCTCGTTCTGCTTCTCCTCGGGCGTGGGCTGATCCTTGGGAGGCGGCGTCGGTGGAGGCGTCCGCTGGGGAGGCGGCGGCGGAGGAGGCAGGCGAACCATCGTCATGTCCTCCTGTCGCGAGGAACTGTGGGTCCCGCTCGACAGCGCCCGTGCGGCATAGAAAATCCCCGCGCCGATCACGACAACGGCGCAGATGAGGATCAGGCCGCGATGGCGCTCGAGAAAACTCTTGTCGTCCTCTTCGTCGTCTACGTCTACGGGCATCTGTTTGCGGGGTTGTCAGGGGATTTTCAGGCGGGTTGGATGAGGCTCATCGGCTCATTGGCCCTTTTACTTGGCCGCCTTGGTTGCGAGGCCGACCTCGGAGATGCCAAGGTTCCCGACCACGGCCAGCGCGTCCATGATCGCCTGGTACTGCGTCTGGCTGTCGCCCCGGATGACGACGGGCAGGTCGGGGTCGGCCGCCTTTAACGCCGTCAGCTTCGCCTGGATATCGGGCAGCGTCATCGGCGTGGTGTTGAGGAAGTACTTGCCCTCGTTATTGACCGTGATCGACTGGGTTTTGGGTTTGGCCAGCGGGTGCTGCGGCGCGTTGCTGGCGTGAGGCAGGTTCACCTTCATGCCCTGCACGGAAGCCGTGCACATGAGGATGAAGATCACGAGCAGCACGTAGGCCAGATCGAGCATCGGCGTGATGTTGATATCGTCGTACGGTTTTTCTTCCTGGATTTGCATGGTGTTCGAGGTTTAGTCGGTTCGGGGGCGGTAGAACTCGGCCAGCTTGGTAACGAATTCGTCCACGAAAACGTGCATGTCGCTCGTCGCTTCTTTGATCTGCGAAATGAGGTAGTTGTAGCCAAAGAGCGACGGAATCGCCACGGCCAGCCCGGCGACGGTCGCCAGCAGCGCCGCGGCGATGCCGGGGGCGATGGCGTTTACGTTCACGTCGCCCGCGGCGGCGATGGCGGCGAAGGTGATCATCACGCCGACCACCGTGCCGAGCAGCCCGAGGAACGGGCCGCCCGAGATGGCGATGGTGAGGAAGACCATGAACTTGTTGAGCCTCTGGGTCTCGCGGACCATCCTGCCGTCGAGGGTGGCGCGAATAGCCTGGATGGATTGCGCGGAAAGCACTTTGTCCCCGCCCTCGCCGGTTTTGGACATCCGGTGGCGGATTTCCTCCACGCCGGCGTGATAGATGTGGTAGATGCAGGCGTTGCGAAGGGTCTTTTGGCCTTTCTTATCCACGCGTCCGCCGAGGCTCTTGGCGTTCTCGAGATCGCCGCTGTCGAGCGCCGTGAGGTCTGAGGCGACGTGGTGCCAATGCTTCATGAAATGCTCGCTCCCCTTCGCGTTCTTGTTGAGGAACGATGCCTTGGTGAACATGACCGTCCAGCTCACAATCGCCATGATCGTCAGCAGGCAGATAACCGCCCAGCCGTCGGGCGTCAGCGAGCGGATGAGGATGCCGAAGGTGCTGTTGCCGCTGAGCCACGTCGTGGCTACCTCATCCTGGCTCATGACGACCAGCTTGTTCGACGCGTCGGCGCCTCCCTGGCTGACCGAGGCGAATTTTATGAACCCGTCGGGCCGGGAGACCTTCGCGATTTCCATCTCGTCCACATCCCCGTTGAACCCGGGCCGCCCGCCGGGCGCACCGGCCGCCGCGCTATCCGCGCCCAACACGATGTCGCTATTGAGCGCCGGCAGGGACACCGCGAGCGGGGCGCCGTAGGGTTCGCCGTCCAGGAAGATCACTACCTTCCCGGGCGCGGCGATGACTGCCAGATGATGCCAGGCGTTGGCCGCAACGGGCGTGCCGGCCACGCTGCGCGACGTGCCATTGGCTCCGGTCACCTCGACGTAGGGAATGCCGTTGTCCATGCCGATGACGAGCGCGCCGGCTCCATCGTGCCGGCTGAAGAGGACCGAGTTCGGGGCGAGCAAGGTCGGTTTTACCCAAGCCTGCCAGGTTAGCGCGCCGCCCGGTGCGACCTGGAGCGATGGGCTCGCGGGAATGGTGACCGGCAGGTGTCCGTTCAGCCGCATCCCGCTGCCGATCAGCGCGTCGGCGATGACCCCTGGGGCCTTCGAGGCGTTGCCGTTGCCGGAGGAATCGATGAAGGGCGAGCCTTTCTCGCCGAAGTGATAGACCAGCGCGGTGCTCGAGTCGTAAGTTCCCTTGGCGTCGTCGGCCTTTACGGCCTTGGGGCCGCTGTTGCCGTAGTACATCCAGATGGTCGTTTGCGCCCCGGGCTTGATGTCCGGGACCTTGACCCAGACGAACGCCTCGCTCATCAGCGAGTCGAAGGCCTCGATATGATACGCCAGCGGGGTCTTGTCGTCCGCGGCCACGAACCGGATATCGCTCCCATCCTCCTTGGCAGCCTGGAACTGGAAGTCTCCGTCGCTCAGCCGCAGCAGCACCGCCGTCGTACCGATGGGATTGTCGATCGCCACTCCCGCGTTGGTGGTGTCGATCACGATCTTCTTGCGGATCGTCCAATCGGCGTCCCACCAGGCATGGGCGGTGCCGGAGAGCGTGAGGATGGCCAGCGCGCCGAGCAGAAAACGGCGCCGGAGGGAGCGGATGGTGTGGTTGAGTTGCATGGCTGAGGATTCGGTTTGCTAGGAAAACGGCTAAAAATCACTCCAGACCCGGAAGGTAAGGAAGGGATTGTGGGCCTTGGTGTTGGTCTGGTTGAAGAGGGGAATAGCGAGGTCCAGCGAGCCGTTGAAGTGATTGAAAAGGGTCGCCCGGGTTCCTGTCCCGAAGCTGGCCAGGGAATATCGCTGCGTCTGCTCCGGCAGCGCTTCGTCGATCTCGACGGCCGCCGCATCCGTAAAGAAATAGAAACGCCACTCGTCGCTCGGCTTCCGTTTGTCCAGGCCGCGAATCCACCCGAGCAGGGAAGGGGTTCGAAACTCGAAATTGACCACGGCCGCGTTATCGCCGAGCACCTCGGACTCGAGGTAACCTCGCACGGTGTCCAGGCCGCCGACGCTGAATTGCTCGCTGTTGATCAGCGGCGAGTCTGCGACCTGGCCGGCCACTTTCCCGAAGACCTGCATATCCAGCGGCAGGTACACGGTGTGGGAGATGTCGCCGCGCAGATAGATGAAATTGCGGTCGGCCCCAAAGCGGTTGTTATCGAACTGCGTCGCGTTGCTGCCGATGCCGCGGATGTTGAAAACAACCTGGAGATCGAGGTCGGTGAGGAAATTCTTCCCGACCCAGGTGCCGGTGTAGTCCAGCGTGATCGGGACGTAGGTCGTCGGAGTCTGCGTGGCAGTCACCGGCGCGCCGCTGCCCGTGGTGGCGCCGATGCGCACGTCCTGCTCGAACGCCTTGTAGTCGATCCCGAAGATGAAGGTCTGGAAGTAGTCCTCAAGTGTGGGCAGCTTGAAATTGGCTCGCACGCCGAGGATGTGCCCTTTGCCGGTGACATCGACCGCGCCGAGAGTCGAAACCTGGCTGTCCTGTTGAGTCCCCTGGAGAGTGAATGAGAGCCAATCGACCGTGGGAATCCTGACGGTGTAGAACCCGGTGTAGACCTGGACCTTGTTGCTGTCCTGGGGAGATACCTGGAAGCTGCCCCCGACCGAATGGCCGAGCTGCCAGAGGTTGTCGTAGCTCAGCGACGCGTTGAGGCGCAGGGAAGGCGTGTCCGCGCTGTAGCGGTTGTTTAACTCGACGCTGCCGTGCAGTGGAAGCGTGTCCTTGACGTTGAGGTCGATATCCATCGTGTTCGGCACCACGCCGGCCTGGATGACCGGGGTGATCCGCCGGTCCGGCAACTGGTTGAGCCCGACGAGCTCCTTCTGCGCCTCTGCAAAATTAATGAGGCCACCCTCGGCCAGCGACGGAACCTGGTGCTTGATTGCGTTGATGTCGTAGTAGCGCGAGCCATGGACCCGCAGCCGCCCGACGGTCAGCTCGTTGACCTGGAGAAAAACGATGCCGCCTGCCCCTTTTTGCGGCGGCACGACCACGTCCACCGATGTGTACTGTTTGTCCTGATACGCCTTCAGCAGCGCCGCACGCGCTCCCTCGACATCCTTGACCGTCCGGCCCGGCCCCAGGAAGGGGTACACCGCCGCCTCGATCTCGATGGGCTGAAGATGATGCGCCCCGAGCACGCGGTACTCCCGGATATAAAATTGCGGCAGCGCCTCGGCCGCCGCCTGCGTGCCGGTGACCGCCGGCGCGGCTGAGGGAGCCGGCTGCGGCGCCGCCCAAACGCTCGGCGCCGCCAGCATCCCCACCGCTACCAGTGCGCATGCGACCGGTGCAAGCGCTCGGGAGCAGTTGGAGTCGTGGCGAAACCGGTGCATTGGGTCTATATCTATCAAAGCGGTAGACATTCAAAGGAAAAAGCCCATCGCCCGGGCTGCCTCGCGGCGGGAGTACCCTGCCGCCGGCCATTCTCCGGCGCTGCGTCAGGACCCCAAAAAACTGCCGCGAAGTGCGCTCGGTTTACGGGAGCGTCCCCTGAAAGTAAAAGGCCGGATTACTTACCACCCCCCGCTGTGGCTTCCCAAGCCGTTCATTGTTACATTTGGATGACACGCCGCTCGGATTTTTCACCTTGCCCCCCACTTCCATGGCTCCTATGAGTCCCATAGGGCCTATACGGCCCATGAGTCCCATACGCCCCCCATCAAGCTTGCCTTGACCTTCCGCGTCCCGGGTGTTCCTTCATTGCGCGCCGTCGCCCAACCCATGATCCGTCCAATCCTCCCCTCCGGCCCCATTTGCTTTTGCCTGGCCGCCGTTGCCCTCACGCCCCCATGCCGGGCGAATGTCTCCCTGCCGCCGATCTTCGCCGACAATATGGTGATCCAGCAGCAGACCGATATCACCGTCTGGGGCAAGGCCGACCCCGACGAAAGCGTGACTGTAAAAATAGGGCCCGATTCCCAGCAAGCCATCGCCGGCGAGGACCGCAACTGGGAGGTAAAGCTGGACGGCCTGAAGGCCGGCGGCCCTTATGAAATGACCGTCTCCGGCAAGAACAGCATCACCCTACACAACGTGGCTGTGGGCGAGATTTGGGTCTGCTCGGGGGAATCGAATATGGAATTCAAGGTCATGGCGGCTCGCAACGGGCCCGAGGAGATGGCCGAGGCTCATCTGCCGATGGTCCGGGTCTTCACCGTCAAGCACAACGCCGCGGAAAAACCGGTGCGCGATTGCGAAGGCGCCTGGACGGTGTGCGATCCCGACACGGTCAAGGATTTTTCCGCCGTGGCCTATTTCTTCGCCCACGAGCTGAATCCCGCCATGCGCATGCCCATCGGGCTGATCCAGAGCGCCTGGGGTCCGTCGCCCGCCGTAGCGTGGACGCCTCACAACATCCTGGACAAGGACCCCGCGTTCCGTACCGTAATGGACATGTACGGCAGGACCGTCGTCGATTTTCCGGACGCGCTGGCAGCGTATAAAACGAGGCTGGCCCAGTGGAAGACGGCGTGCGACGCCGCCAAAGCCGCCGGCTCCCCTGCTCCGCGCAAGCCGCTCGAGCCTCTGCCGCCCGGAGGCCCGCGGGAACCGTCCGCTCTCTATAACGGGATGATTTACCCCCTGCTGCGCTACGCGATCCGCGGCGTGCTCTGGTACCAGGGGGAGAGCGATACATCCGATCCGCTGCTTTACCGCAGGCTCTTCCCGGCCATGATCGCCGCCTGGCGCAACGCGTGGAACCAGGGCGACTTCCCTTTTCTCTATGTGCAACTCTCCGATTTCCTCGGTCGCCATCCCCAGCCCGCGGAGAGCAATTGGGCAGAGCTGCGTGAGGCGCAATCGCTCGCGCTCAACACCCCGAGGACGGGCATGGCCGTGACCATTGACACCGGCGAAGAATACAACATGCACCCGGCCGACAAGCAGACCGTCGCCCATCGCCTGGCGCTCATCGCGCAGAGCCAGGTGTATGGAAAATCGGCAGTCGCCACATCCGGCCCGGTCTTTGACCGAATGCAAATAGCCGACGGGAAGGCGACCGTTTCGTTCACCCACGAGGAGGGAGGCTTGGCAACCCGCAACGGCCCGCCCTTGAAAGGCTTTGCAATCGCCGGCGAGGACCGGAAATTCGTCTGGGCAAGCGCCGAAATTCGCGGGGACAAAGTGATCGTCCAGAGCCCGGACGTCCCGAACCCGGTGGCGGTGCGTTACGCGTGGGCCGACTTCCCGGATTGCGGCCTCGTCAACAAAGCGCGCCTCCCGGCCGAGCCCTTCCGCACCGACGACTGGGTCGCCGGCGAACCCTCGGCCTCCCCAACCCCGTCCGCCTCGCCCACCAAACCCCACCGCAAGCACCACCTCGCTCCCGCGCAACCTTAGGTCCCTTAGGTCC
>Ga0302319_10025591_pt1 | contig 10439 bp, 8 predicted proteins | sample Bog_T0_2_FD_203319 | JGI IMG/M metagenome (GOLD analysis project Ga0302319, IMG submission 203319) | Peat permafrost microbial communities from Stordalen Mire near Abisko, Sweden - Bog_T0_2 | ecosystem: Environmental > Terrestrial > Soil > Wetlands > Peat | place: Sweden: Abisko, Stordalen Mire...
GACTGGTTGCTGGCCCGTATTGCCAAAGCACCTGACCTGACGGTGCGGGCATTGCGGTCCGAACTGATCGAACGCGGCACCAAAGTCAGCTACGGCGCCGTGTGGTTGTTTCTGACAGCCGAAGGCCTGACCTTTAAAAAAATACTGCACGCCACCGAGCAGGAACGATCGGACGTCGCGCGAAAGCGGGCACGGTGGAAGCGCCTTCAAGGCCGGGCTGATCCCAAACGCCTGGTCTTTATCGATGAGACCTGGGCCAAGACCAACATGACGCGCACGCATGGCCGTGCGCCGCGAGGCCAACGCCTGCTGGCGCGGGTTCCGCACGGCAATTGGACCACCATGACCTTTCTGGCTGCGCTGCGTGCCGACGGCATCACCGCACCGTGCGTCATCGACGGCCCGATCAACGGGCGCATATTTCTGGCCTGGGTGGTGCAGTTTCTCGTGCCGACGCTGAAACCCGGCGACATCGTCGTGCTGGACAATCTGGGCAGCCACAAGAGCCAAGCTGTCCGGCTCGCCATTCGCCAGGCCGGCGCGCATCTGTTCTTCCTGCCGCCTTATAGTCCCGATCTGAACCCAATCGAGCAGGTCTTTGCCAAGCTCAAAACCCTGCTCCGAAAGGCCGATGAGCGATCCATCGCAGCCGTATGGCACCGTATCGGCTCACTGCTCGATCCCTTCAGCCAATCCGAATGCCAAAATTACATCCGACACGCCGGTTATGGTCTAACTTGAGGCGATCACGCTCTAGGTGAACTCGAGAGCCTTCTTTGGTTCCTTCCTGGGCCGCCCGCCGAGGCGTCCGTTCCGCGCGGAGGAAGCCGCCTTGGCGGAGGACGTCGTCTTTCCGGCAAGCCGCGCTCCGCCCCGACTCACCGTGGATGCCGACTGCTCCAGAAGCCGGGTCACCAGCCCGTCAACGTTGATGTGCAGATCGAGATCGTCGATGACCAGGAATGCGCCGTCCGCGGTCGTTCGGATCGTACGGAGCTGGCGCTGCGAGGCACCATCCAACGATGGGATGAGGGCTCGTTCGGCCCCGAAGACACGGCCATCCGTCAGGACCATCGCGATTACGTCGCGATGGCTGTCGAACCAGACCTCCCGCGCGTGGTGTTCCCGGAGCGTGTTGGCCTCCTCGGTGGCGATCGCCCGCTCGAGCACGTCTCTGGTAATCGGCTTGCTGCGAGGAAGGTTCCAACCGCTTGTATCTTCATTGACCTTTACCATTCCTCTGCCTCCTCGATGTGCTGTCCCGCCGTCAGTGAAAGAATGCTCCCGTCCGCCAGGTTCAGCGTCACTTTGGCGCTGCCTGGGTTGTAGGCGGCTGCCGTGATGCCGATCGCGGTTCGGGCGGGTACAACTGCGACCTTGGCCAAAACCTTGTCGCCGCCCGTGACAGGTCTCGTTTCCACACGTCGATTAACCAGGCCAATTCCATGGCGGTCTCCATGGGTGTTCCACCACTCCTCCCGACAACCGGGAAGGTTCGCAATGATCTCATCGGCGATGTGGTTCAACACCGCCTCCATCGGCCTTCGCCCTCGACGCCTGAACCGATAGAGGCCCGTGATGTCCGACAGGAACGAGAACCTGAACCGCGCCAGCCATTGCTCGCCGGTGTGGTAGGCATGAACGTGCGGCGGGAGATGGTCTTCAGCTCCGACGAACACCTTTACTGCGCCAACCGCGAAGACGATTCCTGCCATGTGGACGTATAACCTATCGGATAGGTTATTTCAATCCATCTCTACAGGCTTCTTTGACTCGGGGCACGATTTTCAAAGCTGTCTGATACCGGGAGCCTCGGGCTCTGACTCTTTCCGGGATTCCCAACTCGCGCGATCGGTGATTCTCTGATGTCCACCGATTCGGGGTTTGGGTTGCCATGGGCCAGTCGATTGCGATCACGAGAACTGAACACTCGGCGTGTGATTTTCGTCGTCTGGCGTCGCGTGAGAAAGACGGTCAGGTGGTGCGGCGGCTTCTGGCGCTGGCGATGGTGTTGGAAGGCCGTTCGCGCGGCGATGCAGCGCGCATGAACGGTATGGATCGACAAACGCTACGCGACTGGGTGCATCGCTACAACGCCGACGGCGTGCCTGGTTTGGTGTCTCGGGTTGGCGCGGGGCCGGCGCCGGTATTGACCGAGGCGGAGATGGCTGAGTTGCGCGCGCTTGTGGTCAATGGACCGGACCCTGCCATCGACGATGTGGTGCGGTGGCGGTGCATTGATCTGCGCGACAAGGTGGCCCAGCGGTATGCCGTCTATGTGCACAAGCGAACGGTTGCCAAATGGCTTGGCAAGATGGAGATGACCCGTCTGCAGCCACGTCCGTTTCATCCGAAGAAGGATGCCGCGGCCCAGGAGGCTTTTAAAAAAACTTCCGCGAACTGAGCCTTGATGCCTTGCCGGCCGCTGCCGCCGGCAAAACGATCGAGGTCTGGTTCCAGGACGAAGCTCGTGTCGGTCAGAAGGGCTCGCTTGAGTATGTCTGGGCACCGATCGGTTCACGCCCGCCGATGCTGCGCGACAACCGCCATGACTCGGTGCATGTGTTCGGCGCAATCTGCCCGGCTCGCAGGCTCGGCGCGGCGGTCATCATGCCCGCCGTGAACACCGAGGCGATGAATGAGCATCTCGCCGAAATCAGCACCCAGGTCGCCACGTCGGCGCATGCCTTGCTGGTCTGCGACGGTGCCGGCTGGCATCAGCGCGGCGCACGTCTCATCGTTCCCGACAACATCACGCTTCTCTCGCTGCCACCCTATTCGCCAGAACTGAACCCGATGGAAAATGTCTGGGACTATCTGCGCGGAAACAAGCTGAGCGGCCTCGTCTGGGATAGCTACGAAGCGATCGTCGAGGCGTGCAGGCAGGTTTGGTTATTCCTCATGAACGACCCAGAGCGCATCGCATCAATCGGAACCAGAGAATGGGCGTGTGTCAACGGCTGAGGCCCCTGGTATTAGAACCGTCGCTTACTTCTGCCCACCCACATCGAAATATCGCGGAGCAGTTTCTTTATGATCTTCAAACCGTGGCTCGAAGTTTCGTCGGAAAAATTAGGTCGGCGGAAACTTTGACCCATGCTCCTTGCCAATCTGAAAAGCCTAACCGATGGACAATCAAGCGGCCGATGCTACCGGCTGTTGGCTTATGTCGTCGAGCACCCGATCAAGTCGTGCCAAATTCGCCGAATCTTGGCCGAAGGCTATCATCAAGAGGCTGCTTTCAGTGCGGACAACCCTGCCTGACACCTTGATTCTCGCGAAGAGTGCGCTGGGACAGGCGTCCCCGGCGACACCTCCAGTTAGCACGACATGCACCGCGGTTCCGCCCGCCGCTGTGCTTTGACAAACCAAGGCAACACCGCCACGTGAGATATTCTTCACGGTGGCCTCAACCTCGCCACACCCGCGGATGATCAGGGAGGCCGTGAGGTTGGTCCCCGCAATGCGCTGATAGCGACGCCGCTGGTCGCCCGTGGTGCTCTCGATGGCGGTCAGGAAATCGTTGACCTCGATATGCAGCGTATCGGCGGTCCGCCCGACCTCTGCCGCGGCTGCGAGCACCGTGCCGCTGGCGGATTCGGTTTGTTCCGCGATGGCCAGCACCTCGTCCATTGCCGCTGCTGCGATGTTGGTGGCCCGGGTCAGCGTCTGGACGCTTGCGCTGATCTCCTCGGTAGCGGTGGCCTGTTGCTTCACCGCGACGGCAATCGCGGTCGCCACCGTCGCCACTTCGCCGATGGCCGCTCCGCCGTCCCGCACGGCGGTCACGGCCTGTCCGGTCGATGAGCGGATCGCGACGATCTGGGCGACGATCTCCTCCGTTGCGCGCGCCGTCTGAGTCGCCAGGGTCTTGACCTCGCTGGCGACCACGGCGAAGCCTTTGCCGGCTTCGCCGGCGCGCGCTGCCTCGATCGTCGCATTCAGCGCCAGAAGATTGGTTTGTCCGGCGATCGAGGTGATCAGCCGAACCACGTCGCCGATCTTGTCCGCGGTGCCGGCGAGGTCGGCCACCTTCTGGTCGGTTTCGCGGGCGTGATCGACGGCCTTAGTCACTGCGCCCGAAACATGGGCTACCTGGCTGCTGATTTCGGCGATGCGGGCCGCCATCTGCTCGGCGGCGACGGCGACGGAGTTGAGGTCGCGGGTGGAGGCCTGAACGCCCTGCACGGCGTTGGACGTGCTGTCCCGAGTACGTCTTGCCGCCTCGGACATTTCCGCCGCCGCCAGGTTCATCTGGCCGGCCGATTGCCCGAGGCTTGCCATGACGCCCGACACGGAGGTGCCAAAATCCTGGGTATGGCTGGACATTGCGGCTGCTTCGCGTTCGCGGGCGGCACGGGCTGTGACAGCCGCGGCCTCGAACTCGCGGTTCTCCCGCAGCTTTTCCAGGAACACCCGGGCGGCGGTCGTAATGGCACCGACTTCGTCACCACTGGCTGGCGGCAGCACGACATCATCGATCCGTCCCGCGACCATGTCCCCCAGGGCGCCGGCCAGTTGCCGCAACGGCCGCGAAACCGAGCGCTGCAGTAGCAGCAGGATCGCGGCCATTGACACGACCACGGCCACGATGCTCGTTGCCAGCAGGATGAGAGAGACCCGGCGACCGCTCGCGATCGTTTCGGCCTCCAGCTGCTTCACCGCCTTATCCGTGGCTTCGGCGAGTTGGTCCAGCGCAAGGCTGAAGACCTCACGCGCTGAACGATTGGCGTCGTTGTTGCCGAGTTTATCGGCCGCCTGGGAGCCTTCCTCGACCCCGACATGGGCGAGATGCTCGCGCAACTCGATGAAGTGACTCATGGCGCTGTCCAGCTCAATGCTTCTCGCCTGATCTTCGGCGGGCAGAAGGCTGTGCAGTCGTTGCCAGTCGGTCTGGATCGATACGAGACGAGCGCGGAGATTATTGGCAAACCCAGTGGCCTGTGCCCTGTCCCGGGCGATGTAGAGACCACGACTTTCCATGACGATCGCGAAGACGCTTGCGCTGATGCGTTCGACCAATGGCGGCCCATCCGCCGCCCGGGTGAGAGCGGCCACGCGGTTCCCCTGGCTATTCATGGCCAGATAGGTCGCTGCCGCGCCGCCGATTGCCACGAGGCTGAGAAGCAGGAGGCCCACCGCCATGCGGTAGGCGATCGACATGGACGAGTGGGCGGCCATTCAGCAAGTCCTTCAATTCTATTTTTTGTCCGGCTCGGCTGGTTGGACGGGGAGGCTGCCTCAGGCGGCGCGCACGCTGGCAACGAAGGCTGCGACTTCGCCGGTCAGCCGCTCAGATTGGGATGAGAGGTCGGCGGCGGCGTCGAGTACCACTTTGGCCGCGGTTCCGGTCTCGTTCACCGAGCTGCTGACGCCGATGATGTTCACTGCCACTTCCTGGGCCGCCTGGGCCGTTTGCTGTACATTGCGGGCGATCTCGGCGGTTGCCGCACCCTGCTCCTCCACGGCCGCGGCGATCGCGTTGGCGATCTGGCTGACTTCCTGGATCGTCGAGGTGATATCGCGGATCGCACTCACGGTCTCATTCGTCGCGGCCTGAATATGGTCGATCTGAGCGCCGATCTCGCCGGTCGCCTTGGCGGTCTGCAGCGCGAGGTTCTTCACCTCGCTGGCCACCACAGCAAACCCTTTGCCGGCATCCCCGGCGCGGGCCGCCTCGATCGTTGCGTTCAGCGCCAGCAGGTTGGTTTGGCCGGCGATATTTGTGATCAGGCCGACAACGGCGCCAATCTTCTGTGCGCCGTCGGCGAGTGCGCGGACGATCGCATCGGTGCGCTCGGCCTCGCTGACCGCGCGGCCCGTCATGGCGGCGGATTGCACCACTTGCCGGCTGATCTCCGCAACAGACGCCGTCAGTTCCTCGGCGGCGGCCGCTGCGGTACGCAGGCCGGCGGCGGCCTGTTCGGCCGCGGCGGCCACGGCGGTGGCCTGCAGGTTCGCCTGTGCGGCGGTGCCGGTCATCGTGTGCGCGGTTGTCTTCAATGCGGCGGACCCACCAGCAAGGTGGCTCACCATCTGTCCGACCGAGCCTTCGAAGGTACTGGCTAGCGCACGCAGCTTGGTGTCGTTGGCCATCTTGTTCTCTTCGAGATAGATCGTGACGCCAAGTTCCATATCGAGCGTCAAGGCCTGCGTGATCGCTGCCAGCAGGGTGATGAGAGTTGCCGTGCCGCTGTCTCGGCGCCAGCGGCTGATGGTGTGCGTCGCGGCCAATGCGAGCACTTCCTGGAGCACGAACGCATAGCCGCCGATGAAGCCGCGGGGCTCCAGCCCGATCCGGCTATGGACTTGGCCGATCTTCTGGGCGGAGTCCAGATAGGCCTGATCGTAGCGGCCGGAGAACAATGCCAGCCAGTGCCGAGTCTGTGCGCCGGCCGCCCGCTCCATCGCGGCGGCGTTCGCGAACATCCCCGCCAGCTCCGCGTTGGCGCAAATCTTGGAGTATAATCCTTCGAGGATCTTTGGCATGGCCGCTTGTACCGTCGGCGCGAACCCTTGCAGCGCGGCCCGATGTTCGGGGCGGACGCCGATGAAATCCAGACGTTCGGCTAGTTCCATCATGTCTGCCATTGAAATCCATCCCGAAACTGATGATCGGCCAGCATAAGCGGCTCGTCCGACGCCGGCGACTCTGACTGCCCCCACCACTTCATTATGGATGGCGCCAGCCATGTGCCAACCATGGCCACGTTCATTGCGCCGAGCGGATAGCTGGTTCTTCAGCGATTTCCAAGAGGATGACTTTCTATCCTTGCTTGATCAGCCGTGTTGCGAACCCAGCATCAATAACGAATTGCACGCTTGCCGACCTTCTCCTGTCGCTCGAGCTACAGGCAATCGGAAGAACTCCTCAGACCGTCCCGAACGCACGAATGCGGGCCTTAGAGTATATTTCCTGTTGCGCCATCACCGGGGTTGCCGGCCGCGCGCGCTCGACAATCAGGCGGACATGGGGCCGGATCAGGGACGAACAGACGACGACTGGATTTTCACCGGGGATGGCCTCCAGCACTGTCTTCAACTTAGTAATGAAGTCCTGCAGCTTGGACGGCGCAATGGCCAATTGCCGGTCGTCGCCATTAGCAACGATGGCATCGCCGATATTAGATTCCCACTCAGCCGATAGAGGAACGACCGGGATATAGCCGTTCGGACCGGTGTTAGCCTGACTGATCTGACGTGACAGCCGAGTGCGGACGTGCGAGACAATCGGGCCCATCGCACGCGTGCCGGTGCCGCACGCCTCCTGGATGCCTTCGAGGATCGTCGGCAGGTCGCGAATGGACACCCGCTCGGCGAGCAGGCTTTGCAACACCCGCTGGATGCCACCCATGGTTATCTGGCTCGGGACCAGATCACCAACGAGCCGTTGGTGCTCCTTCGGCAATCCCTCGACCAGCTTCTGGGTCTCCGCGTAGGACAGCAGCTCAGACAGGTGCTCGCGCACCAGTTCGGTCAGGTGCGTCACCAGGACGCTCGGCAGATCGACGACGGTGTAGCCACGGGAGATCGCGTCCTGGCGAAGGGCTTCGCCGATCCAAACCGCGGGCAGCCCAAAGGCGGGTTCCTTGGTGCGTTCGCCCGGCATCTCTGGGTAGGAACCGGCCGGGTTCATTGCCAGCAGCATCCCCGGCCGCAGTTCGCCCTTGCCGGCCTCCAGCTCCTTGATGCGCAGGCAATACGCGTTTGGCGCGAGTTCCATGTTATCCTGAACCCGCACAGGCGGCAGGACGAATCCCATTTCCTGGGCGAAGCTTTTGCGCAATACCTTGATCTGCTCGGTGAGGCGCGCGCCGTCGCCGCTCGCCAGACCGAGGAGCCCGTAACCGAGCTCCAGCCGCAAAGCGTCGATCTGCAATAATTGTGTTAGCGGCGGTTCCGTGACCTCGGCGGCCTGCTTGATGCCCGCAAGTACATTCTTAGCCGCTTTTGCCAGGTTGGCGTTCCGCCGCCACGCGGCGAGGCCGGCCAGCCCCGACAGCAGGAGGAAGGGAAGGAACGGCAGGCCAGGCAACAGGGCCAACAGGAAGGCTGTTGCCGCTGCAACCATCAATGCTTTAGGCGATGCCCCGAGCTGGGTGACCAGGGCCTTGTCGGCGGTGCCCTCGATGCCGCCCTTGGTCACTACGATGCCAGCGGCCGTGGAGACCAGCAGGGCCGGAATCTGGGAGACAAGCCCGTCACCGGCGGTCAATGTCGTGTAGGTGGTCACGGCGTCGGCGAGCGGCATGCCGTGGCGCAGGAATCCGATGGCGAGACCGCCGACGATGTTGATCACAGTGATGATCAACCCGGCGATCGCGTCGCCGCGGACGAATTTCGCGGCGCCGTCCATCGCGCCGTAAAAGGCGCTCTCCTCCTCCAACTCGCGCCGCCGGTGCTTGGCTTCGACCTGGTTGATCAGGCCGGCGGACATGTCGGCGTCGATGGCCATCTGTTTGCCGGGCATTGAATCGAGACTGAAGCGCGCGGCGACTTCGGCGATGCGGCCGGAACCTTTGGTGATGACCATGAAGTTCACGACCAGCAGGATAGTGAAGACGATCAGTCCGATCAGCACGTCGCCACCCATTAGGAAACCACCGAAGGCGGCGACCACGTGGCCGGCCGCGAGGGTGCCTTCGTTTCCGTGCGCCAGCACGAGGCGCGTGGTGGCAACATTCAACGACAGCCGCAGCAGCGTGCTGATCAGCAGCAGCGTGGGAAAGCTGGTGAAGTCCAGCGGGCGGGACAGAAACAATCCCACCATCAGGATCAGCACGCTGCCGGTAATCGATAGCGCCAGGCCGAAATCGAGCAGCACCGGCGGCAGCGGCACGACCAGGATGGCCAGCAGCGCCATGACGCCGATCGCTAGGCCGACATCACTGCCGGGCCAATAGGAACCCAGCGTCCGGCCGGGAGGCTTGGCTGCTGTGACGGCGGCCATAGCCTAAGCCAGTGCGACAACGACGGGTCGGGGTATGCGCGTGCCGCTTCGTTCATAATCGTGCAGCTTGTTGCGCAGAGTGCGGATCGATATGCCCAGCACCGTCGCCGTCTTGCATTTATCGCCGAGGCACCGGACGAACGTGGCCAGGATGAGGTCTTTCTCCACGCCTTCGATGGTCCGCCCGACCATCGGGACGATGTGCGCGACCTGGTCGACGAGCTCGGTCGCCGGCTCGGCTGAGGCTGCCGTCGCGGTGGTGGGCGGTGGCGGGTCGCAGTCGAACTCGATCGCCGCTGGGGTGATGGTCTCGCCGATGCCCAACAATACGCCCCGATGGATGACGCTTTCGAGCTCGCGGACATTGCCGGGCCATGGATGGCGGGCCAGCAATACGATCGCCTCCGGCGACACCGTGCGGCAGGTACGCGCGTTGATGTCGGCAAATTTGGTGGCGAAGAATGCGGCCAGCGGCGCGATGTCGCCAGGGCGGTCACGCAGCGGCGGGATCTTGACCGAGATCACGTTCAGCCGGAAGTACAGATCGGCGCGGAAACGGCCCAGTCTGACATCCTCCTGTAAATCCCGGTTGGTCGTGGCCAGCAGGCGGACATCGACGTGCACCGGGCCGGATCCGCCGACACGGTCGATCTCGCGCTCCTGGATGGCGCGCAGCAACTTGGCCTGCAGGCGCAAGTCCATGTCGCCGATCTCGTCCAACAGGATCGTGCCGCCGTGGGCGGCCTCAAACTTGCCGATTCGGCGTGCAACGGCGCCGGAAAACGCGCCCTTTTCGTGGCCGAATAATTCACTTTCCAGCAATGCCTCCGGAATCGCCGCGCAGTTGACCGCGACCCATGCCTTGCCGGCGCGCCGCGACTTGCGATGAATCAAGGTGGCCAGCACCTCCTTGCCGGTCCCGCTCTCCCCGGTTATCAGCACATTGGCCTCGCTGGGCGCGATCTGCTCGGCCCGGCGTACTACCGCCGTCATGGCCGGATCGGCGAAGACCGGGCTTTGCGCATCTGCGGCGATCGCTTCCAGCATAGCGGCGATGAGTTCGGCGTCCGGCGGAAGCGGCAGGAAATCCTTCGCGCCCGCGCGGATCGCCAGCACGGCCGCGTCGGCTTGGTCGTTCGTTCCGCAGGCAATGATCGGAATGTGCATCCGCTCGCTTCGCATGGACGCGATCATGGCCGGGATGTCATGCGACAACTCGCACATCACCAGATCGAGGCTGGCCTCGTTTCGCAAAGCGTCCAGACCGGCCGCGACGGTATCAGCATGGCCCACATGGGCGCCGCGGCCCTTGGCGATGAGCGCCGCCTGGGCCAATTGGCCGGACATCGATCCGACAATCAGGATATGCATCGCTGGCCTACCCGCTCCGCTCGGACTTGACGATTTCGGTCATCGTCACGCCTAGGCGATTATCGTCCACCATCACCACCTCGCCGCGCGCGACCAGACGGTTGTTGACATAGATGTC
>Ga0302319_10025592_pt1 | contig 10439 bp, 9 predicted proteins | sample Bog_T0_2_FD_203319 | JGI IMG/M metagenome (GOLD analysis project Ga0302319, IMG submission 203319) | Peat permafrost microbial communities from Stordalen Mire near Abisko, Sweden - Bog_T0_2 | ecosystem: Environmental > Terrestrial > Soil > Wetlands > Peat | place: Sweden: Abisko, Stordalen Mire...
AGTATCCGACAGACTATTTTCTCCAGGAGGGCAAGGGGAACCTCTCTCGTTGCCTCAAGGCCACTTTTGCCGCCGCCGCCGCCCATCACGTTCAAAAAATTGTCATTTTCACATCTGCCGGGAAAGTTGTCTTGATGGCCCTTGAGGATTATTGTTCCCAAGAGCCATATGCGGATATCAATGTGATCGCCGTTACTTTCCCAAGCCAGACACAGTTCACGGCTGGGGACCCCGCTGATCACGCCATCCCACCAGAACTTGAAAAGCACTTCTTCGACAGAAATGTGGCGGTTATTCGCGCGCACTTGCCTTTTGACCCGATTCGCTCTCACTATCAAGGCCACGGGATTTTGGGCCAAGATTTTAGTCTAATTGGGAATGCGCTCCGCATTTTTTCTGGCGGGATGAGTCTTTGTGTTCAGGCCGTTCTGATGGCTTCAGATGCTGGGCGTATAGCGCTCGGAGAACATGTGATTGCAATGACATCCGACACATCGGTTCTAGTTCGAGCGGCGGGTACCTCTCGATTCCTTACGGATTTGGTTGTGCGAGAGATCATTTGCAAACCCGTGCTACTAACAATTGGGAAGTCCGAGTCAGTCGAATCATTTGCGGCCAATACCATCGAGGGCGCAGTGAATACTCCAGAACTTCCTTCCCCAGAATAATCATCCGTCAGCACGCGATTCAATCTCCATTCCCACCCTTCCGTGAAGTACACACTTCCGTTTTCCCTCTAATTTCCACGCATTTGCCGCTCGGGATGCCGAATCTCACCGGCTCAGCCACTGACGATTGATCGCTGACAGCGGCGCGCGGGGTTATGCTGGAAATCAACATGAGCCGACGGAATCCCTTCGCCCTCCTGGCCGTCTTCACGAGCGCCGCTGTTTGCCTTTCCTCCGTTGCCGCCGCACAGGGCGCGAAGAATGCGCTTCCTTTTCTCGATGAGAAGCCGGTTACAGCTCAGCACGGCATGGTGGTGAGCGTTCACCACTCCGCCACCGATGCCGGTGTGGAGATATTGCGAGCGGGCGGCAATGCCGTGGATTCGGCCGTGGCGACGGGATTTGCGCTGGCGGTGGTCCATCCCGCGGCCGGGAACCTGGGCGGCGGCGGATTCATGCTGGTGCGCACCCACGACGGCCACGCCACCTTCATCGACTACCGCGAAAAGGCTCCGCTGACCGCGACCGAAACCATGTATCAGGACGCGAAAGGCAACATCATTCCCGGCGCAAGCGTGCTTGGCTATCGCTCCATTGCGACGCCCGGATCGGTCGCGGGCATGGTCTATGCGGAACGCAAGTATGGCAAGCTGGGGCTGGCGCGGGTAATGGCGCCGGCCATCAAACTTGCTTCGGAAGGCTTCGTCCTGAGCGCGGAAGAAGCGAGAGAGCTCACCGACCCTGACCTCTCCAAATTTGCCGACTCGAAACGGATCTTTCAGCGCGGAGGGGATCTCTACAAGGCCGGCGAGACTTTCAAGCAGCCGGAACTGGCAGCAACCCTGAAGTGTATTGCCGCCGATCCTGACGATTTTTACCACGGCAAAATGGCGCGGGAACTGGCGGCCGAGGTGCAAAAGGGCGGCGGGCTGATCACGCTGGACGATCTGGCGAAGTACACCGTGGAAGAGCGGACGCCGGTGACCGGCACGTTTCACAATTACACCGTGATCAGCGCGCCGCCTCCGTCTTCGGGTGGAATTGTGCTGATTTCCGCGCTGAATATTCTGTCCGGCTACGATCTTGCCAAGCTGGGAGATCGGACTCCGAAGTCCATTCACCTGATCGCGGAAGCCTATCGCCGTGCCTACCTCGACCGCACCGATTACCTTGGCGATCCCGACTACAACGACATTCCCACCGCGGCGCTCACCGCCCAGCCCTACGCCGACGCATGGCGCGCTTCCATCAAGCCCAATGCAGCGTCGCCCAGCGCGTCCCTGGTGCGTCCCGCCGGATTTCTGCCACCCGCCCCAAAGACCGCTGGACGCCGGAAAGTTGAATCGCAGGACACGACCCACTACTCGGTCGTGGACGCGGACGGCGATGCGGTTTCAGTGACCACTACGCTGAACGACGGGTTTGGCTCCCATGTCACCGCCGGGCCGCTCGGCTTTCTGCTCAACGACGAAATGGACGACTTCGCATCCAAAATGGGCGTGCCCAACATGTTTGGGCTGATCCAGGGTCCGGCCAACGCCATTGCCCCCGGAAAGCGCCCGCTCAGCTCCATGACTCCGACAATTGTGCTGGAGGACGGGAAGCTGCGCTATGTGCTCGGGTCGCCTGGCGGCGCGCGGATTATCACCACCGTGGCCAACATTTTTCTATCCGTGGCCGAAGGCGGGCTGAACATCCAGCAGGCGGTGGACGCACCGCGCTTCCACCACCAGAACCAGCCCGACAAGTTGTACGTTGAACCCGGCTTTGCGCCGGAAACGCTGGCCGCTTTGCGAAAGATGGGCTACACCGTCGAAGACTCCGGCCACCATTGGTCAAACGGCGAGTGCATCGCCATCGATGCCAAGACCGGAACTCTGGAGGGCGGCCAGGATCACCGCAGCCACTACGGCAAAGCTGCCGGGTATTAGCGTCCCGATTCTAAAGTCATTGCCAGCGGGCGCGTTGCCCCATTCCCAACCACCCGGCAGGCTTTAAGCTAAAAGCATGATCGAGCGCATCGCTATCTTTGGCACCGGCCTGCTGGGCACGTCCGCCGGCCTCGCTCTGCGCGCTTCCGGCTTCACCGGCTCCATCACCGGCTGGAATCGCGGCCCCGAAGGAGCCCAGGCGGCGCTCGCCATGGGCGCCGTGGATTCCATCTCCTCAACCCCCCTGCAAGCCGCTGCCGAAAGCCAGGTCGTCCTGCTCGCCGTCCCCATCTACGCCACCCTGGACTGGATGGAACAGCTCTCCGCCGTCCTCGGCCCCAACCACCTCGTCACCGACGTAGGCAGCACCAAAGCCCAAATCACCGCCGCCGCAACCCGCCTGTTCAACACCCCGGAGCGCGCCGGCTTCCTCCCCGGCCATCCCATGGCGGGCAAGGAACGCGGCGGCGCAGCCCTCGGCGATGCCGACCTCTTTCGCGGTGCGGTCTGGCTCTTTACGGACGATCCTGCCTGGCAGCGCTCGTCGGCATCCGCCGCACTGGCAACCAACTTGCGCGAATGGGTGCAGGCCATCGGCTCCCAAGCCGTCGACATCGACGCCGCCCGCCACGACGAGCTGGTAGGCTGGGTCAGCCACCTGCCCCAATTTGTCGCTACCGCCCTCAGCTCTGTGCTGGAAGACGAAGTCGGCGACGCCCCAGAGCTGAAACTAGTCGGCGGCCGCGCCCTCCGCGAAATGACCCGGCTCGGCGCAAGTCCCTATTCGATGTGGCGCGACATCGCCTACACCAACACCGAAGCCATCGAGTCCGCCCTCCATGCGCTCGAGCAGCGCCTGGCCCACATCCGTGAGAACCTGAAAAACCCCGCCCTGCGCGACGAATTCGAGCAAGCCAACCGCTTCCGCAAGGAGTAGCAGCACAAGTTTTCAATTGAATACTGAAGCTAGGACCTGCCGCAAAATCCAGGCAGCACATGCCTCTATGCCGTCTGCACAGCCTCTTTCGCCGGATCAAGCGTATGAAACCCCTCCGCCTTCGCGGCTTCCAGCAACTGCGGCGACGCCGACACGAAAATAATCTCCGTCCCCTGAAACATGTCGCGCGCAGCAATCGCCGCCGCCAGCTGCAACGTGTCCGGCCAGCGCAGCGTCGTCCGGTCCAAAAGCTGCCGCGCAGCTTCCAGCACCGCCGGGTTCAGCGGCTCCTGGACCATCCGCGCAGCTTCCAGCCTCAGAATGTCCAGCGCCGCCGCCGCGTCCTCGGCTGAGAGTCCCCCAGCTCGCTCCCGCCGCCGGATGGCCGCATACACCTCCAACGGCGTAGACGCGGAGATCAGCTTGCGATTGTCTTCCACAGCCTCCATCAGGCTGATCAGCGCGTCTGTTCCCTGCTCCTGAACAAACAGCTTCGCGAACGCTGTCGACTCCAGAAAGTAGCAGCTCACATGTTCCCCCGTTCCTCTTCAATGGCCTCCGCAATGGAGTCCCCATGAACAGTAACAGGGTGGAAGCGCTGTGCCTCCTCCGGCATTCCCGCCTCGGCCCGATTCAGCCGGATCGTTGTCGTCGGGTAAGCCGGCGTCTTCGGGTTGGCAATCTTGCTGGTCAGCACCACGCCGCGCTGAATCGCCTCCGCCAGAATCGCCTGCCGCGACTCCGGATGCTGATTCCACCGGAAGGCCTTGCGCGGCAAAAAGGAGTCCCGGAACCATTTCAGTGCAATAAAAGCATGGCCGCCGCGTTCCGCCTCAGCCAGCGCAGCGCACAACTCCTTCACTCGCGCGTCCAGATCCGCGGGGATTTGAGCCTCCTGGCTGTCACCCTCTTCTTCCTCATCCTCATCGGCGTCAACCACGGCACGCGTCGCTCGGCTGGCCCTCGGCGCAACCTCCGCCTCGTCCGTCCGCTCAAAATAAATCCGCACTTCGTCTTCTTCTGGAGACCAGGTATCCGCCGACACATTGCGCCGCTTGCTGCGGCCGTTCTCGCTGCACAGTTCCACGATCGCCTGGTATCCCGGAGGCGCCAGAAAATGCAGCGCCCGCGCCAGTCCAGGGTCCGAGGAAAACGCCAGTTCATTCAACGCTTCTTCAATAATTTCTTCAGCATCCGGGATGCTCAAACTGCTTAAATCTACGCCGCTTTGCGCAGCTTTTGTCGGCTTCATATTCATATTCTCCGTTTGCCGCACCCTTCAGCGACTTGCACAGCACCGCACGGGAAGCCTGGCGGCCTTGCGACGAGGGTTTGTTATTTCATGCGCTGCGGGCGAATGACTGCAGCCTCAGTTCTAGAGCGTGCCCATCACTGGATAAGTCGATTCAAATGACAGCTTGGGTTGTTCGACGAACATTAGAGTGGATAAGTCGTGTCTGTGTTTCTCAATTTTTTCTGTAAGGCGATCTTTGGCAATGCATTGGCCCGTTTACAAATATGAGCCATCTTTCCTCTGCCCGTTTGCCTCGCAGGCATCTGAGAAACGCTTTAGGCTAATTTCCGGTCCGATTGCTATACAGCCACAGTGTACCCGATTCCTCGGTTTTTTGCGTGCGGATTCAACATTATGCGTTCAGAATTGGCTTTGCCAGTTCGGATTCGGCTATGTCCCAGGGGAATCGCCGCAAATAGCCGCCTGTTTTCACCTTCCTAGCACGTAAATCCTCCCAATGTTGTTCAATCATGGATATTCTCCCCGGTCCAGGACTTCGTACAATAGATGGTATGCGTCGTTGCCTGCCAGTTCTGTTGCTCTGGTGTTTGGTTTCAACCGGACTGCTCGCCGATGGACCCGCCTTCGACCTGCTTGGGCCAAAGATCGATGTTCGTGTAAAGCGAGGCACGGTAACTCTGCCCATCGGCGAAGTACCAAGCCTACAGCCCGGCGACCGCCTCTGGGTCCATCCCGACCTTCCGGAAAGCCAGTCAACCCACTTTGTCCTGATCGTCGCCTTCCTCCGTGGCGCCACCAACCCGCCGCCCGCCGATTGGTTCACTCGCGTTGAAACCTGGAACCGCGATGTGCGCCAGGAAGGCGTATTCATCGTCGTGCCTTCTGAAGCGCAACAGGCGCTCCTCTTTCTCGCCCCGGAGACTGGCGGCGATTTCAGCACCCTCCGCAACGCCGTACGCGGCCGTCCCGGAGCCTTCGTCCGCGCCACACAGGATCTGCAGGCCGCCAGCCTTGACCGCATGCGCCTTGAAGCGTATCTCGCCGAGGTTAAAGTCGGCTCCCAAACCGATCTCAAGCTGCTCAAGCCCCGCGCCGAATTGGCCGCCCGCAGCCTCGGCATCAAACTCGATAAGGAATGTTTCGACAAGCCATCCGATCAGCAGGCGCCCTGCCTCACGGAGCATACCGATGGACTGGTCCTCGACGATTCCGGCGTGCAATCGAAAGTGGAGCAGTTGGCTACCGGAACCGGCGGCGATCTGATGAACCAGCTCAGCTATTCATCCCTCGCCGGCGCCGGCGAGTTCAGTCCCTATGTGGGCGCCATTGTCGACACGGCGAGAATCCTTGCCTCGCTCCATACCGCGCATTTCCAGTACATCCCAGCCCTGGCCCTGCCCACCGCGGATACGCTCAACCTGCGCCTCAATGTCCCCCCGTCGTTTCGCGACCCAAAATCGGTCGTGGTCGTAGCCCTCCCCCCCATACAGGCGGCCAAGCCCCCGCCGTTGCGTCCAGTCAGCCCCCAGGACCGCTTCTGCGCGCAAAAACCTGGCCTTGTGCTACCCGCCGAAGGGGCTCCCGTCGTCTTTTCCACCCAGCTCGCCTACGACCTCACGCTGCATATCGAGCCCCACGATGCTGCCAACTCCGACTCGGTTGACATCCCCATCAAGGCGGAACCCTCCCAGGGAGGACTCGTTCCCGTGAACCCCCTCCCCAATCTGCCCCCCGGCGGTCTCACCGCGGAATTGCGCGGAAAATGGGGCTTCGACGACTGGGAAGGCCCCCGCTTCCACCTCCATTCCGCCCAGCCCGGCAAATGGACCGTCGCCTCAGGGCAGGAGTCCGCGCTCATCGTCGGTCGTGAAGACACCCTCAAGCTCGAAGACGACAACTCCCTGTGCGTTGACAAAGTGGAGGAAGCCGCCGGCGACACCAAACCTGTCCCCCTCACCTGGAAACAACTCTCCCCAAGTTCCATTGAGATCTCAGTCCCATTGAAAAAGGCGTCTCCTGGGCCCGTAACTTTCAAAATCTTCCAATTCGGTATGGATTCCCCGGAAGATCTCTCCTTGCGCGCCTATGCCGAGGCCGCCGCGCTCGACCACCTTACCCTCAGCGTCGGCGACTCAGTCGCCGTTCTGCGCGGCAAACGCCTCGATGAGGTGGCCAAGGCCGACCTCGACGGCGCCCTGCTAACCCCCTCCGCGCTCAGTCGTGTCCAGGATTTTGACCAGTTGGTCATGACCGCCGCCGGCCCTATCAATAATCTGGATCCAAACAAGTCTTACGGGGCCAGCGTGTTGTTGCAGGATGGCCGCAAATTCAGCGTCCCGGTCACCGTGGAGCGGTCGCGCCCGCAGATCACCCTGCTCAACAAGGGCGTGCAGGAAGAACCATCCGCTTCTCCATCGCCCGTCCACCTCGGCAGCTCCGACGATCTGCCCGTCGATGGCCGTCTCGTCTTCTTCCTCAGGTCACGCGTACCGGGAAACTTCCCACGCAAAGAAAAGGTAGAAGTCGCCGCCGTGGATGGCAGCTTCAGCACCGTTCTCTCGCTCGCGGGTTCCGGCCTCATGCTGGAAGACGCCAGGACCGCCATGGGCGCCGTCGACCCCCTCAGCAGCTATGGCGCCTCCGCCTTTGGCCCCATTCAGGTCCGCGCCATCTCCGCCGAGGGCGTTACCGGAGACTGGCTGCCGCTTGGAACACTGGTCCGCCTGCCGGGCTTCAAAGAGCTCCGCTGCCCCCGCACCGCCGCCAAGCCCTGCACCCTGACCGGAACCAACCTGTTCCTGGCCGCATCCATCGCCGCCACCCCGGACTTCGCCAACTCCACCGACGTCCCGTCCGACTTCACCGGAACGCAGCTCTCCGTGCCCCGTCCCGCGAATGGAACCCTCTACCTCCGCCTGCGCGACGACCCGGCATCGGTGCAGACGCTCTCGCTCCCGGTAACCGCACCCGGCCAACCGGGCACACAGACACCCGCCGCGCCATCCGCAGCGGCGCAAGGACCCGTCCAGCCCACCCCTCCAACTCCAGCCCCCGACAAAGACCCATCCATCAATTAACTGGGAACATCGGCAAAGAGCCTGCTCCCGGACCCGGCAAAAATGCCCCGTGCCCTATTCATTCGCAGCGCTTCATCGCGAATGGGTGGGAAACCTCAAATCGCCACGGCCGCGCCAGCCGCACCGCATAGGGCCGGCCAGAAGTCGCACCCAGAAATCTCGTGCGAGCCGCTGCCGCGAGCCTCTGCCCCACGGTAGGTGGTTAGGGCCTGTTAACACTACTGGGGCGGGCGGCGCCGGGGCCTATTTTTTCGAGTTCAAGGAGCGACGGATACCGGGTGTCTCCCAGAGAGGAGCAACGCAGAAATCGGGAAAAAAGGCCCCGGCCCGAAGGGTTGCGGTGAAAATCGGCCCATACTTCGTTGTCTTCCTCGCCTAGGAATAACCTAAGCCCTCGTCCTCCGCCTAGTCTGGGCCGATTTTCATCCACAACGCCACCCACCCCAGTAGTGTTAACAGGCCCTAGTTGAAGTACGCCTTGTTCTTCTCTGCGAAATGTGCCTTGTCCGCCGGCAAATCGTCCTCGGAATACACCGCATTCTGGGCGCAGACACTGGCGCAATTCCCGCAGTCAATGCACTCGTCCGGGTTGATATACACCTGGGAAACCGTTCCCGCCGCCGGGTCCCCCGCCGTGGGCGCAATTGCGGCCGTTGCACACTCCGCCACGCAGACAAAATCCTTGGTACAAGCATCGGTAACTACGAAAGCCATAAATTCTCCTTCCAACAATCTCGAAGCTATCTAGCCGCGAATCCCCGCTCCGTGATGCCAGTCACGTTCGGGGTGGAATCTCCCTGAATACGGTACGGAGGGAATCTAAACGGGAATGTAACCTTCTCTTGATGCGCATTTTCAAGGAATTCCGCGCCACCAAACATTGATTTATCCAGCTTGCTTCCTTCTTTCATCATCGTGGTCCTGAGCATCGCGAATGTACTCTCGGGCCCAGCAGCGATGCTCCGTGCCCCGTTCTCGCGTCTCTTTTCTGGCGCGAGGGCGGGAACCCCCAGCCCTCTCCCAGCCCGATTCGCCCCCAAAAAATCCTAATGAACTTTGCATGCAATTAACCCACAAAAGCGCACAATCATCCTATGCACACCCTGCGCTCAACCATCCACCAATCCCGAAACAAGCCCGAAAGCCCCCGTACCCCCCCCCCCCCCCGATGTAGAATTTGCTGTAGGTGTTAAATAAATACATAGTATGTATTTCCCCTCGCAAACCCGATAACCCCGCCGAAAAACACCCGTAAAACACGGAACGAGCTCCCGCGAATCTCACCGCCGGACGCGCCAAATCAACCGCGTAGATTGAACCGGGATGTGAGCCGAAAGACTCAGTAACACGCGGCAGGACCTGTAATGCTTGGCCAACATGCGATGATTGGACCTCCTGGAACGCCATGCCAAACCGGCCCAGTGAGCATCCCGCTCTCCAATCTGCCGGCAAACAGTAGGGTGTTCAGGAAGAGGCCGTCCAGATGGATGGAGCAATCAAAAAGGGCTTTATTACCGAAACATACCTCGCCACCGAAGGAGAAGGCCGCAAGATCGTTCGATTGAAGGCCAAAGAACTGTTTTTCTCTCAGGGAAGCCATGCCGACGCGATCTACTACCTTCAGTCCGGCCGCGCCAAACTCACCGTCGTCTCCAAAAAAGGCAAGGAAGCCACCGTCACTCTCCTGGTCGCCGGCGATTTCCTCGGCGAAGAGTGCCTAGTTGCAACCAGCTCCGTTCGCACGTCCAGCGCAACAGCGCTTGGCGCTTGCGTAGGCCTCAGAATCATGCGTGCGCAGATGCTCGATGCTTTGCATGCGGAACACGCCCTTTCCGCCTTCTTCTTGAACTTCATGCTCAATCGGGGCATCCGCACCCAGGCCGATCTCATCGACCAACTTTTCAACTCCAGCGAACGCCGCCTGGCCCGCACCCTGCTGCTCATGGCGGATTTCGGCAAACCCGGCGAGCCTGAGAGTCTGATTCCCCAAGTCACCCAGGAAACCCTCGCGGAGATGATCGGCACCACCCGCTCCCGAGTCAGCTTCTTCATGAACCGCTTCAGAAAGCTCGGCTACATCGAATACAACGGTCGCATCCGGGTAAACAAATCCCTGCTCAACGTGGTCCTGCATGACCACCTGCCGGGCCAGAACGCATCCCGTCCAGACCTCCTCGAACCACCCGCAAGCAAGGCACTCTTCGCCCGTCGAGCCAAGCTGGTGTAAACGGGAATAGCCGCATCTCCTCGCCCTAAGGAACCTCTGCGCATGTGTCGCTTGTCAACGAAGGCATCCCTCAAGGGCTAAAGAGGCTGCGGAAAAACTCGAAGTTTGTGGGAATCTGAGGGCGAAAAACCAGCAGGTTCTAAAGCCCTATTGATTCTACGGGCTTTGTGCCGGGGATGAATCCCCGGCCTACCACACGAGTGAGTTTTCCGCAGCATGTAAAGCCCAGTTGATTTTGCGGCACTTGCGGCACGACTGAAGTCGTGCCCTTTCAAAACTCCAACTGAATCAGCGGTTCCCTGACTCGTCACCTAATCTCAATAATCGACCTTGCTCGCCGACGC
>Ga0302319_10025593_pt1 | contig 10439 bp, 10 predicted proteins | sample Bog_T0_2_FD_203319 | JGI IMG/M metagenome (GOLD analysis project Ga0302319, IMG submission 203319) | Peat permafrost microbial communities from Stordalen Mire near Abisko, Sweden - Bog_T0_2 | ecosystem: Environmental > Terrestrial > Soil > Wetlands > Peat | place: Sweden: Abisko, Stordalen Mire...
TGTGGCCGAGCAAAGCGCCCTCAATGGTGTATTCGAACCCGACCTCCCAGCTCAGCTCGCGCACCTTGCCGATGTCGTGCAGGATGATCCCCGTAATAACCAGGTCGCGGTCGAGCATCGGGTAGTGCGGCGTGACCCGATCGGCCAAGGTAAGCAGGCTGACGACGTGTTCAAGCAGCCCGCCCAGCCACGCGTGGTGCAACTGCTTGGCGGCGGGCGCTTCGCGATAAGCTTCGGCCAGCGCGCGATCGGCAAGCATGGTGGTGAGCAACAGCTTCAGGTGGGGGTTCGCAAGGCTGTCGACAAAGGATTCGAGCTGTCTCCAGAGGCGGGCCACGTCGTAGGTCGTTGAGGGCAGCATGTCCATTCGGTCGGTTTCGCCGGCAGCCGCCACGCGAAGCTGATCGATCTTCATCTGCAGCCGGTCGTCGAATCGCGAGGCGCTGCCGCGCGCCTTCACGATGTCACCCCGGTCAAAGTCCTTGGCGATGCGCGGGTCGCCCAGCTCCCACACGCGGCCTTCGAGCTGGCCTGTCTTGTCGCCCAGAATCAGGTTCAGGTAGGGCTTGCCGTTCTTGGTCGTGCGCTGCTGCTTCGAGAGCACCAGGAAGAACCCATCGAAGGTCCTGCCTTCGTCAAACTGCGCCAGATCGGCAATGTAGATGTCTTTCATGATGGACTGAAGCTTACTGCAATCGGGGGCGGTTGCCAAAAAACCATCGGGCCTGGAATCTGATTCCAGGCCCGATTGGTTTGCGCCTTGGCTCGTTCTAGGACTGCGGCGCCGTGGCCGGTGCCGTCGATTGCGGCGCGGTGGCGGGAGCGGGTGCGCCGGGAACCGTCGGAACCGGCGTCATTTCGGGCTCTTCTTTCTTCTCGGAGTCCGGCTTCTTTGTCATGCGCTTCTTCTCGGCGGTCGTGGTTTTCGAGGGCTTCTTCTTCTCCGATGTGTCGCCGTTGAGTCCGAGCGGCGCGGACTGCGTTTGGCGGTCGGCAACCTCAGCGGCATCGGCTGGGGCAGGCGCCAGCGGATCAAGCTGCAACCCCTGCGCCTTGGGCTTCTTGGGCTCGCTCGCGTGAGCGCTGAAACGGGTCTTCGCGGTCGGCCGGTTGTCGGCTTCGAGCGGATTGACCGGCTCCGGAGTGGCCGAAGCCGTCTGCACCGCTCCCGCGTCTTCGGTCTGCGTGCTGCCGGCGGCGGGCAGCGTAGTGGATGGGGCCTGGCCGAATCGGATCTTTTCCTTCTTGCCCGGCTTCATTGAAGCAGTATCGACCTTGCCATTCTTCTGTTTGCTCGCAGCCGTGGCGGCGGCCGGAGTCGCGCCGGTCTGCGCTGAAGCAGTGGCGGTCGCTGCAGACTTGCCGCGGGAGGTGCTGGCAACCTCGCGGAAGCGGGTCCGCTCCACCTTCTTCTTCTTCTTGGCCGTAGGCGGGGTGTAGGTGCTATAGACCGGCTTGATCTCCTTCGGGCTGGCGCCGCTGTCCACATACCCGTCTTTGGTTTGGATGTACGCTTCCTCGCGCATTTGCGTCAGGTAGGAACGCATGGCTGGTTCCATCCGAGCCATGTAGAAGTTTTCCTCCACCTGCTCGCGAACATCTTTTAAAGGAGGCGCGCCCGCCGGAACGTGTTGCACCACCTTGAGGATGACGTAGCCCTGGCGGGTGCGAATCGGCTCGGTGAACTGGCCCGATTGCAGCGCAAAGGTCTTGTCTTCCAGCACCTGGGCAAGTGCTCCACGCTTATACTCGCCCAGCTCGCCGCCTTCTGAGGCGGTTGTCCCGTCGCTAAAGGTCTTGGCAAGCTGCGTGAAGTCGCCACCCGCATGCAGTTTGGCTTCAATGTCGTCGGCCTTGGCCTTGGCCGCGTCCAGCTTGGCAGGGTCATCCTGCCCGCTCGCATCGCCGGTTGAAACCAGAATCTCGCTCAGCTTCACGCTTTCGGGCCGCATGTATTCCTGTTTGTGCGCCTCGTAGTAGCGTTCGATCTCGCCCTGAGTGAACTGCACCCGGCGGCTTACCTCTTCCCGCATCACTTCCTGGGTGATGATCCGGTTGCGGATGTTGGCCTTGAAGTCCTCAAACGAAACGCCCTGCTCCTTGGCGGCCTTCTCCAGATCCTCCATCGTCTCCAGGTTGTATTGTTTGCGGATCTCGTCCAACTGCTTCACCAGCTCGGTTTCGCCGTTGATGTCGAGTTCCTTGCCCTTTGAGAGCCAAAGCTGCTGGTCGATCAGGTCGCGCAACAGGTCTTTATGAGAGTCAGAGATCTGCTGCATGGTGGCGCCATGCTGCTTGGCCTCGTCGTCCCGCTCCTTCATCGCGCGGTCGTAGTCCGAGCGGGTGATGATCTGGTCGTTGACCCGGGCAACAATCTCCTCCACTGTGACGCCGCCATACGCGCTTTCGGGCGCTGCGGGCTTGGTCTGCGCCACAACGGAGGCTGCAAGCATCGACGTGCCGAACACACATGCCGCGAAAGTACGAAATGGTCTTGAAGTCATCATCAAAGGTTGGCCAGGCATAAAAAGATTCCCTGGGTGCATAGACGTCATTGTAAATGGCTGGAGAGCAAAGGCGCGACCTGAACCCCCGATTCCTCTGTCGAATCGGCGCGGAAGATCGGGCCGGAGCGGGTGCCGCAGGCAGCGGATCGGGGAGATGCGCTCTCATAATCATTCTCCCGGGATTCCGATTTAGGTCCCAGCAGTGACCTTCCTAACCGAGGCCGGGCTTTGGCTTCGGACTTGTTCATTTGTAAATACCCAACTCAAGTCTTCGCCCAGAATGGTAGGATATTCCTACGGAGGCGTTCCGATGGCTAATCAGCCCGTTCTGCTGGAGTATCTTGCCACCACCAAGATTGGCGAAAAGGGCCAATTGACTGTTCCAAAGGAGTTTCGCGACGACCTGGGGCTTGGCGCGGGGGCGCCGTTTTGCGTCCTTCGGATGGGCGATGGACTGTTCCTTCTTCCCGAGCAGCAGCGCTTTGACCGCTTGTGCGCACAGATCGGTGCGGCATTGTCCGGCGCCGGAATCACACCGGAAGCCGTACTGGCCACTTTGCCGGCGACCCGGAAGAGGATATTCGAACGGCGATATGGCAAAGGCTCCTCGGCGGCATCCCGGTTGCCCAAAGAATCCAGGGAAGATCGTAAGAGGTGACGGGTACCCGAAGGCTGAGGCTCTTCCTCGACTCGAACGTGCAGACAGGTGGGATCGTCTCCCCGTGGGGAATGGATAAGGCGGTGATTTCTCTTTGCGCAGCAAGAATTTGCCGGCTCGTGCTTGCCGAGGCGGTTCGCGAAGAGGTCGAGGAGAATCTGCTGCTGCATGCAGGGAGTCTCTCACCGGCGGGAGGCGAAGAACTTATCGAGAACTACCGGCGCCTGATTGAGCTGACCAAGCCAGAACTGGTCCCTTACCCCGCCGCCAAACTCGTTGATGAGAACCGGCATCTGATTCGCCACGAGTCCGATGTGCCCGTTCTGCTTTCCGCCATTGCCGCCAGGCCGGACTGGCTCCTAACCCATAACAAAAGACATTTCACGCGGAGCGTGGCCCTACGGACTGGATTGCGAATAGCCACACCCGCGGTGTTCTTCAAAACGCTTTCATCGCTGCTCCAATGACAGCGGGGCGGATTGTACGGCCTCCCTGCAAATTTGCGGGCAGCCCACCCCGGCTACCCGATTGCCCCGGGCAGACGTCAAATTGATATACTTTGGTTCAAGACTGTTCTTGTGAGGCAATGCAGAACGGCTTTCCAGGTTCCCCAAGCCTTGCCGGAGCCATCCAGGGCCAACCGTGCAAGGCTGGTTTTTATCCAGGGAACGGTTCTCCTCAGGATTCGTATCGGATTCAGATCAGGATCGAGTTCTCGGGGACAGGCTGGAAGGCCGTCGCCCATGCAGTTGCCGCAAGCACAGTCCGGAGGTTCAACTCGCTTATGACTCCTCGCGCACGCCGCGCCCTCTTTTTCCTGGTCATCTTTTTCTCAGTCTGCGCGGTTGCGGGCTACGTCCTGCAACTCCGAGTCGGAGCCCAGTCTGCCGCGGACGAGAGCCAGCTCCGCGACAATCTCAAGTCGTTCACCAACGTCTATTCCCTGGTTGAGGCGAACTATGCCGAGCCCATCGACGGCGACAAGGCCGACGCGGCCATCTACGACGGCGCAATTCCCGGCATGTTGCGTGTGCTCGACCCGCACTCGAATTTCTATGACCCCAAGGCATACGCCCGCATGCGCGAGGACCAGCACGGCCGCTACTACGGCGTGGGTATGACCATCCAGCAGCCCCAGCAAAACGGCAAAGTTTACGTCGTCTACCCCTTTGAAGGCACGCCTTCTTTCCGCGCCGGCATTCATCCCGGCGACGTCATCTCGGCCGTTGACGGCAAGTCAACAGACGGCATGGCCTCTGACCAGGTGGCCAAGGAGCTCAAGGGACCCAAGGGCACGCACGTGCAGGTGACGATGATTCGCGTCGCGGTGCCCAAAGATCAGACCCTCGTCTTCGACCTGGTGCGCGATGAGATTCCGCATCCGTCTGTGGATTTGAAGTATGAGATCCGCCCCGGCATCGGCTACATCCACCTCACCCAGTTCCAGGAGACCACGGCGCAGGAGATGATCGACGCAATCGACAGCTTCGAAAATCCCAGAGGCTTGCTGATCGATCTGCGCGCCAACCCCGGCGGCCTGCTGAGCCAGGCGGTCGACGTCTGCGATCACCTGCTGACCAAGGGGCAGACCATCGTCTCCCAGCGCGGACGCGCCTATCCCGATCAGAACTACACAGCCACACATGGCAATGACGGCAAGACCTTCCCCATCGTCGTGCTGGTCAACCGCAGCACAGCTTCAGCGGCCGAGATCGTCTCCGGCGCGCTGCAAGATCATGATCGCGCGCTGATCGTGGGCGAGACGACATTTGGCAAGGGCCTGGTCCAGACCGTCTACAACCTGAGCGAGAACACCGGGCTGGCGCTGACCACCTACCACTACTACACGCCGTCGGGCCGGCTCATCCAGCGCAACTACGAGGGCGTTTCGCTCTACGACTACTACTACAACCACGCCGGAGCGCAGCCGGCCGACACCACCAATCGCGAAGTGAAACTGACCGACGCAGGCCGCACCGTGTATGGCGGCGGCGGCATCACGCCCGACGAAAAGATCGAAAGCCCCAAGAGCAATCACTTCCAGGATGTGCTGATCGACAGGGAGATCTTCTTCCACTTTGCGCCGACTTATGTGGCCAGCCACACGGTCGACAAGAGCTTCCAGGTAGACAACGGGGTGATGGACGAGTTTAAGAAGTACCTCACCAGCCAGAACATCGAGTTCACCGACGCCGACATCAACGGCGTGAGCGACTGGCTCAAGGCGCGCATCAAGGACAAGATCGTGACCATCCAGTTTGGGCAGTTGACCGGACTGCGTACGCTGGCCGATTGGGATCCGATGGTCCAGAAGGCGCTCACCTACATGCCCGAAGCGCAGGCTCTTGAAGAGCACGCCCACCAGGTTGTGGCGCAGAAGGCTGAGGCGCGCGCCACACCGCAGTAGTTGCCGAACGAGGAATCGCAAGACAAACGGCCATCCCGCTCGGGATGGCCGTTTGCATTGCACGCTAGTCTTGGTTCTGATCCAGTTCCGGACGTCTTCGTTGCAAGCCGCCCTAATTCAGATTCAGTGTCCAGATAATGAGCGATCCAGTGTTGTCATCGACGGCCGCAAAGGTCGCCACTTCGCCGACGGTATTGACCGCCATCCCGAATGACCCGCCCTGCGACGGATCCACGGAGAGCTCCTTCACAAATTCGCCCTCCTTTGTGAACTCCACGATCTCGCTGGGTTGAGTCGGATCGGAATTGATGCCGTCGTTGTTCGTTACCAGCAGGTGACCGTTCGGAGCTTGAGCCAATCCAAGCGCTCCGTGCAGATGAACGTTGTCCTGATAAACAACGGTTCCCGTTCCCCCGCTGGAAGAGGCAGTCGATGCGTGGTGAACCACGAACACCGTGTTGTCCCCGGTCGATGCAACGAAGAGGTTGCCGAGATTGTCATACACCAGCCCTGTTGGAGCCACAAAGAAGGTGACCGGGTCGCCGCGATGGACATAGCCTGAAGCGATCACGGTGGAGCTCGTCAGCGTCAATCCGCTTGCACTCACGTTGAAGTTGAGCCGGCTGACGTTTCCGGTGAGAGCGTTGGTCACAAAGGCAATCGCCGTGCTCCCGTTGTCAACCAGCGCCATGTCCCACGGACTTTGAATGTTCGGGTCCGTGATGGTCTGCACCAGCTTCCCTTGATTGTTGATTACGAGCAGCGATCCGGCAGTGGCGGTTCCTGATGTGCCATCCGTCGATGGCGCATTGCCAACTACGACGAAACCCATCTGCAGTGTTCCCAGAGCGGTAGATAGGCCGATTCCGGAATTGCCGTGAAAGAAGACTGACGGGTGGCCACTCGGGCTAATCAGCACGATTGTCGAACCGGTTCCTTGCAGGTTGGCGCTGTTGTTGAAGTTTGAAACCAGGATGTCGCCGTTCTTCAGCGGTCCTGCGCCGCCCTGAAAACTGGCCGTGATAAACGCAACGCCATAGGGGTTTTGATCGCCGTTCGACGGCACGGTTGAGACCACAGCAAGCGGGCCGGGCAAGAATGCCCCAGGCTGTGCCTGCGCTGCTACTGCAAATGCAGCAACAACGCCGACACAAGCCACTGACAGCAACCGTGTTGCTGCCGAAGAATGCTTCAAAGCTCCGCGAATTCGCATAGGGGAGTCTCCTTTCGGTCGGCGTTCGCTCGATATCGAAAAAATCTGGGGGAGGATTCGATGGTCGCCTGACCTGAATTAAGGATAGTCGCTCAAGTTATCACGGTTGTCAATTCTTTGTCATTCTCTTGTAATTCAATCGTCTAAACTCACCATCGCGCTACCGCTGGCTCGCTTCTCCCGCCGCAACTCTGCGGTTGAACTCCGCCGATTGGTTGCGCGGAACGCTCAGCGAATCCCATCGATCGCTGGCGAAGTGCTTGGCCAGCAGAACAATCTGCCCCACGTGATAGGGGTAGTGCGCCAGTTGCCGGTTGATGGCCTGCATCACCGAGTGCGCCTCGCCGCGAATGGTGATCGTGCGTGCCAGGTCCGCGTCGGCCAGTGGCTCAAGCGCGCCGAACAAGGTTGTCCAGCCGTGCTCCCACTCGCCAAGCAGCGCTTCCCGCGTGGGCGCCGGATCTACAAACTCGCTATCGCGGTTGCGCGTCGGCTTCTCGCCGTCTGTCGTCAGAAGGTCGGTCCAGCGCGATCGCATGTTTCCGGCCATGTGCTTCACGACGATCGCAATCGAGTTTGCTTCGCCGTCGAGCACGGCAAAAAGTTGCTCGTCGCTCACTTGGGCCATCGCGCGCTCGGCGAGCTTCTTGTAATAGCGGAACACTGCGATGGAGTCTTGGATGTGCGATGTGGTGAATTGAAGCGCCAAGGTGTCTATCTTCCTTTCCGTCGGTTGCCGCCGCGATCCTTCCCGGCAGCATACGCGCACCCTGTGCTCACCGGACACCGGTCGCACTGTGGTTTGGCTTTGCAGATCTTCTGTCCGTGCGCCTTCAACAAAAGAAATGCTCGCTGGCGCGGGTGAAACTGCTCCGGCACCGCGTCCTCAATCAGCCCCTGTGCCTCGCGATAGGTGGCTGAGTAGTCTTCGCGCTCCAGGCCAAGCATCATCCGCACCGGCACGCGCGGACAATTGGATGGCACCGCGGCCACCTGCGTCACGCCGGCAAATAAGAGAATGCGCTCCGCGCCAGGACCGGCGATGCCGGGAAACTTCTTCAGAGCCGTTCGCACGGCAGAGATGCGGCCGGTAAAGAGCGTGCTCAGGCCGCCGTCGAACTCCTGCACCACCCGCTGCGCAATCTGTTGCAGGCGCTGGGCGCGGACCTCCGGCACCATGCCTCCCGCCTTCAAGGCCGCAGCCAGCTTTGCCTGCGAAGCCGCAAGCAACTGCGCCGGCTGGATGCCGACCTGGCTCTTCAATGCTTGCCAGCCGCGCGCACATCTCTCATCGCTGGCAGGATATCCGCAGTGCCACCAAACCAGGAACTCATAGGGATCAACCGGCCAGCATGGCTCTTGCTCGCCGTGAAATGCCTCCAGGCGATCGGGCAGTTCGGGAAGCGGCAGCGCCTTGAAACCCATATCACTGTTTTCGCGACCGTCTCTAAGCCGCAAACGTGTTTGTTGGCGCAGTCTGGTCGCCGAGCCCGGCCAGCAGGCCCGCGATCGACACATCTTCGTCCAGCGCATCCCAGTGCAGGCCGCGCTTGCTTATCCTCACTTGCGCGCGTTGCTCGGCGGATGCGTGGAGAAGGCGAGGGAACCACGCCAGCGGAACACCGAGCGTGCGGCCATCGCTCAGTTCCACCCACATGTTGTCTTCGTCCAGCCGCACTTCCGTCGCGCTAACCGAAGTATTCATTCCATGCCCTCTCAATCAGATTCCGATTCCGCTCTACTATGCCCAGCAGCTCCCGCAGAGTGCGAGCGTTGTAGCCCTCATTGTAAGCCAGACTCACATCCGGATGCAGCCAGAACTTTGCCTCAACGTCATCCCTCTCGACGTGAATGTGAATCGGCTCGTGTGGCAATCCTTCATTGGAATAAAAGAAGAACCGAAACCCACGCTCGCGAAATACAGTAGGCATAGCTCTCTGTCCGTTCTCCTTCGGTGTTGAATCAGTCCCTACGGCTCGTCGTTGTAGATTCCCATCTCCAGCTTGCCGCCTTCCCGCATCCGCGCGCGGAACATCCCCGGCGTGTTGAAGCTCCACGCCAGTTGGCCGTCGGGCGTAATGGCAATCAGCCCGCCGTCTCCCTTGAGCGCCTCGAGCTCCTTGTGAATCACCTGGTCAGCCGCCGCCTGCAGCGTCATCCCTTTGTACTCGACCAGCGCACACACCTCCCGCGCGACGGTGAGCCGGATGAAGTACTCGCCCGTGCCCGTGGCGGAGACGGCGCAGGAGCGGTTGGATGCGTAAGTGCCCGCGCCGATGATAGGCGAGTCGCCCACGCGGCCCCAGCGCTTGGCCTGTGTTCCTCCGGTGGAAGTGCCCGCGGCGATGTTGCCATTGCGGTCGAGCGCCACAACTCCGACCGTGCCGTACTTGTGCGCGCCTTCTGATTCCATCGGCCCCACGGGATCGACCGCGCTCACCGGCTCCGGCGGCGCGCCCGCCGGCCGCTGCGGAACAGGCCGGCCCTCCTTCTTGAGCTGCGTCACCAGCGACTGCCAGCGCCGCTCGGTGAAGAAGAAGCTCGGGTCTACCTGCTCCAGTCCGGCCTCCGCAGCAAACGCATCGGCCCCTGCGCCGATCAGCATCACGTGCGGCGACTTCTCCATCACCGCGCGCGCCAGGCTGATCGGGTGCCGTGTCCGCGTTACGCCCGCCACTGCGCCTGCCTTCAGCGTTGCGCCGTCCATGATGGCTGCGTCCAACTCGTTCTTCCCTTCGGCAGTGAACACCGCGCCGCGCCCGGCGTTGAACAGCGGATCGTCCTCAAGAATATGGATCGCCGCTTCCACGGCGTCCACTGCCGAGCCGCCGCCATCGAGCACCTTTGCGGCAGCTTCCGTGGCCTGCTTGATCGACGCGCGATAGGCGGCTTCCATCTTCGGTTCCATCGAAGCGCGCTCAATCACGCCCGCGCCTCCGTGCAGCACCAGCGCCCAATGGTGCGCTTGCGGCGTTGCCGGCTGCTGCGCCGCCACTGCAAGAGCTGTGCCTGCCATCAATGTCGCCACCGTCCACACTCGCATCGCCATGCGCATCGCTCGACCCTCCTTGCTGGCTCTCTCATCGCCGTTCTACTTCGCGGCTTTCTTCGGAATCATCAGCTTCGATCCCTCGCCCGCCTTGTAGGTCTCTGCGAAGTTGCGCTGGTTGATGCCGATCGAGAGACGTCCCCGGGAGTCGATATAAAAAAGCTCCTTGCCGATCGGCACATCGCTGAAGGTCTTCACAAACGGGAACGCATACTGCTTGCCGTCCAGCGTCACAGGTACAGCATCGTCGAGTTTGTAGCCAAGTTGACGAAAGGTCTCGGCCGGGACATTGAGCACCAGGTTGCCATAAGGCCCATCCGTGCCGATCACCTCTCCATGCAGGCCCTCCGAGTCGATAGTCGCGTTGTGCAGGTCGAGTCGCACCAGCTTCGTCACATCCAGCGCCGGGCCGGCCTGCGCAATGTCGTCCCCGCGCGCAGCGTGCGCCCCCGCAGGCGAAAAGATATCGCGTCCGTGGAATGTCGAAGATATACCCGTGCCGATCATCCATGCCGGGTTTGTGATCTCGTGCGCCTCCACAATGCCGTCGCGATCCTGTACCAGCGTGAGCAGTCCGTTGTCGGGCAGCACAAAAATTTGGCCCA